>Ga0307513_10000044_pt1 | contig 165508 bp, 166 predicted proteins | sample 15_EM_MG_FD_202174 | JGI IMG/M metagenome (GOLD analysis project Ga0307513, IMG submission 202174) | Populus trichocarpa ectomycorrhiza microbial communities from riparian zone in the Pacific Northwest, United States - 15_EM | ecosystem: Host-associated > Plants > Roots > Unclassified...
TGCCCGATGCCCGACCCTAGCGGTATATTATGGGATATATTCTACACCTATTTATCTCTCCTAGATAGCCTCAGGTTTCTTTTAATATTATTAGATGAATTTCTGTATTTGCTCGAGAAGGGTGTCAAATGCTGTTGATAGGATTCATAGTCCCCTGTAGTCACCGGCAGTAACCCACAGTCACTCGCAGTCCCTGGCCGTCCCCCGCAGTCCCCTGCCGTCCCCTACCGTCCCCTACCGTCCCCTACCGTCCCCTACCGTCCCCTACCGTCCCCTACCGTCCCCTGCCATCCCCCACGCTAAAATGTCTTACCTTGCAGGGCCCGCCGTCCGCCACAAAGACGGCCGTCCTGAGGTTTCCAGGACGGGTGTGGACCGCATTTTGCCGTCCCGTCCGGTCCAGGGCTCTTGGCAGTCCCCCCGTCGGGCCCTACGGGGGCCCCGGACCGTTGAGAACACTGCGAATGCTGTAGCGCGCCCCGTATCTTGTTTATTTCACAAAAGAAAATAATCCTGCTCGCGCTCTTAAGAAACGAAAGTAACAACCTAGAACCACCATCCCCCCTCCCAATTAGTCCTATTCACCCATTCTCATTTACTCAGCAAAACAGGAATCAATCCACACACAGCGCTAACCACACAGCAAATAATAACGTACGGCGACAGTCACTCCCCGATACAAGCGATCTTCCAGAACATGCCGAAGAAGCTGTAGTAGGCAAACGAGGTCTGATGGACAAGCTGGAGGGGAAAAGAAAAGGAAGGGAGAAGAGAACAGACACATTCTTATCCTTCCCCCAACCAACCATTCCAGGGACTGTCTGGCGGACGTATGTGCATGTACAGATTCATAGGAGCATTTCTAGGAGTAGGCCGTCGAAGTGGAAGTGGGCGGACTGCATTTTTCATTTAGTTTTCTTTTTTGCTCAAGTATAGTGGTGAAGGGGGGGGCGGAAGAGGATTGACACCATCGCAGCTACGATCGTACTAATAGGAGAGTGGGATAGTAAGCACCGGTAGCGTGGATGGCGGGGGGGGTTCGCGTCGAGTTGAGGTATGTAGGTATGATAGGTGGGTAATAGGTTTATAAGGCAAGGTGACTTGAACCCGAGAAATGAAAGAGTTGGAGAGAGAGAGGGTAAAGGTGAAGGTTAAAGAAGACTGCTTCTTAAAGTTCCAGTATCGTTGATCTCAGAAATCAGAGACAAAATAAAATAAAATAACAATCAAAATTCATGACAAGATATTCAAGCAAGTGGTCGATGCTGCCGACATAATTCTCTACATCCTAGATGCTCGAGACCCCGAAGGCACCCGTTCCCGCGATGTGGAAAGACAGACAATGGAGGCTGATAGCAGCGAGAAACGACTAGTCCTTATCCTGAACAAGATCGATCTCGTGCCAGGAACGCCTGAAAGGGTGGTTGGATTATCTCCGCAGATACTCCCCAACACTGCCACTAAGGGCGAGCAGGTCTGCTGCGAATGTCCAGACATTTGATCATAAATCCCTGACGGTACAGGGTAATTCAGCTACTCTTTGGGAGGCTCTAAAATCATTTGCGCATGCCAAACAGCTCAACCGGTTGGTATCAGTGGGTGTAATTGGATACCCGAATGTTGGGAAATCATCAATTATCAACACCCTTACCGGCTTTCTGGGTGGCTTACTGACCGCCTGTCCGACAGGTGCTGAAGCCGCCGTCACCACCAGCTTACGAGAGGTCAAGCTAGATAAAAAGCTCAAAATGGTGGCTCAAAGGACGACCAGGCACACCTCATCCTCCTAAGTGCCCTCCAACCAAAGCAAATCCTCGACCCGGTACCTGCAGTTGCCCTTCTATCCGCCGGCTATCTACATCCCACAGGCTCTTTGAGAAACTCCTCCGCTTTTACAACCTCCCTCCCATCGTCGATACTCCGCCACTGATCTCACAACAGACTTCCTAATGCAGGTCGCACGAAAGTGTGGGCGACTATTAGGTAAAGGAGGCATCCCCACATCGAAGCAGCGGCAGGTTGGGTTAATCCTCCCAATCGCGGTCCCTAGGACTGCCGAGGTGTTAAGCCGGCTACCGCTACCATAATGACTGACGATCGGAAAGAGATTGTTAGAGAGTCGGCTGAGGAGTTTAAATTGGATGGGCTGTGAGGTGAGGATCAGAACGCAGGCGGACAGGGCAAGGAGATAGGAATACAGGATTGATGAACCTGTGGCATCTTTTGTTTTTCTTTATATAAAAGCCTATATAGTGCTTGGTTCGGGTTTTTTTGTGGTGCTCTAGCTTTTCCGTAGATATGAGCTATGAATGTATAGTTCCGGCCGCTCATGCCTGTAACATCCTTCGCACACAAAACCCTAGTCTCGGTAGCTACCACAGAACCGCGGGGGGAAAGTCATAATCACTATTGTACTCAAGCACAGTAGTGCTAGCTGAGCAGAAGCCCGTATGGGCACCCACCAGCGATACCCATGTAAAACCAGGAGGTGTACTGTGCCTCCCACCACCCCCATCCGTGATGAAAATAGTAGTATTGGCTAGTGCTCGGATGGATTATATGGTATGCCGCAGGTTACGATATAGTCATTGGGTATGGGGATCATTTGAATCTCCTCTTTCGCCTCAAATCCCCCATTCTTTTTAAGTTTGTTTTTCATCTTTACGGTAATCATTTCTCATGTGATGAAAATGCCTATTTTACGAGAGAAATTATCGTGAGACGGTAGAGGGTTACTTTATTTTACCACCAAGATCACACAGTTATGCACGGGAGAGCTAAACTATCAACAATCCCCCCCCGGCCCCCCTACCGGTATATACTGCAACAACCACAAGCCACCTGGCAATAGCTAGCCTAAAGAAGAATGTAAAGAAAATGAAACAAGAAAAACCTCCCATTGCAAGATACCTTTTTTATTAGCCCATCTGGTTAATATTCCGGTTCGTGGCGCTTTTTTCACTTCCAAGATGATTGTTACCATCCTGCCAGGCCTCCGGTAGATAATTGTGCAGCTAGTGTCATTAATTTGAGAGCTGTGGAGTCTCTCCAGGACGGAAATGGTTGTCTTTGGAAACCCCTCTCAACCCAGAAGCTATCTCCAACCCGAATAGCTCCTGCCCATATGGGCCAGCCAGAATCTCCCCTGCCATATCATGCCCTGGGGGGAAGTCGTGCTCGAAGATCGGTTCCCCTTCTCTTCTATCATTCGCGAGGACAGATTGGCGGAAATGCCACCTTAGAGCCCCCTCGGACACGCGGTGGGGATCGGCAGGGTTTCGGCACGCGGGATCGAGAATTCTACCATCTAGGCCAAGAAGATCTTCAGTGAATACAACTACCTTGTAGCTATCGTCGGGGTTGACAGAGACAAGGTACTGATCGAACAATTGCTGGACAGTTTTTTGGAGAAGAAATCCGTTTTGAGCCGAGTTGATTTTCGAGGATCCGATGGCATCGTCCATGTCTGTGATCCACTGTTGATAATTATACTGAATCCAAAGACTGTCACGCTCAGGAGGGAAGATATTGACAACCTCGAAAGCGATCCACTTGTGAGCCCGCATAAGGATTTTAGGAACCGACAGTTCTAAAATCACGCATTTCCGGTCGCGGTTACGGATTTCATCACAGAAATTATCCTCTCTACGACAGATTTTGTAAGAAGTATCATACATCGGTGTATCCAGGGCTCATCACTAACTTGGATAGAGGCTGCCGGAATTAGCAATTGGGCCGCCTTGTCAATGGGGGAAACATAGCACATACCTTCACTATAAATATCGTATACCACCGTTTCGAGTGGCACCTCTGTTCTGGATACGATATGGCTCGATGTCCTCTCTTGAACACGTATAGGGCTCCCCTCAACGACAAGCAAGATTGCGAGAATGTCAAGAAAGTTTGCCTTAGTCATAGACCCATTCTGGAGAACCCCTCCAAGAGCCACATCAGGGTGGGTAGCATTCATAAAAAGAGATGTTTCGTGGGAGTGAGCGATCTGTAGGCATCGTTGGTATTGGTTATTTTCGTAATCGTAATCAGAGGAAGTGACACGAGAAGTGGTGTGGGCAAAAAGTCAGGAATTCCGTGAGGCCTCCCAGAACAGAGGTAACGAGGGTGGCGAGACAAAAGTTTTCGTAGAGCTTGGGTGGGACAAAGAGGAACTGGTGTGTGATTTTGCCTGCCTGCTTGTTAGACAGGAGTGGGTGTGCCCGCCTCATGTATGATATCATACTCCCGCATTTTCCTTGGCAAAGGCGCCAAATTTTGATTATCAGACCCACGTTACTATTATTTCTATTGGCAATCGTGCCCCGCACTTAAAACATGTATGATACCCTGCACAATGCAACTGGTAACGCTCAACTCTACGAGAAATTGGGGAGATCTAGCTAGTTAGGCGAGAGGGTCATCAGGGTAACAGGAGGGGAATGGTTGCCCTAGCCCAGATGAAAGATATAAGAACAGCAGTCCATTTATTTCATTTGCGCTAACAATCGCCCAGTTATCATCGTTGAGTTTTCAGAATTAGTCCTCTAACAAAACCTATCACAACTATCCCTAACTCCAATCGCGCTTGAGAATCCGGACCAGCAAGCACCTTACCCACGCTATTGATGCACTATGTGAAGTCGTGCTCAAAGATTTGGCTCCTCTAGGCCTCTCAGGTTCACAAGAACTGATTGTCGGAAATTCCAACTTTGAACGTGATCGGACACCCGGTGGGTATCATTAGGGTTTCGGCACGCGGGATCAAGAATTCGGCCATCACAATTAAAAAAATCGCCAATAAACACAATTACCTTGTAATCGTCGTCTAGATTGACGGAGACAAGGTACTGATCGAAGAATTGGTGGATGGTTGCTTGGAGAAGAAACCTGTTTTGAGCTGAGTGGATCCTGGAGGACACGGTGGCGTCGTCCATGTCAGTGATCTCCTTTCTGTAACCACAGTCGATCCAGAGGTCTTCGTGAGGGAGAGGGAAAATATGCGCAGCTTCGAAACCAGACCACTTGTCATTAGCGATAGAGTATTCAGGATTCGAAAGCCCCGAAATCACGCATTTCCGGTCGCGTTTATGGACCCCACTACGGAACCGTTCCTCTCTGGGTGTCTCCGCATTTGATATCAACTTGTGGAACCAAGGTTCATCACTGATTCGGATATAGCCTGACAAAATTAACAATTGCGCAATCTATTAAATGAGGGGGATATAGTACATACCATCGTAAGAGATATCGTAGGCTCCCGCTCGAAGAAGCACTTCTGTTCTGGATATGATATAGTTTGATTGCCTCGCTTGAACACGCAGGGGGCCCCCTTCCCCTTCGACTAGATGTACGATTTCGAGCATGTCAAGAAAGTTTGCCTCGGTTATAGGCCCATTCTAGACAAGCCCTCCACGAGCGACGTCAGGGTAGTCTCATAAAACTGACATTTTGTCGACATCGTCAGGATTTGTGATTTTCGTGAACGTGGTAATGTGATTAGCTTGGAAAATAGTATAGGAAAGAGGTCGGGAAATTCCCAAATGTTTATATTGCTAAAGGTCTTTTAGAATAGAAGTAGGGGGGGGGCTGAGATGATGGTTTGCGGAGGTCAAAGAGGGATTCGTGGATGGCCCCACCAGAAGTGGGGGGCAATGATTTTCCACCCTGCTTTGCCGACTGGGCACAATTCACCAACAATCGCTGGTCAGTTGGTAATGCGATCATGTCTCGACATGGACGAGAAGAGCATAATCTTTGAAGAAAAAAATTCATTGCACTTAATGATCAATATAATCGGTTAGGCAACAGGACAGAGATCCTCCTTAGACATTTTAAATGTAATCTATATAGTCTAGAGTGAATTTCTGTGCGGTTGGAAGCCAAGACTTTGCTGGACCTTTTCCTACCCCCAGGATGAAAGTTGCGGTATTGTGGCATGTTACCGGTACCTGCAACTCTCGGCACACTCCCATTTTTATTAGTGGTGGACACGATCATGCTCGATCATAAATTTTTGGTGTGATCGAGCTCGATCAATGCCCGAGCATTGGCCAAATTTTCTGCTCGAGCATGATCGTGTCCATCACTGATTTTTATACGGCTTCCAGGGATATCAGTGGTCAGGTAAACTCAGTAACGCCTGCTCTATAATGGTGCGGGCAGCAAAGACCAGAGGATGCCTCAATATACCACCAATGATAGTCCAAACTTCTACAATACTAGTAACTCTATGAATGTGGAATCACTATACCATTACAGAAGATGGGTCTCAACTCCTGGTCTAGCTGTGGCCCTGTAACAGAGCTCTGGCATCTGGACATTCAAGAGTGTCCCATCGAAATTGTGGGGGGATGGCTGATGAAAACCGAAGAATTTCAGAAGCTGGCATGACGGAGTGGTAAAGGTGGATAGGTGATAATGCGTCTAGAATTCATGGGCATCTGGGGGTCGGCAAAGCATTTACCAAGTAGTAAGGGTTATTATTCAGGTGCAGAAGAGCGCCCGTGCTAACAACCCGCGATGTCAGTTTTCTGGTAGTGGTCAAGTTGTGCGACGAGGCCGCAGGATAAAGCACTGCAGGTACGTGTTTTTTCCCTACCATTGTGGCCCGAAAGGGGCAGTCTGCGACTAGTTATGCTAGGTCCTTGTTGAAATAGATAGTTGGCAGAATGGAGAGGATTCCTCAGGATATATAGTGGGCCTTACAAGACGAGAAAAACACGATTGGCGGGAGCTCACTTAAACTTGTTAATATGGTGAAGATTCTATTGGCAATCATGTCTTCACAGCCTATATCTATATGCGTTGGCACTCGGGAGGGATTTGCGGGAATGCAACGAGTCAGGTTTATTCATTGGCTCAATTAAATCCTTGAGAACTTTACAGGCACTCAAATAATTGTGACTAGAAGGCCCCATGTCTCAAGAGCTGGAATAATTGAGGATCCCTCTACCACTATAAAGCCACCTCTCCTCTTAAGGCCTGCCTCAGCCGAGAGCTAAAGGTAAATATTTTCGCCGTGTTTTCCGCACCGTAATCCAAAGAGGGAAATTCGGGACGCCCTAGTAGCTTTCTCGATTATCACACTCGTAATGTCCTGATATTTGTGAGGCAACTGCTATTGCATACCGCCAAAATTCAGCTTTTGTTCCCTAATCTTGGCGGTATGCAATAGCAGTTGTGCTCACAAACGTCAGGACATTACGAGTACCGGTAGTTGTTTGTTGAGGTCAAGCGGTACAAGCCGAGTGTTGTACAAATATTCATCCCTAATGTGGGTACCTGGTATCTCTATTGGCCAATAAGAGTTTACCAGGAAGAATCCCTGTAAATATTCCTGTTTCTCCTCGGTGTTACAAACTGTGGGCTTGAAGGTTTAGATCCCAAGCTATTGCCAAGTAGCTTTTCGGATCAGGGATAGATTTAGGATTCCGATGCCTAATGAGGTTTGTCACTTGGTGGTTTTCTTGCTCTATCTAATCCTATTGTACCGGTATGAGACACGCTGGAAATGGTTTGATAGATCAGTTTCAAAAGACTCCTAACAAGTTCCCCCAGATCCATCCAGCGACAAAGGGGAAGCGAGAACAGCCAGTTCTCCCAGTTGTCCGGCCACCCCCCGCTCCGACTACATGCGTTGATAAAAGAAGAACGCAAGACACAAGAGGAGGGGGGACGGGTATTTCCTGCATTCCGGGCAATCTTTAGCAGTAGTTAGCGGTGGCGGCTGACGGGATCTCGCTAACTGGTAATTCTATTAACCTGCCACACTAAACCTATACTGGGCTCAAGTGCCGCTCATGGCTGATAATTTGATGGCAGATTTCATCTACCTTTGCTCTATCCCTGCTTTCCCATGTCCCCAGTGTCCCACATCTCCAGCCCACTTTGCCCTACTTTGGACACAACCCCCCTGTTGCTCTCGCCAGCATCATAGGTACATTTCAGGCAGCTCTCCTTGTGTTTTGTTGATGCTCACTATTCTTGCAAACCAGATCCTGCCACCCCTCCCTCTCCTCACCTCCCAGCCCTGATGCCCTCTCTCTTCTACATGTCGTGAACAAAGTCACAATGTCGCCCGTGGTTAAAAAGACCTTCTGGTATGTGCATGAGGCATAGGATACTGTCACATATTGTGACTAAGCAAGGCAGATTTCACATGACTAATATTTATTAGTCATCAGGTATGTTGGTTTCACACTATGATGTCACTTGACTCATATTGAGTTATTATTATGACTGGTTGATTGTTTTACGACTCACAATGGTGAAGTCAGATGATGTAATATGTTTTGCACAATGACGCATATTATGAGTCATGGGTTTCACCCATGCATGTCATTTTGGGTACATGAGTTGTTTTATGGGTTTTAATTGGTTAGCGGAGGTTGCACAGTTGACTCAAAAGAGTCAGCTAATGGATTTTACTCTATGACTCACTATGAGTCATAGAGGTTATGTGATGCAAGGTGATGAGTCACCAGGGTTAGGGTTGCGGGAAGATAGCTATATGAGGGGCTTTGTTCCGACCAAGAGATAGGATCTTCCTTCAACCATCTACGTACTTTTTTATACATAAATTGCAATACAATTACTCTTGCTCTCTTTATATACTCCTCCTCTACCATCGCCTACAAATGATACCCGGAGGGTATTATGATTGTCTGAGTGTACAGGTTATCGATATTGGACTATTGTGATAGTTCTATTTAGAAAACAATCCTCTGTTCTTACTATCTGACAACATAGTAACCCTCAAGACAAGCAAGTCCGTCTTGTACTATCTTAAGGGATTGTATCCCTCCTCCCTTAATGTGGCAGTGCACAAGAGTGAAACTCGCTTATGCAGGAGAATACTGTCATTGCCTGTTGCATACCTGCTCAATAGCAGGATTGTTACAGATACCAGCATTTCTAAACCTCCAAGTCAATAAAATTGAATATAGTCACAGACTAATTTTGTGTGTGTACAAAAGGGTCTAGCATGATCTTTTTGATTCAGATAACGCATATCAAAGCCGCAATCAACCAATATACCTATGGTCCAAGAGGGTATGAATGGCTCTCACCAGACTCATAGTAGTGCCACTTCCATAAGGCTACCAGTTCGTTAACATTACAATTACGGATTATATTACCCAGATCTTGGCTTAATTTGATATTCAAAGTGCCTACAGTATCTTGGCTGCAGTTAAACATAGCAGAGTGGAGATTAATCCTACACTTATCTTCAGACTTTCCAGGCTCAGTGTGGGTGAGACCAACCTCCCACGACCACCCAGTAACCTCGGGTTACTGTTAGAAGCCAATTGTATCCTTCTTGTGACAGGACAGGCAACTAGATGGTTAATGGATCCTGTCAGAAACCTATAAATACTAGATTTCCCACTATGTTCTGTTGGTCTCGAAGGTTGTCAAGCCTTCTCCTACTTCGATTAAATTTCTAACTATGTAACAGGTAGTCTAGCAGAAGCGGGAATCCTTGGGGGATGTCTCTGACGAATATCTGCACCCCAACATGGTTTCAGCATAACAGCAGCACACTGTGTGCCCGGAGGCCTCGTGGGGAATCCAATCTGTTCCCTATCAAAGGCTGCAGTTACCGCTATGTTCCAGCGCTCAGCCTTGTTAAGATATATGAACCTTAGCACCCCTACCGAACACTTAACTACCATAGATGCAAGGAATCAAGAGGCCCAAACCCGACTATAGATGTTTAGATTCCAGGACTCCACAGATTGCTCAAGCTTTATCAACCTCAACCACAGCAAGCCAAATAAGATCAAAACTAGTACCTTAAGTGGTGCAAGATTGGCATTAATTGGCTACTGCCAGTTTTGGGTTCAGAGTGATCTCTTATATTGATACTGTTAGGAACTTCGACAGAGAGGACTTGCTTCAAGTTGCTTTTCCACCCACATCTTCCAGCTGACTAGGATTGATTACTGTATCCCTACTTGCAATGAGGAGCAGGAGTTGGCCTGGTCCTGATATCACACTCTACTCTCCCGTAAGTATAACTAATTTAGTGTGAATTGTGTAGATATGGCCACAATTTCTACAGCCCTGATGCCTTTCCCAAGATCATTGATTTATACCCGATTACTGTAGCAGCAAGAGTGGGCGTACCAAGGAGACGAAATTTGAAACAGTCAACCCTGCCTCACTAGAAGGTATCTGGGACAGAAGCACCCCCATATATCAAATCTGGATTATCAGAATCGAGTGATACTCCTTTGCTCAGGCTGGTGACTCTGGAGGCTGTGACTGTGAGAATCAGGACAAGACCTATAAACCTGTTGGATTGGTAATAGGCAAGACTGTTGGAATTTTGTCCCCTTATGCTTGGTATCGTTTAACCTTATTCTTCCTGTTAGTCCTTTCTTGAAACACTCTACTGCATCTCCCTTCGTCTCATACCAAAAACTTTATCTCCTTGCTTCTAATTGTTTCTTCCTTGTTTCAGTCAGAGAAAGTTTTCTTTCCCCGTGTGGATGGAGACCGAGTTCTCACCCACACAGGTATGGTATTCAGGAAAGCAGATCCTATGATAAAGGACCTGATACTCTAGTTAGAAAATGTTATGCGAATTTGAACGTCTATCATATGCCCAACTGAACTGCCCAATTCTAATTCATCTCTCTATCGCTTACTCTACATTTTCTACTCGCTTTACTTGGCCTGAATTTTAACAAAGACCTATGATGTAACGGGTACATATTGTATTGTTATGGATGGATTTTCTTTCAGGATTAGTTTTGTTTCAGAATAAGAACCATGGGGCTGTAACCCTGTTATACAGGAAGTATCGTTATTAATACCTACTTGTTTTATGTTTGGTTTTGGGATACCACGTTGTACCTCTCCCTGATAATGTTTTGGAAGTATCATTTGCTAATCCCCTTCTTTGAAATTTTGTTCTAAGGGATCATTCAATACCTTGATTGTTTTCTCTATTGTTTTATAGGATTAATTTAATACCAGAGTTGGTTTAAGATACGGGCTGTGCTCGTAGGACTTAGAAAGGGCAGACTACTACAGACAGCATTTTCAATATATTTGTTTGAATAGTTACCTCTTCATTTCGCCACGATACTGAGAAGCTGCCAAACTCTTCAAGACCTTAGCCATAAAGTAAAAGGTTTTATCTAACAACCTTTCAGAGCCTCCGCTTGATCAATCTGCTTATCCCACTCTTAGCTTAAGGAATTCAAGTGCACAACTGGTACGGTTTCTTAGCGGTTTCAGTGTACCGTAACCGATAAGGAAACGTTACATACGAGGGATTCATTACATACGCAACCCCTTTACGCTTACTTTTACAAACAACCGTAGACTACGAATAGGCCCACGAAGACAACGGACAGATTCCACCGATAATTGACTCTCATATTCACCTCTCCACCAGAGAGCACCTCCCACACCTCGCCTGGCCAACTCCAGAAAATACCCTCTATGATGAAAACTCCATCTCACAATATCTATCTGGCATCCCTCCTTCCAAGCTGTCTGACTTTAAGGGGTTTGTGTCCATCGATACGGACAGACGTTACACAATCCCCTCAGATGAGGCAATCTCTAAAAACGACACAGTCGCGTTAAAGCAGGTGTGGGAATGGCCGCTAGAGGAGTTCGAGGTTGTATATGGACCTTCAAAGACGGACCCTCATGGCAAGTACGTTCTTTAGAATTGTACCATGGGCTCCGATGAATCTTGGGGCTTTGGCCGTGGAGTGGTTTTATGAGTTGCTAGGTGCTGAAGGGGAATGTGGTGCCGAGAGGAAGCGGATGTTGAAGGAATTTAGAGACCAAGTGCAGGATAAGCCATCGGGGACTATTGGTGAAGTCAGGTTCTGGGAGAGTATTGGGTAGGCGTGGAAAAGCGGTTGGTGGTTGAAATTGAGGTCGATACCAGGAGTGGTGGATTGTGGCAGCTGGAAGAGGCTGTTAAGGCTATTCAAGAGGTTGTTAAAGACTCAAAGGGGTCTTGGGGGTCTTGGGGGTCTTGGGGGTCTTGGGGCTTTTGTCGTTAGTCAGTTCACCTACTCTTATACCCACGGCAATAACGATACGGCGGCTGCTAACTTTTGACTACCTAGACCACCTCTGCAAGCCAGACCTTCAAATCCTTCCCTCCGATATCCCCTCCCACCCGACCTTCCAAACTTGGAAATCTAACCTCAAAGCCCTGGCTGCCTCCCACCGTACTATCATTATGAAAGTCCCTGGAATATTCGCAGAGCGCCCTTATGACGAGTCATTCTCCAAACTCACCGCCTCCCAGAAAGAGGATACAGTAATCGCCCTCGTCACGCCCTGGATCTCGGAGGTCCTTTCTATTTTCGGTCCTAAACGCGTCATCTAGGGGAGCGATTGGCTGGTTTGCAAGATGGGATTCGAAAAGATTTATCCAGCCGGAGAGTTAAGTGCATGAGAGACATGGCGCATACTGGTGACAAAGGTGATGCTAAAGTTAAGTCAGGATAAGGATGCGATGGAGAAGTTGTTTTCGTGAAATACAGCTAGGGTTTATAGACTTACTTGATGCACCTTATTGATGAGTGATGATATTAATAAGTGATAGTCCGTAGAGATGACGGACTGATGCTAGATGCAGGGTGTACTGTGGTCTGGATCAGATTCTTATGGTTAATGGGACGTGAGCTGTTCCCTTTTATATTTTTTCTTCAATCGAAGTGTGTTGGAAATGACAGTTGCGTGGCCTTGATTTTTTGGGGTGGGCACTCTATTAATTTCTGATTTTTTTCCCTTTTTTTCTTTTCGTTGGGCCCTTTGCTTTCCCCGGGCTGCGCTATACCCCGTAGGGTTTGACGTGAGCCAGTGATAAAAAGAGCCTCATTTCCAGATCTCTTATCTGCCAAAGGTTTCCGATCCGATCACAGCACATCATTCGGGCTCGCTAGAATACTTATCTGAAAATTCACATAAAGCCTTCAATCATCAAGCAAATACAAGACCCAGCACAAGTGTATAGATACAAACAGAAATCACCCTTCCCCAATGTTTATCATTACCCACCAGCCATCCCCCTGCCAAAGCCCCCATTTATAAACCTGGATGAAAACAGAAGGGAGGTAAACTCGAGAAGTTGTATAGCCCTAGAATCGAGAGGAAGATATACTTCTTTTTTTTGCGGTAAAGAAACACATTTCTATATTGATTTATTTACTATTTTCCGCCAGCTGCAGGAGTGGCGCTGGTGGAAGTAGTGTTTGTAGCAACGGCGGGTGGAGTCGGGGTAGTGGCTCCGAAGTGGGCGCTCGCCAACCTGTTGGATAGATCGATCTGGGTTCCGATAGTGTTTGCCAAGTATGCTACGAGTAAGACGTCCTGGATATGAGTGTTGAACATTCTCTCGATGTCGGCGGCTCACACTTTAGGTGCCAAACTAAGCGTGTTCATCAAGAACTTCCCAATAGGAACGGAGGCTTGGGTGTTGCCAGCCTAGTGCAGATGTCAGCATCTCCTCTCACTTCTACCCTAAGGGCGGGAAACATACGATCACTCTAGCCACATATTCACTAACTCTATCCACCATTTCCAGAACCTCCTCAAGTGCCTTCTCAAGTGCGTGGATGAACACCGAAAGTGCACGATATATAAGTCCTAATAGCGATGTCCTGACGGGGGACGGTAGACATGGCAAGATGAACGGCAGGGTGGGGGAAGGTGCCATCATCATTAGAGGCATAAAAATTCTGGATAAGAGCGCTTAAAGGATTGGGTTCTGGTGAGGCCGCATACCTGAGTATATTAATTAGCTATATCGAAAGGCACCTACCACATAGGAGCATCTATCCTGCACAAACATACCATTCAATGAGGACCCCCCCGGGATTCGCCTTCAGATGGACCCCTAACATGGTCTTATGATAGTCCATATCTACCTCGAACTTCACCACATCATCAATCAGTGTAATTTCCATAAAATGGCGATTTCCGGAGACCTACCTGTTCTTGACTCTCGTTATGCCAGACCGCAAAACAATTTCTAATCTCAACTTCAGCCCCACCCTCATTCCTCACACCCAAAAGCGTTCCAATAGCCCTCTCCCAATCGACATTCCTCCTTAACGAATGGTTCAAGATAGAGAAAGGGGCCTGAGCATTAATAACAACACTCAAAGGCGAGGTAGTGGCCTGGGCCGGTGGAACACTGACGACAGGAAGCGGTCGAGCAAGATGGATGTATGAATCTTTGTCGGCCATGCTGGGTAACGCCGATTAGTGGGCAGCGATTATGGAGGGTGGCTGCGGGGTAGGTTAGCTGGCTTCGACGAAATTGACTGATGGTGGGGCAATTTTCAGAGCCTCAACTCTTTTTGTCTTCCCCGTCTATTGTGGGGAAGCTGGGTTGGCTTGGCAGGGCAAGTCCTACTCCCCCGTTACCCGCTCTTACGACCCCTACGGGAACTTGACTTTTGATATTAGAGACCTACTATACAGAACTTACTCCTTGTTCAATTCCTACAAGGTTACTGACAAACAATCCTGTAACAAAATCAACACAAATTTTACATGCCGCCCGGATCCAGAAGGCACGGCAGAGGCGGAGGGGGTTTTCAAAGAAGAGGAGGGAGCTGCGGAGGCAAAGGCGGTAGAGGTGATCGAGGTGGTCGAGGTGGTTGAGGAAGGAGAGATCAAGGAAGAACCTCGATTAGAACTGAAAATCGACCAAAGAAGTACGTTTTTCCTATCAATCAGCTCTAATATATGATCGCCCGACCCCTCTTTACCATTGGGGACAGCTCTGACAATTGCGCAATAGGATTCCGGAAGCTGAAGATCCCGATTCTAATCCCGAAACTTCAGATGATCCTGAACTGCGCGGTTGCAAAGACTCCGGGGAAGACTTAGGTAGCGACTACCCCGAATCACAATCGGAAGATGGCATAGTAGCAGCAAAACCGTACAACCTCCTACTCCAATCTCTAGTAACGAGCAATAAGTCTAACCAACGTAATCCTAAATGCCGAAAACTTGATCACACACAAACCGAAGAGGATGGGGTCATCTTGGAAGACGGTGAAGATTTAGCAAATGAGCCTGAGGAAGAGAAAGAGCCCGAAGAAGAGGTCATAGACTTAGGCTCGGAGCAAACCACAAGTGGAAGAAGGATTGAAGGCCTAAAAGACCTGAATTTGAAGAAGGAGCTGGTCGCTGAAGAGCTGACGCCGCTACAGTGGTCATTAGGGCAGCTTGTCTTCAATTATGTGGATGTTTTATATGGTGAACGAACACTAGGCAATGCTGAAGAGTTACGGAGGATTTATTCCTTGCATGCACTGAATCATGTCCTAAAGTATGTTCCCACCCAAGTACTAGATCATCTTCATACCAATCAAAACTCAGGACCCGAGTCCGAGTCCTAAAGAACCATGCCCCCCTAGCAAAGGCTACGGACGAGGAAATAGAGCTCAAAGATCAAGGCTTCACAAGGCCCAAAATCCTTTTCATACTACCAACACGAAGCGCTTGCGTGGAAGTAATAACTGCACCAGTCGACATACTACAACTAGAGTAACAAGTTCATCCTCCCTCGGATACCTAACACGTTGCCAACTATTCTAGGAAAACAAAAAGCACTTTTCAAGAAACATACTACACACCCCCGGATGCCGAGCGGATTAGCCCCAACAAGCCCGAAGACTTCCATGCTCCCTTTGGCGGTAACCACGACGACCTCTTCAGGTTAGACTTAAAATTAACTCGGAAAACTCTCAAGCACCCCAGTTAATTCTACAACTCCGATATAATCCTCGCTTCACCGCTTGGGTTGCGTATGACTTTGGTGATGAGTCCGACAAAAAAGCGCGACTACGATTTCCGTATAGAATTGGTGGTGGTGGATCAAGCCGACGCATTGCTTATGCAAAATCGGGATCACCTAGAGCATATCTTCAAACACCTCAATTTGATCCCCAAGGACCGGTATGGTTGTGACTTTGGGCACGTGCGGAACTGGTATTTAGACACTAATGCAAAATACTTTAGACAGATGTTGGTGCTCGGCGGGTTCGTGACACCGGAGATGATGAAGTTGTTTAATCAGAGTATGTTAAATGCTGCTGGGAAAGTGAAGACTCAAGCAGAGTATGCAGGGTCCATGATTGATTTGGGGTTCCAAATTCGACAGGCAGTGCCCCCTCCCGCTCCTAACCCAACAGTTCCTCTTACTGACTACCATATTACAGACATTCACAAGAATAGATCCCCCAACCTGAGCCGCAGACCCAGACGTCCGCTTCGACTTTTTCACAAAAGCAGTCCTACCCTCACTCCCGAAACACCTCCACAAGTATATTAATCTTCATACCGAGTTACTTTGACTTCGTCCGAAGGAGGAACCACCTCCACAACACCCCTATCTCCATCGGTGCCATCTCGGAAGAAACGCCCGTCTCCTCCGTCGCGCGCGCACTGTCGCATTTCTTCACCGGCCGTCACTCGGTTCTTCTTTGCAGTGGGCGAGCGCACCACTTCCGCCGCTACGACATCCGCGGAGTCACGCGGGTGGTATTCTACGCCCTGCTGGATAATCGCGGGTGGGTTTATTGGGCGGAGCATTGGCGAGGGGAGGGTTACGGAGCAGCCGAAGGTCCGTGTGATATTCTCCAAGTGGAATGCTATAAGCTGGAGAGGGCCGTTGGTAGCAAGAGGGTCAGGGTTATGTGTACGGATAAAGGACTGTCTGGCGGACGTATGTGCATGTACAGATTAATAGGAGGATTACTAGGAGTAGGGCGTCGAAGTGGAAGAGGGTGGACTGCATTTTTCATTTAGTTTTCTTTTTTTCTCAAGTATAGTGGTGAAGGGGGGGACGGAAGAGGATTGATACCATCGCAGCTATGATAGTACTAATGGGGGAGTGGGATAGTAAGCACCGGTAGCGTGGATAGCAGGGGGGATTTGCGTCGAGTTGAGGTATGTAGGTATGATAGGCAGGTAATAGGTATAATATTATGTAAGGCAAGGTGACTTGAACTTGAGAAATGAAAGAGTTGGAGAGAGAGAGGGTAAAGGGGAAGGTTAAAGAAGACCCTACAGTACTTCTTAAAGTTATCGTAGTATTGATTCCAGAAATCAGAGACAAAACAAAATAAAGTAACAATCACAAATTCATGACAAGATATTCAAGCAACCGGTCGACGCTACCGACTTAATTCTCTACATCCTAGATGCTCGAGACCCCGAAGGCACCCGTTCCCGCGATGTGGAAAGACAGATAATGGGGGCTGATGGCAGCGAGAAACGACTAATCCTTATGCTGAACAAGATCGATTTCGTGCCCGGAACGCCTGAAAGGGTGCTTGGATTATCTCCGCAGATACTCCCCAACACTGCCACTAAGGGCGAGCAGGTCTACTGCGAATGCCCAGACATTTGATCATAAATCCTTGACAGTAGAGGGCACTTCAGCTACTCTTCTAGAGGCTCTAAAATATTTTGCGCATGCTAAACAGCTCAATCAGTGGGTGTAATTGGATACCCGAATGTTGGGAAATCATCAGTTATCAACACCCTTACCAGCGGTTTAGGTGGCTTACGGACGGTCTGTCCGACACGTGCTCAAGCGTCGTCACCACCAGCTTGCGAGAAGTCAAGCTAGACAAAAAGTTCAAAATGGTGACTCAAAGGACGACCAGGCACACCTCATCCTCCTAAGTGCCCTCCAACCAATGCAAATCCTCGACTCGGTACCTGCAGTTGCCCTCCTTATCCGCCGGCTACCTACATCCCCAGGGTCTTTGAGAAACTCCTCCGCTTTTACAACCTCCCTCCCATCGTCGAATACTACCGCCACTAATCTCACAACAGACTTGCTGATGCAGCTCGCATGAAAATGTGGGCGACTAGGTAAAGGAGGCATCCCCGACATCAAAGCAGCGGCAAAGGTCGTTATAATAGATTAGAGAGATAGGAAGAGTCAAGGTTGGGTTGATCCCCCCAACCACGGTCCCTACGACTACCAAGGTGTTAAGCCGGCTACTGCTGCCATAATGACTGGCGATCGGAAAGAGATTGTTAAAGAGTGGGCTGCAGAGTTTAAATTGGATGGGCTGTGGGGTGAGGATTAGAATGCAGGCGGACTAGGCGAGGTGATAGAGATACAGGATTGATGATCCTGTGGTATCTTTTGTTTTTCTTTATATAAAAGTCTATATAGTTCTTGCTTCGTTTTTTTTTGTATACGTCCGCCATAGTGCTCTAGCTTTTCCGTAGATATGAGCTATGAATGTATAGTTCCAGCCGTCCATCCTTGTAATATCTTTCGCACACAAAACCCTAGTCTCGGCAGCCACCACAGACCCGCGGGGGGGAAGTCATAATCACTATCGTACTCGAGTACACTAGTGCTAGCTGAGCAGAAGCCCGTATGGGCACCCACCAGCGATACCGATGTAAAACCGGGAGGTGTACTGTACCTCTCACCACCCCCCATCCGTGATGAAAATAGCTTATCACGCTCAAATCTTATAAGCAAAATAAAAGGTATAGCCTCACCTTTATATCTTCTCCCACCCTGTTCCTTCTTCCTTTGCTCTGCCCCTTCTACGAATCATGAAAATTTGCGACCCCACACTCTCGGCGAACCTGCGCTACCTCCTTGTCGCCGAGACGGGTGGATATACCATCGAACAGCTTGAGCGGGTGAATATCCGCCCTGAAATACCTCACCGATCGCGCGAATGATCCCATTGCGATTCCAGAAAGCAGGGATTTTCCACACACCTCTCATGCAAGCACTAGCGACCTTAGGGAGGGCAGCGGTATTGGAGGCAGAGGTATTGGAGACGGTGGTTTTGGGCCTGCTTAGCTGGGTTGGGCTGGATTAGAATTCGATTAGGTATTGATGAAAATAAGGGGAGAAGGGTCCTATTAACCTCATCATAGCTGGTCACTCGTCTAAAAAACTCAGAGTTCACTCCCTCATATCCCAACTAATCCTCCGAGCCGATCACCCGCCACTGTATTACTAAGTCCAACCAACAAACGTTAATCCTTTCCCGTGTACGTGACAGTTACGGGTACTCGAGTACTTCGTACAGGCACCCTGCCCACACACATGACTCATACGAACTAGAGAGTCAACATGTAATACTAGATGAGCCGGAAGTTGACCTGCCAGAATGCCATGAACACACGCACCACTACAGCAAATCACCTCGGAGGCCACTAAGTCCCCCTCCTCTAAAAAAATGCTGTCCAAGTCTTTAGCTAGCTTTGACCTGAGGAGAGAGCGACTCGACTGTCGCTGCTACACTCTCGGTAAAGGAATTCCAACCCTCTGAGCGCGGTATCATCATAGCTCTATCATTCCCACTCAGCTCCTCTGCCCTCTCCTCATGAAATCCATATGCCTAGATTTCCCACTCGCCCTTGCACATTCGCCAATCCGGGGTGTGAGGTCCTTCGTGCTCGAGCAATTTTAACATCTGGTGGTGGAAGCCTCTTCCAGACTGATGCCTCCGCGTGAGAGAGAAATCAAGTTTAATCAACCGTCTAAGGGGGAGCAGTGAGCGGCCCAATGGCATCTTCACGCTCCAGCTCGGGGGTCTCTTCTAAAATACCAGGCGTTTCAATAACCCCACATGAGTTAACAAAGCCGATCAGATCAACAACATTCCGATACCGAGAGGGAGCTGTGATCCTTCGAGCAACCCCATTCCAGAGTCCGATCTTCTGCGAAAAAAATGTGTCGTTATTGAATCCCAACTGCACTCCACAAACAATGTGATTATGCAAACAAAAAGCAAACCCTGTCAGAGCCTTCGAACAGACGTCGACATACACATAGATACAAGTATTGTGGCGCATGAGAGAGTCTTTATGACTTTCTATGGGTTTCGGCGACGATTGCGTACGCTTTTACGGAATAGAGAAGGAGACGTTTTAGTTAGCCCACATTATGTTATTTTTAAGAGAGAGGACAGCACCTCCGAGAAACAACAAGCATCGTGGGCATTTTTCCTCGTCTGAGAGGAATCCTCCCACCAGTCTTCTTTCATCGCTACTCTCATACTTGATCAAACTGATCAATTACGACCATCAAGCAATCGTCTTTCTTCTCCAGTTATCAGTCTTTACTTTCTTTAACTATCCTCTGCAGGCCACCTTCACCGGAAGCTCTGCAATCACAATTGCTAAATCCCCACAAAAGAACTCCTGACGGGGGAGACCCGGAAGAGTATGATACTATCATACCAATCGGACAACGTTAACCTTGAACTGCGTAAGCGTATTATCCGGCAAGGCTTGGATTGAGGTTAGTGCGGATTTTCTTGAAGCTGCCCACCCACCGCCACCGATACGCCTACAACTGTGGCGAATCGGCGTTCTTTACGCCCTGCTGTTGTTTCAGTTTCCTTTTAACTCACTTTAGCTCCAATCCGAATTTTGCTTCATAATACGGCAGACTGCTGTCTCACTTACCCGATTTGAGCGCTAACTGAGAGTGGATAACGGACCGCCGGATGAGTATGATACGATATCCCAAATTCATGTGGCGCTTACCTAATCTTGGGGCTAACCCAGCGGATTAAGGACCCTGTGGGTGAATATATTCGAGTATTAGACCACTATTATTAGCGGACACCGGTTCGGCCTAGCTAGGATGGGCTTATAATACTCGTATCATATGATACCCGTAAAAACTGGAATAATCGAGTCGTGTGCTGTGCAGTCAGAGTTGCCCCCCTCTGGTAAGGTCTGATGTTTTTTTTGTTTTCTTATGTCTCTCAGAGGGGCTGAGCCGCTCTTCTTTTGCTGTGTTTTTAGCCCCTTTTCTAAAGTAGGGAATTCTGAACGACATAGCACATGACTCGATTATTCCAGTTTTTACGGTACTCGTGTACGGTTCGCAGCTCACATTCTATTGTATAAGGAACGCTAAGGGTCCGGGGTTTTTTCGTTCATTATAGCGAGGTTCTGGAAGAAACTCCATTCCGAGGTCCATTTATTATTTGAGAGCGAGAGTGGTTGCAGTAAATTGTAAATTCACAGAGGGTTCCCATATAAGTTACCGAGCTCCATCACAACAACCGGGTTGGCAGAATGAATTAATATCATCATAACCAGTCAACGATATCCAGAAAGCTCGCCTGGCCCTAGATATCAATGCATTTCCGTTCGTAGAGAGCTAAGGTATTCCCCCCTCTTCCTCTCCGGGCCTTCTGTCGTTGATTGTGAGGATTGAAAGAAAAAAAGCCCTTCAGGAGATGCTCGCATTTACATGTTTAGAAGGCGTGGTCTTTGGAATTTGTTTCCCGTGGGCAAGGCACAACTTAAAAATTTTTTTCTAATTCTTGGGGTTCGGCGGATTTTCAAGATGGGTGATATAAGAGGGTTTAGTTTTTGTCATTGAGAAGTTGATTATGCGGTGAAATAGGATCTGAATTTTTGAGAGTTGATGATGACGGGACCAGCGCTCGTCCAGGATTTGCTATGATAGTAATCTACTTCAAAGGATTGATTTTCACGGCTAGACCAAGCTCATTAATTTTTATATAAAGACTTGGCTGTCCAGCAGAGTAATTTATCCGAAACGTTGCCATCTATCTTGTAACCAAGGTTGGGTATCAGCCATACTAATACAAATAACCTCAATTAAAACAGACATACTTAATACAGTCGAAGCATTACCGTAGGTATAATCTGGCAAAAGTCGGGTTGGCGCTATTAATATCAAATTTCGTACTAAGCACTCGGGCGCACCACCATTACATTTGTATGGCAACTAAACCGGATTAGGATGTTTGAGTGATATCTGGTGAGGATTTTTTTGGTGTCGGCAAGAAGTCGGACGCTTTCCAAACGGAGAACTGGCTTGTGTTACCGCGCCCGAAATACCCTTAACTTTACACCCGAGTACTACTATATATGAAGGAAGCATTCCTATCAAGTCACTCTATCCCCTACTGAGGATTTTCTTGAACCCGCTCAATCACCGGGGTCTATAAATCCATGCCTAAACTGTGGCGAATTCGCCTTCTTCTTCGCGCCACCCAGTTGGCTTGGTTGCCTTAGTTTCGCTTCAGCTCCAGTCCGACCTTTTGCCAGCTTATACGGTCGGTATCACAACACTATCATAGTAGAACATCTAAAGTAATCTAGCCATTATGACTTTACGTTTCATGCAAGCAGCATATGCTCGGAGTTATCAAAAGCACTACCATTGAAACATCATTCCGGTCAAAACTAGCAATAAACCAATCTAAAATATGTGCACTTTCATTCAGCACACTCCAAACGAAAGACTTCTTTCAACTTCTGCATAGAATGCTGATGAAGGTGAGGAAAAAGTCCTGAAACGGGATGTCTGAGGTAAGAAGACTCCGCCAGAGCACATGTTTCCTTCCTCTCCTGCCATTAGAAATATCATACTTCCAGCAACCGGGGGCCACAACTTATATAAGCAAAAGAAGCACGACACTAAAACCCCACCTAACCATACTATAAAAAAAACAGTACAATTGAAAGGCAAAAAAAACAACGGACAGACAATAGTAACAGAAAGTCCGATAAAGGAAAGGGTAAAAATGATCTCCAGGAAATAAATACCTTACAACCATCGCTGTAATCCAAGACCTAGTCTAACTTAAAAAAAGCCATAATAAGCCTCTGAGTGGACCTCCCCTTCCCCCCAAACCAAATCAAATGTGATATCACAAAGTGTCGCAATACAACCTCTTCCTGTAAGTTAAGCGCGAACAAGGGGGGGGGTTGCCCAACTAACTAACCTGACCCCTTTCACAAACACAATGCAATAGTATTTTTACGGTACCTTCCCCTCCCTCCCTCCCTCCCCTCAGGTAGCTTAGGCGCCCGGGCGAACGAGGCAACCAACCTCCCTTTCCCAATAACTTATCCTATACGGCTCCACACCACCACCACCGCCATCCCATCAATGATTCGCCGCCGACGAACAACCTTTTTTTGCGACCGGACTTGGCCAAGATTTCACGCCACTTTGTGACAACTGTATGATACGACGAGCATTTAAGCAAGTTCCTGTGCAGGCGAGGAAAACGGGGCGGGGGCGACGAAAGAGGGGAGGGGGGTGGGGAAAGAAAAAGAGAAAAAAATAAAAATATTTTTAACCTTGTGATCTCCTGCATTGTGGGGTAACTTTACAGTTTACGGGTGGGTCTCTCTTTTCTTTTCTTTTCTGGGTGGTCGGATGGATGGATTCCAGTATATAGGTGGTAGGACGCCATGGATGCATGGATGCATGGATGGGCGGAGGGAGGGAGGGAGGGAGGGAGGGAGATGGACGATGATGATGATGATGATGATAATGGTGATGATCGATGGAAGAATTGATGGATGGCGATGGGGATGGGGATGGGATTTGTGATACGGATGATCTCGGAATACCATGCCCGCACTTGCTACCGGTAGGCGAGGCTCGCGGCCCAATCATATAGAATCACTCCCCCCCTCCACCTGGACAACTTTTCGCTTGTTTATTTCCTGTCGAGTGATGCCGCATGAGCAGACCTGGGGAGGCGATTCTTTTTTAGCACCCCAGGCGCAAAGGGATATAAACTCCTGATAATACCCACATAATATCTCACAGGCAGATTAAAGGCAAAGGCTTCAATGCGGGTGAGTTTTTTGATGTTTGTTCCGCGTAGATAACGTGACTTAATTCATACACGGCGCACGACAGTTAAAGAAATGAAAAGAAAAAAGAAACCCCTCCCCTCCCAAAAAAGACCACTAATCCTGCAATTATCGTGCATCGTGCATCGCTTTATCGGTAGACAAACGTAAACAAGATACTTCCTCTTCCCTCCAAATATCCTCTTTACTGTACGGGAAAAAATATAAAATAGGAATCCCCCATTTTGTACTGCATTTTAGAAAAAGCGGAAGTGATAAGAAAAAGAAAAAGAAGAAAAATACACGGGTCCCCCTGTAAAAGAAAGTGAAAGAAAAGAAAAGAAATCCCATTCAGAAAAAGGTAATAGTTGTTTGAAGAAAAACCGTATGAAAACCACAGAAAATCAACAGTACTCCACCTCCCTCCCCGCTCGCCGCATCCCTCACCCATTTCCCTTCATCGAATCAAGTATCGACTGGGCTGCTACACCGAATATGAGCGCATTCAGAATAAAAGCATGAAATAAAAGATAAACCCAAGAGAGATCTAAAAGTGAGTTATGTAGTAAGGGTCATGAGAAGTATCAAAAGGTGAAAAGAAAAATAAAATAAGAATATACAAGCCATCGAAAAAACCAACATAGGACCCTTTTATCCTGTAAACATGGAATAGAAGAACAAATATCAAGTGGTGAAACTTAGACAGTGCATTCGACACTGCCCAATAGCCCGATGCCAGTTGGGAGAGCCCCCTCCGGCTCGACGCTCGTAGCAAGAACTGTATTCAAGGCTTGACCGAGCAGCGGTGCCGTAGCTGGATGTCCTGCAACTAGTGCTTCGAAAGCTTGGACCGTATTTTGTGCTGCATTGGGAGCAGCACTCCTCCTGACCGATCTCCTAACACCTACTCTCCCGGAAGCGGAAGCACCACTGGTGCTGCTCACTGAACTCGAAGCTCCTGCATCAGAAAGCGGTTTCGGTGCGATTTCCCTATATCCCCTGGTGGCCGTAGCTAAAGTAATAGTAGCAGATTCAGAGGAGCTCCGAGACGCTAATAGTGGAGTGATTGCATCCTGGATAGCTTTCTTTCTGGGGCCCAATTTCCCCTTATAATATTTGGCACGGATCGTCTTCCCAACCTTATAGGTCTTGGTAACACGAGGTTTCCCACCGCGATTGCGGATCCTCTGGCGAGCAAAGTCGGATAAAACTGCTTGGCCGGGAGAAGACGCCACACGTATCGATTCTAACCCCTCCATATCACTCTGCTCACGATCCTTTTCGATCGCCTCAGCCTTCTCAACCTCTCCGACTTCCTCTTGGCCCTCTTCAAGATTCCCTGCCTGTTCGTTATCCTCCTCCTCTTCTTCCTCCTCTTCCTCCGAAGTTGATTCTTCGGGGGGTGGGAGAGCAACCTTGCGAGCCACCCTACGAACACGATTCGAGCTAGCCTTTACCGACCTCTGAATCCCGACCGCTGTTTTCTTGACGGTAGCCCTGATAGCACCCTTTCCCTTAGCCGCCATAGTAGTCCCGGCTTTAGTGATCTTCATAGTCTTAGCCACAACTCTAGTCTTGGTTACTACTTTGCCCTTAACAGTGGCTTTGCCTTTAACCGTCGCTCTACTCTTAGGGGCAGCTTTAGTTCTTGCTTTAGCCGAAGCCTGTTTACCCTTCGGGGTAGCCCGAGTCTTTCCTTTGGTGTTATCCTTGCCTTTGACGGGCGGAGACGCTCTCTGAAAGCCATCAGCTTTCTTCCCTAAGGCCCCACGGCAGTTGTCGGCTCCGCAATGACAGGTCTGTTGGCTAACACCAGTAAACCAATTGAAATTGTAGTCGTATGTGAGCTCCTCTCCAGCCTCGATCCCATCGTCTCCGGCAAACAGCGCCATTCTAGGTCTACCTTCGACTAGCCTATGGGATAATTAGCTCATCGTAAAAAGCCACCGGGTTTCGGCCCAACTCACCATTTCTCCATTCGGCAATTAGGATCGCACGAATCTATGAATCAAAATATATTAGCCAATATGTTCAATATCCAGCGTGTATTCAGCTATCCGGCAGTGATAGGTAATCTGTCTTTCAATCCAACAGGAATCATACTCACGATTGACAAATCGAGCGACCGAGCCTCTGGTTGCGTCGAGTATCATGTTTTGATGAAACAACATAAGGTAGTAGTTCTGATCCAGTAAGTATATGGAATAAGTGCATATGACAGACAGACAACATACCTTATTATCCTTGTAGACCTCAACCATTCTACGTTCACTCTCTTCTTGGGTAATTATTTCACCGGTATACTCCACGATGATCTGATTGGGCATGAAGCTCCTTGTTGCCCTCAGGCCATGGCCACAGTTGGCAGTCTGGCCGCATCGTGAAATCAGCACACTGAAATTCCACCACATCCCCAATGGAAACAAAAGTGTACCTTGACAACTTCAACTCCTTCCGCAAACTTTGTTCCCGACTTCACCCTCTCCTTGAGGTCTGCAAAGGCTCTGTTTGTACAGCGCTCAACTCCGACATTGCAGTTGCCTTCATCACATTCTACCCAGGTACACATATTCAGGCAGTTCTCGTCACAGCCGACGTCCTCAGCGCAAACGCACTTGGCTGTAGAAGCCTTCTCTTTTTTCCAATGGGAGGCGGCGTCGCCAATCAAGACATCTGTATATTACACAATCACACGCAGGCGCCGTTAGTCAATTGTACTATCTTATTTATCTTCATTGGGATTGCATCCATGAATCTACGGAAATGAGAAAATTCAAAAGAGGGTGGTGTACTATGATTCAGTTTCCTCCAATCCGGAATGGGCCCACACTTCCACGGACTGGGCGCAAACACGTTAAATGGGAGCTTGAAGTCCCTTTCGGTTTCCATAATCCTCGATCCGGTAAACATAGGCATGGGTAAGATGGACGACTTTTTTTTCTCCGCAATCTTTCCACGTTTTCTCGATCCCCCAGATGGGCGCCTCGTAACATCTATGTCTTGCTCTTGGCCCAAATATAGGCCTTGGTTCAGCCAGATCTTCTTCCTCTTCCTTGGGTTCATAGCCAGAGCTCCAGATGTACTATGCGTTAGGGATAGGGCCAACTGCTCATCGTGCTTGTCCTCGTCATAAGACAAAACCTTCCTAGCTCTTTTGCTAGACCTTGGGGCACCATCTTCACCCGGCTCTTTTGAGGAGACAGCAGAAGTAGTGGTCGGGGTAGAATTCTGTAATTTAGGGCCGGCGCTTTTGGATCCAGCAGCCATTACCTCGTGAGACCTCTTTCCGCGTGGTGGAGCCGGTGTGGTGGTCGCAGTGGGCTTCGCAGAAGTTGCGGCTGCAACCTGTATGCGTTGACTCTGGCGACGCGTCGCATTCGGGTTGGCTTCATGGACATCAGGAGTATTCGGGGGTTTGGGTTTGTCTGCCGATCTAAGGCTTCTCCTGCGAGCTGCATCTGGTGCTGTCTTCGACTCCTTTGTAGATTTAGTGGGGGCCGGTGTTGATGGTGTGCTGTCTCCGACTGTACGGGAGCGATCCCGTAGAATACGCGTGGTGCGCGTTTGCTCCTGCGCTCCATCACTGCTGCCACCGTGCTCTTCTTTGACATCTTCGGTAACATTTTCAGCTCCGTCGACCTCTATTGGCCCAGCTTCTGGTTCCTCGGTTGCTCCGACATCCGATTGCTCCGCGTTGATTGGGAGTAAATCTTTACCGGAATCAATGGGTTTGGGAATTATAGCATCGTCTGGTAAAACAACGGTATCTCTGTCCGGAGTAATGGACATACTAGTCGCGACAGTTGACTGATTGGTGACCGAAGTAGAAACAATAGAAGAAGCTGAAGACGACGGTTGCGGTGGGATCGAGTCGCTTGCTCGGTCCGGTGAGGGAGAACGGAGATGTGAATCCGCCCACATTTTTTCTAAAAAGGTACTACAACGCGAGCACCGTAGGCGAGGACAGCGTTGAGGAGAATGGGGGTGAGATGTGAAATGGCGGGATAGATATAAAAAAAGTTACAAGTAGTGAGTGAGACAGGGAGAAGGTTTGTGGGGAACCCAATTGGGTGAAGCGGTGGGACGGGGGTGCAAGGAAAGTTGAGAGGGTGACGGGAGGCGGTGGTGTTGTGTGGCCGAAGGGAGGAAGGGATGAGCGAGGGAGCGAGAGCAAGTGAGCGGAAGAAAGCAGAACGAAGGAGAGGGCGAGAAATTGACCAAGACAACCACAGGAACGCAAAAAGGAAAAAGAAAACACGAAAGAGATCTCCTCCTCCCCCGTTAAGTGAGCTTCAGCTGCGATCCGCAGGTGGAGAGAAGAAAGGAGAGAAGAGGGGAGAGGAAAAGAGAAATGAAAGAGACTGATTGATGAGAAGAGGGAAAGGAGGGAGAAAGAGGCTGGGCAGCAAGAGGAGGAGGAGAAGTACTATGCGTGCATGTTACGGTGCTGTAGACTGCTCTATGGTAACGACCGTGAAGATTGGTTCCAGTTTAAAGCATGCTTCCATACAAGTGCCTTAGAAGGCGAATCACCGTACGCTTCCTAGCCAAACCCGTCTTCCTCTCTATCCCTAACCTGTAAATCAGATACCTCATTCGTCCAAGACTCCCATGCAAAACCACAGATAAGCAGTATAAACCTTCCTCCACCTCCTCCTCCTCCTCTTCCCACGGTATTGGCCCTGAGGGGGATTAAGCGTAAAATGGTCCCTTCTCAATATTTATTCTAGCATTCCAGCAACCCTTCCTGCCCAAGTTCAAGTGGGATGGAGGAGAATCACTGAATCCTTCGATACCAGCGCCATTTCAACATCACGGACAGCCCACCAAGTGGAGAGCCAATATTTATAACGCTGTGGACCAATCTCACGCATAGCCCTCCTATTTTCATCCCTCCCCGACTGCGCTGAAAGGGAGGCTTTGTGGCATTATTCCCTTTCCCCGCCGCCCATTTGCCCGTCATATCGAACATACATGCCAGTAATAAAAGAAGAAGAAAAGGGAACTTTCTATCCTTCCCGCGCCTCCTGATCACAAAAGCTTCCAATCAATCAACCGAGCAGAATACGGTGGTCTACAAGTAGGGATTCCTCGATCCCCACCTCTTCCCCCTCAAAAAAAAGTTTCCCAAAGTGAGTGAGACCCCCCCCCCACCACAAATATGTGAGAGGGTGTCGAAACCTCTTGGACAACAACAAGGGTGGTACAATGAGAATTCCAGGGAGGGAAACTCTTGTGAAACTTGAAAAATAACGATACATAATCGTATCTGATCCAGAAAGAAAGAAGAAAAAAGCTATCTACCAGGTGTTCTCATACCGAAGGTGATAAATGAAAGACCGGGGAGGAGGCGCGAGAGCTGAAGAAAGGAGGAAATCATGATGCGTGTTGGAAAAGGGTGTATATACAAGGCAAGCCCTTCCAACAATTCTACATGATCCCCCTCTCTCCCCACATAGGGGAATACCGCCATCGTACAGTGCGCCCCCTCTTCCACTCTTTTTTGACAAAAGTGATCCTTGCCATGCTCGACAATGGGCTCGCCCGCTCACCACTCCTCAACGTCTACTCCACCATGCTATATATCAGGTGTATATAGAACTACAGAATCCTTCGTAGAATAGATAGGATAGGAGAATTAAATAAGTGAGCATAATGGTCATGCTAAAAGCTTCTTGAAGGTGTAATCAAACATGCTCAATAGGATTGAGACCCGTTCCTCCAAAACCTCTATATCCTCCCCCTCCCCCAACCATGCCATTTGTAAGCCTGGCATTATCTTGCCCAAAGATTGGCCTTTCCCTCCAATTCCTTTAAAAATAAAAAAAATACGGCAAAGAAAAACCTACATTTCTAATATATGTCTACTATACCCCCATTTACCACACCCTTATACGATTACAACTTCCCTTCAATCCACCAGCAAAACAGGCCTCCATGATCTGCTTATCGCCACCGGACCTTTTTGTCACACTCTTTACACACGCTGGAAGCTGCTCTTTCGGATCCGCACGAATCTCCTCCCTTACTCCTCTACGAGTCGAAGCTTATCATCTAGATATATACTTGGCGATTCATAAAAGTATTCGGACGCCTTGGCGCCAAGACACCCCGAAATATCAGGTCTTGGCGCCAAGGCATCCGAATACTTTTATGAATGGCCATGTATATTATAATAAAGATGCCATTTTTTCTTACGATACTTACCGACCATGGATGGAGATTCAAGATAACGGGAAATCTCTGTTTATGCCCCTTCAGATCATGTGACCTCCTCCCCCTAACCCACTCGTTCCGGACCCCCCCCCCCAGGCAGTACTGGAGGAAATTCCTGCGGCTTGGCTATTGGGATACAGAAGACTGTACTTTGCTGTACTTTTCCCATCAAAGTTCTCTGCGGCACGTCCTGCTCATGCGCCTTAGCCTGCAGTATTCGCTCGGGGCACAGGCAGGCGGGCAGGCATGCGGGGCTAAGCCTGGTTAAGCTAACCCAACCAAAGCTATCGGCATTCGCAACTCTCTAACAAACCACCGCCATAACAACATCCCAAGACAGATCCTAGGGTCGTTTATCGAAATGGAGCCATTGACGATCGCTCGAATAAAATTCATAGTATCACAAGAGCTCACTCGACTACCCGTAACTGGCTGGGGTCATGCCATCTCCTCGCTCTTTTTTGGGGAGACCCGCCGTATAGCAGAAGGTAAAACGAGTTGAATACTTTAGCTATGATAGTATTCCCGCTACAGATGTAATAATATACTACACTTCAAGCCTAGTTATACAAATACAGATAGATCTCCACATATTCACTTTCCTCGTCCTGTACCTAGATCCACCCCTCCTCCAGCCACCAACGACCCAATACAATTGATGCGAAAGAAGAAAAATAACATAAAAAAGGAAGAAAAGTGACGTAGTATCAGACCTTCAAAGATATCCAGCAGTAAGAAGTGTAAAAGTAGAAAAGTAGAAGAGCGTAAGCTACAAATGTAATATAGATGTAAGGGAAACTAAAGCCATTAGGAAAAGAAGAAAAAGGCTTGGATAAAGCGAATGTGGGTATTAAATTTAAAAAGCCAGTACCCGCCGTTCTATTACTGGAACTGATTCATCTGCCCTTCTCCTGCCTCGTCTCCGTTTGTGCTTGGCTCCCGTGGTTGCTGGCGCTCGAAACGCTGGTCACCAATTTGGTAATTACTCTTAAGCTCAATGTATCTACCTCTCGTTAGTTTATCACTCATCTTCGGAGGGGGGTGGGCAGCGTACGTTGGAGGTCGAGGCCTGCATAAAACTACAACAAAGTTGTAAAACGCATTTATTTGTGCAAATGGTCTATGTCGCTCACTTCTAACAAACTTGTGGCCGTGGAGATATTCCCTTGTTGTCTCTCCTCTTGCCATCAGAAATATATGGTATCCGAGCAATGCTAAAGGATAAGGTGCCGCTAGAGCACCGTATATAACCATCCCAAAGGGAACTTGCCACTCTCTTATTGCATCAGAGAATGAATGATTTGTTTGTTTTTTCCACTCATTGAGATGTACCAGCGACAACGCTAAAAGATAAAATGCTAATAAGGTAGCAGTTGAGACAAATGCAAAAAAGTACCGGTAGTTACGGCGTCCAACGCAGTTGTTAAGCCAGACACAGTGGTGGTCCTGAGTCTCTATGCAGTTATCGCATACACGGCAATGATGACAACGGGGCGGACGCCAAATCCGACAGGTTCGGCAGTATTTGATAGGGACTTCTAGATGCACTTGGCTTGGTTTTAACGGTTTAATTAATGCCCAGCCATTCTCTGGAGGGACAGCTAGCGCATCATCCCTATCATCTGCTTCGAGAGGATGAACATTTCGTGGGTATACCTATCGGATTAACAGTTAGTAAACATCAATCAGATTGTATGATAGGCGGAACCAACACCAGGATCTGATACAGATGCCTTGAGAAATGACATCATACATAAAAGATACAGATAACCGAATGTCACTGGCAGTGCTGGAGAGACATGTTTCCATAGCCATTTTGCACTAAGTGCATGTATTAGTTTCACATAATCTCACTCGAAGTTAGGGGCGCTCACGAGTAGACACAAAATAGACATGCCGGCAGTGTTACTAATACCGCAGTCAGAAGGTTCATCGGTGCGTCTCGAGCTGTTTGGAACCTTCCTCCAAGACAGAAAGCAGTCTTCCCGGGAAAGTATTCCCAGTTCTTTCTCTCGAGGGATTGTGGCTGCTGCTTGGGCTTGGCTACGCTTGAGCCCCGACTTGAGTTATCCAGCTTTGGCAGTTGGTTACCATTTGAATTATTCATAACAACCCTATGATCATTGCCGACGGGCTGTCGATTATCGAAGGAGGACTCGGGGGAGGTGTTGAGGGGCGAAACAGACGTTATTGACTGGGCTGTATGCATGGTGTGGCCGGTTGGAGATCCGGAGCCTGAGTGGACGTATTGAGCCCGATCATCGCTAGCTCGGTGTTGGTGAATGATCGGTTCATGCATTGATAACCCCAATACCGGAGGCCTGTCGGAACCCCCGTGTGCAGCCTGCGCAAAACCCCGTATCCGATTTTGCTCCGCCTCGTCTTCCTCCGTGACTTTCCCCCCCCGTTGCGCCTGCAGCTTTGTAGAGCTCATTGGTCGGTAAAATGCGTGACTTGTCAACGATGGGGCATGAGTTCTCGACGCGGAAGACGACGGCCTACCCCTTTGACTTCCACCAACCGATGATAGGCCTCTGCGAGAAGGTGGAGGGTTTGACCATCCTCTCGCAGCCGTAGATGTCGACATGGCCGTACTGGGTCGTGTGGAGAAGGCGTCGGGTTGCGGATCGCTTACGGAGACCCGGGTATTAGCACGGCCCAGACCGGGTTGAAGTGAAGAGCGGCGAGAAGAAGCATTCTGCGATAATTGCGCCTCGGCGAGACCCATTATATCGGAGGCAGTGTCGCTAACATCGGTCATCCGAGAAGAGATTACACTGTAAGCACCCCCATCGGGTTGGTCCTCATTGATTTCGTGTAAGGAGAGGGGAAGGCCGCCGTGTGTTGGGGAATTGAGAAATACAGCGGACAAAGGTGAGCCTCTCGGGGAGGCCATGACGAAAGGAGCGACAGTGGGAAAGGGTTGAAAGAGAAAGAGTGGAGAGGATCAAGGAGGATGGCAAGGGGGGAGGATGAGGTGGATTGAGTTGAGGTAGCACAAACGTTAATAAGCAAAACCATACGCTAAAGGTTTTGTAAACTGGGAGAAATGGAGCAATGGAGGGGCTTAGGGTCAACCCATGTGGGCAAACAAGTTATTGACTTTTCATTATCAGTCTCCTGACACGAATGTGATTCTCACTTATTAGGAAGAAAATGGGAGTTGGTTGGCTTTTTGTTTGGGGGGAGGGAGAAGGTAGGACTGCGCTGGAATGCAGTTGGGGAAAATTGCATTTGGGAGCCCAAATCTGGGGAGAACGGGACACGAATGATAAATTGGAAGCACCGATATGAGCTGTAACCGGTAACTGCAACGTGGATAGAATTGGTTATCGGAAATTATCACGTCACTTGTCCAGGGGAGCGTCAGAGCCTCACGGGAAGCTGTCATACGGAGAAGAGTCTACAAAGGGAGCGAACGAATGCCGTGGAAGGGATAACGGGAGTGGACAGAGGACAAACATTGTAGGGGAAGAATTTTTTTTTTTTCCCAGGAGGGGTGTCGATAGTGTGCGATATTGGTATTGATGTCTCTACGGGTGGGAGATGAGGGGGAGGGGTTTTGGCATGACTGGAGGGGCCTGTGTAGTAGCAGCGCAGTAGTCCATGCTATCGTACAGGTGCTATGAAATGTAGTTTTTAGTATCGTTGCTTGCGCTGCACGGGCAGGAGAATAGCGGTGGGGGCGACCTCCCAGTGTCGCGTGTGGCATTGGAGTGCCTAGTGCTGTGCTGTACTCGAGTATGGTGTGCTACAGCGTACGAGTGGTACCGGCATGGCATTGCACAGACTTTACTATAAACCAACAAGCTGTCATGTTCTCTCATGCTTGTATCATACCGCTACGGTAGAGTTCCCTTTTTCACACAGTACGGTGACGGAAAGTGAAAAAGTGCGTTGTGGCGGTGCGGGTCAGCTTTATTGTATGAGAGCACACCGCCACACATACCCATCACTTTCCGTCGCTCCCTGGGCAATGGAGCTGGAGCGACCGTGGGAGCACTGTACTCGAGTAGTACGAGCACCAATACCGGTATCGTAAGCGAGAATTGCACGGAAATGAGTTCCATCTGATATATTGTCTACGAGTAGCGGTGCCGGTCTGGTGTCCGCTCGTTGAGGTGTAGGAAGGGGACATGTGCCTGAAGCACCGAAAGTCATCCATCCCCTTGGCAGCATTCTCTGCAAGTTGGCGCATGCCTGCTGCTTGTGTTACGCGATTGGGTTGCCAGAGCAGCAAAGCTGAAAACTTCCCTAAACGCGAGAACCTACGAGACCTGACATCTGGCCTGTTCGTCATCCCTTTTCATTTTCTTTCTTCTTTTGGATCTCCTCCCCTTCTCATCATCGCACAACACCATATAATTCTCCGTTTCATCGACTGGAACATATCTCATGGGTCCCTCTTCTATGCACTAAAAACTTCCTATTGTCTGACCCGGACTCCTTTTCCACTTGGCAATTTTTCACCAACAAGGCTCTCCTGAGCCTCACCACCTTGATCCGCGCTCCTTTTGCACAACCCATCTAGCACCAAACAATCATGTCGGCTAAACCACCCGCTCGGCTAGCCGTGGACGAGAAAGGATACGGCCGTGCCCATTCAAGAAGCCCCTCACCATCCCGTAGGAAAAAGGCAAATAAATCAAAGAAGCAGGAGGATAGTCCCCGTCCCCTTAGCAAGGGCCATTCTGGTTCACAGAAGCCGGAGACCAATCCCCCGAAACAAACCCTGGAGCAGAAATCCAAAGATAATGATATCTTCTTGCTACCGTCATCTGACTATCAAATACTTGGCATCCTGACGGTAATTGGTGTCTGCATTCGGCTGTTCAAGATCTCTCAACCTTCAAGTGTGGTATTCGACGAAGTGCAGTAAGTCCACCTCCCCAAACGGCGGTGCAAGGTGTGGGGGGTGTACTATTGTGACAATGGCGAGTGGGGGTGCTATCGCGGCGGTATGCCGAGCTTGTAATGGAAGGAGAAAGGTGGTTATCGACATGACAGGGGCTAACATGTATTGAAGCTTCGGGGGGTTCGCTACCAAATATATCAAGGGACGCTTCTTTATGGACGTTCATCCACCTCTTGCCAAACTCCTGATCACACTTGCCGGATGGTTGGCAGGATTCGACGGGACCTTCGATTTCAAGGAAATTGGAAAGGATTACCTTGCAACCGGTGTGCCTTATGTGGCCATGAGAATGTTGCCAGCGGTGTTGGGGATCTTTGTTGTCCCCATCATCTTCCTAACTCTTAAAGCCGCTGGTAGCTCAACGGCAGCTGCCTCTCTCGGCGCCGGGCTTGTCATCTTTGGTCTGTGCTCCCTGTCACCTGTGAATTTCCGAATCAAGCTGATGGGGATGGATGTGTTGTAGAAAACGGCCTTATTACTCAGTCTCGGTTGATTCTGTTGGATTCCCCTCTAGTTGCGTTCACTGCCTTTACAGCTTTGGCCTGGACTTCCTTTTTAAATGTCCATGAACAAGGTGCTTCGAAAGCGTTTGGACCCAATTGGTGGCTCTGGTTAGCAATGACGGGGCTCGGTCTTGGTGCTACGGTCAGTGTTAAGTGGGTTGGTTTGTTCACCATCGCTTGGGTTGGGAGCCTAACTGTCCTGCAATTGTGGTTCTTGCTTGGAGATGTTAAAAGTGTTACTCCGGTAGGTCCCTCATTCGGAATTGTACACTTCCGAGTTTGCCTGCTAACAACAATATTAGCGTTTGTGGTTCAAACATTTTTTTGCTCGTGTTTTCTGTCTTATCATCATACCACTCGGGTTCTATATGTTCATGTTTGCTATTCACTTCCTGTGTCTAGCAAACCCCGGCGATGGTGACGGCTTTATGTCTTCCGAGTTCCAAGCTACCCTCAATTCTAAGGGAATGCACAGTGTTCCTGCTGATGTCGCGTTTGGTTCTCGCATCTCTCTACGACACCACAACACACAAGGGGGATACCTTCATTCTCACGGTCATATGTATCCAACTGGATCGAAACAGCAGCAGATCACACTTTATCCACACAAGGACGAAAACAACCAATGGATTCTGGAGAACGAGACCAACCCAGACACCGGCATCGAGGGATACGATGTCATCACGCCACCCAACTTGGTTTTTGATGGCGCTGCCGTTAAACTTTACCATATAAGTACTGATAGGAGATTGCATTCACATGATGTTCGGCCACCCGTTACCGAGGAGGATTGGCAAAATGAGGCTTCGTAAGTCGTAAAATCAATGCCACAAGGGTTTCGTGCTGACGATTTGTGCAGCGCTTATGGGTACAAGGGATTTGAGGGGGATGCCAATGACCTTTTCCGGGTCGAAATTGTGAAGCATCTTTCTAGTGGGTCTGAGGCGAAGAAACGTCTTAGAACTATTCAGACCAAATTCAAGCTTGTCCATGTAATGACTGGGTGTGTATTGTTTTCACACAAAGTCAAGCTTCCGGATTGGGGTTTTGAGCAACAAGAAGTCACTTGTGCCAAGGGTGCTACTCTTCCGAATAGTGTTTGGTACATTGAAAACAATGAACACCCACAACGTAGGATTTCCAAGCAATCATGCCAGGGTATATAGTTCCGTGCTAATCCACCTTTATAGTCCAGGAGGGTGCTGAGCTTGTTAATTATAAGAACCCTGGTTTCTTTGGTAAATTCTGGGAGCTTCAGAAGGTAATGTGGCGTACAAACGCCGGTCTGGTTGAATCTCATGCATGGGACTCCCGTCCTCCGTCATGGCCGGTTCTTCGTAGGGGTATCAATTTCTGGGGCAAGGATCACCGACAAATCTACCTCATCGGGAATCCAGTCATTTGGTGGTCATCAACCGCAGCCATCGCGATGTATCTTGCCTTCAAAGCATTCGCAGTCCTTAGATGGCAACGTGGATATGCCGATTACTCTTTGATGAACTTCCGCAGGTTCGATTTCGAAGTCGGCATTGCTGTATTGGGCTGGGGCTTGCACTACTTTCCATTTTATCTGATGGAGAGGCAGCTTTTCCTCCATCACTACTTCCCGGCACTTTATTTCGCCATAATCGCACTTTGTCAAGTCTTTGACTTTGTCACAGCGCGAATTGGAGCTCTTGGGCTGAACCGCAGACCCGCCATTGGCTGGACAGCTGCAACCGTGTTCCTTGGGCTCAGCATCGCCGCTTTTACGCTTTATGCCCCTCTTGCCTACGGGAGTCCCTGGACAAAAGCTCAGTGCGCCAGGGTTAAGCTCTTCGAAGCTTGGGATTGGGATTGTAATACTTTCCACAATTCGGTATGATCCTTACACCCAAGGGATGTTTTCTTGCGGTACTAACTCTGGCTCCAGTTGTCCGAGTACGAGAATATTGTCGCCGCCCCGTCGGAAGCTCTGACCTCAACACCAGTCCCCGCTGTTGCCGACCCCCACAATCCCCAGGGGAGAGAAGGTGAAGTGCAACAACCGAATACTACCCCGCTGGCTGAGGAACTGAGGGAGGCCCACCAAATCCCTGCTGCTGGTATGCCTGAACGTCAGAAAGTTGTTGCGCAGGAGGAGCGGATTGAATACAGAGATCAAGATGGCAACATTCTTAACGAAGAGCAGGTGAAGGCTCTTGAGGGAAAGGTTGAGTTCCACACTCGATATGAGACTAGAACTAGATTACTTGATGAAGCTGGTAATGAGGTTCCAGCTGAGAGCAGCGGAGTCGCGGGGCCATTGGTAGACGGCGCGAACCCTGAGACACCAAAAGTGGAGCCATTGGAGAGTGGATTACCCCCACGAGTAGATGCCGAAACCGAGAGTGAGGTGGATGCGGAGAAGAGGCGGGTGGAGGCCAGCCCCGCTAGTGATGGGCTACATGAGACGTAGTAGACTTATTTTCTATCTTTCCTTTCTTTCGGCAATATTGGTCCTGCGGGGGGAGTGTAAGGGAGCTCACGGTAGTGTTGGTGGGTCAGGATGGCGCAGTGTCCGAGGAATGAGTAATGGGTCTTGCTTCTGCATATGGACTGAAATATTTGGAACAAGGTGTTTTTTTGGTCTGCGACATCTAGGGAAGGGAGGTGTTCGTTTTGTTTTTTGTTTTTAAAAAAAATCCACAGAAAATACTAGTAATTTCTCTTTCTTTTCTTGCAACCACCCCTGCTAACCCCCGCGTGCTTCATCGACATTGGCTTCCTTTTTTTCGGCATGTAAGGTCTCTCTACTGCTTCCACCGGAAATGGTGAGGTTTATGTCTGCGGTTAAGATTGTGATGGGAGATAATTGGGGAAAAAGCCAGACATGCAGTCCCGGTACACATGATACCACGGCGCAGACGACTAGTTTTCCTGTGAAGATGTGACATGGAATTTACGGAGGAGTGAAAAATCGACAGCCGCGATCAATAAGAGTATCATAGGAGAAACCCTACCCAAGTGCAAGATACCCATCACCTCACCTCACCTCCCTTCCTTCCTCCAGGGGAACATTCTACCAATCGAGCAAGTAAAGTAATAGGTGGCTTACTGCAACGCGCTGTGGCTGCAGTCCGATAGGATGAAACCTTAGTGAACACACTTAAAACCGCGCGACAAGAAGCAAAATAAAAATAAAAATAAAACAAGAAATCACCGGATATGGCCCTTACTACAGGTACAGTACCGACTCTCTTCTTTTCTTTTCTTTTCCCACGATATGATGCATACCTTAGCTAGAGCGATATCATACAACAATTGACTGCACCGGTGTAATGCGATAATACCATCCCCACACCGCACTTTCCCCCACCCATCCATCCATCCTCCTCCTCCTCCTCACCCCGCGCTCTGATAGATAGCGCAATTCATGACGCCCGCCCGCCCCATCACAAGAGAGCATGGAAAGTGCAGTCCGATGCGATGTGGATTCCCGGCGTGGTTATCGTACTGTAGTTTGCATATATCACACAGCCCCTCCCAACTAGTCCAACCAATAAGGCTGCTTGCTACAGAAGCAATCGGGATCGCATGATGATTATCATAATAAACCCTGAGACTTAATAATACAATGGGCAAATTAGCAAACTTAATATTCCAAGATTTGGTCGCTGTTAAGATAAAAACCCCATTATGGAGGCCTTAGAGAATGAATTTTCTTCTATCATAAGAGGGGGGGGGTGCGGGGGTCTCAAGCCAGTTCTTGATGGTCGGTCTCCTAGCGATGGACGGTCTGCTTTTGGACGGGGGCGGAGGTGCTGGGTAGATTGTGTCGAAAAACGACGGCGAGATCTTTGTATTGGGTGTTGGGTAGGACTGGTGTGATTGATGGTATCGTACTGGCAATTGTGCTTGAAACCGTTGGATCGTTGAGAAAAATACTTTGAAAGGTTGGAAGAAAGGAGAAGGAAGCGTTCTCATGATGGTGGGGCAACTGCTTCGGTTGTCGTCATGGTATTGGTCGTCTTGGCATTTGTCGGGTATCGTACCCTGTGAGAAACTAGAGAGAGTAGAGAGTCAACATGTAAAGTTAATACTAGATGAACCGGAAGTCGACCTGCCAGAATGCCATGACTACAGCAAGTGACCTCGGCGGCCACTAAGTCCCCCCTCCTCGAAACAAATGCTGTCCCGGTCTATAGCTAGCTTTGACCTGAGGAGAGAGCGACTCGACTGTCGCTGCTGCGCTCTCGGTAAAGGAATTCCAACCCTCTGAGCACGGTATCGTCATCATAGTTCTATCATTCCCACTCAGCTCCTCTGCCCCATCCTCATGAAATCCATATGCCCAGATTTCCCACTCGCCCTTACTTACACATTCGCCAATCCGGGATGTGAGGTCCTTCGTGCTCGAGTAATTTTCACATCTGGTGGTGGAGGCCTCTTCCAGACTTGATGCCTCCGCGCGTGCGTGAGAGAGAAATCAACCGTTCTAAGGGGGAGCAGTGGCATCTTCACGCTCCAGCTCGGGGGGCTCTTCGAAAATACCAAACGTTTCAATAAACCACCCACCCGAGTTAACAGAGCCGATCACAACCAACAAGATTCCGATACCGAGAGGAAGCAGTGATATTTCGAGCAACCCTATTCAAGAGTCAGATCTTCCGTGAAAAAAATGTGTCATTATTGAGTCTAAGTATTACCGTAGGTATAATCTGTCACCGAGAATTAGAGAACCTGTTTTGTTATAGCGTGTACTCATAAGCCGTGCGGTGACCATATCAATCCACAAGACGTGTGAAATAAATTAAAATTAAAAGCAAACAAAAAGGACAAGAAAACTTTCAGAAGCCAGTGCCATCGATGCTATCCCGCCTGGAGCCCCATGGGCTACCACATTCACCCTGCCCAAAGGCTCTCAAGTAATGAGCAGTACGACAGCTAGAGTCTCTCTAACAGTTCAACACAAAAGAAACGGGGGAAAGAAAATTAAGGGGAATAGAAAGAAAAAGGTCAAACATTTTTTTCCCCAACGCCAGATGTAGCTATCAATGCTCCCAACACCATCCAGGGTATTTCCCTTCCTTTCCCTTGCATTCATTTCATTTTCCAGTGCTTTAACCGCACAAATTAGAAGGCCAGAATGCCAATATCGTCTCGCAGGCGGTTCTTTTCGGGGTGAGCATTTCCATCGCTGGCCAAACCCAATTGTCCGAGGAGATCAACAACGCTCTCATCTTGTAGCTGTTAGTCCTCACCCAAGTATCACATTGACTTAAATAATGGAACAGTATGCTATTTACTTACCATCTAGTTCATCAAGTTCGGCAAGGGTTGCCGGAAACTTTTCACAAGCCACAAGAGCTGTATTCAGAAGAGGGCGAAGCTTGTCCGTCGGAGATTTGGCATGGGAGTTGTTGATCCGGGCCCGGGTGTTGGCATCACTATTGTTCAAATTGTAAGTTAGTACTCAACATCAGAATAAATTTTTGAAAAACAGGACCAAGGAAATCATACTTTCGCTTGATGAGTTTGTCCCGAACAAGCATTAGTTTGGCTATCTCACCCGTTGCCCTAATGATGTGGCCAATGTCGGAGGAGTTCTTGTTGATCTTTCCGTCCATTTGAGTGATATTTTCATTCATTGGCGTGATCCTTCCGTCCATTTGGGTAACCCTTCCATCGATTTGCGTGATCCTCCCATCTATATGGACAAGCAGCCTGACAGCAAGGGTGATGATTTTCGTTAGGTGATCAAGGCGGGCTGAAATACTAGCAAGTGTCAATTCTTCATTATCACTCCCAGCAGCCTGAGCCTCGACTCGGTCAACTCCCTGCTGAACTCCATCATTGGGATCATTGGGAAGGATCTCAGCGTCTTGTTGGGCCACTAGTGGTGATGACATAGTGTGGTGGGTATTGGTTGCGGTGAAGTTTGTTTGTAAGTGACGTGAAGTGGTGGTGGTTATCTGTGGTGAAGAGAGATAGGGAGGCGGGTGAACAAGGAGTAAGTTCTGTAACTTAGGTCTCTAATATCAAAAGTTAAGTTCCCGTAATAAGAGGGGGGGAGTAGGGCTTGCCCTGCCAAGCCAACCGAGCTTCCCCACAATTGACGGGGAAGAAAAAAAGAGTTCAAGCTCTGGAAATTGCCTCAAGCCAGCCAACGTACCCTGCGGCCACCCCCCCTCCATAATCGCTACCCACCAATCGGCGTTGCCCAGGATGGCCGACAAAGATTCATACATCCATCTTGCTCGAACGCTTCCTATCGTCAGTGGTCCACCGGCCTGGGCTACTACCTCGCCTTTGAGTGTTATTATCAATGCTCAGGCCCCTTTCTCTATCTTGGACCATGCGTTAAGGAGGTATGTCGATCGGGAGAGGGTTATTGGAACGCTTTTGGTTGTGAGGAATGAGGATGGGGCTGAAGTTGAGATTAGAAATTGTTTTGCGGTCGGGCATAACGAGAGTGAGGAACAGGTAGGTCTCCGGAAATCGCCATTTTATGGAAATTACACTGATTGATGATGTGGTGAAGTTTGAGGTAGATATGGACTACCACAAGGCCGTGTTAGGGGTCCATCTGAAAGCAAATCCCAAGGAGGTCCTCATTGGATGGTATGTTTGAGCAGGATAGATGCTCCTAGTCTTAGGTGCCTTTCGATATAGCTAATTAATATACTCATGTATGCTACCTCACCAGAGCCCAATCCTTTCAGCGCTCTTATCCAGAATTTTTATGCCTCTAATGGTGATGGCACCTTCCCCCATCCCGCCATTCATCTTACCATGTCTACTGTCCCCGGTCAGGACATCGCTATTAGGAAATATATATCGTCTGCTTTCGGTGTTCATCCACACACTTGAGATGGCGCTTGAGGAGGTTATGGAAATGTTGGATAGATTTAGTGAATATGTGGCAAGAGTCGTCGTATGTTTCCTGCCCTTAGGGTAGAAGTGAGAGGAGATGCTGACATCTGCACTAGGCTGGCAACACCCAAGCCTCCGTTCCTATTGGGAAGCCCTTGATCAACACGCTTAGTTTGGCACCTAAAGTCTCACATGCCGACGTCGAGAAAATGTTCAACACTAATATCCAGGACGTCCTACTCGTGGCATACTTGGCAAACACTATCGGAACCCAGATCGATCTATCCAACAGGTTGGCGAGCGCCAACTTTGGTGCCCACTCCATCCGCGGCTGCTACAAACACTACTGCCACAAGCGCCACTCCTGCAGCTGGTGGAAAATAGTAAATAGATCAATATAAAAATGTCTTCCTTTACCGAAAGGGAGAGAAGTATATCTTCCTCTCGATTGTAGGGTTATTCAGCTTCTCGAGTTTACCTCCCTTCTGTTTTCATCCATGTTTAAAAATGGGGGCTTTGGCAGGGGGATGGCTGGTGGGTAATGATAAACATTGGGGAAGGGTGATTTCTGTTTGTATGTATGCACTGGCGCTGGGTCTTGTATTTGCTTGGCGATTCAGAGCTTCCTGTAAATTTTCAGATAATTGTTCTAGCGAGACCGAATGATGTGCTGTGATCAGATCGGAAACCTTTGGCAGATGAGATCTGGAAATAAGGCTCTTTTTATTACTGGCTCATGTCAAACCCTACGGGGTATAGCGCAACCCAGGGAAAGCGAAGGGCCCAACGAAAAGAGAAAAAAAGAAAGAAATCAAAAATTAATAGAGTGCCCACTCCCTTGCCTTCTTCTTTTATCATTGGATGGATCGGGGGGGAACTCGTTAGGCGCCTTTTGAATAAAGGAAACCGATCTATCAAACCATTTCCAGCGTGCCTCCTACAGTAAGGTTAGAGTAAGAAAACCACCAAGTTAGAGAGGCTACACAAATCTCATTAGGTATAGGAATCCTAAATCTATCCCTCTTGGATCCGAAAGGTTACTTGGCAACAGTGTGGGGTCCAAACCTTCATGCTCACAGTTTGTAACACCCAGGAGAAGAACCGGATCGTTTGCAGGGATTCTTTCCGGTAAACTCTTGAAGACGATCAACCCTTATGGACCATAGAGCTCTTATCCTTTGGGCGGTCTGAAACACTAGAATTCCTTACCGGTCAGATTAGGGAACCAGCGGCTCTACTTGGTGAGGAAATGGACGCTTTCAGCTATTTTTAAGCTCAAATGACTCAGCGATGGACGTCAGCTTAGATATTCCCTTCACTCAAATCGCTCCAAAATAGCATTAGCGCACTGGTAACGAATTCTAGTGGTTCAGACCGCCCAAAGGATACCAGGTATCCACATCAGGGATGAATATTTGTACAACACTCGGCTTGTGCCGCTTGACCTTGACGAACAACTACAAGTACACTACTCGCAATATCGAAGCGTTTTTAAAAAAGACTGATATTGCATACCGCCTAGATCCCAGCAAAAAAGCCAAATTCTAGTCGTATGCAATATCAGTCTTTTTTAAAAACGCTTCGACATTGCGAGTACTTGCCCAAAAAAACCAAATCTGCCCCCATCCCAACCTTTACCTACATGCTGGGAGCGCAGTTTAGAACGGCGCTTCACTCGCGGCAACAGGTGGTATCCTTGTAGAATACTCTACCATTATTTTGGGCGAGCATATGTAATTCTTGACGCTGAAATTCGTACTATGGCCCCTGGTTGATGCTAGAGCGCAAGCATCCCCAGAAAGGAAAAAAGAAAAAAAGAAAAAAAGACTGGCAGTGAAAACCACAACAGTAATCGTTTTTTTAGGTATGCGAGAGGGGAGGGGCAACAAGGGCAACTTAGTACTATCATAGTATAGGTAGCCTCGGCCAAGCAACCAGGGACTCCATCCCAATCCACTATCACCGCCCCACTTCTTTCAAACTCACTGATGAGAATTACAGGACCGACTGGCAGCACTCGTCAACCAACTCCCGAACACCCGTCAGAAACTTGTGCCTCTGAAAAATAAGCCGGGTTTACGCTTTGACTTCTTTGGCCGATATTCCACTTAGCGGAATGTCTCGCTGCACTAGTAATAATGGAATGCGCCCTTGAAAATGCACCTATAACTACCGTGCCAGACTTCGGACCTGTTACGTCAACAAGTGTCTGCAGCGGAGCAGTAGAGCTGGCTCGTTTTTCGGAAGATACGTGTATGACAGGTTCAGGATGGATGAAATCATCAGGTGCAGATCAGATTCCGATTGGCGATAACAGTCCGACAGATTTACCTTTAAGACTGAGAAGTTGAAATCCCTCTGGCCCAATTACTCTACCACCCGCGAAGACCTAGCAGACCAGGTTAAATCATTCGGTGGCATGATTGTTCAAGATACAAGCATAGGAAATTTCAAGCTCAATGGAACCCGTGCTTGATACCAGAACTTAGCCTCTGTTGATCGCGAAATCCTGGACGTTGCCAGAGATCGAGGGGTGTGGTTTTGCGATGGTCTAACTCAACCATCATGTAGCATTGAACTCGTGGGGTAACCGCACCCATTCCATTTTGGCTAGAATCATTAATGGTCTCCGATTCCTAGAGTTGTAGAGCTACCACTCTGCATTACTTCAGAATGCCTAATTACAACTAGCAACAAACCCCACCGGCAGCTCATATACAAGTTTTTACCGTGACTGATCTAGCCAGTGTTCGCAACGGTCTGGGGGCCCTGGCGGCCCCACGGGGAATCTGCCAAGAAGACTGGACCGGACCGGACGACAATTTTCACTCCGTCCCGTCCTGGGACATTTTAGGACTGCAGGTTTGAGCGAGGACCGCGGGCCCGACAAGGTGAGACACTATTATGGCATCCTAATACAAGGACGATAGGGGACAGTGGTGGACTGCGGATCCCCCGACAAGGACGGTGGGATTGGTGGGGATCTGCGGGGATCTGCAGGGATCTGCAGGGATCTATGGGGATCTGTCGGGACCTGCCGGTATTTGTGGAGATCTGTGGGGGTCTGTCTGGCCTCACACTCTGAGACATTCTGAAAACTGGTTGTGGGGCCCACCGTCTTCCCCGTCCTACGGCCATTAGCCCTGGGCAAAAATCTCTCCAGGACTAGACGGACTACGATTCGTAGTCCGTCCTGGCCCAACCCTCAGGACGGATGGACTGCCCCGTTGTGAACACTGTCTTCAACTCTCTGGCGTTCATCAAGATGGTGCGACGGGTTCCCTTGCTTGCCATCCTCTCGGGGGGCCCGGAGACCTGCGTCGTTCGGCCATAGCATCGAAAAGCGTAGTGTCTAACCGAATGGATTCAGGAGGCTGTCCAGGCGCACTCAGGTTATCCGTCGTATAGGGCAGCCGAACAATACGACCGGGCTGACCAGACAGGGTTCGTCCGTGAGGGACCTTCCGCCCAACAGGTTTCTTCATCCTATTACAACTGTAAGCTGCGCTGTTTGCAAAAAAGGATAACCTGCAGACAAACCTAGCCTTGACACAAATGCTGACTTTTGACGGCTAATCCAAACATGCTTGTATTACACTTGGATTGGTTAAACTATCATAGATAACCCGGCAAATAAAATCGTTAGCTGTATGTGATATTTCTTCTCTCTCACGCAATCAACAATTCTAGCTACATGTTAGAAATGACCATCCATCCATTGGGAGTGTGCGCAGACTTACCTTCGTCTTCACGCAGTGGATTGAAACAAAAAAAAAGCTCCCTTACAAAAGAAACAAACTTGCCCAAATCAACCAGACACTGAATCACCTCAGGAAGAAATACCACAACGATAGTGGTTCCAACTCCCTTGTTACCAACGATAGGAAACCAGAGGGCAAAGCGACGGTTGAATGGGAAGGTTGAGTCAATGTAGGCAAAGAGCAATGGCGTAACAACGATGCAGAGAACGGTTTGGATTTGGAACGGAGGAGAGACAAATGGTGCACCCACGGCAGGCAAGAAGTGCAGGTTATATATTGAGGTAGAGGGATGGAAGGGTACTTATAGAAGAACTTGGACAGCCAAAGTAGCCGAAGTGAATAAAGTATTGTAAAACAAATAAAGTGTGTGTGTACAGTAGATAGGAATAGTGGGAAAGATGGGAACAGTAAGACTGGCAGAATAATGGCCGGTGAGCTCTGATACGGCTGTACTTAAGTCAATTTGGAAAGGCTCTTCCCATGTACTCGAGTAGTGTCATGAGTTTGATGAGATTGAACTTCCTTACAACATATTTACGCAATCTTGGTCTTCTTCGGGATACCACTCAAGTAGAGTTTTGCCCCAGTTTTGCACCGCCGCCATCCCTTCATTCCTTCCGGTTGTCTCTCACTTTTAGCGTTGCAACCAATCGGATAGATACGACAAGAAAGGTAACGATAGACAACATATGATACAAGATTTGATGTATTAATACAAAGATGACCATGTAGCCGATGGTAAGTGAAAATAGTGATCATTATGAAAATAGGGACAACAATTGTGACGGTAGGATGAGGGAAGGTGTTCATTCACTGTGGATGCCGCTTTTCTCAAGCCCGGCGATAAATTTTAAAGTATGAGTTCATTCTCATACATGGGCTATTGGCAGTTCGTAGCTAACATACTATTGTATAAGGAACGCTAAGGGTCTGGGGTTATTTTCGTTCATTATATCGAGGTTCTGGAAGAAATTCCATAGCGAGGTTCCGTTTATTTATTTGAGAGCGAGGGGTTGCAGTAAGGGTTCCCATATACCGAGCTCCATCACAACAACCGGATTGGCAGAGTGAATTAATATTATTATCATAACCAGTCAACGATATCCAGAAAGCTCGCCTGGCCCTGGATATCAATGCATTTCCGTGCGTGGGGCACTAAGCTATTCCTTCTTCTTCCCCTCCGGGCCTTTTCTGTCTTTGATTGTAAGGAATGAAAGAAAGAAAAAAAGCCTTCAGGAGACGTTTGCATTTACCTGTTTGGAAGGCGTGGTCGTTGGAATTTGTTTCCCCTGGGCAAGGCACAACTTTAATTTTTTAATTCTTGGGGTTGGCTGGATTTTCGAGATGGCTTAGTTTTTGTCATTGAGAGGTTGATTATGCGGTGAATGGGATCTGATTATTTTTTTTGAGCGTTGATGACGGGACAGCGCTCGTCCGGATTGATTTCCACGGCTAGACCAAGCTCATTTTATATAAAGACTTGGCTGTCCAGAAGAGTATCCGAAATGTGCCATCTACCGTATCTTGTAACCAAGGTTGGGGATATCAGCCATACTAATACAAATAACTTCAATTAAAACAGATATACTTAATACAGTCTAAATATCATATTACCGTAGGAATGGCAAAAGTTGGATTGATACTATTAATATCAAATTCCGTACTAAGTACAGGAAGCATTCCTGTCAAGTCACTCTGCCCCCTACTGAGGATTTTCTTGAACCTGCTCAACTACCGTGGTCTATATGTTTAAACTGTGGCGAATTCGCCGTCTTCCAGTTGGCTCGGTTGCCTTAGTTTCGCTTTAGCTCCAGTCCGACTCTTATACGGTATCTCACAACACTATCATATACCGGTAGTAGAAAATCTAAAGTAATCTAGCTATGACTTTACGTTTCATTCAAGCAGCATATGCTCAGGAGTTATCAAAAGTACTATTATTGAAACATCGGTCCGGTAAAACTAGCAATAAACCAATCCAAAATAGGTGAGAAGGTTGTAGGCATCCGTATTAAAGATTTTGAATATTTCTTGACGTCCGGGTAATGTTCTTAAATTCATTATAAGAACTCTTCACTGCCACGGACGCACACCCTCCTCCCTCTCCCTCCTCACCACAGATAACTACCACCACTTCACGTCACTTACAGACAAACTTCACCGCAAAAAAATAATACTCGCCACACCATGTCATCACCACTAGTGGCCCAACAAGACGCTGAGATCCTTCCCAATGATCCCAATGATGGAGTTCAGCAGGGAGTTGACCGAGTCGAGGCTGCTGGGAGTGATAATGAAGAATTGCCACCAGCCAGCATTTCAGCCCACCTTGATCAGCTAACACAAGCCATGACCCTTGCTGTCAGACTGCCTGTCAAAAGGGATGGAAAGATCACCAAGAACTCGTCGAACATTGACTTCGTGCGGCAAACCGATGAGCTAGCCAAACTAATCCTTGAGCTGGAAAAACTTATCAAGCCCTAGTATGATTTCCTTTGTCTCCTTTTTAAGAGAACTAGCTTACAATTTGAACAATAGTGAAGCTAATACCCAGGCTCACATCATCAACTCTCATGCCAAATCTCCGACCGACAAGCTTGGACCTCTTCTCAATACATCTCATGTCACTTGTGAAGAGCTTTCAGCCACCCTTGCCGAACTTGATGAACTAGATGGTAAGTAAATAACATACTGTTCCCTTATTCAAGTTATGTGATACCGGAGTGAAGACTAACAGCTACAAGATGAGAGCATTGTGGATCTCCTCCGCAAATTGGATTTGGCGAGGGACAGAAATCAGGGGTGTTACAAACTGTGAGCATGAAGGTTTGGACCCCACACTGTTCCCAAGTAGCTCTTCGGATCATCCAAGAGGGATAGATTTAGGATTCCGATGCCTAATGAGATTTGTGTAGCCTCTCTGACTTGGCGGTTTTCTTACTCTAACCTTACGGTATGAGGCACGCTGGAAATGGTTTGATAGATCGGTTTCCTTTATTCAAAAGGCTCCTAACGAGTTCCCCCCCGATCCATCCAATGATAAAAAGAAGGAGGCAAGGGGGTGGGCACTCTATTAATTTCTGATTTCTTTCTTTCTTTCATTTCATTTCATTTCTTTTCTTTTCTTTTCGTTGGGCCCTTCGCTTTCCCCAGGTGGCGCTGTACCCCGTAAGGTTTGACGTGAGCCAGTGATAAAAAGAGCCTCATTTCCAGATCTCTTATCCGCCAAAGGTTTCCAATACGATCACAGCACATCATTCAGTCTCGCTAGAACAATTATCTGAAAATTTACAGGAAGCTCTGAATCGCCAAGCAAATACAAGACCCAGCGCCAGTGCATACATACAAACAGAAATCACCCTTCCCCAATGCTTATCATTACCCACCAGCCGTCCCCCTGCCAAAGCCCCCATTTTTAAACATGGATGAAAACAGAAGGGAGGTAAACTCGAGAAGCTGTATAACTCTAAAATCGAGAGGAAGATATACTTCTTTCCCTTGCGGTAAAGAAACACATTTTTATATTGATTTATTTACTATTTCCCACCAGCTGCAGGAGTGGCGCTCGTGGCAGTAGTGTTTGTAGCAATTCTAATCCCGAAACTTCAGATGATCCTGAACTGCGCGGTTGCAAAGACTCCGGGGACTACCTCGAATCGCAATCGGAAGATAACATAGTAGCAGCAAAACCTTACAACCTCCTACTCCAATCTCTAGTAACGAGCAATAAGTCTAACCAATGTAATCCTAAATGCCGAAAACTTGATCACACACAAACCGAAGAGGATGGGATCGTCTTGGAAGACGGTGAAGATTTAGCAAATGGGCCTAAGGAAGAGAAAGAGCCCGAAGAGGTCATAGACTTAGGCTCGGAGCAAACCACAAGTGGAAGAAGGATTGAAGGCCTAAAAGACCTGAATTTGAAGAAGGAGCTGGTCGCTGAAGAGCTGACGCCGCTACAGTAGTCATTAGGGGAGCTTGTCTTCAATTATGTGGATGTTTTATATGGCGAACGAACACTAGGCAATGCTGAAGAGTTACGGAGGATGTATTCCTTGCATGCGCTAAATCATGTCCTAAAGTATGTTCCCACCCAAGCACTAGATCATCTTCATACCAATCAAAACTCAGGACCCGAGTCCGAGTGCTAAAGAACAAGGCCCCCCTAGCAAAGGCTACGGACGCGGAAATAGAGCTCAGAGATCAAGGCTTCACAAGGCCCAAAATCCTTTTCATACTACCAACACGAAGCGCTTGCGTGGAAGTAATAAATGCACTAGTTGACATACTACAACCGGAGTAACAAGTTCATCCCCCCTCGAATACCTAACACGTTGCCAACTATTCTATGAAAACAAAAAACGCTTTCAAGATAGATACTACACACCCCCGGATGCCGAGCAGATTAGCCCCAACAAGCCCGAAAACTTCCATGCTCTCTTTGGCAGAAACCACGACGACCTCTTCAGGTCAGGCTTAAAATTAACTCGGAAAACTCTCAAGTACTTTAGTAAATTCTACAACTCCGATATAATCCTCGCTTCACCGCTTGGGTTGTGTATGACTATTGGTGATGAGTCCAACAAAAAAGCGCGACTACTATTTCCTCTCCAGTATAGAATTGGTGGTGGTGGATCAAGCCGACGCATTGCTTATGCAAAATTGGGATCACCTAGATCACATATTCAAACACCTCAATCTGATACCCAAGGACCCGCATGGTTGTGACTTTGGGCGCGTGCGGAACTGGTATTTAGACACTAATTCAAAATACTTCAAACAGACGTTGGTGCTTGGTGGGCTCGTGACACCGGAGATGATGAAGTTGTTTAATCAGAGTATGTTAAATGCTATGATACCGGGAAAGTGAAGACTCAAGCAGATTATGCAGGGTCCATGATTGATTTGGAGATTCAAGTTCGACAGGCAATGCCCCCTCCCCCTCCTAACCCAACAGTTTCTCTTACCAACTACCATATTACAGGCATTCACACGAATAGATCCCCCAACCTCAGCCGCAGACCCAGACACCAGCTTCGCCGTTTTCACAAAAGCAGTCCTACTCTCACTCCCGAAACACCTCCACAAGTATATTAATCTTCATACCGAGTTACTCTGACTTCGTCCGAATGCGGAACCACCTCCACAACACCCCTATCTCCATCGGTGCCATCTCGGAAGAAACGCCCGTCTCCTCCGTCGCGCGCGCACCGTGAGCTCACATTTCTTCACAGGCCGTCACTCGGTTCTTCTTTAGCGCGGGAGAGCGCACCACTTCCGCCGCTACGACACCCGCGGAGTCACAAGGGTGGTATTCTACGCCCTGCCGGATAACTCTCTCTTCTACCGCAAGATCGCGGGAGTCTTTATTGGGCGGAGCATTGGCGAGGGGAGGGTTACGAAGCAGCCGAAGGTCCGTGTGATATTCTCCAAGTGGGATGCTATAAGCTGGAGAGGGTCTTTGGTAGCAAGAGGGTCAGACTTATGTGTACAGATAAAGGTTACACGTTTGAGTTCGTTTGATTGGCCGCAGTGATTGTGTGATGGATATTTAAAAGCACCCGAGTACCCGTGAATACACCGGGAATCTGCTATCAGATTATCAGCTGAGATCAGCTTACCAGCCCACAATCAACAGGTTTAGCTTGGCAGGTTAATAGAGGTGTGAATACCAGTTAACGAAATCCAACACGTCCAGTGGGCCTATCTCATGCCATATCGGGAAAACGCTAATCCTCCTCAGGGGCTTTCGACTCAGAATCCAGAGATTACTGGGCTGCCGGAGGTGGATTGCAAGACCTTTCCCGTATATAAAACTCTGAAACATTTAAATACGATCCCTCGCTATCCTGTTGCACAACCCACTGTACCTATTGCTCGAATGCCAAGGTATGATAGGAAGTCGAGAAACGATATTTCATTTGATAGTGGCAATTATTCGGAATACGGGTGCTATAAAAGTACTGGAAGGTGTCAGAAGTATGTGAAATACCGGTATAAGATTTTCTACAAAGATGGCCATAGCCGATGGTACGATGAAAATGCAAGTACAGTACTCACGCGGCCGAGTGCTGAGTTCGTCACGTGATCATCGATCCCCGCCGGTCAATAGGAATCGATGATCACGTGACGAACTCAACACTCGGCCGCATGAGTACAGTAGCATGGCACACCCATCCATCTATCACTCCGTATTATGCGCTAAACTGTAGCAATCCCACAAGAAACACCCAATAGAGTACCCCCAGTCTAAATCCCACCCACATAACACCCTACCCCACCGCAAGGTATAATATGGGAAGATCTAGGCCTACCGTAAAGCAAGGTATGATATGTATTACAAGCAAAAACCCCACCACAACCACAACCAAAAACCAAAAACCAAAAAATTACCGACTGGCTTTGGATTATATATCCCGATTTCAGTATGATACCTCCCCTCCCCTCCCCGTGAGACATACACTAATCGATAGCGGGGGGTTTGCTTTTTCCCTCCTTCTTTCTTTTTTTCATTTTCACTCTTGTGTTACGTACGAGCAGCGAGCTTTTAAGGCAGACGGACTAGTTGGATTTTGATCGTGGTGGTGGTGGATCGTTGGTAGTTTGTCTGTTCGTAACGTTCGTCTTGTCTTGTATGGAGATTTTTTTTTCTTTCTTCTTCTTACTCTGGGGGGTAGTGGAAGCGGCGCGGGGGGGGGCTTTACTTTACGCACTGCCGTACTCGGCGGGTGAGCTATCGCACCTGTATATAATGCGCGAATGGGCGGTGGCGTTACGGGCGGGAGGGAGTGAGTGAGGACTCGAGCAGATATGCAGGAAGGAAGGAAGATGCAGCTGAAAGCAGCGGTCTTTTTTCTTCTTTTGGTCTGGGAGATTTCTTGTTTTTGATTTCGTTCATTTGAAGGCTATTAAGTTAGACTATTAGAGTTGGATTCAGCTGTGTTTGAGTTAAGACAAAGTTTTATATCTATTCATATTTCGATATTATTATTTTAGATGGAACTTGGCCGAGCTACCGTAATTAGTTTGCCCCCCCTCACTTCCTTACTTAAACCTGCTTGAGCTGGACCAGCTTGTCTAAGCCATGATACGTCGATGGCTGACCGTGATGCACATGGCTTGCAATGTCCGCGGAGTAGAGTAGTAGACTACTGTATGTACTACCCACGTCCGGCCCTGCAGCAACGAGAATCGTCAGCTATGGCTATTGGTCTCGCTAGATGAGTCTGGAATCTAAATCTTGCTCGTGATCATGGACTTACCGACTCGCTCACCCACTTATGATACCTACCTACCTACCTACCTACCTACCTGCATGCCCCCTTACATCGATCGCCGCTACTCGAGTAGTACAGTACAGTAGGATAAGTGTCAAGCGAAAACAACAGGAAAAAAGGAAATAAAATGAAAGGGAAAAAAAAGAAAAACTCCAAAGAAGGGATGGAGGGAGGAGGGATGGAGGGAGCACGGTGCTCTGCTACGGTACCAACCCACACACCAGCGCAATATCATATATCGCACTCGTAGCACACAACGGAATACGGTAGTCCCCCGGATTAGGAGCCCGGTTGGCGGGTCGCTAATCGAGCTGGGTTGGGTTTTCACAATAATAGTTAACACGATGGGGGGCGCCTCTGTTTTCACTTCCGTTTTTACTTTATTTTGGCGAGAGAAAATCATTTCCCGTTTTTTTTTCTTTTTTTTCCTTTTCTTTCGCTTTCGGTTCCCCTCCCTGCCTTGCCTCTCGCTTTGTCTAGAGTTATCGCTCCTCGCCTACGATGCCCCCCACCACTTTCCCTTGCTCTGGTATATTCTCCGGAAATTGCGGGGTAAGGGGGTTAGGCCGCACGTTTTTCTTTCTTGTTATCGTTGTTGATCGTCATCTAGGTGTGCAGGGGGGGTCGGAGAGGATTCATCGGACATTTGGTTCTGGCTTCTAGCACCTTATCGCTGGCTACGGAATAATTTATTGTACTTGTAGCAAAAAGAATGATTCTGTCGTGGTAAAGAATGCTGTTAAGAATATATTGGGTGAACAAGAACAAAAACGCGAGTGATAGCTTGTGTATGCGCTATCTTGTTTTGTTTTGATAAATCAAAGAAAAGTGAGTCCCACGCCTCCCTCCCGAAATACTCGTAGCCCCCCTCCATGCCCTGGATATTGACCCGCTCGCTCTATTCCTGTTCGTTTGTTCCCCGGTTCTAGAGACGCGGTTTCGCATGTTTGTAGAATCTAGCATCTAAAGCCTTCTCTATGTCCTCAGGAGTCATCTCCGCAAACCACACCCTGGGTTCCGGGGAGATTGGGGTTGGTGGTGGTGGTGGTGGCGGCGGCGGCGGTGAGAAATCAGCCCTAGGGCGTGAGATTGTTGTGAGGTATCTACCTTAAGCTTTAACAGGTATAAACGGGGGTGGGGCGGGAGAATGAAGAGACAAATCTAGGGATAGATATTGGGTATGGGAGGAGAGCGATAGCAGGGGAATGATATACCTTATTACGCATGCTCCCACCATCCTGTGGTAGCTCTGACGGAGGATAACCATTATGAGAAGACAAACAAAAGAAAAAGCGGCGGGGACAGGGCAAGCCAGCTCGATAACTGGGGGCACGGTAGTAGTTGTTAAACTACTAATCGTGGTGAATGTTAGGTTTTTTTTTTTGAGGAGGGGAAGGTAGAGTGGTGGTGTCAGGGGAGAAGTCGGTTGGAGAAGAATGACCGGCGAGCTGAAGGAGGGCAAAGAGTAGGGAGGAACCCAGGCTTTTGTATTCAGGGACACTCATGGAGGATATGGAAGCTTGATCGTTGCTTCCAGTTTCATTCACACCCCGAACAGCCTCCGATTTTTGGATCATTAATTTGTGAGCTATCGAAGCCACTTAAGCTGTGGTGGTACGAATTCTTGCACTGGTAGTGTTTTGGAAATGCTGATCCTCCCTACATACCGGTAACCCGCCGAGAGCCGTTGAGACCCCTACACCTCAACAGCCACATTGAGGTTGTGGCGAGCGCTCTTCGCACGTGGTGGGGGCACAAGGGGGTGGGGGTTATCGGGGTCTGGGCTCTAGTTCTTGGTTCTTGGGCTCCATGATGCACAAGACGAAATGAAGGAAAACGAAAGAAAAAAAACACGGCAATTACTGCGAGGAAATAGACGTAGAAATTGTTACTTCATTTTTTTAGGAGCTGGATATTATAGTTCGCCACGCATGCATTAAGCCTCTGCAGCCGCGTCCTCCATAGCGCTCTCAGAAAACGAGCCAGGATCCAATACATGGAGTGCAGTATTTTGGTCTGCACTTTTCATTGCATTCAGCCATTCCTCATGGTCAGGGACATCCCCAACAATTACTGGAACATCGGGGTTGCAGTTTTCTGGATCAGCATGCGCTTTGTTAAGATAGTCCATGAACAAGTCCAAACACGCCGGGATGATTGCGCTTGGCGATCTAGCTGCTGTAAAACAGGGAATTAGCGGCGGAGGAAATCTAGAGCCGTAGCCATGAGAAAAGGAACTAGCTTACACGAGGAGAAGGTAGCACAGCCAAATCGTGGATCGAGGATGACAGACTCGCGAGGCTTGCTATGGACGATGTAGTTACGGGCTCTCTAGAGACAATTGTTAATCTGAAAACTGGTACTAAACGGGGCGGAGGAAATCAACCTGCATAAGGAATTGTTGGAGTTCAATGTTGGTAATGTTGGGCAAGCAATGAGCAGATTCTGCCATGACCAAGGCGACGATACGGTGCTTCCAATCGTTCCCTGCGAAACCAGTAGTCAGTGTGGTGCTCGATAACAACCCCTTCCTTTAGGCATGGCAACATAACAGCGGAATAGAGCCCACAGTTATTATTCAGAAACACGACAATAGAATATGCAACCATCCCGCATGCCATGATATCGATCTCAGCATGACTTGGAATAATTTTGTCCAATACATGTCGAAACACATAGTCCACATGCTCTTCAGGACTCTTGTGTGATGGCACAGTGTTCTTGAGTGCGTCGATAGCGATTTTCTTATCCTTGGTTGCCCTCCACGCACCAAACCCCATCGGAGACTTGGTAGTGTAGTCCCAGAGCAATTGCCCGGGGTTCATGATAGCCACTCCGTACCCAAATTCTAGAGCACTTTTAACAGCATCAATCATGGACCCACCCTATATCACCTTAGCTTGACTATTCCTTAAGGGAGGGGGGGGGGGAGTAAAAGGGCAATGCCCCTTACATTCAAGGCGCCTTCCTCAATACTACGCATGCACCAGATACCAAGACCCCCAGAGTTAGTATCTGGAGAAAGCACGAGCACCTTGTTGCAGGTTTGCAAGTTTTGCGACACCATGATGGGAACATGTGGCTCCTCCGCATTCACACCGAGCGGCAGTAGTAATTTAGTTAATCCTAGCCCTTCGAGCCGAGCGATGACAATACTACGAAGACATGCTATATTCGTTCGTCTTTCTTAGCCATTTCCGGCACATTTTTCGGGATATTTATTTTGTTTTTCTGGGGGTGGTACCATCAACGGCCTCGCGGCGACGCTCATTCAACCTCTCTCTTGGCACACCATGGCCACCGTTCGCTGCATACATGTATCCATGATGTCTTCCATGAGCAAAGTAATCGAATCCTTCATCCGGATTTTCAATTTGGCGAAGTTGGTCCTCCTCGTTGATGAAAAAACTGATGGAGCGGGTCAAGCCGTAAGTCAGTGTCTCTCTTTCCTCTTGCAGGCCGCACTAACAAATATGGGAGGGAGTCAAACACACCCTAGCTCCTTTAGATCATGGGGAAATTCAATTTCCGCCAGGTTTCTACCCGCCATGTTCTTGCGCCTAAACATTTATATGTGGCTTAATTGGTTGGGTCTAGATGTGTTGAATTTTTCTTCTCGTGAAGTTTGTTGATTTGTGGAGAGTAGGATGGAAGGAGTTGCGGGGGAAAGGTTTTGTAGTTGGGGACGTTTGCTTGTCGCCGTGTGCTCCTGTCGTAGCAGCGGGAGCACTAGGAGGCCTAAAACAACCGATTGGGCACGGCATCATACATATGATTCGTTCAACCCGCTGTATGTCAACTTGGCAAATCAGTAGGTAAGTAGTAGACTACTACTAGTAGCCTCCATTCCTGTGGGGTACCTGTATCCGAATTACTAAAATAACAAGCATAACACCGGCATGCCTACTATCATACTTCTCGAGCAGATGATAATACGCTGCTACCGCAAATATCAGAACCGCCAACAATCAGTCAACCCTTCATGCTAAAAATGCTCCGTTGGAAGTCTAACCGTGGCTCTACGTCTGTCTGTGACTTTCATGGAATCCAGTGTTGGAAAGGTGGGATAGGGGAAGTGGGTACAGTTTAGCGTCCGGGCTCCAAAGGAACAAGTCCTCCCGATTCGACAATACTGAATTCCAGCGGGTTGCAGCAGGCACTTGTACAACCGTACAATATCCTACCCCAGGAGTAAATCTAGGAATGTCAAGTTCCAATCAAATCCTTTAAATTAGTCTACTGTTGCGGGGTATCGGGAGATTCCATTGCATGCCAATAATCGGCTATATTTTAGACGCACTTGAAATCTCTGCTCAGCGTCTGCTCAAATACATGTCTCTGCAGCAAAGACAGTCCAAATTGAATTTGCGATGGAATCCCTTATCTCGATTCTTCGCTGCCGATACTAGGGAGCGGAAGAGGGGGAAAAAAGGAGCAAGTATGTAACCTATGACAGGACATGACAATGGCCGATTACAAACAAACAGGGAAAAGGGAAAAAAATGATAGAACGCCGTTCTCCGCCCATGAAAGAAACTAATGAAATAACTCGTTTTTCACAATAAAGAAACACCAGCACCCAAAAGATCACAAGGACAAAATAATTATAGACAGTAATGATGAGAAAAAATTATCTGCATCCTCATTGCTATCCCGATTAGACGGCTCGTTGTAACTCGGCTTTACGGAGGGCATCGGCAAAGGCTTCTTCTTTCTTTTTTTGTTCTTGCAGGAGCAGGTATTCGGCATACTTGGAGCGGTGGTTGTGGATGCCGCACTCGGTCTTGTTGGTGCCCTTCCATCTACCGGACCGCTCGTCTTCGCCTTCCGCAATGGGACTGATAAAAATGTTAGTAATCGAATTTCAAGGGAAAGTGAAGGGGAAACAAACCTAGTGCTATGCCAGTCCCCAATACTCTTGTATCCCATATCCAAAAGGGAGTTGTAGGGGACGTTGTGCTTAGTGACGTATTCCCGAACCTGCTTGAAAGTCCAGTTCGCCAGAGGATTGACCTTGATAAGCCCTGCATCATCCACCTCGATGATATCCAAATCGCCCCTCTTCCCACCCTGACTCTTCCTACGACCTGTAAGAACAGCTTTCACATTGAGTTCTGCATAAGCCCTCTGTGCAGGCTCAACCTTGGCAAGATAGTCGTAGAGATTGTCATTGGTATCCCAAAGATTATCCCCATGAATAGACTCAAAGTCGCGTGCATTAGCGCATCCATCCGGCTTGTAGATGTGTAGCTTCGTGTTCGGATAACGCCCACGCACTTTGTCGACAAGTTCGAGGGTCTCATCAAAATGGTAGAGAGTATCAAGGAAGATAAGATCAATTTGACGGGGCCCTCCAGCATTGATACGGGATAGCATATCAAGTGTTACGAGACCAGTAAGACCAAAGGCTGTGGTTTGGTATAGATTTGGGAGGGAAATCATGCACCATTTGAGGACTTCTGTGATAGATGTTAGATAAACGTAAAGCCCGACACATGGGGTTTGTACTGGGGAAAGTACATGCCTTCTGGCTCAAGAGTCTGCAATTGCTCGTTTAAATGCTTCAAATGAGGACTTGAGAAATAAACTTCAGGCGAGCTGGGAGTAGTTGATCCCGGGGAATCATAGCCTGACTCCTCGCCCTGCGACATAGTTCGCTCGGGGGTTGGTCGTTGAGGATATTCAGTCGGTGTTACGGTCATGATGTCTGATTTTGTGTAGGTCTTATTGGTTTTTTCCCAGGTACGATCCGCAGGATTGGGTGAAAGGTGAAGGCAAACAAAAAGTCCTTTGAATGTTCACGCGAGAAAAGAAATGCACTGATATTTTTTCTTATAATATCCGTTGAGGGATGGAGGCTTAATTGGTGTGTTCGAGTAGCTCTATTGTTGAAAGAGTACTGAAGTTTGGATGAGGTCAGAGTGTAAAACCAAGCGATGAGGGGGGAAGACAAGAGTAAAAGTACAGATGCCATCTCTTCTCCGCTTCCCTCACCATTTCTTGACGGAATCTATCTCACTGAGAACGACAGGGCCGATGGTTGAATCTTGAGTTGAAATTGCGTGCTCAAGTTAGCAGGGTGTGAGAGAAAAAAAGCAACGTTAGTCCTGATCGGGTCTTGGCATATATATTGATAGCACAGTAACGCCAGATGTTGCTAGAAGAGTGCGAACTTTAGAAATCGGTTCCTGACAAAGCAGTAACAAAAGAAGGGTGAGGCCCCTGTGATGCAATATTAATTGATGGGATCCATAATATCGGAGAAGCCTCAGAAGCGTGCCAAACGCCTGTGCCTAGCAAAAACGTCGTTCCGGTTTTGAGATACAGTCCCCAGTAATTTAAAAAAATAAGGTACCGTGCTTTAGACCTATGGGTCAAGCTCTTACGTGTAAGGTAACCTCGGATGAGGCTGCGGGATTTATTAGTACTCAAGTATTACAATAATACCGGCATGTACACCTAGGGAGCCTACTGCATGCTTTCCGAATACCCTGGGACACCTTTTCCTCCCCCTCTGTTCACTAGGTCGTTTTTTCTAGCATCACTATATCACAATAAATCCTACATGCCCTTCCTTCGCCGCAAAATGAGGTTTCTCATCTGCTCGAGCTATTATTCCGAGTTGGGTGCGTAGTGCCCACCGATTGAGTTGGCCCATCATCGATCTTCCACGAATTTCCTTCGGCTGCCAGCTCTTCCCACCCGCGCTGCAATGCCCATCGGTTGCTCTTATCACCGGGGGGCGATACTAACCATGCAACGAGCATTTGTCGGGAAAGAGTCGGCAGGGGCATGTGACTCCTACTAGGGTCACGATTAAAAAGTTTCTGGGGGAGCAAACTCACCAGAGCAGTTCCCAACCGGCTGGCCGACGATTTCATTTAGAGATTGTATCTCTCATGCAACAGTAGGCATAGAGTGAGACGGGAAGGATCAGGCAGGTTCAAGCCGCTCCTGGGGAGAAAGCTGGCGAGTGATGCATGATGAAGCACCATCCTTTCGTCGAGCAACCCGTACAGAAAGCAATGAGATAGTGGACCCCCTCAGTGTGGACACTGCAGAGCGCAGGCCCCGGTTGGCATGGCCCTGACATCCCCGGATAATCGTGACCGGCCTTTTGAGCTGGAGAGCGGAACCAGTGGGAACCGGTCCGGTAAGCCCAGTCAACTCGGCTTCAAGGAAACCGAGTCCGTCCTCAAAGCATCCCTACACCACATATTCCCTTCCGGTGGTACTATCCTAGCCACCCTCAGGGGCTGCAGCTCAGTTAGGTCACTTTGCTATCGATCAAGTGTTTGTCAAAGATAGGGGAATATGCTCCACCCAAACTGCCTCCCATACCCCTCGCAGAGAAAACCCCACGCTATGGGCGATACAGAGTGACAACGCCTCTCTGAGAGCACCATAGACCAGCCTCCCCGCCGTGAGGCTAGGATACCCTCTGTCCATCTTGGGAAAAGAAATAGGTGCCTTATGGATAACCCGGAGCTTGAGGTCACATTTACCAATCAATACTCACTTTGAATAGGCTCAAACCCCGCCGTATCGCCCGCAAAGGAGGCTACGATTGAGGGGGAATCTATAGAAAGGAGCAGGGAAGAAAAAAAAGAAATACTAGATTGCGTGATTTATGTGGTCGATCGCGCGATAATGGAGATTTTTGATTATGGGGTCAGAGGATACGGTCCCAGAAGCGGTAGGGGGAAAGTGTAACTCCCCTAGCCACGGAGTAGCTTGCGTGAAAATATTGAGCCCGCCGTGGCTCTAAACTTCAAAATAATCTAATTGACTGCCTTTGCTAATTAGAAAAATCGAACTAGGGGAGTTACAAACTTCCCTTCCACGGCTTCTGGCGCTATATCTGTCGCTATTTCCCAAGGCGCCTGTGCACGCGGGATCCCCCTGACACGCACGAAGGGGCCATCGCAGATGCCAAGTGCGGGGACAACTGAGGATGCGTGCCTGGTGAATGGAAGAGTTAATTTGGTATCTCAGGGATAGGGGGCCTGAGTAAGATGAGTTGAGGAGTGGACTCGCATCGGTGGTCGCGCCTCCGGAACGTACGGGGATCGATACCTTGATAAGGGAGCATATTATACAATAACTTCGTGGGTTAGGATCTTGGTCACAGGTTGGACACATTCTTGTTGAATAATTGCTAATGAACGAGAACGCATAAGGTGATGTGGGCGGTGCGCCCGGTACCCTGAAATGATCGAAAGTATTCATCAGCAACTTTGTATGATATCATAGAGACGTTTTATATACAAGCGCCCGAGCCCTTCATTGACTTGTGCTAAGCGATGGCTACCTCATTTCCCTTTCGTGTGCCTGATTCTCTCCAATCCTAAAACGTTCCTCTCCCACTCCTCCGCACTGTCATCTGGCTCCAATTTTCTGTCCGCCCCAAGCCTGAACCACCCACCCCCGCTTGACGCTGCATGATCCTTCTTATCCTTCATGAGCTCCAACATATTGACCACATTCCTTCCAGCCACAATGGCACATTCTTTACAAGCCCCTCTTAGCTCTGCCAGTGCCTCGCTTTTTTTGTAGGATTCCTTGGCCCATGCAAGACCTTGCTGCTGATCGCCCATCGCAAACAGCAACTCTCCAATATAAGCCATGGTAACAGCCTCGGCGCAAGGGTCCGATATCTCCTTCGAAGACTCAGATGCTGCCGGCTTTTCCACCGGTACGGCAGCACGACGTGCTTGTAATATGGTGGTCAGCAACTCTAGTGCCAGGTGTTTGCGGTCATTACGGGCGTGTAGTATGGAGAGCTCAGTGATTGCTTTTAACAGCAACGGCGTATTCTCTTTTGAAGCTGGGTCAGGAAGCAGGGGTAACCCGTTCGAGATTCGGCCTCCGCTACCGGAGTCAGCAGGTCTGACACCTGCGAAGGAAACGGCATCCATTAATGCCGCTTGGGCGCCAGGCAGATCATTCTTGAACTCGCAGATCTTGGAGACCCGGAACGCTGCAGTGACTCTTTCCTCCCGCCATGCTGACTCCTCGGACTCGTTCTCTCGGGGCAATCGTAGTATTTGTTGGTAGTGCGCTTTAGCATCGTCTATCATACGCTCATGCTCCTCCAGCTCAGCAAGATATTTCAGGCTCATTATGTAGCCCTTTCTCCAGCCCTTCTTCTTCCTTGCCCACCCTTCCTCTTCCAACTCCGAGACGACGCCCCTCATAGTTTCGATGGCTCCTTCGTAGTTTTCTGTCCATTTTATCAATGCTCTGGATAGATCTAGGCTGTATCGGGCCATGAATGGCATATCTTTGGGCGTAGGACGGAGGGTTTCGATATAGACCAACGCTCCGACAAAGGACAGACAAAATGCAACAGCAATGAAGCTGTATCCGTAGGCAACCACTCTCAACAGGATCAGGCCTTCGCGGTGAAGGTAAGCTTTCGCACTAGCCGAGATGTGGCGTCGGAAAACATTGTGGAAGTAGGGTGTGCTGAAGACAATGCTCGAAGTAGGCCGTGTACACAAGACTAAAGGGCGTGGTGAGTTGTAGGTTCTAAGGGGGCGGAGGGAGGACGGAGGTGAGAATCGTAGGCTGGGAAAGCGGTGGGGTGTGAAGGGGAATGGGTGTAACTCTAGCCGGGCGATCCTCCTAAATGCCATAGAGAGAGATAACCATTTAATTGAGGATACTCGGAATATAATTATCGAGAAGTTGAGATGATCTCATCCACAAATGCAGGTAGCTGAGCGGGGGTTAGGGAATTAGTGGAGCTGTCGATCGAACCATGATAGGATTCCCGAGAAAAGCAAGGCAAAGTGAGGTCATGATCATCAACCCCCGATCTAATCTTATCTATCTTTCGATCTCATCTAAGCCCTTCTATCACCACGCAGTTGTCCTTAAAACCCAAAATACTTGCATCAACCAGCCCTGCACAGTGCTCAAAGGAAGGCTTTCACAAGCTATTCGAGTATGTTCAACACTTCCCAGACCTTGTCGACCTCAGATGTCTATTATTCAACGACTCCAATTGATCTCAAAGCCCCATACAATGTGACCACCGCTGGCCGGAAGACGATTCTGATTACCGGAGGAGCTCGAGGCTTGGGTGAAGGAATGTTAAGGGAGTTTGCGAAACTCGGGTGAATTTCCCGAAATCCCAAACTGCCCCTGTAGGAGAAGCTAATAGCAAAGTAGGGCCACCGTGATAGTCGGCGACCTTAACGAGACCCGCGGGGAGTCGGTTACCGCAGAAGTCCGGACGAGCTCGGGCAATCTAAAGTATGTTTGTTTCCGCACATGACACCTGTTTTGCGGGCGCACAGAGCCGCCTCACGTGCGAAACTTGAAATTTGGCCTTTTGGCGAAAATAATAAATCACTAATATTTTGTTGTGATTCTTGCACTCGGAATAGCGTCCACTTCTTACCTCTCGATGTCACATCATACACTTCACAGTGTGAATTCTTCCGTAGCGCCCGGAAACTTTCCCCGACGGGAAAGATCACGACTGTAATCGCCAATGCAGGTGTCGCCGAGCTAGGTTCTTTCATCGAACCTTCTCCAACAAAAATCCCTCTCGACGTTGACCCCCCAGAGCCAGACATGACAACCGTGGACGTGAATTTTAAAGGGGTTTTATACACGACGAAGCTTGCACTACACCATCTGCGGTCGTCCCCTGTCGGTCAAAGAGAACTCATCCTTGTCGGATCAATGTCAAGCTTTACCAGCGGACCGATGATGGCAGTTTACTCCGCTACCAAGCATGGAGTCTTGGGATTATTCCGGTCGATAAGATTGTTTCCCAGTAAACGCGACGGAGTCCGGATTAATATGATATGCCCATACTTTGTGGACACGCCGATAGTTCCCATTGGGGGTAAGGTGATGTTGGCAGGGCTGGAGATCGCGGTATTGGACGACGTAGTCGACGCTGTCTCAAGACTGGTCTGCGACGAGGGAATTGCAGGAAGATGTCTCGCCATCGCCCCTCGCCAAGCAGGGGGTGTTATGGAGGTTGGGGTTCAGGAGATGGAAAATGTGGACGCATTCTGCAGGAGGGTCGTTATAGCCATGAACATGCAGAGCAAGATGGAGATCTTCACAAAGTTTCTTGTGGACATCCTGTGGCTTTTGGTGGTAGGGCCTATACTCAAACTCTTCGAGTAGGGAGGGCAACATTGTCGGTGACCTGCCTTTTTCTGGTTAATGGTTTGCTTGTTTCCACGTATGTTCCCTCTTTTACATAGCATATACGATTCTAATGTTGGATTGAGCATCGCATCTATCCGGCACAGCGGGGGCGGTTGAAACCAAATTGCATTCGAGTGAGATTATATGATTATAGCATAGGTATCATAGCAGTAGCGGTTTTTCATGTTTTTCGTTTTTCTTCTTCCGGTCTCCGTCCTATCATAAATTCTAAAGTATGAGCTGTAGAACTCATTATATCCTCATTACATCAATAAAAGCCTCTCAAGAGTTGAGCCCCTATGAGATTTGTCAATTTCTGGACCTGTTTATTCACGCGCTAAAGCTTTCTGACGAGCATGGGGGGAGAAAAATCAGAAAGTGGATTGGTGTGTACAATATTGTGGCTGTCTTTGTTGCTAGGATACTTAATTGCCCGTTTTAATCCCAACCTCATTGGCGCCAATAGCTCAGTTGGGAGAGCGTCAGACTGAAGTTCCGCTTCAGTTTATCAAACTCGGGGTAATCTGAAGGTCACCCGTTCAATCCGGGTTTGGCGCATTTTTTTGTTCTTTGCCTGCTTGTAAAACCGTTGTGGGATATTGAGTTTTTTTCTATTTTAAACTCAAACTCTGTGTGTTGTATGTAGTATCATAGTGGATAATATTTTTGAGTGAGTTCCATTTCTCCCATCCACTACTGGAACCAGAACCAGTTGCTCCCCCTTTCGTATAAGGGGTTTTAAATGGTGTGTCTATAAGGTGCTAAACCATCGAGCGCTTCTAAAGGATTGCCCCCATCTTTATCTCCGGCTCGCCAGCCCGCCTAAGATATCCAGGCCTAGAAAGGGATATCCATACCCTCCACACTAACCCTCTTTTCCTCCTCACTACCGGCCTTGGTGCGCTCAAGAATATACCCTAATAGCATATTTGCATACTGCTTCCCAGCAGGCAGATAGTGGCCCCCAGGATGGTACACCTTCCTCTCCTCCCCGCCCGCACAAGCTCCCAAAAGCGCCAAGCTCCTCTCCTCGCCAACGACCGTATCCAGCGACCCTAAAACATGCAGTACGGGCGTCTCGATTTTCGGCTCATAAAAGTAGCCGTAATTCTCCGTGGCCTTGAAGCCAGAATAGCACACGCCGAACTTGAGCGGTGGGTGGGTCGCTGTGAAGCTCTCTGGCCTCTTCCTATTCGGGTTCTGCTCCAATAGCGAGAGGAGCATCGCCGCCAGAGCCGCTCCCTGGGAAAATCCTATCACCCCGTCGAATGGGCCGTTGGTGTCTAGGTAGTTTGAGAGGAACCTCCAGGTCTCGTCTATGCCGACGTATTCCCCGGTTGCATCGTTACGGCGCCACCAGGCATAGTTTTCGGTCGGGGTGGGGGCGTCCGGGGCGGGGTCTCCTGGGAGGTCGGAGGGGGAGAGTGGGTGCGGGGCGGTCGGGTAGTAGAGGGCGGACTGGGGAGGGAGGGATTTAAGGAGGGTCTTTTGGACGGCTTTGGTTTTGGTGGAGAAGAGGGGGCCAGATTGGGTGAAGCCGTGGAGGAATAACTAAGGGCGTTAGGGCCGGGCGCACGGTGGGTTGCTTTGGGAGCGGGGGGAGGGTGTGTTGGTGGGACTCACGAGTTTGGACATTGTGGTGGAAGCTGTCTGGTTGGTAGATAGATGGGGGGCTACGGTATTTGACCGACTTGCTGGTTGGTTGGTTGGTTCGTGTGGTATCGGAAGGAGGCTCAGCCCCCCGGCAGACCGGCAACATGCATCCACCTGAAAAAGAAAAAAAAGAAAACATTGCGACATCCAATTCCTAATCCCTAACTGCCTACAGGAATCTCCAATCCCACCAAACATGTTTCCAACCATCAATTTATCAAAAGCCCTCACTCTCGGCGGCCACATCAATGTCCGAGTACTCCGCGATCACGCCAAACGCGAGGCATTCGCAGCTGCCGAGCAAACCCGTCAAGCACTCCGGTACGTTGATCTACCCCCCCTCTACCATCGAACCCCACTCCAATCCACTTTGAGCTCCTCCACTGACCCGAGCTTGAAAAAAAAAAACAGATACATCGCACAAAACACACAACTCCCGCTGCTGCAGCGGACAAAGGCCCAGATCGAGCTCGCACTCATGAACTCAAACACTCGAAGGATGAAGATCAAGAACCGGTGTATCGCAACTGGGCGCGGGAGGGGTGTTTTGAGGAATTTCAGGATATGTCGGGTTAGTGTGCTGGGGGGGGCTTCCCGAGGGACCATATGCTAATAGATCTGGTGCAGTATCAATTTAGGTTGTTAGGAAAGGCCGGTGACCTCCCGGGGATTAAGAAGGCGAACTGGTAGTTGGTGCCATGTTGGGATGAGGTGGGGTGGTGGGGTGGTGGGGTGTCGCGGGGCTTGCGACTAGCTTGCCGCTGTACATATTTTTTTGCGTTGATATGAGCCATGTTAGATGGCATATCTATTGTTCCTCCGCATTCCTTTGCAGGCTTCTAGATCACTATGACACGGGCAACTCACTCGTCATGCGACATCACTCGTCTCTAGCCCCTAGGAAGCCCGTTGATGTTGGGGAGCTGCTGTTTAGTTAGCATCGGCTCCATACTCACGATTTTGAGGTCTGGGCACGGAGGTGAATACTCCGGGTGATATTCAACGTCACTGAGGTGGGATATATATTGTGTTCATGTTTCCATTCGTTACGGTAGGTGGTTGGATCAATCGATTGATCTTCCGCTGCCACTTTTCCTATATTTCTGAGAGTCGGATATGTTTTTGGTATTTCGCCAATGACTTAGGGGAGGTGCATCTCTTGTCGGGAGGAGAGTCACAGAATGAATGCTCCTCTTGTGGATCACGAAGCGAAGAAGCCGTCGCCGCGATTAGCCCCCAATTTACTCACCCCTATCTCCTAACGGGCTTAGGTTGATAGCATGGGGTTCATACAACCCTACAAACTTACGGATTTCTAGGGAAATCTCATATTGCACCCCACGACGGATGTGCCCTGCCTTAACAGAGGGGTTTGTGTTATATCGGCCACGTTTAGATTTAGCTTTATCAACCCCCCCACACTGTACTTCTACTCCCCCTCCTCCCTTCCAACTTAATCACCACCTAACCTCTGCACGATACATCACACCCACAAACATGCCGCATCAGGCTACTCCTTCTCCTCCCTGCTCCTCTCCTGGTCATATACGTGTATCTAAGCCCGGATCTGGACCCATGCAAACAGCCAGCGCTATCTTGGACCCTCCGTCGGGAGGTATCGCGCCGACAGATACGGCCGATAGCGCGGGCCCCGGTTCTTCTGATGGCTCTTTTGAGGACAAAAATATACATGCCGAAGGCGTAAATGCCACGAATGCCGTGCAGAGTGGTGAAGACAACAAGGCGACCTCCTTGACTGCCGCCGGCACTAACGACACTGAAGGTACCGCCTCCGCAAAAAAGCGAACTAGGCAGCGCAAACTTTGGTTTCGTGATTTATCTCCGGTCCGCACTAGATCTAGCACCGGTAGTCTTCCGTCTTCCAGGAAGAAGTCTTATATCCAGGAAGATGTGACTCCGATCAAGCCGCGCCAGCTTCGTGCTAGGACAAATTCCGCTATTAAGAAGCCAAGCCCTACTCGTAAGCGCAAGTCTGCCCCCGTTGGCAGGGCTCCAAAGAGATCCAGGAAGAGTTTGACTCCAGGAGATAAACGAGCTGGGGGCGGTGTGGGTGATGATATACAGGCTGCTGAAATCGTTGGAAGAGATGATGAATCTGATTACGAACATAAAGTCAAAACTCCTGGCGTTAGTGACGACGAGGCTTCGAGCACTGGTCAATTTTATGACGAGCCGGATACCGACGCTTGTGCTAAGCCTGACGAATCTGCATTCAGGGATGGAGTTAAGACCCCCGGTATTAGTGGTGATGAGGCTTCGAGCCCTGGTAGATATTATGAGCGAGATAACTACGCTTACGCTAAATCTGACGAGCCCGCGCCCATGGATGGAATTAATACTCCAGGTGCTAGTAGCGATGCGGCTTCGAGCCTCAGTGAGTTTTATGATGAACCATATGCCGACGCTTGTGCTAAGCCTGATGAATCTGCACTCGGGGGTGAAATTAAAACACCTGATGTTAGTGATGATGAAGCTTCGAGCCCTGGTGGATATTATGGACAGGATACTCGAGCTCATGCTAAGCCAATCGGGTGTGGCCACAAGGATGGGGCCAAAGCTCTCGATGTCAGTGATAGTGGGGAGGAATCCTTGGGTAATGGTCAATCCGAGCACCCAGTTGACAATGAGTCTGGAACTCCCGCCAGGGCAGATTCCCAAGACTCGATCCAAGCGTCAGATGAGGGTTCCACTAATTTTCAAGCGGACGAAGATGGAGCCGAGGTTTTCAAGGAAGCTGAGGCAGCTATTTCGGATGGCGAACCCAAACTTGGGAAGACTGACCTTACTGAACACCAAGTTGAGGATAGACTTGGAGTCCAAAGTCGCCACGGCAGCGTCGAACCCGAGGCCAAACCAGAGCTCAGCCCGCCCGGATGCCACGGCCCCGATAAACAAACTGACGTGGAGGCGCACGAAGTCACCCATCCCGATGAAGCACCAGAAGTTGCAAATTTCAACGCTCCATCGGATGTCGAGTTTGCAATGATCGTTCAAACCAACTTCAAAACCCCAGAAGACTTCATCGCAAACTTCAAGACCTTCAAATTCCAGAGCACATCCAAGCACCACGTGAGAACCACGCACGTGTTTATCTATTTCGCCTCCCCGGCTTCCCAGATCCAATTTGTGGTCTCAGTCTCTCCCACGGGCGTTGTCGCTTCCCCGCCCATCGGCGAGCACGAGGGAACCGGACCCTGCTCTACCGATCAGCCCTGCACCGAGTACGAGTACGAGTACGGAGTCAGTGCCTTGTGGCAGCTGGCAGAGGCGATCCCGCTCGTGGAACTTCAGGAGGTTTACGGATTCGAGGGGCCGCCGACAGAGCCCACCCAGCTCCCCCAGGAGTTCTTGGCCGCGCACCCCTTGGCTAGCATGCAAAAGATCTTTTGAGATTGGTCGAACGCGAGAATCGCTTGGAGGGGGGAGGAGGAGGAAGAGGAGGCCTGTGTGGATTTCAACGAGCTAGAGTTGAACTTGTGACGGGGGTTCTATAATAGTAGTTTGTTTATTCTTACTGCACTTTGATTCCGTTCTTTGTCTGGGGATTCTTATATGGGGATGATAAAAAAGGGGAAGTGTTAAAAAAGCGTTGATCGGCAGACTCGAGACCCGATGTCCTGTCCCGTATGTATGCACAGTACTTAGTTTCGTTTGCCAATTGAACTGCTGAGAAAATGATTGGACCGCCTAGAACTTTGTGAGTGATGATTATAGCGAGGTGAAGATGGGTAAGCAAGTAATGTTTTTATGTGGTCGTACAAATATCATCTACATTAACCCCCCCTATAATTGTCCAACTCTCACATCTTCTCACTCGGTCACTTTCCTCGGTAAACGCAGTACTCTAGATTAATTAAACACAGAACTATCTGAAGATCAATCAAGTCATGGTGGGGCTTCTGTTTGTTCAGAGCTGGTACAAACGCTCATGAAGCGCCCCGGTAGATACTGTATCCGAGCACTTGACATGTCGCCCTATCAATGAGCCCAGCCCTATTTAAGCTTCCACAGGAGCCCCTCCTCTCAACCAGTCCACATATGGATAGGTAGAGGAACACCCGAGATATCCGCACTCACTCACTCACTCGCTCTCAATCCACATTCTCAAACACAACCTTCAAAAATGCCATCATCATCATCATCATCATCATCATCATCACCACCACCACCACCACCACCACCACCACCACCCCCATCACAATCCCTCACGCCACAAGACTTCCGCCTGGCCTGCCGAAACGGCACTTACAATACCACCACCACCCTAACCGTCCCAACGGTGCAGTGCAACCTCCTGGCACTCCCGTCCCGCTACGCCCCCTCCTTCGCGCAGCTCTGCGCGCGGAACCCGGTCTCGTGCCCACTCCTGTACTCCACCCTTCCCGGAAACCCGACCACTCCCCTGGCACCGGGGGCGAACCTGACAACGGACCTACCAAAGTACAACGTGTACAAGGACGGGAAACTACTCACCCCGGATGGGATAGCCTCGGTGGAGGAGTACTGGACGAAAGACCACGTCGGGTTCCTGATCGGTTGCTCTTACTCCTTCGAATGGGCGCTGTCCGCTGCTGGGCTCCCGCCCAAGCATACCTTGTGCGTGCCCGTCAAGTGTGTGCCCATGTTCCGGACGGGTATCCCCCTGTCCCCGGCTGGGGAGTTTACGGCCGGGTTTATGGTTGTTTCGATGAGGGCGTATAAAGAGCGGGACGTGGAGGAGGTCAGGCGCACCACGCGTCCGTTTAGGAGACAGCATGGGGAGCCCGTGGCTTGGGGATGGGATGGGGCTAGGATGCTGGGGATTGAGGAGAAGGTTCGGAAGGGATTGATGGACTTTGGGGAGTGGGTTGAGATTGATAGTGATGTTGGGGAGGTTCCGGTTTTCTGGGGGTGTGGGGTTACACCGCAGGTTGCAGTCATGGAGAGTAGGATTGAAGGGGTGGTGATTAGTCACGTTCCTGGATGCATGCTTGTTACGGATGTCCCGGTCGAGGAGGAGGAGGGGCCTAGTCCTAAACTATGATTGCCCGGGTTTACAGAGGATTTGTTATTATGAATACAATTTTATTAATTACCGGAGCCCCCCAGCGCCCGGTTGGCCCTTCACAATGAATCACTCGAGCCTGTCGCTATAACTATCGTAGAAATTTATCACGATCTGAAAAATTTCCAATTAAACCTATGAAATCCCGTGGTAAATTATAATTTCCAAAAGAATCATCACCATATCTCACCTGAAGTATCCTAGCATAGGAGATAGGCGACTTTCGCCTGCCACGGACGCAATAAATTCCAAACTAATAAACGAGGTTCCACGCAACAGGATAGCTGCAAGCCTGCCAGCCTGCAAGCCAATCCCTGAGCAGATTGTGGCATCGGAAGAGTTGGCAAACATCCCTTAGGAGGCGGGCAAGTGAATGGGTGTTTTCCTGTCTGCTAAGAGGTCCTTTTGGCCGTAAAAGTCACCTACCAGGGAGATAACCATGTCAAGAACGCCAAGGGTATCCGATTGTGAAAGGGTGTCTACAGTTTGCAATGCCGGCGCGTTAGGTTTTGACTGATGCTTCTGTCCTGGTTGGGGGGGTTCTTCTTGAGCTTTTCGCTCTCTAGCCGACTGCAAAGCTGCCCTAAGCCGAGAGGCAAGTCCTAATCCACCGGCTTCTTCGGTTTCTGCATGCTTTTCGGCCTGGAGGGGTGGTATGGACTCTAGGGTAACCCCATGCTGGGGAGTTGCCTCGGACTCGACAATTTCTTCAACCTTGGGAGTGGCGGGAGAGCCTAAAGTCTGCTCGGGCTGCTGGGTAGCCACTGCGGCTACGGTGTCCCCGCCTTGCACGGTATTGAACTCCTGAACTCCCTCATTCCCTTCTTCATCTTCATCATATTCGCCCCCCCCCTCCTCCTCCCCCTCCTCCTCTCTCTGGTCAGATGGAACTCTTCCTCCTTGCAAGGAAATCGCCATACGTTCCCTAATTATGAGGCATCGCTTCCCTAGCTCTCTCACAATGCTAGTCTCGTCCGCAGTCAAGCAATCGTCAAGCCTCACTAACAGCCCCCATAGCCACTGGGACCAGCATCTCCCACCTTGGTGCTTTGCTATCTCAGACATGCGTTGGGTCAACCACTTCAAGAGTCTTAGTACCGTCTGCTGATCGATTCCCCAGAGCTCCTTAGGGGTAGGACGAGTGTTGAAGATATGCTGCTGCCATAAAGAGCGTTGCTTGCGGACGGGAAGACTTGGCGACACAGCTAGCGGTAGTGGGGTAGGCGGGTTCGCGTGCAGACTCTGGCGGACAGAGTGGAAGGATGTGAGAAGTGCATTATGCCAGAGCGAGGGGGCAGTAGGCGGTTCGGTTAGAGGCGTAGCAATAGTCGGGTCCATAGCGGCGGTATATGCTCCATCGTTATACCAGCCTTGTTCCTCATCATTATTATCATCATCCTCCTCTTGCTCTTCAACAACTTCCCCTTCCTCTAGCTCGTTGACCACCTGCTCGATAACCTCGGGCTCGTCGTCGTCGTAATTAAGAATATTAGACCGGAGAGTGGGAAGCGGCGGCGGTCTTCTGACCTTCTGACCCGCGACAAGCAATGTCGGAACACCTTTCGCTTCAGACCTACACTTATCACTTAGCTATCTTACCACTCCATCTCATCAACGCGTTTCCAACGAACGGGGTCTCGCTGCTCACCTAACCATGCGCAAGTAATCCATTCCGTCGTTTGCAGGACCGTAAAAGTCATCCGGTTCACCTTCAAGACCGGGAAACGCGCCGCGCTGGCCTGTGGCAGGGTCGATGTAACCTTTGCTGGCATCAAAGTCGAAACCGCTATTATTATTGCCATTACCACCGGGGTCGTAACGGGGACGCTTGTTGGCTCCGTTATCGTGATAATTGTTGTAGCTGCTGCCGGCCCCGTTATTATTCTGGGGATTCCTGCCTTTGTTCTGACCTCTCTTCTTGCGTTTCGTCATTGTGTTCTTTTTTCTTCTTCGAAGAGTCGTTGGGTGTTGTGAGAAGTGAAACGAAAATTCAGTGAAGGTAAGTTTGCGAAGGGAAGCCTAAGTGCCCAGAGCAGATGACTAACCTAGCGATGAAACAAAAGGCCAAAAGCGTGAGTTGTCCCTATCTTGAACCTGGGCGCAACCGTAACCTTGCCTACCGTAAGTCAAACAGGATCCGGCTACTACTTGTGCAAAGAAGCAGCTTGGAAGAATCTCTTATACAGTATAGCAATTAGAGAGGAATAAAACATCTGGCTCAGCTACCGGTATGCTACCAGTGGTAATTGGGGATTTGGTGATTTTGGGAGAAGTTCACACTATTTTCCGCCGGTGAAATTCAGCTAGACGAGCATGGTGTGCTAAGTGACGGTACAGTACGGGTACAGTACAGTACTGTGATAATGCCAACAGTATCGGTACTCGAGCAGATGGAAGATCTTGACATAGTTTACCTAAAAGTTTCTTACTTCACGAACCTAAGGAAGCTGTTTTACAAGATATAAAATAGGAGTAACTTTGCTGATATCATAGTTGGATCAGTTTTCTTTCCTGAGGCCGAGCTTTTTTTTATATCTTTTAAGTTGAATTAGATCTTGTGAAAATCTCGAGGCTGATTAGAAATGTACAGTACTCGAGTATTGGTATGGAGTTCTTATAAGTATCATACAGAATTTAAAAGGAAGGAGGTATCAGGTACAGATTATACTTATATCGTACTACATTATACCTCCTTGGCCGCCGCCCTCGTTTATTCGCCCTCGCCCTAAAGATGAGATCGTAGGCCAAGTTAGGGCGTGCTAACTTTCCACTCCTCTATTCATCTGTGCCTTCTCGAGCGGATCTTCTCTGCTCTCACCTTCTCTTGCTCCTCCTTCTGTGGAGCATTCTTCCACACTTTTTCCCTGCTCGAGTAGTTGCTTTCCCTGCCCTCCCAAGTAAGACTACCGCTTAATCCGCCACTCGGTTGACTGCAATCCTCAAATCTCCCGGCCGATCACCCCGCTGCGATGCACAGCTCCGAGCCGGGAACTCTAAATTCCCAAGAGGAGTCTTCGATCCTCGACACCACCCCTCCAGCCTCCACTAAACCTTCGTCCCTCTCGTTACCTAACGAGGTGATTTGTCTAATCCTAGACTGTATCCCTCCACGAGCCCAGAAGACGCTGGCTCGCGTGTGCTTGATTAATCGGCAGTGGTACTTTGCCACCATTCCTTACCTGTAAGCCCCGCTCTTTGCGAGAAACCGCGAGAAATCTGACGATAGGCAGTCGGTCCGGAATGCTGATTTGAACTCTGGTTTTCTCTCCCGACAGGTACCGTTATCCGAAAATCACATCGGTAAACTACACCAAATTTGTAAACACTGTCTCCCCCGGCACCTTCAAGACTTCAAAATTTGTTGGGCTGGTGAAGCGTATCGACCTGTCTCGTATTGTCCATGATAGCCGTCCATCGTTGCTTGCGAGACTTTTGCGCCGTACTCACGGGTCACTGGAAGAATTTGTTGCCCCGCAGACTGCCTTTGGACACATCGCATTGGTAGCTGTGGGAAACTGCCAGCAGCTCCGTCTGCTCGACTTGTCTCTCGTCTCGCAATCAATTGAGCTCAAGACACTCTTCCGGTATATTCAAGACCTTCCCCATCTAGTGACTCTCTATTTCCCCCCATCCTCAATATCCGATGGCAGTAAGTTAGCGTTCAACTGGCCGCCCCGCCTCAAGTGCATCTCACTCGCGGGAGGGATTGAGAATTCATTCTTGACCAATACCCGTGTTCCATCAACCCTCCATGAGCTGCAGATAGCGCATTGCCCATTCGTCAAGGACTCATCGATCAAGCACTTGCTAAACAAGGCGTCACACCAACTCACCGTCTTGAGCATTAACTATCATATCCCTTGCCTAGGATTCAATGCCCTCGACAAAGTGCTCATCATCTGCCCACACCTGAAGAAGCTCACCATTGCTGTGGACTATGTATCAGGGCACTTATTCGAGGAAGAGAATTCGCCGGCAGGGCACCCACTTCGTTGGCTCAATTTGGACTCCTCCGGCAACCCTGGCGTCGAGAAAAAGATTACTCCGGATGACGTTTTCATCGCGGTCGCCGAAGAGCGCTTGAGCGAGCTGCGCGTGGTCCGCGCACGTAATAAGCTCGGGTGGAGGGCAAACTCGAAGCGCATGGTGGTGGACCTCAACGAGCTCTTGGAAACACGAGCGGAGGAAAAGGGAGAGACAGGTGCCGGCGTATGGATCTTTGAGAACGACTACTCTAACCAGTGCGAGGCATTCAGAGGGTGGCTGAATGGATTCGAGGAGGATGAGTAGGCGTTACTCTTCCTCCACCAACAAGAAAGGAGATCCAATGGGTGATGCATCTCATGTGCGAGTGTGGATGTTAGTTTTTTTCTTCTTTCTTCCCCCTTTCTCCCCCCTTTCTTACGCCCCTTCAATGTTTAAAATTCTACCGTGTTTGATTTGGTTCTAACAATCGATATTGCAAGAATAAAGGAGCGTGGATATGGAAATCCCGGTTCATTGTTTGCCATACGGATTGATGCGTATTCAATCGAGCATGTTTCCCACTTCTGTGCTTACTCTAGGCAATTTCTTTTTTTCTTTCTTTTTCTCTCGAAGCGTGGGGGAATGGGGACCAAAGATGGCGCTCGTTTTCCTATCATATTTTTTCACTCTTATCCCTTCTTGCGTTTTCATTGTTTCCTTTCTCCACTCTCTTCTCATCACTTGTCTATTTGTGATAGGAGGGGTAGAATGTTTTGACGTCTTCTGCAAACTTTGCAAACGGTTACATACCCTGTGCTCCACTAGAGAGAGAATACTCCACCGGCGTCATCTGTCAGTGTATTATTACAAAAATAAATTCTCAGATTCTGTTCTCGGGCATGCCATTACCATCATCATATCACATTAGGCCGGAAGGCAGAAGGAGGAGGGAGGGGGGCAACGAGCATGTCATATCATATCACTCGAGCCCGAATGACTTTCTCCTCCCGCCTCCATTGACCGCACGATCACCAAAAGTAGGGGGTTATCACAACATGCATCACTTGGGCTGCCATACTGTCTCACAAGGTTTGTCCAGTCTGTTTGCTCTTTAAACGCCAAACTTCACTTTTCTTCACTTCCCGCGCGAGAGATCGAGTCTGGGGGGTACGATGGAGTTGGCTGTCGCAATCAATTGGAGGTGGTGGTGACACTGCGGTGCCAGCGTAGACTAGCGTACAGTGCGGTAAGTTTGCGCGCCAAAAGGAATTCCGTCTTCCTCCTACAAATGAGTGTCGATGGCGTATGCACTTTCTCAAGCACTCGTAATGCCTAGATCCAAACAAAAAGGGCTTTGGTGGTACATATGCAATAGTAGTCCTTTTTTTAAAAAAACGCCCTGGCATTGCGAGTATGGCGGAATACAATGCCGGCACGAGTACCGTAGACGGCGAAACATTAATATACCCCCCCCCCTGATATTATAAGATGCCGGAAGCGTTGGTGGTGGGTCAGGTTTGTGTCTGTTGTGTTCTGTATGACCCATCTCACATAGCTGGACAATTGGCTGCGAGGACCCGCACCGTGCAGCGGATAACTACTCGAGGACTCGAGTACCGTAGCCATAGCATGGTAGAGCAAATAGTGAAAAAACAAAGAAAAAAACCTCGATCAATCAATCGATCACTCAGAGTGTCAAGGGCCGCTTATTCTTGCGGGCGGGTTCGATGATCTCGGGACACGCCGCGTGTTGAACAGTGAAAAAAGGAAGCATCGATAGTACTGTACTGCAGCCCCAGGATTAGTCTTTTAGCTCTCGACGGTCGGGCGCTATCTAGCCGTGACCTGCATGCACCTTGAGCTGAGCCTGCAACTTATTGGGAAGGGGTAGGCTTTGTGATCCCTCCCTTGATTCTACTCGTACAAGTAAGGAGGGGTATAATACCAATACTCGAGTACATATACATCTGCCGGTCTGGCAGATTGACCAATACTCTAGTACTGTACATGTATCGGAGCAGGTTCGAAACGTGGTGAGCGAGACAAGGGCGGCTTTCTGTTGTTGGGAAGGTTAATTCTTCCTTGGAGGGGTGTCCAGAGGGAGGGAGGGAGGGAGGAATGGAGGGGGCCGTGCCGCAGTGCTTGCTTGCAGGCTTTCATTTCAATTGATATCAGTGTTTGTGTATTGGAGTGGTGATACAGTATGATGCCGTGTCGGCTTTCATTCATTCCAAGTTTGCGCACCTAAGTGAGTTTTATAGCGCTTTGCAAATGTTTTGTCCAAAGAGTAGGAAACGAGCTTCTTCTTTTTTTGTTAAATGTGAATGGGGTAAACTAGCATGCACTATGCCAATCATGATAAAAGGATATGTATTGGGAGAAAAGGAGCGAGAGTAAGACACTTCCTCGAGTATGATACAAGGCCCTCCCACTCACTCGCTCTAATTTTCCAAACAACATCTACTCTTACTGCAATTGGTATAGTAGGAAATATTTCGTCACACTTTTTTATTCAACAAAAAAAAAAACTCCTTTCCCACATCTTGGACAGAATATTTGCAAAGTGCTGTAAACAGGGAATCGAGATTGAAAGACTGTCCCCCATTTCAAGAAACGTGTGAAATTCTGAGTGCGCAACCGAGTTACGCTGCTTCACCTGATTGTTAACTCGACCGCCGTTCCATCTCGACCGCAATTGACCTTGTATTGCAGAGGTCAACTACCTGTGATTACACATCTGAACTGTTTTTTTTTGGGGGGGGAGGGGGGGGTTCAGTAACCGAGGCATACTTTCCCGGAGAAATTGTGTGCGGGTTTGGGAGAATGGAGGCCTGAAATCTCTCCCTTAGTGAAGAAAGTGGGCGGTAGAGTACCTAGTCGTTGCACCCTGCCCGGAACTTCGAACATCCCTATGGTAGGTATTCGAAAGTATGTGGAGAGGGAGGGTTGAAGTTCTCAGGACAAGAGGGGCTTGGAAGCCGGCAGAGGTGGATCCCCTTTGGAAAGTATCGTATCATAGCATACATAGTTAAACCTTCTATCGAGGAGGTATTATACGCAGTTACGCAGTGCACTAAGGGCAGAGGGAAAGCGCTTTCGCGTTCGCCCCCCCCCCCCCTTCCTCCATGGGAGCTGTCCAACTAGTAGCGTGCCTAAGTCGAAGTTGGAAGCTTCTTATGAGAATCGCCACCTTAGGTGTCCAACTTCAACTTGGCCGCGCAAGTATGGCTTAGCCCACAATATTAGCGAGAATGGAGAAGATACAGCATTGGCAGCGATAGAATGCTGAGCTCTTTTTTTTACGAAGCAAAAGGACAGCTCCTTCGATAGGGGATGGTCGTGATGACACTCCGAGAAATACGGCTGCATTTCTGCGGCATACCTGTATTGAGTTTGGCATTTATCCCCACCTCTGAACCTCACCGAAGTCCCCAGATACCTTCCAAATGCCACCGGCATTAGGACTATTGTGCTACTTGCAAGGAGGCATATTTTCCTCGATGGCCATGAAACCTCATGGGTGAGTCCACCCTAACAAGTTGACCTTAAACAGGTCGCCAGTAAACTGGGTGGGCAGTATCACCACTACCCATACCTGAAGACAGTGTGCCGTTCCTCGCATCCGTTGCTATGATACTACTTTTTGGCAAGACACAGCACTGTACTCGAGTATGCTACAGCAGAGGATAACCCAGGGGACTCGAGGATGCCCATGCCTTTCTCACAGGACAGCAATTATCATACTTCCAGGGCATTCTCGCTATCTTTGTTACTAGCCATCATTCCGGATTGCTGAAAGATACTTCTCTCCGATGAATGTAGGATCTAAAGATTCGTTGGCCGGAATTAGCGTGAGGGTCAATGATGATTTCTGCTTGAAAAAGTGCTCATTGGGCTCGCCGGTCGGCTTCCCAAAAGAATACCGGTAGAGAGAGGACTTGACTTCCTAGCACACTTGAATTGATCGCGGATTCTTATTTACAAACCCACTCGCTAGTCTTCAGAACTTTCTTGTAATTATTAGGATTAAGTTTGGATGTTAGGAGTAAAACCTTTCTGTTTTGGTGGTTTCATCTACGATATCATGAGGCTCCAAGCCCCGCGCCAAGCCGCAAATGGCCCCACCTTAGAATAGAAGACTTCGGTTGACTCACGAAAAAAAGAGGGAAACGGTATCTACATTGTTCACAATAAACGTCTTTCGATTCCTCAGCTTCTCAAGCGAACACCTCAAACAAATATTCACAAAATGTCTTCCTCCGAGCTTCCAACTGAGCAGACAGCTGCCCTCTCCGTTGCTGAAGGTGATGCAAGTGAAAATGTTCCCACGGGGTAATGTCCTTCCCTCACCCTCCAGAAAACATACCACGATTGGTCGTTGACTCTTGTGTTAGCCCCGACGGGGAGCCACTCTCCAAGTCCGCCATCAAGAAGCTTCAGAAGGAGAGGGAGAAAGCAGAGAAAGCGGCCAGACGCGCAGCCCTGGAAGCAGAGCAGAGGGCCGCCCGTGAGGCCGCAAACGTTGACCACGCAACTGAGAACTATGGAATCAAGCCGATGATCCAATCAACCGAACGCTCAGGCACCAAGCGTATCCAGCTCTCCGAATTGACCGCGGCAGACGACGGGGCGGAGGTTGTGTTCCGTGCTAGGCTCCAGAATGCTAGAGCACAAGGGGCGAAGATGTGTTTTGTTGTTCTCCGTCAGCAGTGTGACTCCATTCAGGGGGTTCTCACCGCCAATGAGGAAGGCACTGTATCGAAGCAGATGGTCAAGTGGACGTCTAGTGTCAATCTTGAGAGCATTGTTCTAGTTCATGGAAAAATCACAAAGACTCCTGAGCCGGTGACCTCCGCCAGTTTGTCTGATGTAGAGGTGCATATCACAAAACTTTTTGTCATTGCAGAGGCAGAGCCCATGCTACCCATCCAGTTCGACGACGCTAGCAGAAGCCTTAGGGAGGTTGAAGCGGGCGCCGCTACTGTTTCCCTAGTTACTAGGTTGGACAACAGAGTCATCGATCTGAGAACTTTAAGCAATCAAGCAATCTTCAAGATTTCATCAGGTGTCTGCACGCTCTTCAAGGAGTACCTACTCAAGCATGGCTTTGTCGAGTTCCACACGCCCAAGCTAATTGCAGCTGCCAGCGAAGGTGGTTCCAACGTGTTCAAAGTCCAGTACTTCAACAAGGATGCCTATCTTGCACAGAGCCCGCAGCTGTACAAGCAGATGCTTATCGCTGGCGACTTTGAGCGTGTGTTTGAGATTGCCCCTGTCTTCCGAGCTGAGAATTCCCAGACTCATAGACACATGACTGAGGTCTGAACCACGTATTTCCCTCAAGCAAGTTTTTTTCTTTTTTTTTCTTGTGCGAGCTGACGACTCTTCGTATCTCTAGTTTACCGGATTGGACCTAGAGATGGCATTCGAGGAGCATTATCATGAAGTGGTCGAGGTGCTCGAAGGTCTATTCGTCTACATTTTCGCAGGCTTGCAGGAGCGCTTTTCGAAGGAGATAGCTATCGTCCGAGCTCAATATCCCGTCGAGGAGTTCAAGGTTCCAAGGGACGGGAGGGTCCTGCGCCTGACCTTCAAGCAAGGGATAGAAATGCTCCGAAATGCGGGGCACGACGTTCCAGACCTAGAAGATCTCAGCACGGAAATGGAACGCGCTCTCGGTAGGTTGGTCGCCGAGGTGTATGACGAAGACTTTTACATCTTGGACAAATTCCCTCTCGCAGTTCGTTCACCCCCGCTCCCCCCCACCCCATCTAGTTCTCTTCCTCCCTGGCCCGGCTGACACCTTTTCCCTCTTTTTCCCTCTTTGTAAAACAAACAGGTAAGACCATTCTACACTATGCCTGACCCAGAGGACCCCAACTACTCCAACTCCTATGACTTCTTCATGCGAGGCGAAGAAATCCTTTCTGGCGCGCAGAGGGTGCACAACAGCGAGTTCCTTGCTGAGCGCATATCATCCCTCGGCATTGACCCCAAGGCTCCCGGTCTGGAGGACTACGTTGACGCCTTTAGGTATGGAGCTCCCCCTCATGCAGGTGGTGGGATTGGCCTCGAGAGGGTTGTTTTCTTGTGGTTGGGCCTTGGAAATATCAGACGTGCGAGTGCATTTCCTAGAGACCCGATGCGTTTGAGACCTTAAGTCGGGATACAGTCGCCACCCCCGTCTTCATTTCACTTTTTCGAGAGCACAACTCCATTCTTAGTTTAGGTAGTCATTAAAATAAAATGTTACTACAAGTTAGATTCCGAGAAAACGCCACTGTACTGTTGGCGGTTAGGCTTTTCGTCCGGATCTTCCTGTTGCATCATAATATAGTACTCGTTGTGTGCGGATTCCGAACTAAGCCCTTCCAGCGTGAATCTAGACCCGGCCCACCAGTCGTACCGTGCTTGGCCGGCCAGGTGTGGGTCGGAATATTTTGTGCGGCACTCACGGGACTGACCAGTACGAGTACTTGTAGTTGAGTAATTAATTCAAAACAAATCATGCAGTTCTCGAGAAAGGCCCGCCCGCAGAAACCAACCAGGTAGCTACTGCGGCAGTTCCATACATGCAGTGTCCCCTTAGATACATCTACAGGTACTGTACATACACACTAGTCGAGTGGGGTATGTCGAGGTACTCCCACAGTAGCATTACCACACCGATACCAACACAGAGAGTACAGTACCGATACTCTGCAGGATACCCATACACCAAAAGAAGAAAAGAAAGAGGGGGAGAGAAAAAGGAAGGAAGAAAGAAAGAAAGACTTCCCTTTGTCTAAGCACTTCCCCAAGTATATAATACATCACCAAGTCAATCCGCAACTTTTTTTCCCTTCCTTTCTCCCCCAACCATCACCACTCCCTTCTACTTAGCCTTACATTTCCAAACGATCCAAGTACCCGACGTCAACTTAAGAAAGGAAAAGAAGGTTTGGTCTGTCTGCCTGCCTGCTTGATTCATCGGTCGAAAGAGCGACCAAACAAGCAAGCAGGCAGGCAGACGAAAAAAGCAGTGAGGTAAAGAGGGGAGAAGCAGGCATCGTCCCGCCGCTGTTGTTGACGGGGTTTTCGGGGTGCCGGGGGGGTGTGAGTACCTTAAGGTGAAGCTGAAAGGACAGACTAAAACAACCCCCCCCCCTCCGCCCGCCGTTCACTGAGATTACCCCCCTCAAGAACAGCGCGAATGGAAGAGGCCGGGGATCACGACCGGGGCACGATGATAGTACAGATATCAAAAAAGGGGGCTATCATACCGGCTTCCAGCTCTCGTCCCCCATCTCTTCCGTTTGCTTCTTCCTATCCTTCCCTCATCGCTTTTGCCTTCTTCCTTTCTGGTTGCGTCATTTTCATTCCTTCATTCCCCCCTCACTGTCTTTTTTCTTCCCTTCCTCCTCCCCCTCTTTCTCTCACATTCATTCATTTCTGTGGGGGTTGGAAGGTCGACAAACACGCAGACAGCGACAAGGTCGACCAACCAACCCTCCCACCCACCACCTCACCCACCCGGTGCGATCGAAGAAGAGTAAAAAGAGTTTGTTTGCTTGCGGGGAACAAGGTTTGCGATAGGCATACCTGGTTCACTTGGGCTACGGTAGGATGGTTGTTGCTCGGCAATTTCCGAAAGGAAGGAAACAAGAAATATAGGGGTTTTTCCTTCCCTTTTTCTTTTTTTTTGGTTTTGTTGCTGGGTGCTTGGATCGTTTGGTAATGTGAAGCTTGGCTGTTCGGGAGTGTTTATGGTTGTTTGCCTGTTTGTTTTGTTAGTGGTGCTTTTGTTGAGCGGGGGGGTGGAAAGGTGGAACAGGAGGAGGGGGAGGAGAGGGGGGGCGTAGTGGGGGGGAGATGGGCAGCGAAGAAGAGGAAGAAGATAATTGTTTTTGTTCTGGGCTGCTTTGGGTTTGTGCTAGGAGCGAGTGGAGGATTACGCAGATAATTGGTTTGTGTTGTTACCTTGTGTTCCTCTGCATGGTCTGCTTTACGGGGTTGTGGGGGGCGGGGCGGAGAAGTTAGAGAGAGGGATGGTCGTTCTAGACTTGGGATATCATATATTGATGTGTGTTAAAAGGTGTATGATACCAAGGGGGTGCAATTTTATAATGCTTTTATTTGGCCAGGGTAAAGGGTTGTAAATGGCAAAAAATAAATTCCGAGATACGTCCAACTCCCTCCAACATCCAGTTTTTTTGTCGTGTGTAGCTTAATTTTAACCTTTATTTTCTGTCTATCTTATGAGAGGACAGAATTCTGATGCTTTTCTAATAATATTTCCCATCATAGAATACACATATATCAGTGATTAAAATTCCAGAAATAAGTTATACTGTTGGGAATTGAACGACGGGCTTCTAGAAAAGATTTTTGACATTTATAACCCCTACTGTAGCCCGGACTGAATAGAGGCATTGCAAAAATGCACCCCTTGGTACACCCTTTAAGCGCATATCACAGTTGCGAATCATTTATCATAGCATGGGGGAGAGGAGAGCTAGCAAACAAACATTCAAAAAAAGCAAAAAAGGATAAAGAGAATGGGTAATGACCGGAACGTGATTTGAACACGCAACCTTCTGATCTGGAGTCAGACGCGCTACCGTTGCGCCATCCAGCCGATTGGAACCTTTCCTGCTACAATCATCACATGCCAATAGCTCGCCAATAACTCAACAAACAAACCAGCGGAAGCACAAACTTTCAGAGACATGGTGGTGAAAGCGCCTCCCAAACGCCATGAAAAAACAAGACTTCACGGGCGAGTGGGAGATGAGTCCACCACTCGATTTCGCCCAGCCGCCGGTACACGTAATTGAATGAAGCTTGTCACGACCGATATCGCACGAGACCAGGGTCCGAAGAAAGGGTCATTCAGGGGGAGGGAGGGGGAGGGGTCGCCATCAGAGATTTCCCTAGCATATCGTTCAGTACTGTATGATACCATCGAATTTTTCACGCCGGCGCCAGGGCGCGGTAAAAGCGGTTCCCAAGTAGAGTATAGTATGATACCGCAAAAACTGGCAAGAACCGTCAGGCGCTAAGTACGTTGAAATAAGAAGCGGCTGAGGTGAGACTTACGATTGCGTCAGAATAAGAGCCTTGAAAGGCCTAGTCCTGGGTACAAAGAGTTGGCGTATGGCGTCTCATTGCGATTTCGAGAAAAAACTAGGGTAAAAATCTTATTTGGACGTGCCTAGCGCCTAACGACGGTTCTTGCCAGTTTTTGCGGTAGGCAATTCCCGATCAAAAAAAACTTGCACGGTATCATACCCACGATGATAACGAAACGAACAAACACTTCTCCTCGTATGAGACCGATCGGCAGGTAGTACTACCTGAGAGGCTAGGTGTCGGCGGAGATTCCTGAAAAAAATCTGTGGATAAGAGCATTAGTGGTATCGCAACGGATGCCGCTCTTGCGCAGCAAGTTTTTAGAGTTTTTAGAGTTTTTTTTAACGTCGTGACTTACCAGTAGTGCCGCTCGCTCCGCGGCAAGTCTCAAATACGGCATCATAGCAAAGAAGCTACGAAATTCAACGGGGAGGGGATTAGAGTGCGGTAGGCAAAGTTGAGGGTAGTCTGAGGCATTTTGAAAGGAGAGGGTCACCCTTCGAGTCACCGGCAGCCACGCTCTCTCCAGAATTGTCAAATTTGGGAGGAGGAGGGGGGGTGGGGCAGCCTACCCCCCGAACGACCGCCCTGGCTTTTCAAGTGAGCAATCAAACCAACTATTTTCAGAAAATTCGATAATGGTGGGGCAAACCTGCGATAGCTTGGCAACAGCAAATCATTGCCAGCAGTGTAAAATGAGGTGGGCGTGGTGGTGGTGGGGCACAAGAATAAGCCAATCAACCAAGTGTATGAGCACGAGTGCAGGCCCTTTAAGTACGAGGATCATATATCATACTAGTGGTATTTAAAGTTAATGAAGCGGGGAAAACTTAGCTTACTTGGCAGCTTCATGTAAGCTTGGCACTCCTGGAAAGAGTTAACGTATGATACCACGATGATACCTTACCTTTACTAAACTATTTTACAGGCAGATACGGAGGTCTGGAGGTCCGTAACGAGTAAAAGTCAGTAGCTACAAATGGTCACAATGTTTTGGTTGCTCGCTTTGCCACAGCTCCCAGGGCGATGAAAAGATTTTTCGTACTATTTACTAACTTGGTAGATCCAGAAACAAGCATTTTAGAATTCCTTTTAGCATAGATGAATTATTTGGGGCTCATTGAAGCTTCATTCTGGCTCGACTATCGCTATTCGCTGGCATATTCCCCCCCCCCATTTCTCCATTTCGAGAATAAAAGGAGGCCCCTCTCCGCCCTTCTCCTTTTCTCCCCCTCACCATTCATACAAACCCTCGCTCTTCTACTTGCCACCTTAAAAACCTACGCCTTTACTATCCTCTACTTTACAAACCCACTACCCACATCTTTATCCCAAGCAATGTCTTCCCAATTTGACATCTCAGATCTCCCCACCATGTCTAGCCGTGTTGAGTCGTCCATAGCCGTTAGGAGACTCTTGGGCACTGATCTAGGCGACCCAACCACATTCGATGGTTGGACCCCCACCCAAGTGCTCACATATGCGTTGGAAGCCATCCGCGAAAGACTTCTTGCCGAGCACCACAGCATGAACAGAGCAAAGCTCGTATGCCACTACTGGGCAGATGACTTCCTTCGAGTCAGGGCCTATGGTTGGTGGCACTGGTTCCATTACGGAATCGCTTGGAACAACACAGTATCCAGGTGGGAGGCAGAGGATGCAGCCCTAGATATACCCTTAGACGTCGATAAGTAAATTAACTCCCTTTTCATCGGCTTCAGTGGAGAGTCTTCCTTTCTTCTTTAAGCTTTCCTCGCCTTGCTAACCTAGCTGGTGGTTGTAGTTGGAGTGAGACCTCACGATGGATGTTGTCAATGCTATCGATCATCGCAAGGGATGAGACAGGAATGAGCGTCCATGGAGGGCCGAATGGGCCGAAGTCAGTCGCAGTCGAATGCTGGAACGTGCTCTCTCACGGAGAACCCGATTTACCGGGCTTCAAGTGGGATACTCCCCCGCCCACCAGGGGTGTTCCAGCATGGATGAACCAAGGGAAAACACCGGATCCAAACGGCCCCGAATACTTTAGTAAAACATTACCCCATCCATTCACTAGCTTTTCAAATCTACCCTTAGGATCGCCATGCTAACAGGGACCCGGAAAAAAAACAGCCAGTGGAATGTTGAGGCGGCCGAACGGCTTCAACGTGTTCATGAGGGTGAGTGCACAAATTATCCATCGTGATGAGCTGTAGAATACTAACACTTTCGTAGCACCTTCCTCGGCCCCCAACGCCTGACCTCGGTCAGGTTGACATATTTGATCCTGATCTCTCTAATGCACCTAACGGTTGGTATTTTGACGAGGAACCGGATTACGAGTCTGACTCAGGGTCTGAGTTTTGGTTCGAGTCTGAGTCCGAGTCAGATGCCGTTGTTACAGGTAAGTATTTTACCCTTGTGATTAAGTTATCAAGCCCTAATAAGTAGAAAACATGGGAGGCCCCGGGGAACCGGGCCAGACACAAGAGACTCAGCAAGTAGCGGAGGAAGTGACAGAGGAAATGGAAGAGATGGGGATGGGAATAGAGATGGAGGGGATGGAGTGGATGGAGACAGGGGAGATTGAGCACGTACTGCCAGACGAAATGCAGCTTCGACAACAAGAGGAAGAAGCTGTCAGAAATGCCATCGAAACGCGTGAGACCTTGATCAGAGACGGCATGGATCCTAACCTTGCCTCAAGCTTTGATTATGATTACAATTCCACCCATGAGGAGGATTACAACGCTGGCGAGTATATCCTCCGCAGCAACTCACCACATTTTTTCCAATTTTCGCACTATTTTTCTACTCTTATTTGAAGCGTTTTGGCAATACTCCTCTTGTTTGCGCATTTTGCTCTCTTGTCCTTATTATATCCCTCTCTTTTCCTTCTTTCCCTTCTTCCTGCTTTCAGCATCATTGCCACCCCCGCCACCGTAACTATTAGCATAACGATAGGATAAGAATCCACCATCATCGGGTTTTTCTGGGTCAGGAGTGACTTTTCCTTTTTCCTATTTTTTCACCCTATTTTTCTTCTCTTTGGACGGACAAAGGAAAAAAGGCTTTTCCGCAACTCTCTTCTTGGTCCAATCATGTATAAGCAGCAAGGAATAAAGTTATATTCTAAGCTAACCCTGGTTACCACAATTTTCGCAACGAGTGAACCAAATGAAACACAACGATACAGCAGAGAGGAGGTGGTGCTCTACAACGTTTTGGCGATTGTTCATTCGTCCGCTCCCGCATAAGGAAGGAGAGTAGTATTTACTACTAGACAAACAAGACACACACTTCAGATATCTGTCTACAGTAAGCTATCGCGAACCATACGGCCACACGTGCAATTCCATGACTTGTAATCATAATAGCAACAATAATAATAATAATAAAAGCTCTAGCACCATTCGTAACCAATAAAAAAGAACTCCCCCCCTTAATCTCGCCCCCTAATTGTAGCAATAAAAAACATTCACCCACCCCACCCAACCTAAACAACACACCAGTAGCAAAGCCCGAAACTCCTCCCCCAGCGCCCGGAAGCATAGCACAGCACCAACTAAACCTGCATCTCGCCGGAAATATCATATCACAAAAGGAGGGCCAATACTCGAGTAGGTAAGCACAAGCCACCCCCCAACCATGAAATCGATCCCCAAGTCAGCACTCGATAAAAAGCAGGACTCTGCCGAAAACGGCCGGACAGGAGAAGTCGGCAATCTCTTTTTTCTCCCAGTTGTGCCGGGCGGGGTGGGTGGTGATCCGTTCTGCTCCACTTAGGGATCCCGGAGGTGGCTAGATAGAAAACCCCCCTTCCCATCGGCGCACGGAGGTTTTTTTGTTTTCTCCTTGCGTGGTGGTAGTGTGGTGTAGCTGTTGTGTGTGCTCTGCTGGTGGCTGTTCGCAATATCAACTGATATCATCGACGGGATTACCTAGAGAAGATTTTAGAGGTTTCCCCGCCCTCTCCGAGGAGCTATCGTAAGGTGCTTTTTAAAAAAATTAAAAAATTAAAAAATTAAAAAAAGCCACCAGACTTAGACGGGGGGGAGTTGTTCCGCGCGATATAATACCGCATGTTCTTGCCTTCCTCTGGGGATATTATCCCTTGCAGTGTTGATATTGTAGTGCCGAATTTCGCTACATCACGCTGAAATGCAAACTAAAAAACTATGATAGCTCCCCACTTTTCTATGTCAATCAATCGAGTGATATCAAAGCATTTCAGGTGAAGTTATTGATGCAGATCTTTTTCCATCCACAGGAGCACTGCGGAGGTATGATAATACAGCTCCTAAGTTTTGTATGTTACACAGGGGGGTAAGGACAGCAACCCTCGCTTGTGGAACATACAAAACTTAGGCGCTGTGCCTCCGTAAACCTGATGAGAGCGATGTTAGCCGTAGTTGTGAGGTAATGCACCTGTTGAGATTTACTGAACCAACATCCCGAGTCATGTGATAGCGTTACACAGCTATGAATCCACCAATCGGAGAAATACGCTGATCTTGCTAGTGCCTCTTTAGCACGACGTAGGGAAATTCGACACCGCAGGGGATAGTACGGTACTCTATCGCACGTGAGAAAGACCCCCGAATTATTACCCCACACAAGAACTAGTCTACTGGCTGGCATCATCAGAAGCTATCACAGCTAGTCACTCGATTACTAGTTTCAGGGCTTTTTTTGTTGTGGAAATATAATTAGAATGGAACGATGATGCGAGATATGAAGAAGAAGTTGATTGCTTGCTTGCTTGCTTGCTTGCTTGAGAAAACGGAACTCTCTGGTTTTTTTTTCTCAAAGGGAAGGGTGAAAAGCCCTGGCTACAAGTATCTAACTATTTGGGAGCGAGACCGATAGGTCGAGCTAAAACAATAACAACAAGAACAAGAAAAAGAGGGATGAAATAAATGCAAGGAGCCATCTTCAATAGCGCCACCAAAGGTCTAGATGTGCGATAAGGTTTGATGCAAGGAGGTATCTTCAATACTGTAGTGCCGTCAGAGGTCTAGATGTGCGATAAGGTTTGATGCAAGGGGAGGAAAACGCAATAGTACTAGTACGAGTTACACCACAGTAGTGCCAGAAGCATGTTTCAACAAGTTCCCCCCCCCCCCTCCCTGACCAGACACTTTCAGCTGATCCCTGTTTTGAGTTCGAATTCGAGTTCGAAAAATGATATGCACAACTGCGAGGACACTTGGACAAGTGCCCAGATGACACTAGCTGTAAATTGAGTTTGCTTAGAAGTTTGACATCTGATCGGTATGCCATGCTATGATTTCTTGAGGATTATATCTATCCCGGTATGATATCATTCTGAACTAATATATTTTTTATGGAATAACATTACTTGGCAATTTTGGAAACGTCGTCGTTAAACGTTTTTCGAACTCGAATTCGAACTGAAAAACAGGTTTTTTTTTATCCCCTTGGGCGGTCTGAGATAGTAAAATTCGCGACCAGGACGCTAAGTTAGTCTCGTCTCGAGGACTGTGTGAGGAATTGAAATGGTTGCTAAGATGCTGAGCCACTCTGGCTTTCGAAAGCTAAAGAAAGTCCGAACCTGAAATAGCTAGCTACCCGACTGATCAGGACATAAGGTAATATTTAGCGTGCTGGTCGCGAATTTTACTGTCTCAGACCGACCGCCCAAGGGGATAATAAGAAAAAGATTATGATATGCCCTGCAGTGCCGTACAGTACATGTACTCTACTTGGGTGTGAGGGTAAGTGATCGGAAAAAAAGTGGTGTTGCACCAACCACTTTTTTTCCGATCACTTTTTGCTCCATGCTAGCACTTCCCTGCGTCGTTTTCTAAGGAGACACTGGGTTACCGGCAGTGGTGTTGGTGTGTTTGCTTGGTTGATTAGCGGGTTCGGACTTGTGATAAAACGCTATCATAGGACTCCGAATGTCGGTTAGCAAATATCTACGGGTGTCGTTACCTCACAAGTACGGCATTGCACCAGTAGAATAGCCCCCATAATTAGGTTTTAGTGCTCGTGTTGATGTGTGAGAACTGTATCACGGTATTACTGTATAGAAAAAGGAAAAAAATCAGAATTCCTCCCTTTGCTTAATTGCTGACTCTTGCGTCACAATGAACGCGATATTCTCGGCAAGGGGAGGGGATAGTTTGTTGCCGAGAGTGACGGGTCGTGAGCGCGTCACCACGGCGCATGCTTGGGCTAATTCGGTGCTGAGCTATGGATATCCAGGGTGGGAGCGTCAGGGAGCTCGTGGGTGGAGGTTTCGGTTTTGGTGGGTTTAGCTTCCCCCCTCCGGAGTGGACAGGTATGGGGTGGACGATACCAGCGAGTATGATGCACCAGGAGTTGGAGGCAGCGGATGGTCGGGGAGGAGACAGGTTCAGGATTTCATGGAAAGAATCAAGGGAGGATCGTGCTTCATGTCATAGACATACCCACTCCGGCTGTCGGACCAGGGTGCTCCGATCAAGCTCTATTTGCAGTCCTCGATGAGTTTGGTGAGTGAAAGGTTGATCTCTTCCCAATATTGTCCAATATTGCACGGCACAGCTATGGTAGGAGGTTGGCATATGGTGTAGAAATGTTATCTAAATGAGCTTTGTCATGAATGTTGTCCTGAATACTTATTGCTTCCTCACTTCATGTCACACTTATCACACTTGGTTGCTACCGCTGAATGCTGATTGCTTAGGATAATGATATTAGAACATTCTGGACTAGTCTAGCTCATGCAAGCTTGATCGCCTAGCTTCAGTAATAATAGGTTTTAGTTAGGGATATGAAATACATTTTTCGCTATCATACCCACTGAGTTTGGTTTTCGTGGAGGCCCGCCCCCCCATATCTTATTCCCATGGAAAAATCAGGCTGGAAGATATCCATCATTGATAAGAAGGGTCTCTACTATATGGCGCAAGCTGCCAACATCTAATTTAAGCGCAGTATGGGGGTCAAGACCTGGAGGGCATTGCCCTCCAAATAAGTCCTCCAGACTGAGAGTCGGATCAGGGGACCCAAAAAATGGAACCGGAAACAAATCCTATGTTATCATAATATGTTAGTAGGTGATAGGTCAATGCCCCTAGACCGGGAAGGAGAAAATGTACCCGATAGGTTCCGGTGGTCACAGTACCGGGAGGGTTGGTATACGAGATTTCTAGAGTTGCACTAACTTTGTTCTGCACATTTGTTCTATGGAACTTGAGTAAGATCACAACCCTTATACGCCCTCCAGACCCTTCATGCCAGAGATAGCGCTCGTCTACTAGCCTGGGCCCTGTGTTTTCCCACCCAGACTCCAGGACGACAGACGGAAAATCTCTGCGCAGCCCATCGGGGCCAACAGGAATAAAAGCTAGGTCTGGTTCCTTCACACTGCCAGCATAATTTCCCGTGAAATTAGTGATTCCTATAGCAGTGACTTGTTAGTGCTACCATCTATATTATAATATCATTGTATACTTACGTGAGGATGGCAGCACGATCATCGCTTCATCGGCTTCATCACTGATAAGTCCTTTGACCCCCCATCTTCCATATTGACGAAATAGCCATGCGCCTGCAGCCTCATGGAGAAAGCTAGGGATTACCACGGTTAGATGGCACTCTGGTTTAAAGATGCGGGCGGAGAGGTAGTTGAAGAGGTCGACGCTAACTCGAATTAGCAGGAGGAATAGTTTGTGCAGTAAATTTACTTGTAGGGCCTTACCGAAAACGATATCTCTCCAAGCCATTTTTGGGGTCAAAGAGGCTTTCAACTACCAAAGCCGATTTTTTAGGATCAATGTGGGAAAACTCGAGTGACTCGGGTTTTCCAGACTGAATTGCCTTGAGGATTGCACGAAATACGTCGCTTGACTCCATTGCTTGAGCAGAACAAGAAGCGGTGTCAGGTAAGAAGAAGGCTAGTATTAGAGAGGGGGGGAGGCCCGTTGAAGGACGAGGTGTAAGCTTATAATGCTTGAGTAGTTGAAAGAAGTTGCAGCCCGCTTTATTTCCCGTGAACGGAGGGCCCGCGCATGAGAACATAGGCGGCAGCCAGAGTTTGCGCAATGGATGTAGCCAGTACTAGACACAACGCAATATAAATACAGCTCCGTTTGCACACCTTTGGAATGGGTGGGAAAGTTCGCTCTCTACTTAAATGGTAAAGACAGAAGTAGATATAAAATATAAATCCTCCGGGTCCTTCCATCTATCACCGCTCATATCGAGCTTCCTCCATCCATATCCCCCTTCCCTTATGTACTCCTGCGATAACAAAAAAAAAAGACACGACTTATAAAGACTCCCACTAATTATAGGCTCCGCGCAGTCCTTTAGCTCTCCCATATTGCTTCCGGCAGATACAACAATCGCAGCACATTTCCGAAGACTTTATCAAAAAGAGACAACTTAAGGAAAGAACAACCTGAGAATGGCGAGCAGCATCTGGTGACCTCCAGCCGCTGACTTGGTAGCTACTGTAAGTAGTAACAAAATTAGCATGATTCTATCCACCTGTGAAGGAAATATCCCCCTAGAGCCTGTAGTAGTATTAGAGAACATCTACCAGAGTAGATTCTTCATATATGTGTAGAGCCACCAAGACGACATGCTGCTGCAGGTATTCAGAGGCTGCAAGACTCCGGTGCGGAAGCCCCATTAGCGTTTCCCAATGGCCAACACCCCAACAGCAGGCCTAATGAGATCTGTGGCAAACACCTTACTGCAGTGCGGCAAGAATCTACGTGGCGATAACAGAGCTCCTTCCTAGCGAGTGTGAGGACGTGTCAAGGAGGAGCAGGAGGGGGTCTTTCAATTCCCATCATAGGAATACCCTCCCGCAAGTTGAAGGGAGAGGAACCAAAGAACCCGCAACCGGGCACGGGTCCATCTACCAGTGAGTTGGACAGATGAAGGAGTTTTTTTTCTCCTTTTTTTCTTCTCTTTTCTTGATATGATGTATTAGAGTTGGTGTGGTGCTATTATAAGATAGACTATGGGATGAACCGAACACTAGGTACTAAGGATCCGACCTGAGAACGAAATAGGTGGTTTGTCATGATCTAATCTACATAAAGGCGAGGCCCGAAATCCGAAATCCCATTGATCTAACCAACAGTAGCCGAGTTGACCCCCTCGACAAGGCTCTCGATACCCCCACCCCCAGACGACCGGCCGTGGCCCCAAGTAAGTGGCCTTGGCCTCATGAATTCAGCACAGATCTCATCTGTAACAGCCCTCTTTCTCTCTTGAAAGCCTGCGATAAAGTCCTGCAGCTCCTTGATACATCTCGCCTTAAGCTCTCCCGTAAGGAGAGTGCCACTAATGTATGATTGGCGTATGTTTTCCAGTTCCTCGTCGTCCTCAAGGAAGAAAGTCAAGTACTGAAACGAGACATCGACATCTGGGTTACCTCCATGCTTTTTTTGTTCCTCAGCAGTGGCCCGGCCCCCGGAGAAGGCATACCTGTTGATCTTCTTTTTGCTATAATCATAGATTAGCACTCGATTGCGTGGCTCACCCAATGAGTCAAAACAAACATTGCATTTGGAGTGTCATTCATGAAGATCGCGCTGGCATCAATGCTGGCACTCATCTTGCTTCCAGGGCCCCCGAGGGCTGGAAAGAATTTTGCATGAATTAAGGCTGGCTTTTGGTATTTCAATCTTGCGGCGACGTCTCTAGTAATGCGGAAGTAGGGATCCTGATCGATAGCGCAAGGGATCAAGGACGGGATTTGTCTCACTTTGGTCGGATCGTCACCAAATATATGAGGGAAGGTAGTTGAGAACGCCGTGCTGGCTTGTATAGCGGTGAAGTGCAGTTTGCCGATATTGTCACTTTTCTCGTGTAAGAATACATCATTCATAAGAAAGAAACGAATGACATACCTATCGTTGAAACCAAACGCTGCTTTGCTCTGGTTTGTAGTAATACAACGAGCTACTTTTAAAATATTCTCATAGAAAGCCCCTCCCATATAATCAAGATCAGAGAATATGAATGTCTTGTTCACATCGAAGCCCATGGCGATGATATCCTTTGCATTTTTCCGGGCGAAGCCTTTGACATCCTCAATGGTGAGGTTTTGCTTGAAAAGATATTTCTCATCGTCCGTCAACATGATGCATAGGGGAACATCAAAAGTTTCCTGCAACCACCTACTTCAAATCAGCAAGCGTCGAGAAGGACAGAACGGTTTTTAGTTACTTGGTAAACATAAAGGGAATCATATGCCCGAGGTGCATACTCTCACTACTAGGACCTCTCCCAGTATAAATGTAGAACTGTTTCCCTTGTTCATAAAGGTCGAGGATTCTCCCGAAATCTCTGTGGGAAAAGAACATTCCTCTTCGCAGAAACTGATGGGGCCTACGTCCTGTAAGTGTCTCAAAGCGAGTGAGAAGCTCAGGTGAAATCTGTATGGTACCGAAGTCCCGGATGAGCTTCTCGTAATCGATAGCGACAACTTGCCCGTCAACCACAGCTCCTTCGACGGTGAACGGATTGATATTTTGCTCTTGATTCGTGGGAACTGGCGCCCCTCCAGTCGGAAGAGCTTCGACCTGAAGCGCGGGGGGTTGCTCGTCCTTTTCGGCCATGTGAAGGGTGTTTTAGGGGAGCAGGCGGTACGGTTGTTTTTTTTTTTCTGGTGGAAAAGGAAGATTTAGTGAACGAAGAGAAAGGAATGTGTTTGGTGGGGGCGGGGTGAGGGGGGTGACTACAAGCAGAGAGTGAGATGCTCGTTAAAGTTTCGGGTGTGGTGGCCCCATCCTCGATCATCACCGTCAGTGACTGTCGTACGAGCGAACCTGGGCTGTTTTACCGAGTTAATTCCATCCCTCTTAAATCTCAGCATAATACCGGTATTATGTAAGGAACGTGTCCTCCTCGCTCACGAATGGGAATCCTAACCTTTAGCCCCTCACCCCAGATCATAACCAGAAGGAAGAGACCATCTAACAGACACAGCACCGAATAACCTCTCACGCCGCTCCTCAACAAGTGGACCCCTCGCGGGCCTCGACCAACCCCAGAATAATGCAACAATCTGGCTTTCGTTCTGCTCCGGTCTCACAAGCTCTCCTCTACTTCATCGTCGCCTCATCTCTCCTAGCCTCGATACTCGACATCAAACACTATTTCCATATACAAATAATTCCTCATCTGTGGGTTTACCGACAAGTTTGGCGAATTGTCATCTGGCAGGTCAGTACCAGTACACACAACCCTCAATATCGTGCAATTGGAATCATAACACCCATAACTTTCCTCCAGACATGTTACGCAAATGCAGGAGAGCTGCTCTTTGGCGCTTTGGTGATTTATCACCTTAGGACCATAGAACGCCTATTCGGAACCCGAAAATACGCCTCTTTCCTCGCTTACTGTTTTGTCGCCACGAATGTCGCGGCACCACTCTTGCTAGCGACTATATTCCGCCCTCTCACTTTCGGCCGAATGAACTACCTACCACCCGGTCCAACTCCAATTCTCTTTGCTGCGTTGGCCCAATATCACGCTGCGATTCCCGGCGTTTACAAATTTCGCCTGCTCACATCTACCAACTCTAACGGAGAGGAGGGGCCAGGTATTACACTATCCGATAAATTCTATGTCTACCTACTATCGACTCAACTCGCCCTGTGTCAGCCTCCGGGATCCTTACTGTCGGTAGCTGTTGGATGGATCGTGGGATATGCTTGGAGGATGGACCTACTTCCCAAGTCGAAATGGAGAATCCCCAAATGGTTATTCAAAGATAACCAAGGCGCGGAATTCGAGAACCTTAGGAGAAGACTGAGGGAAGGAGAGGGCGTTGCTGATGCCAATCAAGGTGCTGGTCAGAGGCCCCTTGTGCGGCAGATTTTGGATCAATTCAGGGGTGCTTTCTAGATGCTTTATAAGGGACCCTCCAGAATTGTGCAGTGGCTGCTCTACTGTATTATATGTTATATTGAGTTCGGTGCAGGATCGGATCCATTTAGAGTCGTTCATAGGGATTTCATGCGGGGGTTTTTATTTTATTTTATTTTATTTTATTTTATTTTATTTTATTTTATTTCATCTCTCGTGTACGTAAACTCATCGGATGCGAATACTACTCACAGTCTAACTACACCCGGGCACATAAGTGTCAATGGATAGACCCTCTCTTTCCCACCAAAGAAACAGGAACGTTTCGGGCAGTAGACGCTGCCCCGAAAGATCGCGAGGTTACCAAAAACGTCAGGATTGCGAGTGACGCCACGATGACCGATTTTCAGCCAATCAAAAGTCACCCATTTTGTTATGTCAGCATCCGTATTCCCTCGGTTCAATGGGAGAACCACTGGATTCTTCCTAGGGATCAATCACGAGCACTTTTACCCACAACCTCACTTCACCTCAATCACCACCCTTACCCCACCACTCACAAAATATTTGAGCCTCACCAGTTGCTCTCTCTCTCCCCTCTCAGCTAAACATTACTCTATCTGACCATATCATTAATACCTCCATCAACCCGAACCATGAATGCCACACTCCTCTCTCACTCGCTGCTCCGCGCAACTCCAACATCTCTCAGGTCGACCACCGGCCTCCGCGCATTAGCATCAGTCGCAACTCCCCAGACCGCCCCTGCCAAGCCTAGTTCCCCAAAGCCGAACATGAAGCAATTCCAGATTTACAGATGGAACCCGGACACTCCCGAGAAGAAGCCTTACATGCAGACCTACGAACTGGACATGAGCCAGACCGGACCCATGGTGTTGGATGCTCTAATTAGACTCAAGAACGAGGTTGACCCTACGCTCACTTTTAGGCGCTCTTGTCGTGAGGGAATTTGCGGGAGTTGTGCCATGAATATCCAGGGGAGCAATACTTTAGCTTGTTTATGTATGTTTCTTGAGTTGTCGACTTCACCCCTTCACCACGGAATGAGATGAAGGAAGGTTGCTAACGTGTCTGCGGCGAGTAGGTCGTATTGATGTCTCCAACTCTTCTCCCGTCAAGATTTACCCGCTTCCGCATACCTACGTCGTGAAGGATTTGGTTCCGGATCTTACCCAATTCTACAAGCAGTACAAGTCTATCAAGCCATACCTTCAACGCAAGACGCCTTCTCCCGACGGAAGGGAGTATCGCCAGTCCATAGAGGAGAGAAAAAAGCTTGATGGATTGTACGAATGTATTCTTTGCGCTTGTTGCTCGACCTCTTGTCCATCTTACTGGTTTGTTTTTATTCTCATCCGTGCGCGGAAGTTTCATGGGATAATAGTGGCTCACAAGCGTTTTTCCAGGTGGAATTCGTCTGATTACCTCGGCCCGGCTGTCCTTCTCCAGTCGTATAGGTGGTTGGCAGACTCTAGGGACGAGGCTAAGGGCGCTAGAAAGAGCGCTCTTGAAAACGAGATGAGTCTTTATAGATGTCATACCATCATGAACTGTGCAAAGACCTGCCCCAAGGGATTGAATCCTGGCCTGGCCATTGCAAATGTAAGCTTTCACAAAGCCATTTCCCCCCCTATGGAATCAATCGTCGCTAATTCCCAGCATAGATAAAGAAGGAGATGGCATTTGGTTCATAGTAGTAGATCTTGAAAACGAAAAAAACTCACAATTTCCCTCAAAGCACAACGGCTTTGTCAATTGTTCTCAATAAACAAGCTTTCGGCGGAGAGTAGTTGCATCTAGTTCGAGCTCTATCCGGTGGAAAAAACAGTGGCGGGGTGGTTTAGACCTTTTTTCTTCCTTTTCCTTCTTCACCTCATATTGCTTTCGGTGGGCTCTATGCTAATCGCTTGGAAAATAAATCCGAAGAGAAAAGAGAAAAAACGGAAAGAAAAAACAATTGAAAAATACCAATACCAGTGGTGTAATTTTTTTGTTTTATGTAGAAACGGAAGAAAAAACCCCCCCGGTATTCCGTAGCGACCAAGCCAACCCCTGCCTCAACTACCCCTAATCTAAAAGTCTGGGAAACGAAAACGAGTAATCAAGATATTTACTTTCTGGCAGAAAAAACTTCTATCCGGGGGGGGTAAAATATTAGTCTTGCTCTCTCAACCCATAGCGCGAAAAATCTTGAAATTCCAGAAGACAGTGAAAATATGTGTGGAGGGGCAATATCATACTCTCGACATCCAGAACACTCTGTTGCAATATCTTGTCCAGGGTCTTCCGATCCCCCAGATCCTTCTTAACCTTTGCAATCAAGCTTTCGGCCAACTCCTTCTGCTCCCTCTGCTTAAGCTGCGCCTCATACCTGACCCAACTATCCAGAACGCTCTTAGCCTCAGCAGCAAAGGCAGTCCTCTGCTCGAGCTCAAAAGCCGTAGCCTCGAGCCTCGCGGTCTCCTTTGAAACCTCGAAGAGCGCTTGCGTAACCCCCACGACACCACTCATCTGCTGCACGCTCTTGATACGGTCCCGGACGGCACTGGTGTGGTCCTCCCTCGCACTATTGAGGATATCGCGAACCTTGTTGACCTGGGTGGTTGCCCAAGCAGTGTAGGCCGGCCCGCCCATACGGGCGATGCCGTAGAATGCCGAGAGGAGACCAACGGCCACCAATGTTTCCTCATTCAGGACGTAGAGTTCGCTGGAGATGGCGGCCACCGAGAGACCGGCGATGGAAGAGAGAATCGCGGTTTTGGAGATGAGGTTGGATCCGGGGAGGGCCGCAAGGATGGATTCGGCCTTTGTCTTGGGGCTCTCCACTGGCACTGGGGCTCCGGTTGATTGATGGCGGCGGGTCGTGGCGACGCTGATCGCCGGGACAAACCTTGGTAGGAGGGCGGCGGTTGGGCGGAGGCGGGTCGCTGCTGTGGACGTTTCGACCCCGCTATTAGTTTCATTGGAGCATTGCAGAGTGAGTTTCGATGGTGGCTATTGGAGTGCAGCAATGGACTTACCCACGAAGCCCTTGGTCAGTCGCATGGACATCTTGATTGAGCGGAGTTGGTGGAGATGAGGGGGGGGTTGTTGACTTAATTTGATAGAGTGGGTTGTGAAGGGTTGTTGGCGATGGTTGTTTTCTGCTCGGCGTCGGGAGTTCTCGCTTCAAACCGGGGTCCCGGGGTTTAGGGTTTGGGGCTGATGCCAGGATTCACATGTACCCTCTCTTGCCTGTCTCACCTAGCCCCAGTATGACAGTAAAAAATACAAAGCCGAGTATGCTAAAGATAGCAAGTTTACTCCAAGGTATCAATCCTATTAGTAACTTATAATACATTATTGTACATAGAGTCGGCCTACCAAAATCTAACAAACAAGTAGTGACTTCTGTAACAGGAAGAGCGAAAGTGGTAGGAAAAACAGGAGAAAAACTCGGGCAACATGGAGAGACAGCAGAAATTACATCTTTGTCAATCATCCCAGCTACAATCTCAGGTATCTCTGCAAGTATAATATCACTTCCCCGCCGGCCGTAACCATCCAAAGAGTCGGGCCATTCTAAACATCCTCAAAGTCAGCCTCCTCGTCGGAGTCCTCTTCTTCTTTATCCTCAGTCTGAGTAAGTTTTGGTTTTTTAGCAGCGGGACCCATGGAGTCATCGTCCGAGTCATCCTCCCTGGCCTTGACTGAATTCGTAGCAGTAGGAGGAGTGACAGCGTTGCTATTAACAACGTCTTCAAAGGTTCCTTCGTCGTCGTCGTCCTCATCGTCGTCGTCCTCTTCTTCTTCCCCCTCCTCTTGGTGCCCACCATTCTCAATTCCCTCACCCTCCTCCTCACGCCCCTCCCCATCTTCTTCCTCTTCATCATCATCTTCTTCCTCCTCTTGCTCCTCCTGAGCTTCCTTGGCTTTCTGGGCCGCCAATGCAGCATAGTATTCAGCGATAGCTAGCGCACCGCCAGTTTAGTAAACATGTTAGAGGGGGCAGCGTATCACCTTACCATCTGCTTGAATGCCATTTGCTCCGTCGCCAGCAGCAGCAGCTTTCTTGTCTTCCTCCTCCTTAGACTTTTGCGCAATTCCAATACCATCGAGAGCACGAGCTTCCCTTTCTGCAGCTTCTTTAGCACCAGCGGTGGTCGTGGCACCGGGGTCAACGGTGGACTTTGTGTGCCAGACCGGGAGTGCGTTCTTCTCGGCCTGAGCCTGCTTCATCGCCTGCTCTGAGGCAAGCTCAGCAGCAGTCTTCTCCGAGGTGGAAGTGAAAGAAACTTCGATAGAAGCAGGGGCACCGGAGTTTCGGGTGCTTGTAGTGCCTTTCCCGGGGACGGGGATTGAGTAGAGGTGGTTCTTGTCTCGAGGCACAGGAACAGAATTTGCAATGGCGGTCTCGAAATCATTGCTGCGAACGTTAACCATCGACACAGCTCGTGAAAACCAAAATAAGCACTTACACCGGCACAACGATTTCATCAATCATCTTTAGCATATCGATAATCTTCTTCATCTGCTCCATTAGTCTCCCCAACCGCTCCTGACTTGTTTTGACTTCGGCGCTATCGTCGTCATCCACAAGTGTAGTATTGCACCGATCACACACAAATAGCCCCATCTCATCGCGGGCTACCGACATCGCGTCCAGGATTGAGAACCTCTTCTGACAGTACGGGCATACATATCCTTTTGTATCAGCGTCCTTATTCATCTTCTTCTCCACATCCTTAACAACGCCGTGCATACGATACTTGACAGCGTCTATTGTGCTTCTAAACTCAACGTAGTAGTAAGTCCGGTTTGTCGGGCGCTGTTGCCCTTCCTTCTGCTCTGGCCGATTGTGCCTACACCGACCAAGTTAGCTAAAAACCTGCGCCGCACGCCCCCCACAAAGACTTCGGAGACCCACACAGTGAGCATGCGATCCTCCTTTAACCTCCCACATAATTTCTGTAAGTCCTTGGATTGAAATCCCAACAGTTTCCCCAACTCGTCATCGCGAACACTAAACCGTCAGCAGCGAAAACACAGAGATCAAAAAAAGCCGCCCTCTCAGAGGCAAGATTATTGAAGAACCAAGAGACATACGCGTTATGGATCATGAGCGCATCGATGACAAGGATATGCTTTGTATCATAAAAGGCACGAGCCACACATTTTACGAGTGACTTTGCGATTTCCATCCTGCGTGTCGTAGCAGTGGTGGTTGCTGGTGCCGTTGCTAAGACTGTGAACTCTGTGACAAAGGACCAGCTTTCATTCCCAGATGGCCAAGGAAGCTCACGTCACGACTTGGCGCGGCTCCACGAGCAGGGATCCGCAACCCTAACCCCGGGCCCGCCCCGGGCCCTCGCATTTTCTGTATGGTTCCGGCGGCCCCATGCGCAACACTCCGGCGGGTGCAACGGGGCACGCCTTGGCACGAGATCCAATGTCTAAAAAAGCTGGAACTGGAGTTCAATTTCCATTCGTAATGATATCATCGTTTTTCTTCCCTAAACCACTCAATTACTTTCTCTCCCCCTCTCTCTCCCCCCCCCCCTAATTTAGCCTTCAACCCTTAAACGAAAGAAAAAAATGAAAATAGAAATAAGATAACTCAACTATACTAATAGTAATGAGCCCGGTTTGAACATAGAACCCGGCGGGAAATTTCACGATACGCCAAGGCTTCGCCCGTTGCACCCGCCGAGGCTCTGTGCATGGACGGCCGGAAGCCTACCGTACCCGAATACAAGGGGGTGGGGTGCGTGGTAGCCCCGAGTGAGGGTCAGTGATTAATGTGGTAAACGGGCTACCGGTAACTTAGCGCATCTCTGTATCGAGGAAGGACACGTACATTATGGGGTTCTGGAGATTCCGTATTTGCTCCTGCGGTGTATACATACGCTACCCTCCCTCTTCCCATCGGACGAAATTATAAACGTGCCGCGGAGATGGATCATGGATGGATGGGTGGAGGGTGCAGAGCTTAAGAGTTGGTATCTAAAGTGCCGTGGCGAGCGGAGGTGTTCTTTCAACAGGGGAGATAGCGCCGGTAGACACATATCGTACTTCCAGTGGTGATGGTATAAACAAGGCAATTCAGCTCCGGCGAGTTGGGCCTTGTGATGTTGTCCCGGAGGTTGCTCCCAAAGCGACTGGCCTAACACATACACCGACTCTAACACGGATAGAAATAGTGGCTTTAGGGGGTGGGATGAGCGGACTGCATCCCAAACCCTAATTGATACACAAAGAACCAAGCACATGTCGAACTTTCAATGTATCATAGAAACAACAGCCATCCGTCCAATAACAATAATACCACAACGCCAACTGAGAACGGTGCCATGAAAATAGCTATGATGCCACTGAGTACCAGCGCACCTTCAGCATCGTGATGAGAGGGACCCATCTTTTCGCTGAAAAAATGAAAAAGGAAAAGCTTTCCCGATAATACGTGGGGAAAGAAAATGTGAAAACGAAAAATGACCGGTTCAAGTTAACATAAGCCAATTACCAATACACCCTCCTCCCAATCACCAAATCCCCTGATCACGGCGCTCATGGAAACATTCACACACTCCTCGTGTTCTGCAGAAAAGATATAAGAGAACAAGGGTTGTCAGAAAGCAGGTAAGGAATATGAGCCAGATATACGAAAACTAAAGCTAAGAAATAGAGAGAGAAAAAAGAAGACTGCACGAAAGAACTCCGAGATCGTGTTTTGGAAACTGTACTAAAAAAGCTTTTGCGGTAAACTACATGGGAAGAAGAAATTTAATGCCAAGCAAAGAAAAGGACAAAAAAGGGGAGAGGTTGAAAAAAAGACTGATGCCCGTAATGCCCTCCCCGTCATCGCAAATCCCCTTATATCCACCCCTCGAGACTTAAGCGCAGACCGAGAAAGAATTCAAGTATATAAATTAGCAAAATGAGCATCCACAGCCAGATCCACCGATGATTTTTCGTAGTAATAATTTTGGTGGCCCTTTTTTCTGGATCACGCCAGCGGTTACTCATTGGGGCGAGGTCTCTTTGCTGGATGTGGGTTGTCCCATTGGCCTTGGTTACCTCCTTGTGGACCACCGGGGAAGAATGCCGGGTTGAAGTGAGGAGCCGGAAAACCCCCAGGGCCTGCTTGATTGGGGTAGGCCGTAAGCGAACGCGCAGACGGTTGGAATCCTTGACCATACATACCCATGCCCATGGGGTTGAAGCCTCCCATTCCGATAGGATTAAAGCCACCATCCATATTGCCGGCGCCCATGTTTCCGCCCATATTGCCGCCCATACCACCCATATTGCCGCCCATTCCCATTCCACCGCCCATGTTACCGCCCATACCACCACCCATACCACCACCCATCATACCATTGTGCCCCATGCCGCCTCTACCTCTCATGCCCGCTGGTCCACCCCTCATAGGATTCATACCACCTCTACCGGCAGGAAAATTACCCCCCTGGAAGCTCCCTCCACCAAATTGTTGCATTGGCATACCTTGCCCACCGAAATTGTTCATCGGGGCTTGGAAACCAGGCTGGGGGGATTGCGGGCCTCCGACAGGGCCTCCGAAGCCACCACGATTGCCAACAAACCCACCTCCCATGCCGCCGCGATTTGGACCCCCGAATCCACCACGATTACCTCTAAAACTTCCGGGGTTCATACCTCCTGTCATGCCGATTGCGGGGGGCTGAACAGCCGGTGGCCCGGAATGACCACCACGCTCCCCAGTGCCGGCGCCATTACCACCTCTCCCGCCTTGAAATCCGTCACGGGGCCTATCGCGCTGAGGAGCATCTTTGGGAAGGGTGCGGAATGGATTGACGCTAGGATTGGTATAAGAGACCGTATGCCGTTTACCCATGTAGGCTGGCTGACTTCCTCCGACCTCAATTTTACTTTTAACAGCTGTTGCGGCCTGAGGAGAAGTAAACTCAACAAAAGCAACCCTGTATCGACAAGAATATTTAGCCATGTTTCCAGGTAGTTGGATAGCGAGGAAAAAAGGCTTACCCTTTGGATTTACCATTGACCTTATGTTCACTGAAGGTAATATCCTTCAGTTCCTCTTCGCAAGCGCATTCGTTTACCCACCCACGAATGTCATCATCAGTAGTCCACCAGTGCAAATCGGCGACATAGAGAGCTGTGGTAGCGGCAGGATCAAAAGGTCGATCATCAAGCTTCCTCTTCTGTTTCGGTTGGACTGCTGCCTCTTCTTTTACGGTCGCAGAGTTGCCAGAATTATCACCATCGCCTGCAGCAGAACCCATATTGGTGTCTTCACCTGCAGCAGTATTTTGCTTATTATCGCCATTAGTGTCCCCCTGGTTTTGGTCAAGAAACAAATCCTCATCCTCTTTCTTGAAAGTGGTCGCTGGTTCGTCAGGGTTAAGATCCCCGTAAATATCGATATCGAAATCGTCGGCCATTTCTGTCTTCGAGATCTTCACGAGATTGATGCAACTGCTTTTTTTTTCTTAAGGTGACTTGCTTTGCTTCTCACTAACAATTCTCTTCACCTGTAAGGCAACAAGATACAAGGTCTGTACAAGCCATACCGTGGATCAGCTTCCAAGAAAAGGGTGTAAAAAACGTAGCAAACAGGAAAAAGAGACGCGTCTGGAGCCAGCAATTAAGTCCGAGCAAAGCAGGGCAAGGAGGGGATGAGACGAGAGCGAAATAAAGGAAAGAAATGAAGGAAAAAGAGTAGGAGAAATTCCAAAGAGCAAGGAAATAGAGCAATCAACACCTCGACCAGTTCTCTTAGCCAGCGTATGTGCTCACGGGCAAGACTCGATACAGAACAAAAAGGGTGGTGATACGTACACTGTGGGAAGTGTAAATACTGAGCTTCTCTTTTCCCTCTTGTAGCACAGGACAACTTTGCTCGTTTGTTTCTTCTTACACCAAGAAATAAAAGTTCCCCACTCGAGACCCTTAAAGTTTCCAGCAAAAAAAGGATATTTTCTTCCTCACAGACGAGGGAGGTACAGAACAGGTCAGGTGCGTTGATTCACCAGCAGACAAAGGAAACAGAGTCTCTTTCAGTTTGAACAGAACAGAGAATAAACTGCCAGGAGAAATTAGAATAAGTCCGAGTGAAACCCCGTCGAGCCTTATTTGGGATGGGACGGACCGGGAGGATAGGAGTGGAAAGAGATCTATCGAGAGTGATTAGAGGTCGGGTGAAAGGCGAGGGATATGAAGCGGGCGATGAAAGGAGGAAGGGAGAAACAAAGGAGGGAAGAAAGGAGTGGAAGCGAGAGGAAGAGGTAGGGAAGGAAGCAAGATAGGAAGAGGGTGAAGACGAGGCTACCTGAGTTTATGCGAGAGAGCGGGAGGAACGAGGACGACGACTACGACGACGACGGCACACGGAGAGAGAGAAGCAACGCTAAGTTACCGTTGAGTTGGGTGGGAAGGGGAGAGAGGAAACGGGAAGGGAGGCGACGACGATTTGGTTCTGGCTTGCTGACTTGTCGGGTGGGATTGGTGGGAAACCCTTTGGTTGTGACAGACACACGCTAGAATGATTGCCGTTCTTGTGCTAAGATTTCTTGCGGTCCGCGCCCTCATGGGAACCTTTTTTAGGTCTGGTTACATAAGCAAACATACAGTGTGGCCAGGCGCGCCTCGGGCTCCCGGAATCCAGGTGCTTCTGGACCAATCCTATCAGCACAAGGAATATTTTGCTGAGTTTGTGGGACTCGTCGGCATGTGTAGATAGACTGTATAATATTATTATAGAAAATCGAAAATAAGAAAATAATATATGTAACCAGAAATCCCCGCACTTCGTAGGTGTTGTCAGTCGCTGTAAATCTCTCAGCATCAAAAAAAAAAGCCACGGCCGCTGCTGCCCGAAACCTGGGATACATGACCTTGCAGCTCACCTCGTAAATAACAACCCTAGAGAAAAAAAGAACGAAATCAGGGAAGAAACAACCAACCATTCTAAACCACACAAACCTATGCTCGCAGTACCCTCGTGCCCCCTCTTGAGCTCTTGGGTATCATAAAACAGTGGATTAGTGGATGTGTAGGCATGGTGCCATGTCGAACGGCAAGCCAAGAACAGCACCTGTGCAGACGCCGGAAATAAAAACTGATATCATAACCCAAATTAGGTGGATTTCAAGGTTCTGATGGTGAAACTTGGGTTGAGAGCAGGATAATCACAGTGGAGGAGGAGGGAAATGACCACTTGGAAAAATGTATGATTCCGCAGGGCCTCAGACAATGATCCTCTTAACCGTTATATCGAGTGATAAATGATGGATAATAGGTGGATCCTTGGCGGAAAACGGAGTGGCAGGCAATATATGATACAACTTGCTAAAGAAGGACAGATGATTGAGTGACAACCTGTGGTGCCCCCCCGACTCAATCGCATCCGACTTCCCTCTACTACCTGGTCATGAAGTACTGCTGAGCTGTCTTGTCAGTTATCCATCACCATTATGCCTCGCCCAACAACGTATTTAGCCGGGAATAACCAAGCGGGTAGCTACCTAACGTGCTGGCCAACTGGTCGCCGTTCAAACGAGGGAAATGGTAGATGGAGGTGGTAGAAATGGAGTTACATGCTTCCTTTTGAAGGTCTTGTGTCCATTGGTCGATGCCTTGATTCTAGTTCCTCTAAAAACCGCAAAGTACCTGTATGATATCGTACTCGAGCACGAGTAGTATGATACAAGACATGAAGGTTACATTGAGCAAAGATCTACCGACACTATCAACTTTACTCAGTTTAGCTCCATGAGAATGCGTTTCATGACAACCCCACCAGTCATTAAGTGTGGTGCCTGGCGCTTGAGATCAACCTTTGTGGGTAATAAATTTGATCACGTGATACACACATAACGGAGCTTGGCTAAAAAAAAAAAGCCATGCAAAATGACCACACATGGGTAATTAGGAATTTTAACTATTTCCACGAATATTACTCTTATTAGGAATCGGAAAATGCAAACTGAGAGAGAGATGCATTCCGAGCGCTTTTATCAGGCCATATCTTCCTAATGATGTAGTTGTGGTTGGAAACCCTTCGATTTCAACTGCAGTAGACTACTAGGCATAATGCCGAGCACCTTTGCCCAGTATCCTGTGCTGCTGCGAATATCTGGGGGATTTTTGTTTCACACCCGACTGAGGTATTCAGATGCGCGTTCAATCGGCACTCTAGGTTTTCGCCAGCACCCAGATCTTAGCCATCTTGAGGTGGTTCAAAGTTTGCGAAATCTGGAGTTTGTGGATACCCACCTGATTTTGGGTCTTGGGTCTCGTGAGGCGAAGGTTTTCAGCGATTTGCACTGGGTGATTGCACATGATCGAGTATGCACTGGCGAGAGGCTGTAAGCAAACGTTTTTCTATCCAGAAGATTACACAAGCTGAGGGGAAAGCGTTCCGATTTTTCCATAGCCTGCAGCCGCTTGGTGTGGAATAGGGGGGCCTGGCCTCCCAACGGATACCGGTATGTCATGCGAGATATCGCTCTTGTGCTGGTGGGACAGTACTGTACCCACAAGCTTTAAGCCTTTTCTTGAGTTGAGGTATGGTCTACTGTGCAGACAATGCTGGTGGTGTGTAGGGATTTGTGGTTAGTCCGCCCTATCATGGATGTCTCAATACTTACAATTATCACAGGTCATCTCGTGGTACGGTATCTGCTGGTACGAACTCGGTCGTTCCCCATCAGCAGGGTTTATGCCATTGATAGATTTCTATAGCCACTCAAGCAGTATTCCGGCACTCGGGTAGGCTATCGCATACAGCATCTAAGTCGAGCTATGAGGATTTGCTCATTAATAGTCTTCGCTGTCTGGGGGTCTCCCTCTTATAAACTGGAGTAGAGGACTGGCTTAGCGCCAGCTACTGGTATTAGCAGTCTAGTGTCATACCGGTACCACACTATACAGTGTTTTATTGAAAGGGCTTCGCCCCTAGCCTAGGGTCGTGCTTTTGCAGTATAGTTTATCAAGCATGCTGGGTCACAAGAAACTGACACTAACTTGGTAGGTACTCGAGTGCCTCGAAATCTCTCTCTCTGGGGCCACAGGCGTCATCTTATTACCGGTATTGGTACCGGTACGGGAACCCTACTCTCGCCTCATTCATGTTCAGCCTATCCAGCACCGTAGCACAAAGTACTGCGAAGCTTCGGAAGGATACAGAAAGTGGGGATAAACCGTGCCAGCACCATTATCGTACTCATGCGCTAACAGTTGTGTAATATATAACGTTATGAGGATGCTTACCAAACTATCGGTATGTAGGTTCGCGGCTTAATTATGTCGTATTCATTAAGGGCTGGGGGGGGGCTCGCTCTTAATCTCTAATTACCGGTAGTCTTGAAAGTTAGACCTACGGCCTTCTTTGTGTCCTTGTGGGAACTGTGGGTCAGGCCATCAGCGCCGTACGAGCACAATCGCACCCCGCTACCTTGGTCAGCCAAAATCTGGTGAATCTGTCCGGCACAGCGGATGATCCGGGACCAAAGGTCAGGTTTTGGTGCAAAGGGTGTGAGAACTCGAGGGGGTTCGTGAGGGACAGAGGGGTATCCGGTCCGGATTATCAAGAGATCCGGGATGGCGGAATGTGAACGCAGTTCCTCGCATCTCGCGGGAAATATTTTACTGCGAGTAACCTAATTGCGGAGCACTTTGGCACCGGTATTGCGAGCCTTGTGGGAAGGAGTGAGCTATGGGGCTAAAAAGGCCCTTGCCGCTGTCGCAGGTATAGTACGGTGCCATAACTCTTCATATCACCTGATCCTTGCAAGAAATTGTTTCTGTTTGGGTGCCGTATGAAACTTCTTCTTGGCCATCACGGGTATTTTGTAAACCTCCTGGCGATTACGAAGGGCTTTTTTCCCTCTTTTTGGGCTTTGATTGCGCAATAGCGTTCACCGGCGTACTGAAGGTTTCGCTCTAAGGAACCAGTTATTGAGGATTCTTGAGTTCAGTGGCCTGCTAGGTGCTGATTAAACCAGGGATTCTGAAGGAGGTGCACAGACTTTTGCCGGGTGAGTTTTTCCGCAATCTTTGGGAGATCTCCGGTGAAGTGTTGGTGGCTGAGCTGCGGGTGGAGAGGTTCTGTTCCATCGTGCGCATTATCTCTAGACATCTCTGCTGAGAGAAACATCGGGGTGTGCTCCTTTCATGTTCTTGGCTATGTGCTAAAAGATTTTATCTTAGAAAACTCCAGGGACCAAATTTTCCCACTTTTTTTTTACACCCCCCTTGCCCAGCGATTATCTTGCAGACAAGATATTTTTATTATGATACTCCCCCCACCCAGAGGTTGTACCACTTCTCACTTGATGATTGATGACAAGGCACAATTGTTGGCAAGGGGCGGCCTTTGTCACGAGCATTTTTAGTACTTAATTTGCGCCCAAGTATAAGCCCATGTAAGGAATTACCAGTATCTTGTATCTGGTAATAAGTATTAATATGATACCTGTGCCTGTATGTGAAATGTGGCCATTGTTACACAGCCACCGAAAGAGTGAAAAAAATCCTCGTCGCTTCTTTAGCTATTTTGTGCCAGAGACAAGCAGGACCACGAGAATCAAATCACTGGCCCAACCGGCGTGGGAAGGCTCAAGGTTTACTTTGATGGGGCTAATTGTTTCTCGGTCGTTTATCCTTTTATTGCTATATTATCTCTGCACAAAGTTAGCTGAGCTTTTAGTTCACACGATAAAAAGCTTTCTAGAACTACCATTCATTCTGGTGGAACTCTTTGCCGGCCCTTTGTCAACATAATGCTCAAAATAGAGCAGAATCTCTCCGGTAATTTCGCTCTGCGCTACCGATGGGTACGGCGTCAGTACGAGTGTTATTGTAATAGTACTCGCACTTAGACCTCCCAGATGGACTGGTATGATGGATGCTATAATATTGTGCCTTATAGTTATGTCTGATCCACTACTGGAAGCCAAACGTGCGAGCACTCTGTCGTGTGTTAACTTCCAGAGCGGCGAACTCTGGGGACGAGACCGCCTTTGAAGCTTTTAAGCATGGGGGGGGGTTGCTGGACTTATGACTCCTGTGCTCGTTGACCAGAACATTTTGCCAGCGTGGGGGAGTTGCCGATATTTTGTCACGAATTTGGTTTCCGAGTGCTCCAGGTTCGGCTCGGTTGTCGCCAGGTCCCTCCTCGATTGGGTAAAAATGCAGGGGAGAGTTTCAATTTTCCATCATTCCGTAACACAACACAGGGGTTATTGTCCTGCGCCCCCGGCATCATCCATTCCATCATACCAGAAACTTGTGAAAGGTCACGAAGGGCGTGAAGTCAGAGATGGCTTTCGCCAAAAGGCATCCCCAGCGAGAAGGTCGCCCAGGGGGAAAAGCATGTACCGAAATCTACAGCTTCCGTAACGGATTGAGCTTCGTATTCACAGGCTTCGTTCTCCATCTTCGGCTTCTCCTCTGCAGTAGGAAGTCTGCTGCGCCGAATTGCTGACTGCTGAAGCGTTTCGGGGGGCCGTCAGCTCGATCAACTGCTGTAACCAGCCTCTCGTGTGCCGGGAAGCGTCTTCAGTCTCGACTCTCAAGCATCCACTGCCATTCCCTTTCGCTGTGCGGCACAATTACTCTTCCGAAAAAGCTGGGGAACCCGTGCTTCTTTTCACTCCCTCAATATATGGTGCAGGCCTGCTGTAAAAAGCAATCATTTGATATTAGCCCCCTAGCCCAGAGTGCCGTATCGTACCAGTACTGTGCCAGCACACTCTCCACGCTCTAGCCTCTACTGGGTCTAAGGATTCCTTTTGATTACCACGGATGAGCTTATGCTTTTGGTGCTCATAGAGAGATCGAGTCTCTTCGGTCAGTGAAAATCCCTCTCGTCTCCTCTCCTCCCCTCTCCTCTCGCATTTCCACCGGGTCTCCCTTTGAGGAAACGTTCGCTCATTACAGTCACTCGTTTTTGGTGGAGGATTTGGGGTTCATTAGGCAGCACCAGACACATTCGACATTCACGGCCAACGAGACTACTCTCAAGACTTTCGTGTTAACTAGGGCTCGGCTGGGACCTTGGGCTTCAGTGACAACTCGGTCCGTGAGAAGTAATGCTTTTGTTTGGAGAAACGGCCATTTCTACTTCTTACCACGACTGGAAACCTTTGCATCCACAACTTTGACGAGAGAGACTCTCGACGCTCAGGAAAAGCTAGCATCTGAATTGCTCTCGGTCTTCAATCGCATTTTTCGCCCTTATACTTTTTGTTTGATCCCAACGCCGGATTTCTGTTTTTTTTTCTGCTTTTTACCCACGTTTGCTTTTTACTCAAGTCATTCGTTAGGATCCATCAACCGAGTCAATATTGCTGGGTACTATACCCAACTCTACACTGCTTTCTGATTTTGCCCCAGTGACAGGCACTGTAAAGCTCGGCATCGGTTTATTTGGAACAATTCTAAAAACACGTCTGCTCTCAGTAGTCCGCACCTTTACCACATCAACCCGACCGCTGAGCGGTTAAATACACTGCTTCGGTCACAATTACCGGGCAAAGAGGCCATCATTATATGTGATAAGCTACATTGGGAAACGACCCGTAGCCCCACCCACTGCATTAAAGGATAGACACAAGGCCTTAGCTGCTATCAGAGAATAATTATAAGTTTTTTTCGGCTGGGTCGTTGAGGAGGTCCGGATCTCTGTAAATGAGTCAGCACAGGAGGCCTGCCATGGGAGGGGCGAGTGGGAATGTGGGTTATCGTTATAGAAGACGGGAGGAGGATGGGGAAAGTGATTACCAGGATTCCCCGATAGGCACGGCGTACGGTGCCGGCGAAGCATTAACGGTGAATCTGGATAACCGATTCCCGTCGCGAATAGCACAACCCCCGCCCCGGAGACCTCAGCTTCCCCAGTCATCAATGTCTTCTCGACAAAACGGTGGTGGTGGCGAAAGACCACAGCAGGTGCCGCAAGTACTGAGAGTGCCGAGTAAAGATGGTAATAGTATCAAAGGAAACCGCAATCCTCCACCACGACCTGCTAGACCAAACTATGTTCCTTCGATGCTTGACCCATCCGACGTTCAGGAACGAGAGTTGAGTCCCGGCTTTTCGTATCGTCACTACCAACAACCAATCAGACCGCAGCCCAGAGCATCACATTTCTCGGAAGATGTAGGGAGCACTGCAGCACCCACCAATCACCCTTCCATGTCCAGCTCACGGTCTATATATATCGGCTTTGACCCAGCAAATTCGCAAGCCACCACCACCCCAAGCGCGGCCAGCTCCCTTGGAGTAATCCCGAACTTTCCCACGGTTCCTCCACCTATTCCTATTGTTCCAAGCCAACAGCGAAGATCTAGCAGCGGCCCCCCGCCAACCGCCCGTCGCGGCACTTCATCTCACTACTCGCAACAGACACTCATGGTTTCTCCAATCCCAGAAGAACACTCTTCGGATCGACACGACTCATACGCCTCAAGCGCTGCCATACCCTCTAATTGGGGTACTGGACCGGTGGAGTTTTATCCACGTGGGGAGGAAGATTTTTTTGGTGACGGGGAGGCCGAAGGATTTAGACTCCCCACTGGAGGAGATGCCGAGGATGACGAACGAGGTTTGGTCAGACAAGCGAGTTTAGGACGAAAGTCAAAACCGACCATCACAGAAATCAAGGGAATAGGTGGAACCAAGACCCCAGACCACGAGCTTAGAGGCAAGTCATCGGGTGGATCGGTGAAAACTGCAAGCTCGGGGGCTGGGGCATCTGAAAGTGTTGGAATCGGGCTCAGCTCGCTAGCCGGGAAAAACTCTTCCACCTTAAAGTTGCCGAGTCCAGATTCTCCGACATCATTTCCGGGCCTTGCCCTTGGTCAGTCTCCTGTTTCGTCTAGATCGGCTAGTTCATCCCCGCTTGCTCAGCCCCCAGTCGCATTCACCACTGAGGATTATAATGAGAGTTCCGGGTTTCCGTTCCCGAACTCCAAAGGCGCCTCTTCGGATTCACCAGACCTAGAAGGTTTATATGCGCCGAAGAACTTTCCTGCGGGAACCGCGAGACCCGGACGACGGCTCCCTCCAAGACTTAATATGGATGCTGTCCGCGATGCGGAAGCAAGGGGGAGTTTAACAAGCTTACCGGATCTGATCAGAAGGGCTACAAAACTTGCAGCTGTGCTCGAAACGGGGAGGCCAGATTCACGGTGGGGTATGCGGAGGAGTTACGTGGATAAATCGTCCAGTATGTTATAGAGCCTATTTTTTGTTTGGTTTAACTTTTTTGTTTGGGGCTAACTGATCAATCTAGGCCGTAGCAATGGAAGGGATACTGATTCAATATCTGATATTTTGGCTTCGTTCCCACCACCGGTTCTCGCTTCTAGTAGACAAGGCAGGCGAGCTACTACAATGTCGCAGTGGCCTTTGCCAGGTGACTTTAGCAGCGGGAGCGATCCTTCGGTTGGACCTTCGCATAGGCAAGGTCGAAGAGTTTGCGGGTTACCTCTCTGGGCTTTCGTATTGCTCGTAATTCTCGCTGTCCTTGTCATAGCAACAGCTGTCGTTGTTCCTCTCCAACTGGTTAAGCTTTCGAAGGGGGATAAAGACGGTAGTGGCGATTCTAGTGGATCTGTTCTTGCAGAATGCAGGAGCAAGAATCCCTGCCAAAACGGGGGCGAAAACATTGCGACAAGAAATTTCTGCGGGTGCGTCTGCACTTCAGGATTTAGCGGCGCCAATTGCACGCAGAAAGAGGATTCTAGTTGCACTACTGTTGATCTCCAGGACCTACAGGGTGGCCGAGTTAAGGGCATCCAGAATGTCACAATGGGAACCGCGTTACCCCGGCTTTTCAATTTAGCTGAGCCATCGTATAACATTAAATTGGATCGGGCAATGATCCTCGCGGTCTTCAGCAATGAAGGTATCTCTTGCACAGCGCAGAATGCCTTGGTTCAATTCAATGGCGAATCCACGCCTTCAACAAATGGGAAAAGGTCCACTATTGATAAATCACCGGCCCTTCTGCGGATGAGACAGGAATTGACCCTCGACACATCATCCCCCACGCCAACTACCGGTGGCGCCGCTTCAAGCGCGACTAGCTCCTCAGGCGACAGTTCAGAAACAAGGACTGCTGTGGTTGATTCGGATGCGGTAGACTTTGGTAGAGTCACCGTCCTATATCTGACCGGCGCCGGAAATCTCTCAGTTGCCGAGAATGCGCAGTCTCGGCTGCAAGCAGCGTTTTCGAGCGGGGTTGACTTTGGGGACCTGGCAGTGGGGAGCAATATTATGGTGAACTTCAACAATCGTAGCATCAGGATGGCTGACGGTGCTATGGTTGGAGGCGTTACAGCAAATTCAACTGGTAATGGCGGTAATGGGAGCGTCGGTAATAGAACTTCGAATGCAGGCTCGAGAAAACGCTCTGTTCTCGAGGGCTACCTCAGAACATTGTTTGATTGATGCTTTTGGATTATAAATCGAGGCTCCTGGATACTTCACTCACTTTTTCTTTCACAGCCGGCTTATTTTGGTTTATTTTATTTTATTTTTTCACAAACCTCTGTGATATACTTTCTCACTTTCTTTTATTACATTTTTGTATCAACCCCAATCCGAATGATCATAAGAAAGACGAAGCTGTAGATAGATTATCGGAAGAGGGATTGACAAGCCTTTTCCATTGTATAATGTTTGATGTGTTAGTCGGAATTTCTCCCATTTCTGCATTTTATATTTTTATTTCCTTTCCTCCCATTTCGAAGACGTCAGCAAGCTTTTTTCTTTCTTTTCTTTCTTTTCTTTCTTGCTTCTTGGTTTGACTTTCTCTTCAATATTCGGTCGGTGGATTGCCTTTCCTTCTTTGTAAATGTGATGGGAGGTTTGATGCAGCATATAGGGTACTGGTGTCAGGGATGGGATGGTTCGGACTCGGAAGGGATTCTGCACCGCTTTGGAAGCGAATTAAAGCGTTATCCACTGCCACCTATCCTGCTTGGTATCATAACTGATCATCAGGCCTTTCCAATAAACCGGGATCTCCTGTTTGTAGCTTGCGCGTGCAAAAGCAGACCCAGGTGCTGTCGGTAGCCGTGGTTCTGTGACCTTACAACCTATGAGTCTATGGAAGTAAGGTGCGTGCTCTCGAGACATTTCATTCCAGGCAAGCTTCCGAATACGATTCTACTAACAGTCACCACTGCACTGTTCCATGGGCTATTATGACATGATACGGTATTCGATAGGCCGCTAGTTGCCAACAGATATGATGGTGGAGATACTGTTGTAACTCTAGGGATACTGCAGTGAGTTCTTTTTTCAGATACGTGCCCTAGATGGTGCTGATATCATACTTTGGTCTGGTTTTCCCCCGCCTCACAGCACCCGGGTGCGCGCATCGTTACACCAATGTTAGGGGAGCTGGGCTCCTGATATGCACTGGACTGTAACTTAGTACTATAGGTTGTCCAGGGACGTTTGTTTGCTATATTTTTTTTGCTTTTTCTTAGAAGCCCGGATATCACCGCTACCGTCCAGTACTGTAAACAAGAATGATTTGTGATATTTGGTGATTGAGGGTGAAACTGTTTGTTTGCTATCCACGATAACAGGTGAAAAGGTAAAGATATCTCGGGGGGGGGTCTTTGAATGAGGGTGGGTATCAGATTTTCTGATCATGCGCTGGGAAAGTCAGGGCGGAGTGGACTCGGCCTCAACTGCTGGAAACCGGTTTTAAAATATACCGGCACCTCAATTGTCCTAGTAGATGGGGAAGTTTCTTCTGTTTTCTATTTCTTCCTGTGGCTGATAAGAATGCATCCATCCATCCATTTGATTAAGCCTAGACTAGGGGTTCTGTAAGCTCAAGACATTCAGTGAATACCATGTTTCGGGAGCATGAATGTGCCGGGGCATACGATACGGCTTCGCTGCCGAATGCCGTAGAGAGGAGACGCGGAGGAAAACACTGTGCATGCTTCTGGGATACACGAATCTGAGGTGCTTTTTTCAAAGGGCGTAAATGAAAGATGATATGGCTTAGGAAAATGTATATAAGGCATAGGAGGAGGAGGTGCTAGAGACAGAAAGAATCAACACCTGGTCTTCCGCGTCATCAGGAATCATCGCCTTCCGCCTATATCCCCAAACTTCCAAACTGTCATACTCCTGAGCCTTTCCTTCCTCCATTCATCTACTTGAGAAGCATCCCTTTCAAGAACATCTAGCGGTTCACACAAACATCCTCAATCCCCCAGCTGCTCCCGTCCTATTTTTTGTTCCAGACAAACCACACTCCACCCGCAAGAAGCTCCCTTATCTGGCACTGTACCAGAGATTCGTCGGTTCGCTTCACAAGCATACCTATCTCGAACCCAAGCTACATTGTTTGCTATGTCTTACTACTCAACTGAAAGGTCCTCCCTCCCCCAAGCTTTCCATATGAATTATAGTTTGGCTGACAGAAATTTACAGTTTCCCGGCAGTCTATACTCCCGTGATACGCCCCACCCACATCTCAACCTCCTACGCCGATTCGACCTGCTCCTCAAACTCGGATGTGAGCCCCTTCTTCTACGAGGGCATATGGTTGGAGGGACCTGACGAGCCACAGGACGCCTCCACCGAACAGACCCCTCTCCTCTCTGCTCCCGCTACCTTTGACCCTGAGCTCGACGGCTTTTCCGTGAACACAACTGAACCTGTTCCCCTAAAGCCTGGGGATCTCGAATCCGGGGCCCTAATCCAAGCCGGAGAAGTCGTTGGTATCGGGACTAGGCTATCGTCCTTCGTACGCAGGTTGTGGGGCTGGATCAAGAGCGTTTTCCAGAACTGTGGGGGGCTGGTTGCTGACCCCAAAGCCGTCGATGAGAACGAGAGCGAGGGAGAGGAGTAACACTGAGTCGATGGTTCTTGTGTTGAGACGATAGGCACAGGGTATAGGTGATCATGCGTAGCTCCGGGCGAAGGGGTTCAGTTGGCGAGTGATACATTATGTTTCTCGCATTAAACGAGTTTCTTAGTATTTTTAACTTTTGCTACTCTTTCTTCAGGTTTGCTGAATTTTTCGCTTTTCTGACTAAATTGAAATATTTTTCAGGGGTGTGGGCGGGCAATTCCCAGAGGAGTGTTGCTCTGTGTTGCTTTCGTCCCTTTGGTTGAATCCAGCTAGTTAGTTTGTGTTGCTTACCTTTTGAGTCTTCGGTTGCGTATTATCGTATTTGTGGGTTTTCATAAGTATTGGGATACTTTAGTGCGCCTATTATCTGTGGGTACACATTGAGTCTCAGTTGCAGTTTTATAGGAATTACTCTCTTTTATCTATGAATATTATGGATATCATGTGTTTTATACAGTCGCACCTCGTTATAGTGGAACGCTTTAGATTATGGGAACCGCGCTGTTGCGGGCGAGCCTTGTGGGAATTTACACCCCCGTTCCCATACCATACAAACAGACATCGCCGTAGGGAATGTCTTCCACAACCTCGCCCTAACGGACGAGAAGTCTTGGGGAACCCTGGACTCTTGGCGTTCCTTGTATGATAGCGTGGTGCCTTTGTATTATAATGTCTCTTTTAAATTAGGAATTGGGGATTAGGAATTGAAAGAAAGAATATGGAAGGCCGATGCAATGTCCGCCAAACAAGAAAAGGGGGATAGGATGCCCGGGCCTGGGGAACTTGGGAGGTGGGGGCTTTCGATCAAAGCTATCAAACTTTCGAAATCCCCCATGGTTCTATCATCAGTGGGCTCCGTTTGTGCAATCCATAATTAAATTATTCATTTAGAGCCCCACGGTGTTACTATACATAATAGCCAAGGAGGTTTGCTGTGCACACGATGGTGTATGATATGATAAGACATACCCTACGGTAGCTAAAAGCTTGAAGTTTGTGCTATACGGATGAGAAACGAAAATGCTAGCAAACCGTTGGAAGATTTATGCTGCAGTCGTTATCTCAACGGTCCTTATCGAGTGTTTTATTTTTGGTTGTAACGATTCTATGAGATCCGATACGATAGCGGGCAGTCATTCCAACCACTCCATCCCTTCGAGTGATTCTCGCCACCCTTTCCCTTCCAATCTCGTGGCTTCCCGCACCTCCTCCACTTCACCCGATCCCAGCTTTTCCCTGAACAGGTGTGGGAACTCCTCTCTTCCCCCCCCCCTTTGTGCAACGCCTTCCCACTTTATGTCCTTTTCGACCTTGTTGTAAAGAACTTTTAGCAGCCAAAGTTCTTCAGACTCCGGCATGAATCTCTCAATGACTCCCACGGCTTGGGTTGCTGTGCAGAGATGGATGAAACCGCTAGAAATGTCCAGGGGCGATAGCTCGACGGCTTCCGGAAGCGGAGAGGGGGGAGCCGCGGTTAATATCTTGTACAGGTATTTGGTGCCGGCGCGGCTGCGGTGTGACTCTATCTCTGAGGAGAGTATAGCTAATTTCGCTATAGTTGTCGTGAGCTGTGGGATGATTGTCTGCACGGACAACGTGAATTCTGATTGAGCTTGACGAAGAGCGGGCGGGACCAGAATTCCAAACCAGCGGATGGGGTCTCGGGGGTCTATCGTTGGTGTCTGCTCCTCTGGCTTTTCGAGGACATCCGGCTCCGGGGCTTCTCGATCGGTACCCTTTGTCTCTCTCCTCTGCTCCTCTTCTTTCTTTTCCTCCTCCTCGAAGAATTTACATTCGAACGCTCCGTCGTCCACCTCCACACCTCTTATGGCTGTCATGCGCTCATCGTAGAAGTCTGCCCCGTATCTCCGACCCCCGCTCGTGGAGTTATAGTTCGCTTGTGCCAGGGTAAGAAACCCTGTGGAAAAGTGGGTTGCGAGGGAGGCGCGGAGAGATTGGTAGGTGTCGACCGTGTCGAGATAGGTCAGGTAGAGTTGGTCGAGGTGGTCTGACATTTTATTTCTTTTAGGAAGTTGGGGATGAAACGAGAGAAGTCGGCTCAGCCGGTAACTTGGCTTGCATACGGTCTCGTTGAGATCGTGTTGGGGCTAGTATTATGGAATATCTTCGCTGTATTTCCCTTCCTGAATTAAATACGAGGAGGCTCTTATGTTGCTCTATGCACCTCACTACAAGTACCCCTTCATACATCTCCATGCAAGCCCGGTCCATTTCACAAACGTCATGGCATGACAAGTACTCGAGTACTCGTACTGTAGACTACCGTACGAGTACTAGCATGGAGCAAAAAGTGATCGGAAAAAAAGTGGTTGGTGCAACACCACTTTTTTTCCGATCACTTACCCTCACACCCAAGTACATATTCTCATGAAAGTCGGATGGCGCTAAAGCGGACTAAGGTGAAAACCAAGGCAGCGGAAAGAGTGCCAAGTCGCCACAGTTTAAACATAGGGAGCGACGATTGGGCAGGTTCAAGAAGATCGCCACTAACTTTAGCCCTATTCCGATTTTCATGAGATTCTGCGGGTACTCGAGTGCAATGGCCCCTGACGAGCTGATTGGATCAGATGTTCAACGAGGCGGCAAGGTCATCCTGACCCCGCTTTTATTCAGCCTCAGGAATTCAATCAATTTGACCTTACCGTGCTCAAGAACCCATCCTCCGAACCCATCCTCCGAACCCCCTGCACTAGATCTATAGCCTTCCTAACGGCAACAAGGAAGGGAAATGTCACAATCCCACTCTTTCAATAGCAACATTAACTCTTTTAACACTATTGTGAATGGCGTTAGCAGTGCCGACTCGAAGGCTGAGATTCTCGAATGGTTGTCTACACGGGAGCCACGAGCACAGCACGCTAAAATTAGAGCCCGCCGAGTCGGGGGTGTGGGGGGCTGGCTCTTCCGAACCGAGGAATACCAGAACTGGTTCGGTGGTATTCACGGTGGCGAGCCCAATAATTCGGTCTTGTTTTGCTACGGAGATCCGTGGGTTGGAAAGACCTACATCGGGTAAGAGAGCATATCCTCCATGAATCAAGGGTGTTGCTAAGAAGCTGTGATGCTAGCTCCCTGGTAATAGATACGTTGGGCGATTGGGCAAAGGGACAAGATATTATAGTTACGTGCTTCTATTTCGACCACGCCGTGCAGAAGGAGCAATCCCCACCAGAGATCATGGGTTCCCTCCTAAAACAGGCTATCCGTGGACTTGAAAAAGTTCCACCAAATGTCGCCCAGGCTTTTCAAGACCAAAAAAACGTCATCGGGGGCCGGAGGCTAAAGCTCGATGAAATTATACAGATGTTACAGGGTATCTCGTCCACACAGTGCACCTTCATATGCATCGATGCTCTGGACGAATGCATGGCTAGGCATCGGACAGAGCTGCTTGATTCCCTGGTGCGAATTCTACGTGTGTCCCCAAGGACCCGGGTATTCCTAGCCGGAAGATCACATATCCGGGATGAGGTGGAGAAACATCTTGCAGGGAGGATAGCGGTTATATCGATAACACCCACCGAGGATGATATCATTGGGTTCCTGCAGGAGAAATTGGGAGAGGACACAATACCGGATGCGATGGACCAGAGCTTGGAGGAGGATATTATAAAGACCATTCCCGAGATGGTTTCAGGAATGTAAGTAGGGGCAAGGGCGCTGGCAAAAATATCCCAAGTTCTGAGCTGACAGATCTGTGCCTAGATTCCTGCTGGCGTCTCTAAACATCGAGGCGATCCTACAGGAAACGACACTCACCCGAAGGCGAAAGAAGCTCACTGCAATGGCAAATGGCTTGGCCTTGGGGGATGCATACGCTGCAACTATAGGACGGATAGAGGCACAGGAGGGGGATAGAGCAAGACTCGGGATGGCTGCTCTTATGTGGATTTTGCATTCGGAGCGGCTGTTGACTACGGATGAGATATGTTACGCCCTAGCGGACGAGATAGGATCAACGAACTGTGATACCGGCGGTGTGCCTTCGATCCGGACGGTGCTAGAGTGTTGCCAAGGACTTGCCGCCATCAATAAGGGGTCCTCGACTATTAGGCTGACCAATCCCGCGCTCAAAGAGTATCTTTCCCGTCATCCCAACTTTAGCGGAGCTCACTCGAAAATAGCGGAGACTTGTTTAACGTATCTAAATTCCCAAGCCATCAAAGACCTTTCGGCCAGCCCCTCTCGTGACCCCGGAGGCGCACCCCTCTTGGGATATTCTTCTTTGTATTGGGGAACCCACATGCGAAAGGGGTTTTCCGATCACTTAAGAACCCTTGCGCTCGACCTTCTTGATCAATACGATAATCACATATCCGCCGAATTACTTTGGAAGTCGACCAGCGAGCAGTGCTTTAATCCCGCCAAGCCATTTTCTTCATTACACTGTATTTCGTATTTCGGCATTGTCGAAGTTGCAATTGATTGGATAAGGACAAGGAGATGGGATGTGAACCAAAGAGATAGCTCGGGTCTAACGCCGCTAATGTGGGCTGCGAGGTACGGGCATGAGGAGGTAGTTCAATTGCTCCTGCGACAGGAGAATGCTCAGCCCGATATACCCGACATGGAATATGGTCGGACAGCACTCTCATGGGCTGCCGAGAGTGGGCATGAAGGGGTGGTCAAGTTACTTCTTGGTGGGCAATTTGCCGATTCCGGGAGCATTGGCCGTTGGTGGAGAAACACATGGCGAGCAATGACTCTAATAATTGTAGGGAAATACGTCAACCCTAGCAGCCTGGACAATCGAGGCCAAACGCCGCTCTTGTGGGCCGCCCGGAATGGGCATGGTAGGACGGTGGAGCTACTGTTGAAACTGGAGGACGTTAGCCCCGATGGTCCAGACAATCGCGGCCGGTCACCTCTCTCATGGGCCGCCCGGAATGGGCACGGTGGGGTAGTGAAGCTGCTGTTGGAACAGAAAGACGTTAGCCCCGATAGGCCAGACAATTACGGCCAAACACCGCTCTCATGGGCCGCCTGGAGTGGACATGACCGAGTAGTGAAGCAGCTGTTGGAACAAGGAGGTGTTAGCCACGATAGGCCAGACAATTTTGGCAAAACGCCCCTCTCGTGGGCCGCCCGGAATGGGCATGATAGAGTAGTGAGGCTACTGTTGGAACTGGAAGATGTTAGCCCCGATAAGCCAGACAATTTTGGCAGGACACCCCTCTCGCTGGCTGCCAGAAATGGACATGATGGAGTAGTCGAGCTGCTCAAGGCCCAGCAAGCTGCAACCCCCCAGCATCGTATAAGGCCCGGGGATGTGGCCTTTCTCGGCATCTTCGGGCCTCGCCATATGCCTTTTTTATAATATTGGGAGCCGATTTACGACTGCTTCTGTCCTCTCCTCTGGTTCTGGATCGCCTCATAGGGCAGTGAGACTGTCTTGTGGGTATCGCCGCTTATTAGTATCGGAAATACCAGGTGAATAGGTGAAGTTCATGGTGTCTGGATGTATGAAGTAAATTCTTTTTTCCCCATATGATACCATAAAAACCGGAATAATTGAGAGCGACGCTAGGACGTCCAGAACTTCCCCGCTGGATTAGAGGGAGAAAATGCAAAGAGGTGATTCTGTTTCGGCCCTCACCTGAGGCAAGGAAAAGGAAGAAAATACAAGGGACTTTACTACAAGCAGGAGAGGCAACTCTATCGTCCTAGTGGGATTCTCGATTCTTTTCGATTTTTACCGTATTTCCCCATTTCTATTTCTAGTGTTCCGGACACGAAAGTCAGTTTTCTCGCATAAGTCCTGCTTCCTGCTGATCATGCATTCCCCATTTTTTTGTTCGATGATACAAGGGGTTTAGATTGGGATGCAATATATAGAATAATTTTAGAGTTTCTTTTGTAAAACCCCCCAATCTTGTTACTTGTAAAGTCGGGTGGCAAAAAGCTCGGGCTATCGGCTATTTTACACCAGAAACAGCATCTTCAGAAACTCATAGCTCAACACTACCTATGTAAGAAGCATGAGAACAACTATTTCTTTCTATAATGGAAATATCGAGTCTGTAAATTAATAACTCATGATTCCTTGCGCAATGGTGTGGTAAGATCAGAAAGTGACCTGAGACTTTGGATGAAGGTGGCATACAAAAAGTTACCGGTATCTCTGGGTTCTCAATTCCATACTGGTATTGATTCGGCCTGAAGTGGGGCCCCTGGATTCATTGGGGGTGATTAAATGGTTGGTAAAGAGTGCTCGGTTTTGGTGTAAAATGGCCGTCGGCTCGAGTTTTGGGTCACCCAACTTTGTGCGCTGTACGTATTATACTATGATAGTATCATACTGTATCATACTCGAGTAGTGAAACTAGGTTTTGAGGGCCCTTTGTTTGATCTTCTGGTTGTAGCTGAGCAGGCCCTGAGGTATACCAGTAGTTTGGCGTAGGGGTGCTGTTGCCAGGACCACGAAGTTGGATATGAAACTCTACTCGAGTAGCAAGATGCATGCCAAGCCCAAAAAATCGGAAGGCGCCCCTGGCACCCTGTCAGGCTGACATGGACGTGGGTGATCGGACGGACGGGCGGGGGTTGGTGGTGTCTAGGAGAAGGCATCCTATCGAAGGGTAGGCAACATTATAGCAGCATGTTATTTCCGTGCCGGAAAAGATGCTTTTTTTTTGAATTCCACGCTGCTATAAGGGCCGTCGGAACTGCACATTAGTTATCCGTGCACTCCTGTCCGATCACCTACCGTAAATTCTGGCCAAACTCGACCCGCCACTATTACCTGTACGGCAGTTACTATCCCTAGAAGGGCGAATTCGCACGGGGTTAGTCCTTAAGAGGAATAGTGGCTACCTTAATAAGTATGGCGGCGGGTCGAGTTTACCCAAAATCTATGGTACGTCCGTACCCGAATACGGTACCATTATTCTACCGGTAGACGAAGTGAGGCGTTGCCATCAGGACTCCACTTTCACATCCTCATGAACCTTCAGGCGTCAAGAACCCATCCTCTGATCCTCTACGCCAAATCTACAACCTTCCAAATAGCAACAATCACCTAGAAAATATCGCAACCTCATATCGGGGAAAGTCAATAACAGCTCCTTTAATAATACCAGCTTGTTCTTCAACACTATGTGTAACGTGAACTTGGACAGTCCTGAGGCGGCTGAGGTTCTCGCATGGTTATCTCCACTAGAACCCCAGACACGGCACCATGATATTCGAGCCGACAGAGTCGAAGGTGTGGGAGACTGGCTCCTACAGACAGAGGAATACCGGAATTGGTTCAATGGCATTCGCGGTGGCAAACCTAATAACTCTAGCTTGTTTTGCTACGGAGATCCGGGGGTAGGCAAGACCTACATCAGGTAAGAAACTATGTCTTCTATGGAATGGGGTTGTCGCTAAGAAGTTGTGATGCTAGCTCCTTGGTAATAGACACGTTATGGAATTTGGCCAGAGGACAAAATGCTGTGGTTGCGTTCTTCTACTTCGACTTTGCGACGCGGGAGCAGCAATCCCCAACGAGCGTCCTGAGTTCCCTCCTGAAGCAGGTTGTATGTGGACTCGGAAAGATTCCGGCCAAGGTAGTGCGGGCTTTCCGAGATCAGGAAAGAATTATTGGAGGCCGAAATCTGGGACTAGGCGAAATTGTCGAGATGTTACAGGATATCTCATCCTCACAATGCATGGCCATATGCATTGATGCTCTCGATGAATGCGTGCCGGAGTATCGGCGAAAGTTGCTCGATTCACTGAGCCAAATTCTACACAAGTCCCCAAAGGCTCGGCTATTTCTGGCCGGAAGATTTTATATCCGGGATGAGGTGGAGAAGCGCCTTTGTGGGAGGGTAGTGACTGTGTCCATAACACCCGCCAAGGACGATATTATTCGATTCCTGCGGGCGAAACTAAAAGAAGACCCAACACCGGACGCAATCAACAAGATCTTGGAGGAGGACATTGTAAAAAATATTCCCGAGATGGTTTCAGAAACGTAAGTGGGGGCAAGGACGCCGGCAATAATATCCAAAGTTATGAGCTGACGGATCTGTGTTCAGATTCCTGCTAGTATCTCTAAATATCAAGGCGATCCTACAGGAGACGACACTCAACCGGAGGCGAAAGAAGCTCGGTGCGTTGACAAATGGGTTAGGGTTAGGGGGTGCATACGATGCAACTATAGGACGGATAGAGGCACAGGAGGGGGATAGAGCAAGACTCGGGATGGATGCTCTTATGTGGATTTCGCATTCGGAGCGGCCGTTGACTACGGATGAGATACGTCATGCTCTAGCGGTAGAGATAGGATCAACCGACATTGATGCCAACAATGTGCCTTCGATCCGGACAGTCTTAGGCTGTTGCCAGGGACTGGTCGCCGTCGACAAAGGGTCCTCGACTACCAGGCTAATCCATTTTACACTCAAAGAGGATCTTTCCCATCATCCCAACTTTAGCGGAGCTCACTCGAAAATTGCAGAGGCTTGTTTAACGTATCTCAATTCCCAGACCATTAAGGATCTTTCGGCCAGCCCCTCTCGCGACCCCCAGGGCACACCCTTCCTCGCTTATTCTTCCCTGTATTGGGGAGCCCACATGCGGATGAAGCTCTCGGATCACTCAAGAACCCTTGCGCTCGACCTTCTTGATCAATACGATAATCACATATCCGCCGAATTACTTTGGAAATCGACCCGCGAGCGGTACCTTAATCCCGCCAAACCATTCTCTGCGCTACACTGTGTTTCATACTTCGGTATTGACAAGGTTGCAATTGATTGGATAAAGACGAAAAGATGGGATGTGAACCGGAGAGATAGTTTGGGTTTAACGCCACTTATGTGGGCTGCGAGGTGTGGTCGTGAAGAAGTAGTAAAATTCCTCTTGCAACAGAAGCACACCCAGCCCGATATACCGGACACGGAATATGGTCGAACGGCACTCTCATGGGCTGCTGAGAGTGGGCACGAAGGGGTGGTTAGGCTATTTCTTGGTCCGCTATTTCTCAATCCGGGGAGCGTTGGCCGTAGGTGGGGAAACACATGGCGGGTGGTGGGTCTACTATTTGGAAAGAAATACATCAACCCTGACAGGCCGGATGATCGTGGCCAAGCACCGCTCTCGTGGGCCGCCCGGAATGGGCATGATGGAATAGTAAGGCTACTGTTAGAACGGGGAGGCGTTAGCCCCGATAGACCAGACCATTTTGGCCAAACACCGCTCTCGTGGGCCGCCCAGGATGGGCATGGTGGAGTAATGAGGCTGCTGTTGGAACTGGGAGGCGTTAGCCCCGATAGGGCAGACAATTTTGGCCAAACACCGCTCTCGTGGGCCGCCCTGAATGGACATGATGGAGTAGTGAAGCTACTCAGTGCCCGAGAAGCTGAAACCCCCCGGCATCGTATAGGGCTAGGGGATACGGCCTTTCTCGGCAACTTTGGGCCTCGCCCTGCCCCTTCTTTATAATATTATTATTAGTAGCCGCTTTACGACTGTTTTTGTCCTCTTGATTCCGAATCGCCTCCCAGGGCGATGAGACTGTCCCACCGGGTCTGAGATATATTTATGAGACGTCCCCTTTTTTGATTTTCCTTTTCTGGCATTTCCGGGGCTCTATTCAGAAGTTTTTTCCGACAAGCCCCACTCACTATCCTTTAAGATCTCCTAAAAGAAATTCCGTCAAAGCACTATATGCTACACCCCAGCCCAAGACCGTTGTAAGGAAGGGAGGTGTACGTCTTGCCTCTTTAATGTACTAGATGGAAATACCCCAGTAGCAATTTGGAAGGTCTAATTAGGTATATCTCATCCCTTCCCTCCTACTACCCTCCCGCCCGCTAACAATGGAGCGTGCCTAGAATACCGGGTAGAATAGGCAGCAGAAAGGAGGAACTGAAGCAGCGGAAACAGAGCCAACAAATTCCTGACTTGGTGAAAGACGCAGGAACAAGCTCTGCGAGATCTCCACATTACTTGGAGATGGGGTGTTATTGGGCTCCAAGCGCAGGGCTAGCTACGAATAGAGCAAGTTGCTTCCAACTCCATTGAGATCATCTCAAGGAGGGTGGGCTAGTTAGCAGTGCTATAAATTTGACTGTTATAGAGGTGGACCTGCACCATATGAACTGTAACTTATATGTAGGAAAGCGGAGTGAGAGAACTCATGATCCCGGTAATCGCATCGGTTCAAGCACACCATCCACCTTTCTCTTTCAGATTCAGGACACCACTCCAATGAGAAATTGCAGGTTGAAGGTAATAGCTTGTGGCCGAGGCTCACTCACCATGTCTGACTGAGATTCAAGTTGGGCTGCGGGAGAGATTTTGCCCGACCGCTGCAGACACGCGATACGGGTATACCGCGCTTGGGCCCCCTTGTACGAGCTCCTATAGTATACTTGTCACAAGTAGCAACAGAACGTTAGTGGGCCCAAGTACCGCCGAATATACACCAAAATCGATGGAATTCGGGGTATGGGAAATCCCAATTTGTACCCCCACCTCTCAATTTAGTTAAAACGAAAAAAACGTGTCAGTAGTTAGCCGGGGGCTTAAGTGATAATTGAATTCGCATTTTTATAAAAGTATTTCTTTGTTCTGTGGCCGGTGCTGGTTAACCGGGGCAAATCATTCGGATGCAGGAGCTAAGCGCCAACAATTTGTGTGGGACCCATAGTAAAGATGGAGGTTTCCAAAATCACTGACTTCAAATAATCACCACGGTTCACCCAATGTTACACTATTTGCTCCAATATTAAAGTCGCCTGTTTAGAATAGACGGAATGGCTATTTCATCAAGAATTGATTAGCTGGCAATGTAGGTGGTAGAGTTCTGGTGCTTGATCGTGGTTGGCTTTGGTGCGGAGATGCCGCCAGTGCTGACTTTTGTCAGGGTGCTGTACTATCATAGTATGCGATCTAATTTGTTAACAGTAGATTAATTTGCCAAGACCGGCCGTTTTTAGGGTTAATATCTTGGCAAATATATATTAACAGTTATTGCCGCCAAGGAACTTAACAGTAATTAACCTGTCAGGGACATTCCCTTTGCTCCTACCAAATTTTGACCTAAAGTGCCTGACGGTCTGATGGCGAGGACGGTCTTATGGGTGATTTTGATAAGAAATACTAAATAGTAAGGATTTGCGCTTAAAAGAGAAAGAAAAAAAACTGCCGAGGAAAGCGAGAGAAATTCAAAGTATCATATCATACAAAATCTAGCAAAAGAGAAATAGGAAAAGAAGAGAGAAAAGCTGGCTAGGGAGCGGGCAATAAAAGAGGGCCTGATATTTACTCCTCACCCTTCTTGTGTTTCCCGCCTTTCCTGAATGGGTTGTCGTGTCTTTTTCTCTTTTCTTTTGAATGCAAATCCTTACTGTATTTAGTATGATATATCTTATCAAAATCGCCATCAGACCGTCGGGTACTTCACCTTTAAACCCTAATATCTCTATGAAAACTTGAGATATCATGTTTCTACTTTCTCTCTATTAATGTGTAGAGGGCCGCTTACTCTGCTACTTAATAGAGCCATAATTCTCATTGGACTGGTTGAAAATCCTTTGGTGGTTGTACATGGGCAATATTTGCTTGGCGAAGTATCATACTCCGGCTACAGATGTCCCCCACCATACCAGGTACGAGTATTGTTCTATATCAAAAAAAGACGAACGCGCCCAGGTAACTATTAGAATTAGACAAGCTACCCGCTTATTAGGATTGGCTGTTAGGATAAGTAAAAGTTTTTCCCGTTGCTACCTTGGCGCGTTCAGTTTTTTCTTGATATTATGTGACAAAAATCCTTATGTGGCTCACCTCACGAGTGATCATCCGTGACCTCTCATAATCAAAAACAAAAACAAATGAAACCTCTCGAGGTATTATTCTTCCCATTTATTTTTTTCCCTTTGCACACACCTTTTTCCACGCTTGGCACCCATTGTTGGCGCACATCATGCAAGTTGCTCTAACTAGCGATATAATGCCATGCGCGACCAAACTTAGAAGAATGCATTCAGCCCCAGGCTTGAAAAACGTTTGTGCAGGTTTCTTTGAATCGAAGAACTTTGGTGTGTGTGTGTGTGTGACGCCTTTTCGTATACAAAACTGACAGATCAACTCCACGGCTTGGCACTCGAAAAACCAGGGCTGAATGCGCCTATCCCGCTCTCACTTTTCTACCCAACAGGTTAGAAGGTTCGGGATGGGGCGGGTCCTGAGGTGATGGCTTGCATCGGGGCCGATGAGAGAGTAGATACCGGTGCCCGAATAAGAGCTCGAAGGTGTGCTGGTACTACTCCAAACCCGTTCCTAAAGTGCGTGCGTGCATACCGGTATTGCGATGTTTGGAAAACTCTTCCTTGCTATGATATCTGTCTAAAACTTCACTGGTGCTCTTTAGTCACGGCAGGGTTTGCGGGATCGAGGGCGTGGTTGCCCATATATGTCCTCTCTTCGAATTCGCCACGGTTTTGGCTAGCGGAAAACTAAAAGAAGGTTCGATGAGGTGGAATTCGGACAACCGCACGGGGTGGGATACGCTGCTAGCGTTCTAACCCGCCGAGTGACTATCAGTGAAGCCCCGTTGGGGCCGTAATCACTGTGTCGAGGCTGCCTCAATAACCGCAGTGAGTTCAACATTAGGGCCACCATCTTTTGTCTTACTCGAGTATGGGCCAGCGGAAGCAGCTAATTACCAAAGTGGAAGTTTGCTCTCTATACCGTAGGAGCGCCCAGAGTTTTTTGGGCGACTTGGGTAGGTTGGATATCATTGGTCTGATCTTAAGAAGGCTAGCGGACGAAGGAGGGAGGGTAGGTAGTCGTTTTTCTAATGCCACCTGCGGCCCTGTGCTCATGTGGGGCTAAACTGGCGACCTAAGCGAGAGCGAGGCTTGTCAGCCCGGTTGACAAACTGCTTCTTTTAAGGGAGCGATACGATAGTAGTGGAGCTTAGACGTACTGTACTGCATAGAGATGCAGGAGGAGGCCCAACAAAGAATATGAGGTGTGAGTTTTGGTGCTAAGTTATATTTGCTGAGACACTTTCACCTACTTCACTTGCGCGGATCGCTATTAGGAGTAAATCGCATTGGTATCCATCCTTTCAGCTACCCCCTGACGCTTTAGAGCCAATGCGGACCGCTGAACCTGGTCGAGATCGAGGGGGTCGTTGGTATTGACTTTTAATCCTCCAGCAGCGAATGGGGTATAATATTATGCAGTAAACCTATTACGATTCGTTAATATTAGCCTCGGCGACACCTCAAGTCTAGGGTTGTATGGGTCAATTAGGGGGGGGGGGCGTTAATTTGAGGTAGTTTACAAGTAACTTAGTCTAATTACTTTGCCATCATAGGATAGAATCTATATCTATACAAACACTCTCGTATGTGCCAAGACCTATGTTTCTTGAATAGCAGATCGAATGTCTTCAAGTTACTAAAACCTTTAAGCATTTTTAATTGCGATTATGTCAACATTATGCGGACCTCCAAGTCGTTTTCGTCCGAGATTTTGGAGTACTGCCAACGCCCAATTCACAGCCTTCGTACACAATGCTATCTACCACAACAAGGGAAGGGATGGAGGAGCTGGCAGTGGATAGCCCGCTGAGGGGGGTAAAGGGGGTAAAGTTGCGAGAATATGTGGCGGGTGGCCTTTTCTTGAAGGACTGTAATTGTACCAGATCTAATAGCGACCGCAAAATGTGGCTAAGGTATTGAGACAGACGCAGTGGCGCTGAAGCATTATGAGATATCATCGAGGGGCATCACCAAGTCCCGCGAACACGATTTAGTTAGTGCCTTTGGCAATGGAAATTCGGCCCCACGATCCCCCTGTGTTCGCTCCGCACATGAGGGGAACTTGTAGAGGATGTGGAGGTCGCCTGATTTAAAGGACAGCCTTCCCTGCACAGGTTGAGTATTCTCAGTCATTATGTACGTTGCTTCCAGCGGCCTAAATCGTTTCCTCTGGTTGGCTTACTGTGACCAAAATTCAGCCCTGGAGGACTTTCCAATACAACGAATGTGTCTGTAATCCGTACAAGGCAGGATCCGAGGGAGGCGAGATTAATCCCCACGTGCCCCAGACTCAAGAAGCACGAACAAAAGCAATCAAACTAATAGGCATCGACTACGATCTCTGTACGCTTAGAGCTGGTGAACCTATCGTTGCCGCTATCTAGGATTTCATCATAGCCTCGCACCTCCCTAGCAGCGAAGATAGGTTCTACAACAGAGAGGCCTTTAAGGGTCGTGACTTCAAAGTCGTCCTCGGGAAACCCCGAGATAAGTGTCCCAATGGCGGTTGGTAGGTCATTACATCGATCAGAAATTTGTGGACTCATCGACAAAGTAACCACCGGATTGGGAAAAAGAGACTCCGGGCTCTATGTAATAGTGAGAGATAATGGCCTAGGGGAGATTGCCCAAGCAATGAACCGACTTGAAAAACTACGCATAAGATACTTGGCGAATTGAGGCTTCTTAATTGGCGCTAGCAAACACCCTCTCTAGTGCTAATCCGAGAAGAGAGAAGAACAAGCTGGCAGATGAGCAGCGTCCGTGAAAAAGTGAGAGATATCTGTATGGGAGGGTTGGGCGAGAATAACTCCCCGTTAGTTATGGCGGACTCTGGGCCAAAAGGGAGAGCAAGCATATATAATTGGAGGATTACAAGTACCTAGGGAGATGTTTTTTTGTACAAGACAAGGATTATTTTCGCTGGTAGACCGCCCTTGTTTTTTACGAAAACGGCAATGACTAACAATTCTACACTGAATAGGCTCTAAGATTAATGTCTCACAAATGGTTGCCTATGTCAGGAACTAAGTCGTCTATCGAAAGCGTGTCTCAGGTGGGTTTCGGGATAAACGTTTACTTCCTCACTTCCCTAAAAAACGTGGGCAATTCTGAATTTATTAGCTCTACACTTGTGCTTATATTCCTTTATTAGCAGAACCCCATCCAAAAGTCCCAACAGTTTCTGCTCGGGCCTGCCCCCCACATAATTTCTTTCACCCTACATCTGCTCTATTATAAACTCGGTATCATACTCTGCGACTTATCAGAAAGTGTGATCTGATCACTTAATGGACTATCTAATCCGGTCGAGCCACCTGCATAAGTCAGCTCTGCATTTCGCAAATGTAGTTAAGTTGTCAATAAGTACAAGGAAATACGGTACTCATATTATGACTACTGCTCACTCGGGTAACACATATCATTGAAAGATACTCGTGGCCATTTTTGTGTACAACTATTTCAGGTTCACAGTCAATAATTCAATAACTATTGAGCCAAACCAACCTCCGCTAATATCAATAGTATTTTGATGGAAAGTAACAGGACTAGACTAAAGTTCCCGGATGAGCGATACAGCCTTAAGTCCTTAACTAATAGAGACCTTGTGAAGTGTATAATGTTCAACAGTAGTGCTATCGTCCAGTGCTAGCTCACGCAGCAACGATTCGTGGTGATGGAAGATAGATTTAAAATCGTGTACTCTGTGCGGCACGTTGTCTATGCTTGATGAGCCGCTCGGTACTTCCGCTGCTTCCGTTACCGGTACCTTTTCTGGAATTTAAGATACGCCACTGATAACACCGATTTCCACAAACACCTCGTGACGGTCCAGAAGATGTATTATTGGCTAGAATTCTTGAAGAACCTTCCGATCCCGGTGTAAGTTACTCCACCGTGCTGCGAGATATGGGCGTCCCCTCCCGTTCAGCGGGGATGGCTGGTCGACTTCTGAAAGGTGAATACCGGAGCGATTTTCGAGACCCCCGAGCGCAGCTAACTGCCTGGGGCAAGCTGGACCATTACGGACCATTTCCCCTGTTGTCTGTCAGCTTCATGTATTTTGCGGGGACAGGAAGTCTTATCGACAAAGAAAAGTAGCCACCCTGGCATTTTGAACCGCTGGGATCGTACTCTACCGTGCCATGTTCCAAGAAATCGGGGGCTCATGGCGCATCAATACCCCCGTTTGTGAAAGGATTCCTAGGTTTGCGGGGGGGGGAGAAGGATAGAGGTATAGTAGTTATAAGTTATGCCCCCGTCTCAGACACAAAATCTAAGCCGGCTGACGCCGGGCGTGGATTGATTGGTACTCGAGCACTTTGGCGGTCGTTTCTTCGTTTATTTGCTCGGCAGAGCCCCTGGCCCCATCGCGGCAATGTAGGCCAAGCTAAAACCAAACCAACACAATATCTGGGCGAAGCCATCCCGTGGAAGCGCGATCTGTTTTGGAAAAAGGACCAATTTGCAAAATGCACTAACGCGACAAAGACACTGGCACCTCACGGTGGAATTGTATGGCACGGTGCGAAACTCTGTAGGCCTGTGTTCTAACGAAAAATTTAATGAGGGCGCAGGGTGTAGGGTTGAGGTGTAGTGAATGCCAAGCCTACTCATCGATTAGTTAGCGGGGTCCTTCGATCCTCGGGCTTTATCGTCATCCTTCACCACTCTCGACTCCAATACTCTTCATCCGCTCCTGTCCTTTTTTTTTCTTTCATATCAAAATCATCACAATGTCTACCAGCTCAACCTCCAGTGAGCTTCCACCGGAAGTTATTGCTTGTCTGAAGAACGCCAGATATGTGAGTTTCTACCCCGTCATTTACTTGCTTACTGCAGGCCTATCTGACTACATATTTTCAACAGCTCCATTTGGCGACCTCCGATGGCCTCTGGCCTCATGTGAGGATAATCGCTCCTGTTTTGTTGCCCTACAGCAATTGATTATTAGAACAGGTTTCCCTCATGAATTACACCTATCTGCCAGTTAGCCCGTATCCGCTCCCCGCCACTTCCATATCGTCATCATCTTCAACACCCGGACCCATCATTATCATGACCACCCAGCCATCGACCAAAAAGACTCTCAACCTAACTTCCAACCCGCGGGTCTCGCTATTGGTGCATGACTGGGTGTCCCACCGTCCATCCCTCTCATCCGCAAACCCCTTTGCTCCCTCCACCTCTCCCCTGCATCAAACACAGTCTGCGTCACCGCTGTCTACATTCCTTACCAACCTCAATTCTGCAGCCTTGAGCAGTATCTCTGCGACTCTGAACGGGTATGCACATTTGATCCCCCAGGGTACCGAGGATGAGGGGTATTACAAACGTGTGCACTTGGAGAACAACCCCCAAAGCGAAAATAAATGCTATTTGGAGGGTGAGGAGGTTCGAGTTGTGGTGGTCCGGATTGGCTGGGCTAGAGTTGCGGATTTCAGAGGCGGTGTAACTGATTGGACGGCCGAAGGAGAAGAGGGCAATGATGGTGGGATGGGGTGGGGGCCCGGGCCAAGCAATGGGTTGGTTAATGAGCTGATTGATGGCCACTGAAGGGACCGGATCGCGCGGACTTGGGATGTGCATAAATGGCCAAATGGCGTTGTTGGATATGGGTTGGTGGGGCTCGGATGTTTCATGTCACTCGCCGTGCATCTGCCTAAGGAGCTTCTCGCGGGCTCTTGGCTGGCATGCTTACTTTTCCTTTGCAAAATGGTTGAGGTGGATCTGTTTTATTCGTGTCCATCAACGAGGTTGAGCAGGATTTTCGCGCGAGTGATGGGCCATGACCTTATCGATACCTGTATTCTACTCCCTGATGGTGCCAGCAAATGTTTAGCAGTTATTACGGGCCCAAAAGCTTTGCATGTGAAGTCAGGATAGCCATGGTTTTTACACATGTACCATTCACCGGAACTTGCCGCAGGAGAAAAAATAAAATAGAGGTTCATGTTTGTTGGGAATTGGCTGGATGAACGAAAAAAATGATAGATAGGGCAAAGTGAGGAATGAAAGTTGTGATGGGTCACTATCCATGTATTATTTGCTTCCTTCTAACAAGTCTACTCTCAAGGCTCTTGCCAGGCGCTCCATACTAGGATGCTGGATGTAAAATTTTAATGGGAGCGGGTAGATTGGCTGCACATAACTGCGGACCGGTCCAGGTTCCCTTGGAAGCTTGTTTTCCCACATCCATTTTTCATTATAATATCGTTATAGCATTATCATTATTGATTTTTTTGTCCACCATTTCCCTTTCGAGACTTACGCATGTGGCCGGCCGTCCCTTTCCATTCCCTCTTGTTCCCTTCGCACCTCCTCCCCACCTTCCTACTTCTAACACTGTCCTTCCAAATCCACTTCCTCCACCCTCCCTCCCTCGCAGCCTCCGTCCCCCCCACTGCTGGCTGCATTACAATGCGATTGAGATAATTCCGCGTAACAGCATTAGCCATCGTTCCCCCCCTCTCCTCCAACTCGTCACAAGTTAGGAGAAGTTTTCGATGATATGGAGCGGGGGCATTGCTCGAGTGTTTCTCAGACAGCAGCAGAGTGTGTGTGCTGATAGATTCATTTTGTGGATTACGGGCTGTAAGGATACGGTACAGCAAAATGGGGCGGTACGGCATCGGTTTTTATGTTTTCTTGGGGGTTTCTTGGTTAGTATTGCTTCTTTCTTTTTCCTTCTCATTTCCCACTCGCACTTGCAGTCTGTCCTTCACTCCCCGCCCCCCTACTGCTGCCGGCGCTACATCAGCGGATGCTCGCATGCGTGCATATCACAACCTCCCACTTGGCTAACTCCACTCGAGATACTCTATCCTACTAAAGTATGGATACGTATCTACTGTTTTATGGTTTTTTTTCCTAATCCCTCCCCTCCCCTTCCGTTTTTTCCCCCCCGAGGGGAAGAGGGGCACGGTTGGTGTATGCGGAGGCTGTGGTACTCGAGTATGCAGAGCGGCGGCATTAACGGGCAAGCAAACAGGAAGGAATGTAAGGATCGATGGATGGATGGGTGGGCGGATGGGCCGATGGATGAAGCTGTTGTAGCTCAGCCCCTAGGTACTACCGTACGGTAGAGCACCCCACAATCCTGGGCAAGGAATTCCCGGCTCCCAATGGAAAGAAGTGAGAGAAAAGAAAAGAAGGGAAAAACAAGGAAGGTCACTGACCGGCACAAGGGTCAGGGATAAAATAATGGTACGGTACATAGCCAAAATGTTAGTAGTAGTGGTACACCTGGGAAACATGGGCCTGATAGGATCTCTATTTCCTCTTGTCTTGGTCAGTTATGAAGAGATATAGTCAATAGATGAGGTGCCTGGCTTTCAGTTCCATACGCTAACCAAAAAAACAATCCTTTCGAGGCTCTTGTTAAGCAATAGGAGGTTTGCGTTTCCAGGCAAGCTGGCTGCGGCATAGCACTGATTTCAACCGAAATCAGCATCAGCACCCCTGGTCCGTACCACCTTTTTATGCCAGACCCTTGTATGGTAAGTTGTCTATTATTTCTTTTTTTCCAGAGGAATTGTTTGCTTTCGATTCCTTGCCTCCCGCTTTGCCGCCGCATGTGGGTTGGCAAATGGGTAAGGTTGGTAGGCCGGGGGGAAGCCTGATGTGATGATGCTGTAGTGGAGGGAAGGTTAGAGATGGCATTTATTGCTATTTGCCCAACTCCAGTCCCTGTAGTCGAGTCTATAAAAACCCCTCGAATGCTCTCGAGGTCTTGCCTTTTTCCCTTCTCCTCCTCGCCCGCCTACCCACGAATCCATCTTATTACGCATTTCACTCCTTAGCCGGGACCGCGAGTCCTCCTTTCCTTTTGACCTCCCTTTCCTCAACCTTTCATCTCTTCTCTTCCTCAACTTTTCCAACCCTTTCAAGCTTCCGCAAGCCCCAGGGTCTATCATAGTGCGGGCGAAACCTATGATAGATGTCCTCTTGCGGATTGGGAAGTTAGGCTCAAGTTTGTTCTATGGACTACCCGTTTCGGTTTTTTTTTGGCGATAAATTTAAATTCCTTGCCAATTGAGAGCCAATTCGGTCCAGGTAGGGCACCGTGTGATTCTTGCATTTCATCAGTTTTGAAGAAAAAATAAATTAATACCAGGGATAACCCTAGCACGCAAGATCCCCACCCGGGGGAACCACCCATCACAAACCCTGCGAAACGTCACCTCGACTACGGGAAGGCTATCGTACCCGTATGCTTTTCCGCTGAGTTTCGATTCGCACGCCAACGTCTTGGGATAAACCCTGGTTTGGAGGAGGAGAAAGAAGGGGGGGAAAAAGAAAGTCTTGTGATTCGTCATCTAGTTTTTTGCTTTTACGTAGCATTAAATGGTTAAGAAGTGATTTGCCAGCCTTCTTCTGCGAAAATTATTCTTTTCTTTTTCCCAGTAGCCTGTGAGAAAGAAGGGCAAGAAGGAAAAGGAAAAGTTTTTCTGTCTTACAGGTGGGATGAAATGTCCCTCTTCTGTAAACAGCCGGATCGTGCACGTACCGGTCCTCGTAAGTGATTATCAATTTCTGGAATAGTTGGCCGAAGTGAGGTGCTGCTGCTGCCAGCGGGACTCGTCCGGTGCTCTGGTTCAAACATTCGTGGAATGCATGTGGATATGTGCCATGCAAGCTTATGCAAGTTTCAAGTGGGGTGTGCCTCTCCCGCGTCAGGTGCTAGGTTCCAGTATGCGGCTTCCCAACCCAACCAATTAAACCGCCCAAGGGGTAACCGAGACTACCATTCATAGGACGCCGGTATTGCGGTGTTTTTTGTTTTTCTACCTGATGCCCGGTCTGTCGGTATTGCTGATACCTCACGGGAATTCTGAATGGCCGAGCGCAGTTATTAATTCGCACGTAGTCAGAGTACGGATGTGAGTTCTCTTCCATTCACCCCTGTTTCCTTCCCACGATCGTTGCTTGCCTCTAGTCAGGTTGGCCTAACACTCAGCTGTTGTCGACTCAGCTCACGTCCTCGAATACGATACCCAATCTGAGCAAGTATTACGACAGCATATCACATACTGTAAGGAGTCAGCAAGGAATGCAGTGTTGAAAGGACCAATTCCTAGGGTTTCAAGGTCCATGGATCTTGTAGAGCACATAGTCCTTGGGAAGCGTTACTAAGTAAATCTATCAGTTTATTCTGTCGCACCCTTCCCATCGATGAGACACCAAGCAATCCCTACCAACCTGCTTCACCCCCACCATAATCGTGTATTCCATGGCTTATCACCCATGTGTTCAAGGGTCAAGAGTCCTAAGACTCATCGAAAACTAATCCGAAGCCACATGTGGGTCATCCCAAGCACCCACAGTGGGAGGAAGGTAGAAGAGGATACTCGAAACGAAAAGCTGCCATTTGAACCCCGGAATGTTTGACATGGGAAAGGCCCAGGGCGTGCATATTGCGGTCGCCGTTGCTGACAGGCTTAGTTCTAGCATTCCATCACTAGCGAGGTGAGCTATCAAACACTATACCGGCAGAGAGAGAGACACGATACCGGAGCCATTGATGGAAATAAAGGTGTTGCAAGATCTGGAAGTCTTGCTGGAGCTTCTACCCTGCCCTTAAGCAGTGGTTCGGGGCTGCATAGCGTTTAGAAAGGAGATTGCTGGCCCAAATGATTAGGTCTATAAAATGGAGAAGAGGGAAAATAGGGGACAAAGAAAGTGATAAGCACTTTGGGGAGAAACAATTGCAATGAAAATTATTCTCACGCAGCGTACGAAGCCAGAGAAGGGTGCGATACGCACTCAAGTTGCGGGGTTGGGGTTGCGTTTTTCCCGGCACTGCTGGGCAAGTAATCGTATTCGTAATGGTTTATGTAATTGTGGACACTCCTCCTATGAGCGATTACGGCGCTTGAAAGTACTAAGCATCCTCAACACTTATGGGCTGTAAATTAGGGAGGGTTTTCCTTTGAGTTGATGGAGGCAATCAGGACATCGTTGGGATTTGCCCTTCGCAACATGGCCCCCTTCTTCTATACTTCTCGCTAATTATTCTCGAGCACTAAAACTGCCTCTGCTCTGGTGGCCGGGCCCCTCCTTGTACTAATTCCTTGGTGCCTTCAGTGTTCAAAGCTGGACCCGTAACTATCTAAGATGAATTGTTCATTCCCGCTCACAGTAAACCGCTCAAACAATTAAGTTCCGTTTTTTCTCCTAAGGATGAGACTCTTTAATTCTATAGCATATGGTAGAAATTCCTCGTGTCTCACGGTATGATATACTTATACTAGGTTCGATACGCAGAATACCCCCTTTACTTTCCACACGCCCATTCTCCGCTATTAGCCGTTTGATATACCTAGGTATCCAATTCAACCCAAATCTGAGCCCGCTATAAGCTGCGGAGGCGGTGGTTTACCTGGCCTCTTGTTTTATGCCACCGTGGATGTCTTCAGGGTTTCAAATAATGCAACTTGCGTCACTTCATATCACTCGTTGAAGGGTCACCGACAGGAGTCCAGCGTTGAAATCTCCGGAAGAAACAACGCCCTTAAGTAATACTTGCAATCAGGTCAGGTAATCACTGGCTCAATTGTGATAGACTATGAGATCAATCCAGCCTCCAATTCTCCACATCCCCCCAACCTTGTCCTTCCAGCGGCAATCATGGGCGACTTCCGCAAACAACCAGAGCGCCTCCTGACACCTCATACACGCTCCGTTCATCCCACAAATCCCCAAGGCAGCGGTCCCATGGCTCTTCAGCTGGGTGCAATGCGACCCGAACCAGTTGCTCTGACAGCAGAGACGGTTATTATTTCCCCTAAAGAGCTCGGACAGGTCTCGCAGTGCAAGGTAAACATGAGTGGTGAGAGGGCTGGCGTCACTAGTTTCGCAGATCCGTCCATTCGCGGAGATTGTGACGACTTCCTTGATGGCTGTAGAGGTGTGGTCGAGAACTGGCTCGTTGTTAGAATCGAAGGTAATATTATAGGTGACGGTTACCTGACTGCCAAAGACAGAGGAATGGTTCTGATAGGATTCTTCGAGGAAAGCAAGTGGTTCGGTGGTGAGACCTTGGAGGTGTTCTGCCGGATGAGGTATATTTGCACAGACCGCTGCAAGGAAGAAAAACCCGAACACGGTCAGGAGATTGAAGGTATGCATTATTGGTTTGGATGATGATGACGCCCGATATCTGACGTTAAGGTTGATTCTAGGGTAGAAAGTATAGAAGAATGCGAAGCACAGGGCGAGATTGAAGATCGAGTGGCAATAGGGTAGAAAGTTAAGATCGGATGTGGAGGTAAGAATTGGTGAATGTTTTCAACCGCTAGTTTCCAACCGTTTTGAGCGGCTTTCGTGCTCAGAATAAGCTAAAACAAACAGGGTTAAGGGGCATAGAATTCGTCAGAAGGCGCCCGTCAGGAATTCCGAACTCTTTTCTCATAGCAATACTCACCCTCTGCCCCTAAAACACCCACAACCTACGATAGCTGGGCCGTTCTATGAGGGAATCCTACTACTATAAGGAAACAGCAAACCGTTAATCTGATCTGGGGAGCCTGCCCGTCTCGTTCTCTTACCCTATCGATTCTGAGGGGTAGAAGCATCAGCCTAGGTTGTTTTCCTAGATCATCACGCTCCCTATATCATTCCCCGCTCGCAAGTTTAACGTCACCCACCGTCACTCGGTATCTTGAATAATCTTCGAGTCCAAGGGGAAATTTATCTATTTAATCAACACCATAGGCGACACTCCCAATACCTATAATCTACGGCCGACCCAGAATCCGTCCCGCAAAACCCAATACCCGCCAACAAGATCCGCTTCGTTCGGCGTCCTTCAAATTTTGTCACAAGCAACACCACATACGCCCCACAAGTGGTACGCCTCCCGAGTGCGGAGGCCCCCCCCCCCACTCCCATCCCTCTTCAATTCTGCTAACCTTCCTTCATCACTAACTGTCACTCCTGTCCAGCACCTCAAGCTATACCCCCCAAGTTAAATTGTCTCCCGCACCCTACAACCCCAGGCCAAGAAAGAAACCAACCATCCGTCATTCGGGAGGATTTCTCTCATCTGCCTCCGGAGAGTCCTTACCGCTTTTTTCCGAAAACCATTCATACTATAGTCCTCCAGCACTAGATTTCTCTTCCCCCGACGCCTCAGACATGAGGCGGAAGAGGAATTAATAAATAAAAAACCCCGATTGATCGACCAGGTGCGCTTGGATTGTGGACGTATTGGGTTTCATATGCGATGGGCGGACGCTAGGACAGGGGATACCATGCACCCCCTCTCCCCACCCCCCCAAGTCTGGACACGTGTTTGGCCTGCGTATCAGCCTTGTCAACGGGATATGTGAGCTCCGGATCAGATGTTACCGGGTTCGTAGTGTTGAGTAAGTGTGGGGAATTTGGGCTGCCGCGTCCGTCACACTTTATTTTACTATCTGCCGAGGGGGGCGAACTCCGCTGGAGAAATAATCTTGAGTGATAATATATGACTAGGGCATTCGAGATGCTCGCTTCCATCTACCGTACCGTATCAACTTAACTCGAATAAGAGAGGAGAGCGGTGTGCTATGTAGTTGGAGTTGCCCCCTCCTTCATCTTTTTGTCTTTCACTCCCCATGTTTTGCTGTGTTTCCCGCCTCTTTTCCACGGTAGGAAATTCTTGACTACATGGCACACCACTCTCTCATTCAAGCTAATACGGTAGTCAAACTTATCACTTTATATTATGTTCACATCCGGAGATCCACCCCTAAATAACAAATAGAGAGAAAAAAGGAAACTTTGTTATCTCTGGATCTCCTACTTGCAAATATCCAAAACTGCTAGACTATATGCGGTGCTCAAACAAAAAAAGCAGATTTTAAGAAGCTAAAAGAAAAGGAGAAAGAGAACACGACTGAAAAGGAAAAACTAAGGATCGTAATTCGCACTAACGGATCCATACTCCTGCCCCTCAAATGTCAAAAAGAACTTCAAGTTTGCTCCATGTGCGATTATCTCAATCTTGAATTCTGCAATGTAGAACATCTCTCCGCCTAAGCCCCTCCTCGCCTGGTGGAACTTGCTCTCAGGGACGGTGCTTATGTCGGCATGGAGGGTGCAGACATTATATACACCTGTTGTTGGGCTGTCAGTACACGTTTCGTGTGACAGGAGTTCCTGGGAGGGGAGGGGAAATTACTGTTCTCAAAATATCTGCGGGGAGCATAATCATCATTGCACGCCACCAGCTTTGCGGTGAAAACCCTTGGGTCTGTCGGGCGGAATGTTCTACAGCATTCTATAGAGACACGTTTGGGGGTTGTAGCAGAGAGGCTCTCGCCCTTTGTCAGGAGCCAATGCATTTGGCCTGCTTTGTTAGCCTTGTGGTACCAAGGGGGGGGATGAAGGAAGTGCACCTTTTGCGAATCTCTCGCCAGTAAGATCGTCGACATACATATCCTGTGCAATATGCTTGGTCTCATCATAGTGCTCTGACACTGGCGTTCCATAGTGTCGCCGACACATTCTCAGTTGGACAAGACCCGGCCCCTCGCCTTCCAATCCACGGGCAACCGCTCCACGGACAACTGCTGACCAGCTGTAGTAGTGGGTGAGTTTATTGAGCCTACTTTAGGAACTGGGGTGCTTACGGGAATGGTGGTCTCCGAGTCTCAAGGCCTCGAGCAACACAGTATTCTTGGACCTTCTTGAACATATACTCTGATTTTCCAAAACCACCAACCAAAAAGACGTACTGTTTGGTGGATGTTTAGTAACTGTGTCAAATATAAGATGAGAGATAATACCTTTACCCGTGAGCCTCTGGATTGCACTGCAGCAACCTGACCATCAATCAATTCTAGAGTTCGGTTAATACACGGATCAAAAATTTCTTGAAAATCCGCACTTCTCCTAGTTAGCTTACTGGCTTACACTTCAGGGCTAATGATCAAACTTACGCTGTGACCAAGATTTCTCCATCTTCAATACCGCGCGAAGCATCTTCGGTAATCCCCACTTCGCTAGGCACTGTGATTAAACCCTCTGGACCATCTCCGGAGAAACTTGTCTTTGCGTCCTCGAATTCCTTCATCAATTTGCTTCCAATCATGAGTTTTTCTTTCGGGATCTTTTTGTAGTTTGCCTCTCCAAGTTTTCCCTTCAACCATTCCTTGAAGTTACGATCCACGAAGGTTGCACCGCACTTGTCGCCGGTCCCCACTGCTGCTTCTTCGACTTTGAAGGATGGAGAGATGCTTGATACGCGGTATGAAATAAGATCCTAACGTGAGTTAGTGCTAGCCTTAGGTTTTTCATCTCGGCCAAGTTCACTTACAACGGTGCCCCCACCGGCATCGCATAGTACGAAATGATCCCCGACTTGAATATCGTCGCCGGAAGCACCGCCCTTCAAAGACTTCAGCGTGTATATAGCGGCGGCCTCAGGCTCGGCAATCATAGAAGTACTATATTTGAATTCTCCCAAACCAGCCTTACCAACAGCCTGAAAGGTTAAATCTTTTGCGCGATCAGACCATACGGCCGGAACAGTGATGACGATCTCGATCTGTAGAGTGCTGAGCAAACGGTGCGAAAACTGCTTGATTAATGTTTGGACGACATGCTCGTTGACGCCGGTCAGGAAATCTGCCACGACATCTTGAGGTTGTTTCCCTGGATACAGAGGTGGATTATCATCGTCCTCGGCACTGCCGCCGATACTCATATTCTCCAGATTCCCAGAGAGGAGGGCTAGGAGCATTTTCAATTCCTCCCTCTTTTGGCCTTCGTCGAGTTGAAGTTTCGTCCATACTTGGCGTTCTGCTCTGGGTGGAATGCGATTTCCCCATTCATACGTTCGGCCCTCTGCGAACGAGCCGTAAGCTACCTGACTCGGGACTTTCTCATTTGTGGCGTTTTGGCTCTTGCCGGGCCAGTTGTGGATCAACTGAATTCCCTCGATGTTTCCTCCAGCACTGCTGTCACAGAAGGCAACTCCTACTCAGTATTAGCAAAGCCCCATCCGGCCAAACCCTCAGATTCTGTGAACTGCAATTCATACCTGTGTAGGTAGTACCGTAGTCCAGTCCAATAATAAGTCGTTGCTTGGTAGATGACATTTGGAATCGGTTGTGTCGTTACTCGTATTGTACACGGAGGGGGGGGGGGAAGGGTAGGAGAGAAGTGAAGAGAAAAAAAAGTCCGGTGGTATAATATATTCAAACACTTTATTACCTATAAAGCACACGATGGAGAGCAGGGGACGCCTGAATTGCGGAGAAAGCGGCTGAGAATGAATTCGTGGAAAGTCTTTAGGGTTCCACGCTCCCGAATTGGGCCTTACGTGATTCTTGTTAGCTTGTTAGCGATGCTGCGGAGAGAAAGAAATGGTAGGGACAATCTTTGGTGGGATGCTATGATTCAAATGGGTCTGCACCTTCCCACCTCCCCCTTATCAAAGGTCCGTGCTTGCACCAACTAATTTACTTTTTACTCGTACCAACACAAGTGTGTTGAGGGGAAGTCGGGACTTGCCAGTAAAGGGGCCCAATTCTCAATGACGCTCCATGATACTCGGGTGTGTCCATAAAAATCGGAAAGATCAATACCCTTGTCATGCAAGGTTGGTGAGCAGAAAACAGGAAAACTTGGAAAACTCCCCTGGAGATTAGCAGTCCAAGAACCTGTAGCATGTTGAAATGAAAGGGCATGTAAACAGAAGAGAATCCAGCGAAACAAATTTGATAGAATAAATCTATCCTTGTGATACCAATGTCAGAATCTTTCAATCCTGGAGCAAACAATATCCTCCTATTTTTTTTCTTGCTTGCAAACCACATTTTTACCCCTCAGTTTACTTTAAACTAGTTGCCTGTCTCCTGCTGCATACAAGTATTAATTCAGTTCAACATACCTGGTTTAAGATGTCTAGTTTCCGATTTTTATCGACACACCCGAATATCATACTAGCAATTGAGCGAGTCTCGAGTATTGATCCATTTGTGGGGCAGCAGGGAAGGCTCATGGGTGGCATAAAAGCGCTATGATATTGAATGACTTAATGTACCCCGATTTGTCGTTCAGCTCGCCAATTTGGTGCCGCATTGGTGTTACATGGCGCTTTGGTTTGTTATTTCTGCAGCCATCTCGCTCCCTCGCACCAAATCATCACGCGATGTAAGACAAAACTTGAGTGCCGTGCGACCGGGAGGTGAAACGCACAAAGATCCAAGGGTTGGGTGCTCCCAATGCATGGCCCTCCTTGCTGGCTTCCCTGATAGGAAGATAGAGTGCTGGTACAGATAAGATTCCTGGTATCAATTGCAAGAGCTAAACTGGAGTATTGGCAGCGCACAAATTATATAACGGACAACTCCTCATGCATCTATCAATCTGAGAAAACAATCCCGATATCAAACTATACGCATAATGTCCTCCACTACTCAAGCAGAAATTGCTCACGAAGTGATTGACGTGGTTACTGCGGAGCCACCGGTAGGAGAGGATGGACTTTCCCAGGAGGTGAGTTGACGGCCTTAAAAGCCTTAACACTTTACTTACGACGACTACCAGAAAGAAAGGGGGATATCCAAACATGACGGTCGTGGCTCCACTTCCAGAGAGGAGATGGAAAAGCCCCTACCGAAGGAACCAAAGAAAGAAAGTTCAAGGCCCCAAGGCAAGGAAAGTGCAAATGCAAGCAATGGATCTGAGGAACCCCGCTCGCGCAAGAAATCGAGCTCAAGGCAAAAGACCCGCGCTGAGAGGAGGTCCGAAAGAGCAGTGAGTGAATTAACACCTATGGGCTCGAAAAACCGCTTATAAAAACCCAAGGATGTTGTGACAGTGTGTCCGTGGACAGGATACGAAATGTCCATTGACGAACTTGATCACCATTTTAACAAGCTCCGAACCCTTCCTTCGCTCCTCGATAAACTGCACGAATTGAGCGAGGAGAACGAAAAACTTAGAGCTTTGCAAGACGACATGCTCTCCGGAATCGATCGTTTCCATCCAACCCCTGATTCTGTTATCGTAGAAAAGGTAGCAGGATTACGGGGCCTGATTCGTATCTACTCTAAGACATTTTCACGGCAATTGAAAAGCATCAAAGAAGGACCCTCGGTACAGGATAGACTCAAGAACCGCACCTTGACAATGCTTATTGACGACTCTTTATGGGAAGAATCAAGAAATATTGTCTTGTTGGCTGAGAGTATTATCTGGAAGAAGATTCTCGATGATATATTCTGGAGTCCTTTCCAGGTATTCGGGGAACGGTTGGAAGCCACTTGGAAAGCGATTTTTGATGAAGGTAAGTTTTTCTATTCATATCTTGTTTCAGAAGCTAAGTTCCACAGACGGCGTGGAATCAGCAGATGCCTATCCTGTTGCTAGCGAGCAATCCGAAAAGTGGAGGAACGCAACTGTCCTTCATTTGACCAGCAAAGTCAGAAGAAGCCCGGAGAGGGCGTCGGCGATAGCGACAACCATCCTGGAACAGTTAGAAGATAGGCTCAGCGACATACTTGGAATGGACTCACTCAAGGCATCCGATCGGGATTCGTTAACAAAGATTGTCACCGACTCTTGCGAGTTCGCGCTCCTACTCGGCCAACAGCGTTGCCGACTAAGATTCTATATACCCGAAGCTGGCTTACATTTTGACGCGACAAATAATAAGGAAAAGCTTGAGACAATTGGCAGTGAAAGCGAAGAAATTCAGTTTGGGAAAGTGGGCTTTGTGTCCGCGCCTGGGCTAAGGAAATGGGGAAACGGGTATGGGCAAAATCTTGATGAGTTAGATGTAATTGTTGGAGCACGCGTGAAGGTCGTTGAGTTGCCTTGATTGTCTCCTCTCTTCTCTTCTCATCTCACTCTTTTTTTTTTTTCATTTTTTTTTTCATTTTTCAGTACTTGATTGTAGTTACGATGTTCACTTCTCGTGGCTATAATACTTATAGTTATTAGTAAGTCAGTTCTGCAAGAGCAGCGCATTGCTCGCTGTCATTGTTTTTAGGCCTACAGCGCTTGATACGGCGGCACTGGAGACTTTGCGAAAAAACTCTATGCATCATAGGCGTGAGGAAATATCCGGTTGAACCAACTACCTGTAGATAGCTGGAATCTGACTCGGGATGCGGAATCTCCCTTTTTTTTTTAGAAAAAAAGAAATGAATAGAAGTCCCATGTGCCGGTATTAATTTAGATACCGTACTGTGCTCAAGCACTCGTACTTGTACTAGTACAAGACCGGGGCTTAAAAAGCGTATGACATCAAGCCCAGGGTGCACGACAAACAAAATGCCTAACAAACTGCCAGCCATAATAACAAACCAGGGACCTATGATACCACGATTCTTTAAAGCCCCAATATTAAGCAATTCCACCCTAAGAAAGTAATTGTGACGCTCCAGCAAGCGGACGCGAAGTGGCAAAATCTATAGGACTATCTGTACAAGTAGAGGATGATAGGTATGATAGGAGTTTTGCTAGTGGTTCCCAGCCAGGGCAGGTTTTATTATGTAAGCAAAGATCCCAGTCATTATCAGTTACAGTGGCCGAAGCAGGCAGGTGGGTCATGTTGCAACGGGCCCCGAATTTTGGTGCGTTTCCCCGCTGATCAGCACCATAACTAGAAGGGGGAATGTTTGGCACAACCGCAAATCAAGATGAGCAAGCGGACCAATCATGGCCCATAAATGCATTATATAAGCATGTTCCGGGGTATGAAAAATTGGTCGCTTTGCCTAAACCTTGATTAAGCTTATTTCTTGTTTTCTTGGCACAAACAGAGCCTTGACTGCTCCACCGTATTTGTTCCAGCGCCGGTATCATACGGGTGCTGCACTGGTGCTCTTGTTTGCTACGGCATTTCTCCATTCAACCACCAACAACACCCCCCCCCCCTTCAGACCGACAAATTTGCCAGCAGTCCATGGAGATAACCTAATACCCGGTGCCGTATCTACAGTACACGACGCCTTGGCTGGCGACTGTTTCTACCGACTTTTGAAAGGAAAGGGCGCGAGCAACTGAAAACAACGGCGTTCTCCAGGGTCAGCCGCACAGCCTTGGTAATTGAACGGGGAAAAGCGAGGAGATTGCCGTGCGGCGATGGAGTGCGCACTGATTGCTCCAGTGGGATGAACGCAGGGTGTTGTATTTTTATCAACAGATCCCCTAGTCGATCCGCTTGTGCGAGTGCAACAGCCGCAGTATCTCACTGACAAACATTCCCAGAAACAAATTGGGGAGAAGAAGCGTTGTAGCGGGCCACGGGTTTTACCACCGGTACAGTAACGCGAGAGAAGCCGTGGCGCGGGATACTCGTGAAGCACTGCGGTGGGGTCAATCAACTCCTTTGCCAATCCGGGCGGAGTTCAAGGCGAGATACCCCTCGTGTCGTAGACATTGGTAGGCATTGGCTGACCGAATGAGAAGAAGAAGAAAAAACATTGCCTACAGGAAAGGTCAAGCTCTGTCCGACCAAAAACATGGCCTGACGGATGTTGTGTGGCGTCTTTGAGGCGTCCTCAAGTTCTACCGGCACGTCCAAGATGGCGAGAATCTGGTTTTTTTTTCCCCACTTCGCCCAGATTGTCGAACAAACACGGCCTCCTACCATGCATAGTTTCTGCAGACGCCGTTCCTCGAGACCTACCATGCTGCTCGAGTACTTGTACCAGCACGGTATCGGTACTACCCAAAAAGCCTTTCCCCAGGCTGGCTGTGAGGAGTACGGTAGTACCCAGAAAAAGTGGTTACACCGCTCAGTTCCCCTGCCAAGGGCCCAATGACCGGCCTTAGCGAGGAATAATGGTGAACCATGACACTCGAACCTGCTTTGCTTTTTGCTGTACGAGTACCATCCCAAAGGCGCTGTACCGCATCGTGAGGCTGGGCCGATACCTTCGAATGCCTACCTCCCCCTTCGTAACGCTTGCGCTCCCCTTTTTTTCTCTAATTGTGCGCTTGCGGCTCTCGCCTGGGGGTGGAAGAATCGCAGAATGATTGAGCGGCCCACTTTTTCTTTTCCTCCTATCCTCCAGCAGCGCTCGAGAATCACTCTCTTTCAACATGGCGACGACTACTAGTATGTCATGGAGATCACCAACCTTGACAACCTCATTCGCCGGTTCAACTTCGAGATCCTCATTATGGCCGACGCCCAGATATGCTCCGGCTGCATATCCATCTTATTCGAGCTACACTCCCGCTGCCATAACCCCCTCGTTCGTTTCTTTGGCAGCGTGGACTCCTCCAGCTGCTTGTCAAGGACAAGCTCCAACACTCACTTGGGATGTGGGACGGTTTTCCCAGCCAAGTATCCTCGTCTTGAACCAGTTTTACCTTACCACTATCGTAGAAAACGGTGAGCCTGCAACAACCACCGTTGGATATGAATGCTTCCCCCCGGGTTATCGGTGGGATTCAGATGGTGATTTTTACTTTACTCCTGGCGTTTGTCCAATTGGCTATTATGAGGCAACTTCAACTCTCACCTCTTCCTACACCAAGACAGAGACTGAAGGATACTGCTGCCCTTCGTAAGTTGAAACGACAATTTTCAATTGATTTGTAGTGCTAATTGGCGGTGAATCTAGTTCTTACTCGGCATATTCGTCCGGCATCGGCTGCTATAGCAATCTTGTCAGTCACTCGGCTCCAATAGTGGGTTACAAATTCCAGTCCGCAAGTGCTCTGGTCAACCAAACTACCGTCACTTTTTACGATGCTGTCACTACAGTCCAGCCCTTTGCGGCAGCCACAGTCATGGCTTTGTTCCCATCAATGACGGCCCCGCCACAAGTAATCAGACCTGCAATCCTGATCCGCTACGGCTGGACAGAGCCAAACAATACTTCCTCTAGCTTCGACGTTAGTACCTTCAAAGTAGGCGCCTTAAAGCTCACCACGCTCCTCTCCATTATTGCAGCAGTGATATTCTGCTTGATTCTACTTTGCGCAATTGGCTGTTACCGGAGCAGGCGTAAGAAGCGCCGGGTCCTGGTCTTTGTCCCTGACCATAGTCCACGGCCAGTTGTCAACAACAATCCATCATGGATCCCGACTCCCACCTATGAAAGTACTCCGCAGAATGCATATGCTGCCCCGCCGCCGAGATATCCTCCGCCTGTCACTGCGTTCAGCCCGAGGAGGCCAGAGCTGCCTGCCTATGTCCCGCCGCCAGCACAGCCAACCCGCGAGTTGGCAAGCACCCCTGTCAATCCGTTTGCTAGAACTCCTGGGCCAGCTATACCACGACCTCCACCGGTTGTGCCAAAGCCCCCGTCCGCTCCAGCAACACCAGCACCAGCATATAATTTCGGCAGCACTGGCCCCGGTCATGTTTCCTCAGACTCCGAAGATGACGGTGATGACGGTGATGACAACGCTGGTGGAACCGGAGAGGAAGACGCCTTGGCACGGGAAGCGTTCGCTGCAATTATTGCAGATGCCCTTGCAATAGCCGAACCTCCGAAACCAAAGGGCCCGTCCAAAGCGCCCCCCAAATTCGCTGTCCCTGCTCTCCCTCCATCTCAAGTCCCCTCCCCACCCCCCGCACCCCGCCCACCACCAGCCCAACCAAGCAACAACCCATTCGCGAACGACATCCCGATGCAAAACCTTCCATCATCCGCTCGCCCCCCCGCCCCACAAAGTGACTTCCTCAGCGCCCTCCTCTCCCCCGCCGGCCCATCAAGACCCAGGTTCGTAGTGCCCATACCTTCAGATGCGCAAAACCCTGCGCCATCCGTAGCACCTGCCGCCGCTGGAAATCCGGCGCGTGGAGAATCCCCCGCGAACAAATTAGACCTCGAACCCATGACACTCTCCTCCTCTCGGAACGCCCGCGACATAACCAGCGCAGAAGTCCGCGAATGTCGGGAATTGGTGCAACGACTAAAAGACGGTCAGAGCTCTGCTCAGAATGGGGTGTACAAGGCTGTCCGCAGGATGGCCTCATGCAGGGACGCGTGGAATGCAGAGGATTGGGCTAGGGTTCTGGAGATTATCAGGAGGTTGAGAGTTCAATATGGGATTGAAGTTTCGACATAACTTTATCTTTTCGACTCGATGAGCGATTGAACACGCTACATTCTTTAATTGTTTTGGTTTATTATATTCTCCTTTCCTTTTATTTTTCCAGAGGAGTTCCTTCCATGCATTTTTGGTTGTGGCGCGGCAGCTGTGCGGAGCAGGCTTCTTATTGTACCTATTGCATCAACATTATCCTTTGTAATTGTCTAGTCTAATAGAAGTGTTGCGGGGCGAGATGAAGTGTCCGGCACTAACGCGAGCGGGACTGGAAGCTCTCTTGGGGACGCTCTCAGATGTGCGCAGGAAATTATCGCATCGCGGCATGCAGGCTCTTCTTGCCAAGCAGCCCAAGGGCTATGGGGGGGGCCCTGCCGCAGAGTCTATATCATACATATATCGCGACCATCGTAATGCTCGACATAGGGTGGGAATGGGCAGGGGACCCCCTCCCAAGATCCCAATCAACTTCCCGAGCCCTTATTAACAATGTGCAAGAGGGAGGGAGAAAAAAAGGGAAAAAAAAGGGAAAAAAAGGGGGGGTAAACGCTCACGACCAGTTGTATGGGGGAGGGAAAAAAGTGCATTCTGGAAACCCAACAGAGAAGAGGTTAAGAGTGACAACCTATGACGGAGGAGAGAGAGAGAACTAGGATTACTCAGGAAAAAGTAAAATAAGAAAAATCCTCCGACGCAGGATATAGTCTTCAAGTATGATATCAAAAATTCGGGACCGGGGTAGCGCCCAGCACATACAGTATCATACAAAACATGGCAAAATGTATTCAGTCACTCTCACTCACTCGTCCACTGAATGACCAGCTCAAGATATTCCTCCTCCTCCTCCTCCCCCCTCGCTAAAGTCTAACTAACAGGAAGAGTGTGCACATGCTAATCCAACGTCATGGGAGAATTCCTCGCTACTGGGTTCTCTGGCTAGGTTTTCGGGCCGGATCTGCGGTCGATTACTTGGAGTTCTGTGCACTACCGGTATCATGGTTACTCGTACGGCACGGCATATTATCATAGTATCACTCCGGATCAGGGGGTCATATATAGAATTCCATAATATCTGTAGGGGGTAATACATAGGTTTGATGGACGATATTTGAAGAAGGATATGGGAAGGGGGCGGGGAAGGGGGGAAGAGAGGGAAGAGAGGGGGCAGGGGGGTGGGGGTGGGGGTGGGGGTGAGAATACGGTACATGTAGAGCAGAAGGGTGAAAAATGAAAATTGAAGAAATCAAAAAAGATATATAATAAGAATAAGGGAAAAAGGTAGGAATATTTTGTGCGAATGGGCGGAGGGGAGATATTTTGATAGGGTGAATTGGAAATGGAAAATGAAAATGAAAATGAAAATGAAAATAATAATAATCCAGGATCCCCCCAAACCGGCCGCTTCACTCACTCACCCATTCGCTCATTTGCTCACTCACGCCTCCCTCGCCTTCTTGTTCGGGCGTGTTTTCATGGGGGCATCAAGTTCCCTCTTGGCGCTGGCGCCCGATTTCTCCCCCGCATGTTCAAGGATGGCCTGACTTATCTCGGCGATGTATACCTGTCGCCTGGCCAAGGCTATGGCACTGCTGTCACTGCCGCCATTGCTATAACTGCCGGCCTCGACCTCGCGGCTCCGGGGAGCGAGGACGAGCAAAAGGCTGCTGTAGTAATAAGCGGCCCTGTGCAGTGGTGTGCCACTAAGAAGAGGAGTATTACTCGTGTCCGACCCCTCATCATTTGCCGCGTCCGGTATGAGCTCGTCGTAGCCAGCCACTGCGGCGACGGCGTGCGGCAGCGTGCGGTCCCAGTCATAGCTGGTGCCCGCCTCGGGGACGCTTCGCACCCGGCGCCCGGAGCCGTTGGGGAGAGTTGTGTCAATGTCCGGGTGTCGGAGGAGCATACGCACCATCCGCGTTTGCTTCTGGATTGCGACTATGTGGAGCGGCGTGCGGTTGCGCTGCCCGGGCGCGTTGACCTTCACTCGGGGGTCTTGGAGGAGCGCTTCCACCACGTCCACGTGGTCGAGGATGAGAGCGATATGAAGCGGTGCCATGCCGCGAGCGTCCTTCGCGTTGACAAGTGTCCTCCGGTCGGATAGGAGGATCTTGGTGATGCCCCCCCAGCCGCACTCTGCCGCAACGTGTAGAGGTGTATCGCCGAATTGGTCGGGCATGTTCGGGTCGATGCCCGGATGTGTCATGAGCATTTCCACCGTGCTCTCATTCCCTTCACAGACGGCTGTATAGAGTGCTGTGCGCAGCCACATATCTTGTTCATTTATGTCGAACCCCCCAAACTCCATCATCATACGAACGGCTTCGGTGTAGCCTTGCTTGGCTGCTAGCATGATTGGGGTGCGCTCCTGGTCGCCCCGGCTTAATATCCTGGCCCCATTGCGCCAAAGGTTACACACTACATGCTCGGGTCCTTCCTCTATCGCTTCGTGGAGGACTTGGTCCTCCCCGATGACGGCGATGGCGCCACGGCGAAACAGGCGGAGGACTGACTCATCGTCTCCGCGGTCTGCAGAGGCGTAGAGGGCCCGTTGGGCAACTTCTGGATGCTTTCTACTTACAGCGCTGTCTAGGAGTGTTCTTCCGAGGAGCGCTGAGAAAGTGCGATTGGTTCGAAGTAGGGAGTTGATATCTGCTGGGGAGGCTTGCTTAGCTATGTGGATTATAATTTCCGCCGGTAGTGACTCTATTGGTGCCATTGCAATTATGAGGAGGAGGAGGAGGCGAGGTTGATAGGACAACTGGCCTGACGGTGGCTAGTAATGGAATAGGCTTGAAGGGGCTTGATAGTGGGGTAGGTTTTCGAGGAGGGGGAAGGGGGAGAAGGATGGTCAATTGGGGTAGGCAAAATGGTGATACTCCAACAGCTTTTGAGGGAACGAGCTTTTTGCTGGATTGGAAGGCAAGCTCGGTCAGTGGCGAGATGCCGTACTTTAAAAGCTGCTCCAGAACTACTCCTGCTTTATCAAGCTTCATCAGAATCAGCTTACTCTCCTAAGAACCAATCCCCCTTCCCCCTCTCAGGCGATCCTCATTTCTAACAACTTATGGTACCATGCCTGGTGGACTCTGAGGCTTGCTTCTGATACAATTGGACAGTTTCACCTCAGCCATCCCGCTAAGCAGGTTTTCCTTATTCCCGGTAGTGGGCAAAGACCGGTTTGCAATCGAGAAACCATGTGGGCTAGCCATTACTCGTAACACTGGGGACTCTGTGGGGGGACGACTACCCCTTCGTTAATTCTCGAACTCCACAATCCCTAAGTGCGTGATCTACCCTCAAATCTCCGGAGGCCAGGCTCAAAAAGGGTACTGTTTTGGTCACTCGGCGGTGACCTGGCCGGTGGAATTTATGCTCCAGAGGAGTTAATCGATCCTTTCCCCAAATGGAGATGCTATCGCTCCCTTCATCTCCAGCGTGAGGTCCCGAATGCAGGCGAAGTGGTTGCCACCAAAACCCCGAGGGTTGTCCTGATTTTTGGCGGTAGTCTACTGTATGCAAGAGCGCCTCATCTTGCGAAAGGCACGACATTACGAGTATGATACATTGATCCAAGTTGTATTCGTTGGTAGGCCCAAGCAAGTACAGGGCAGGACAAAGAGCAATGCTCGCACTTGGTGATGCTGGGGCTCCTAAGTTACGTGAAGTGAAGTGAGGTGGAATGCTTTGATGGGGCGAACATGTTGCAGTGCTGCGATGTGTTTATTGGTCTATGTTGTGGGATGTCGCGGTGCAGTACGTACTGTACATTTTTAGCTTGTTCGGTTCGTCTGTTGAAGTGGGGATAGGATTGTGTGTCAGGTTGATATGTCCGGCGGGCGGAGCGGAATGGGTAACAGGGGGTTGGTTGTGCTTGTACGTCCTCCTCGAGTTGTGTGATAGTGGCATTGACGCACCTTTCTCGTAATTGAACGACATCTGTGAACACACCTGCTGTTGTATACCTCCGAAATTTAGCCTTTCTGCTTAAATTATGGTGTCATGTAGTGCTGGTCATGTTCGCAAACGACGTTCAGTTACGAGTAGAGTCTGGGATTTCGGGAACTAGGAGAGCATTTTTCTCTCATAGTAGCGCCGGTTCTGTCTGAGGTAACCCACATCAAGTGTACTCGGGGGGTCATTGAAAACAGGAAAACGCAACCTCTGTCTCTATAGATAATTGTATGGGATTATCAGAAACAGTTTTCCAGTTATTGATGATCCCCCCCGGGTGCACCTATGCATAATATCGTAACGAGTGAGAAGCGAGGTGGGCAACGTGCTTGCTATTATCAGTCTCCCTCACCCTCCAACTCTCAATAGCGTCTGCTAATGAGCTGGGCCCGACTAAGTCCGTCCAAGGACGCATATTGAGATAAGAATTGTCCAAGATATGAATATGCTAGAAATATGGTGCTTGTCGTAAGACGCGAGGGCGTTTCCTCAATCCACCCGCATCTGGCTAGGATCGCACTGGCCCATGTCTGCTGCGGTATTACGATAGCGTTGAAATACTGGAGTATGATTTGCCAACTGTTTATCAGTTTCGCTTACCCCCGTGGTTCCCGAGAAGATTATTTCTGGCGATCTGGGTTTGGCTGCATGCATCCTGAGACAAATGATATCTTGTCCTTTCCTCACAACTTGCTTTTTTTCCACCTCTTGCCCTCGCATTCTGGGTCTGCGACAGCCAGTGGTATAAGATTATCATGAGTCGTAAGTCACAACTCTGGTTCTATTGCCTTCTTCGCCTCAAGTCCTCAGGGCATAAGGACTGCATGACGTCGATGCACTGTATGTCTGGACCCTCCATGCGGTTCAGTGTGAGGCGATTAAGTACCCGGCTGACCTGGAGGAGCTCGGAACAGCCCAAAACTGCTGTATATACTCAAAGAAAACAGGAGTGCTGGGGTGGGCCCCAGTATCGGTATCACCTCGCGATAGATGTCTTTGCCCAACCGCACTGTCAATCTTGGATGGTGGGCCTGATAGAACCATACATGGTCAGCGCAGACGCCACCAGCCGGATCATGGGGCACGCGACTGAGGAATCACTGCAATTTCAAAGGACATTGGGTCCGAAACACCCAGGCTAGCTGATACTCGAGCAGTCGTTGAGTAGATAATATTGCGGTGGGTCCGGGATGGGAAGATCTGCAACTTGCGCTCAGACCCCAAGGCTGGCTGTATGCAAATGCCCCGGACTGGTATCTAGAATACGGTAGACCAAGGTCTCAGGTAAAGCCCTGAAAGTCACCAGACAGGCTCTTGATTTAATGTGAATAATCCCCGGATCTGGACTCCCGCAGGTCCAAGCTCATACCTAGTTTCCCGATCCCACAGCGGCCGAGAACGCCAACAGCCATTAGCCCAAGCGGCCGGCGTGAAACCGGCAGTCGATTGCGTCTAACACATCCAAGTTGCTTGGTTCAGTTGGAGTTGGAATGGATGATACACATTGTATGCAGCCGCTTCTGGTCCTATCTTCCGCTTGCCTGCCATGCGGGAACGGGCAGGCATTCGGGATAGTAAAGGTCTTGCCTCACCAACCGATCAGAAATTACGTCGATGGCCAAAGTGAGGAGTGGGGTCTTGAGATCGGCACGTGGTTATCCAGCTGGATGCGTCTTCGTTCATGCAGATGATTGGTTTCCCGATCGTGATATACCACCAATCGGGTGTGGAGATCGCGAGGGAGGCCCGAGATTTGTCCTAAATCAGATTGGACACGGGAAGAGAGCGGGACGTAGTGGAACTGAGACAACGATAATCTTAGTCCTAGCGTGCTGGTAATAGACCGGTGGTAAGACTCGAGTGAGAGAGGGTGACTGCAGGATGATGGAGAGAACCCCCCTTACATCACCCTTGAAGGATTCGATCTAGACGTGAGCCAAGACCCACGCAGTTGTGCGGGAAATTTGAAGGTGAAGACCTGTGCTCGGGTAGAGACTTGGTTCGAGCTACAGTGGAGTGCCAAATCCAGCAAGGTCGGATGAACCCCCCCGCCTTGGCGAATTGTGTGGTGAAGGAACCCAGGAGGGGGAGGGCACGAGTGAGGTTGGAAAGGAGGGCTAGCCAAAGGCCCACCAGCTTGGTGGACTACGGTGGTGCTTATACGAAAATAAGGGGATAGCTGAGAAAGAGGTTGTATGGTGAGTGAGAACCTGTGAAGTCTGGTTCTAACATTAGGGTTGATAGCTGGGTGGAATGGGATGAACAGAGACCAAGTGCCGTAGCCTACCATACGGGTGAGAGCGAGGGAGAGAATGGAGAGATGAGAAAATTGCGGTGAATTCTTTTTCAGCATCCAGGGGGTGAATTCCGGATATATATGTATGAGGGGGGCCCAAGGAGCTACGGTACAGTAGCGCAAACTTTCTAAAATTCGCTAGTGACATTGTGTTATATGATGCGATGCCAAAATATCTATTGCTGAGGCGATGGACTCTATGTCTTTCCCATCGTGGCTCGTGTTTATTCCCGTGTGTTCCGAGTAGATTATTCAGTGCGGATGGGTTAGGCATTTATTAGGATAAACTTCTGACATTCAGCGATTTCGTTCGTGTCTGCCGGTATGATAGCTATTAGAGGGACCGCTAATCTGGAGTAATCCGCTATCATACCTCCGGCATTGCTGACAAAGAAAAAAAAATTGAGCCTCAAGTGACTTTGTCTTGGAAAATTCCTTGCCGAACCGCTTTTGTAAGTCACGCTTAGAGCCGCAAAATCTAATTCTGACAACAACTCTGAGAACACAACTACAGCCCACTAGCCGTGATCCACCACCGATTTCAATTGGAAATTCGTCAAACAATGACAAGCTTCAAGAGATCCCTTGCGGACTCTCACGGATCCTCGGAACTATCTTCCAAGGTCTTCCTCAGATCTTCGAAAGGAAAATGCACAAAGATTGTTCGAGAGCTCTACCTCCGTCACGATATCCCCTGCTCGTCAAGACTCTGCACTCGCTGTCTGGCGGACACCAAAGGAGATTCCTATGGGCGCATAAGGCCGTTCGTTCTTTCCCCTAGTCCGCCGGTCAATGATACTATCAAAGTACCCCACTACATCGTCCCCGACACAAACATATTCCTTCACTGCATGGACGTTTTGGAGCACGCGACGATTACGGATGTTATTGTTCTTCAAACGGTACTGGATGAGGTACGAGCGAGATCGCTGCCGTTGTACAACCGCTTGAGGGCATTGGTGGCATCGGAGGAAAAGAGATTTTACGTTTTCCATAACGAGTTTAGATCCGAGACTTATGTGCGACGGGAGCCGGAGGAGACCATCAATGATCGGAATGATCGTGCTGTCAGGCGCGGAGTGCAGTGGTATCACGAGCACTTGAAGGAAGCTGTCAAGGATAGTGGCGGAAACATTGCCGTTGTCATGGTCAGTAATGACAAGGGAAATCTTGAGAAAGGCAAGAGAGAGGGAGTAATTTGTTGCAGTAGTACGTATCCAATGTTGAATATTGGGCAGAGGGGCTAATTGGAAATAGTCAAGGATTATGTCTCTGGTATGAAGAACTCGGCTGAGCTTCTCGATATGATTAGTGTTGCGCTGGAGGATGAGAATGCTAAGGCTGCGAAGGGTGACATGCTTTATCCGGAGGTGAGTGTTTGGTTGTGAGGGTTATAATAATTTACTAACAGGAATAGTACTATTCCATGTCAAAGATGATGACCGGCATCAAGGCCGGCACTCTTCACCAAGGGAAGTTCAACATCAGTCCTTACAACTTCCTCGAAGGTTCCATACATGTACCATCGTTTGACAGACCGCTCCTAATACTAGGCCGTGAGAACATCAATCGTTCCATACACGGGGACCAAGTTGTTATTCGTGTCTTGCCCAAGGACCAATGGAAACAACCATCTAGCAAGATCATTGAGGAAGAAACCATCAGCAAAAACGACAACCCGGACGTTGAACAGCTCGAAGCCATTGAGACAGAGCAGGAGCGTAGAGCACTCATCGATGAAGCAAAGGTGTCACAGGGCGCCATCGGTGAAGGGAAACCACAACCAACTGCGCGGGTTACCGGCATCATTAAGCGGAATTGGAGGTACTATGTCGGGCATCTGGATCCTTCGTCCGCACCTTCCGTAGGCGGGAGATCTCAGCGAAATGTATTCCTGATTCCCATGGATAAGAAGGTCCCAAAGATCCGACTTAGGACTAGGCAAGCGTCCGAATTGTTTGGCAAGAGGATTGTGGTTTCTGTCGACGCTTGGGACAGAACTTCTAGGTACCCTACCGGCCATTTCGTTAGGTCACTAGGCAAGGTTGAGAGCAAAGAGGCAGAAACTGAAGCTTTATTATTGGAGTGGGATGTTCAGTATCGGCCGTTTCCAAAGGCGGTGTTAGATTGTTTGCCAAAAGAGGGGCACGAGTGGAGGGTCCCACAAGACCTAGAAGATCCCAGACTACACCAGAGGGTGGACTACCGTGGGCTTTTAGTTTGTAGTATTGATCCACCGGGCTGTCAAGATATCGACGATGCTCTTCACGCAAGTTGTATGTCAAATGGAAACTATGAGGTTGGCGTACACATAGCAGATGTCACACATTTCGTGAAACCCAGCACCGCCATGGATGACGAAGCCTCGGTGAGAGGAACCACCGTCTACCTTGTGGACAAACGTATCGACATGTTGCCAATGCTCCTCGGCACAGATCTGTGCTCGCTAAAGCCGTACGTTGAGAGATTTGCTTTCTCCGTTACCTGGGAGATTACGGAGAATGGTGATGTTGTCGGCACTAAATTCTCGAAATCGATAATCAAGTCTCGCGAGGCATTCAGTTATGAGCAGGCACAGTTACGCATCGACGACAGGAGTCAGAACGACGAACTCACTCAGGGGATGAGGACCCTGCTCATGCTTTCCAAGAAGTTGCGGCAGAAGCGTATGGACGCCGGTGCCTTGAATTTGGCTAGTGCGGAGGTCAAGATCGAGTTCGAGTCAGAGACTTCAGACCCTATCGACGTCAAGACGAAGAAGATGCTCGAAACCAATTCTTTAGTTGAGGAGTTTATGCTGTTGGCGAACATCAGTGTCGCGGAGAAGATTTATGAAGCCTTCCCGCAAACCGCTATGCTAAGGTTTGTCCCCCCTCTACTGCCCTCCGTACGCCCCCTATATGCCACTTGCGCCAGACCAAAGGCTAACGAACAATCCAGACGCCACGGCGCCCCACCAGCCTCCAACTTTGAAGAGCTCCAAAACCAATTAAAAGTAACCCGAGGCTTGACCCTACGCACTGACAGTTCCAAAGCACTCGCGGACTCACTCGACCGGTGCATCGATCCTTCCAACCCTTTCTTTAATACGCTTGTGCGCATCCTAGCGACACGGTGCATGCTCTCAGCCGAATACTTCTGTTCTGGCGCCCAGGCCTACCCCGAATTCCGGCACTACGGCCTCGCGAGCGAGATCTATACCCACTTTACATCCCCCATCCGTCGGTTTGCAGACGTTGTTGCGCATCGCCAGCTCGCGGCCGCGATCGGCTACGAGTCATTACACCCGACGCTACACTCCAAATCAAAGCTGGAGGGCGTGTGCGGTAACATCAATAACCGACATCGCAACGCGCAGATGGCCGGGAGGGCTAGCGTCGAGTACTACGTTGGGCAGGCGCTGCGCGGGAGGGTTATTGAGGAGGAGGGCTATCTGATGAGGATCTTCTCGAATGGGTTTGTGGTGTTTGTGCCTAGGTTTGGGGTCGAAGGGCTGATCCGCGTGAGGGATTTGGCGCCTGTCGAGCCCAAATCCGAGTTTGACGCTGATAATTATTCGCTTAAGGTCGAGGGGTCAACTGGGAGTTGGTCTGTGGGCTTATTCGATCAGGTTGTGGTCAAGGTTATGGACGATGTGGAGGAGCGTACGGGGAAGCGGAAGATCAAGATGACGCTCGTGAGTGTTAAAGGTCGGAAGCTCGGATGAGTGAAGGGATTGTGATTACTACGGATTGTTGTTGCTGTCGGTGATTATAATACAAATACTGTGTTTCTACATTATCTACCTGTATAATATTACAAGGGTAAATCTGCTTGGCTAAGCCTGTATCTCAAAAAGCCTGACCTTCCCAGCTTCATTCCCGATAGCTACGATCCCCGTCTCCTTCCCTGCCCAACTTATCGCCGTGACTCTACCTAGGGGAGTCCCAGACGTGGGCCAATTCTGGTAAACTGTACAACTAGGCAAATGCACTGCGAACAAACACCATTAATTAGCTAGCAGTATAATATATATATATATATGTGTGTGAAAGAGAGAGCGAGGGGGAAGGTAAACGTACCCATTCTCAAAGCGTCCTTCTTCCCTTTGCTCGCCACGGCGAGAGCCTGGCAATCGGGCGAGAACTCGATAACGCTGACGGCCGTGACCAATTGCTCAAGGACCCTAACCGGCTTTGGATTCTCCTTCGTGCCACCACCGCCGAGAACATTACTGCTGCTACTACCACCGAAGCTCCTAGCGCGATCGTATATATTTACGATCCCGCTCTGACTGCCGATGGCGATCCACTTGTTCCCACCGTTCTTGAGGACCGTGGTGGCGTGCCCGCCCTCGTCTTGCCAGCGCGCGACCACTTTTTCCGAGAGCACGTCGAATTCCCATACCCCGCCCGCTTTATTCCCTATCGTGAGGCCATGGCTGTCGCCCCACCAGGACATGTCTGCGACTCGGCCTTCGACCTTTGCGGCGCAGACCCATTGGTAGGTGGTTGCGTTGAGGATGTTGACGAATCCGCGACTGGCGGCGAGGGCCATGAATTTCCCGTCCGGGGAGATGCGGAAGGTCTCCATTGACCTTTGCACATCTGCGTGGCCGTATATCCGGGTCACTTTCTGGATGGTGCCTGTCGAGAGGTTCCAGATGTGGAAGTATTTTCGCCTGCCGGCGGCGATTATGCTTGTGCCGGAGGGGTGGAAGTGGGCTGTTGAGATGGGGGTGTTGCGCAGGTGCAGGGATGTGGCGGGGGGGTTTGTGGTGCCGTTTATGTGGTGGAGGCGGAGGGTTGAGTCGGGGCCTGAGGAGAGGAGGAGGGGGTGGTGGGGGTGGAAGTGGAGGGTTGATATCATTGACTGGTAACTTGTTAAAATCATGCTGGATGCCTGAAGGGGGAGGGGAGGAGAATGGGATATATGTATACCAAACTACCACCAATCCTATTCCCATCTGCCAACCTCACTATCGTTAACTTCTCCGGCCGCAGCCTCCCTGGAACCTTGCGTGTCCAGTTCGTAGTACTCCTCAGGATCTCCTCGAGACTGGGCGCAGACCTCACCGCTTCCCTATCCCCACCTTCCTCTTCCACCCCGCCCATCTCTTCATCACTACTACTCCCGTCCAACCTCACCCTCTTCCTGTTTGAATCACCGGCAGCCCACTCGGGCACCGGGTAAATCCTCTCAAACTGCCTGCGTAGCCGCGCGGAATACTCCTTCCCACTGACGAGGTCTTCAGCCTCGGTGTCCCGAAGCTTACGCAGCAAGCCCCGATTAGCAAGTGAGATGGTAAGCATTTCGTCGTCGGAGTCTTGCCATGCCGGAAGATCCTCCTCCTCCTTCCCGTCTTCTTCTCCTTCTGAAGAGTCACGACCGGCGCCCGGAATATCCCTAGTGGGGATTACATCGGTACTGGACGGCCCCTCGTCAACAAAGAATAACTCATCATCTTGTAGCGCTTGTAAGTCTGCTCCCGCATCTGCATCCCCATCCCCGGCAAGCGCAATCCCTCCTCCTCCTCCATCGCTGTCGTCGGAATATCCACCGTCAAGTTCATTCAACCCGGCTTCAAAACCTTCTGCATCGCCGAAGATTAATTTTTCGAGAAACTCCTCTTCGGCATCTTTCTCCGGAACGGGTGCTCCAGTATTCGTTTTTTCTGAAGATGAGGGTTCTGCGAGGACTAGGGAAGTGGATTTCGAAGGGCCGGCTTTCGAGCGGGACTTTTTGCCCATTTTTGCCGCGTTGGTTGGGGTAATTGTGGGTTCGCTGGTGGCGGTTGTGGTGGGGTGAAGTGCTCTATGAAGTGAATATTTTTCCCTATCCAGAAGGGGAAGGGAAAAAGGTTCTTTGGTAGCGAGTGGGTGTCACGTGATATAAGCCGCATGTTGAGTGTAAAATGCGAGTGAGGGGATGTGCGTTTGGGGTAAATGGAATGAGGGTTGATCGCGCATCTACAGCATCGAGCATCACGAGGCAGAAAAACACATATCACCTTATTTCCAAATGCAAAGGGGAAGAAGAAGAAAGCCTCGATTGATGCATTTACACTATCTACCGTACCGTGCACAATCGCTCACCAAACTCCATGCTTTATCCACATCCTTCCCATAGAGCGGTAACTACGGATCCGAACCCCCCTCTCCCGTGCTATACGAATATCCCATAGTGACAGACTGCGACACCTGGCGCTCATTCGTCAGGCTTGTGGTAGTTGACCTTGTCGTTCCAACTGCGAGTCATTAGCACACGCGATCTACCGAGGAAATAATATAGAAACCTACAAAAGAGTCTAGAGAACGTCAGCGACCCATCAACCATGTGTTAGAAGAAGAAGAAGGAGGAGGAAGAGATACCTTGTCACCATTCCCCCAGAAGTAATTCTTGGTCCTGATGTTCTGATACGGGTACTCGGTCCTCTCCTCTAGCGGGGGCAAATGGGCCCAATGCTCCCAATGCTCATTCCAAAGGTTGTACGCATTGATACCCGCGAGGAGGACAGCGGGAATGACGGCGCTATTTCCCCACCCCATTAGTCCTCCATTCCCCGACCCTCCATCGGTGCGCGAGCTTGCCGAGGGAACATACTAGATGGAAAGCTTCCTCCAAAGCTCTATCGGACAATTAGCCACTAAAGTGCCCGGGAGAAACGGGGGGGGGGAGAGGGGGAAGGAATGTGGTACCGCTAGATTCGGCAGCATGCTGCCTCACTGCTTCACGTTCCTTGACAAACGTGCTCTCGGCGCGCTTCGGCACCGACTTTGTGGTTAGACGGCGGGCTTTCTGTAGGATGCGTGGCTGCGTGCGCGTAGCGCGGGCGAGGATGCGAGCAGATAGCATTGTCGGTGTTGCTTTATGAGCGGAGATGTGATGGTTGTTGGTTGGTTGGTGACGAAGGCGAGTTTGTTTCGGCGGGGATGGAATGGAATGAGATGGGGTGATAGAATTCGTTTCAGGGATTCGGTGGGTGAATGATTATGTAAGGTGGTCCGCAGTGCAGCGACAAGGTACTATCGTACAGTAGTAGTGCCAGTACTTTGCGAGAGGTCTTCATTCACACCACACCTTATTCTGAATCTTGGAATGCAGACTAGTATCAAATGTAGAGAAGAGTAGGTTTCTAAGGCTGAGAGAAAAGGGGAGTGAACCAAGAGGCTGCATGTCAGCCTTTCCACTGAGTATAATAATATTATAACATATATTCATGCTTCCTGACATAGCGTAGAGTACGGTACCTGCCGACGCAACCTACCGCCGGACATGCCTTTAAGCTTTGTACAGTTGCCCCACCCCCATATTCGTCAAACCATCAACCGGATTCAACTCTCCTCCCCGTTCTCGACAAAAAAACAAGTTAAAACAAGTTAAAACAAGGATTATAAAACTGCCTAGTGGTCATTCCCAATCCAGCAGGCTATGGGCAGAGTGCGGGAGACTGACTTTCGGGGTTCACAGGTGGCCTTGGTGACCATTACAGGAACTCGGTGGCAGGTTCCATGCCATCAATATGAGGGGCACCATGTCCTCCCCAACAGCTTTGCTACCGCCTCTAATTGAAACAGCATTCGGTACCGCCAGGGCCATTCACATGCAGGCTAGTTTACCGCAGGCTGCTTCACAATGGCTGCGACTGGCTGCCTCCTGGACAGTCGTAATGGTTGGCGTGGGGTGTTCGAAAACATCACTTCCGATATCCCTGGCATCAAGGAGCGTTTGAAAGGCCTCGCTGACTTTCAAGAGGCCCTCTCCACCGATTTTGCAGCTGTATGTAATGAGGTACAAGTCTGCCAGTCGATGGTCTTGGAAGGTGGCCATTGCCTCACGAAGGTTCTCGATGGGAGTAGAAAACCGATGCGGCAGTAGCTCCAGGAACTGGAGGACTGAAAGGAGGGTGCCGCCGTAAGAAATGGAATGATTGGACCTCACGCTACAACATTGGAGTTGCCTTTGCTTGTAAGGTCTGGCTCTTCTCTTTTTCTTTTTCTTTTCTGTCTTAAGCTCAGGCTGAGGAGGCTGGTTTTCGCTGTGCGGTCATCGCCCTATCCAAGAGAGGGAGTTTCAGAAGTCCTAGCTTGAGGTTCGATTATTCGAGTTCTTATGTGCGATAAGACGGACTGCAATTCCACCCTGAAGGCTTAATGCTAGTAAGCCGCAGGCTTCTTTCCACAATGACCGATATCTAATTTGTGAGAATGAGTGGAGACCATTTTACTTTCTTGTCCCCCCACTTGCCCTTTCGTTGTTCTTTTTAAATAGATATTCCAAATTCAAGACTAGATGAATCTGTGGTTTTGTGAACCCCTTCCCCGAAAAGATTATTTTTCTCCATGGTCTTGAATGGCATGGTATTACCGTAGTCCAAATTTGTAGTGCAGTTTCTTGGTGATCACAACCGTTTAACCCGCTGGTTGTCACGGGCACAAGTCCGGACAAAATCATTGAGAAGGTGCCATCGTCTCGCCATGGGGTGGGATGCTGGGTTGTGGCTGGGTAAGGGCTTGGCGTTGCTCCGCTTTTTATCACTTAACTATAACATACGAAGGTACAAGTGCCATGGGTGATGTTTTCGTACAAGAATTGCCAAGTAATAAGTAGGGTAATGGGTAAAGCAGGTAAAGTACTGAACACTAAGACATGGGGCATCGTGACCTGAGAAACACCA
>Ga0307513_10000045_pt1 | contig 158626 bp, 168 predicted proteins | sample 15_EM_MG_FD_202174 | JGI IMG/M metagenome (GOLD analysis project Ga0307513, IMG submission 202174) | Populus trichocarpa ectomycorrhiza microbial communities from riparian zone in the Pacific Northwest, United States - 15_EM | ecosystem: Host-associated > Plants > Roots > Unclassified...
GTCGGCGAGGAAGCGGCCGGCGGTCATCTTGTCGTGGACCACCTTGGGGATGGCCAGGACCGAGGGGGCGAGGTCGGCGGGGTCGACGGCGTGGACGGTGAAGTTGCGGCTGGCCAGCACCTGGCTCCAGCCGCCGGGGCTGGCGCCCAGGTCGATGGCGACGCCGCCGTTTTCCAGCGGCAGGCCGAACACCAGGACGGCCTCCTCCAGCTTGTGGCCCGATCGCGAGACCTGGTCGGGCTCGGCGCGCAGCCGCACCCGGCCGCCCGGCCAGTCGGCCAGGGCGTCGGCGGTGGAGGCCGAGGCCAGGACCAGCCCGCGGCGGGCGATGCAGACATGGATGGTCTTGGCGCAGCCGGCGCGGCGGATCTCGCGGCCGGCGGCGGAAAGGTGGGCCCGCAGCGCGGAGTCGACCTGCGACTGCACACCGCCCGGCGCGCCCTCGGCCGCCCAGACCTGCAGGGCCACCGGCGCCCCGCCGGGCCATTCCTCCATCAGGGCCTGGGCCGCCGCCGTCAGGCGGGGCAGGCCGTCGGCCACGTCCTCCAGCGGCACGGTCTCGCGCACCTGCGTCAGGTGGCGGACGAAGAAGGCGGGCTTGGTGAGGCAGGCCTGGGCCAGCCGCTCCAGGCTCAGGTCCTCGCAGGCGAGCTGGCCGACGTCGTCGCCGACGCGGACCACCCTGGCGGTGGGATAGAGCGCCTTCAGGTCGGCGACGGCGTCGCGGTAGGCGTCGGGCGCGCAGGAGAACAGGTATGTGGGAGACATCGCCTGCTCCTACAGGTTCGGGGCGTCCGCGTCCTTAGTCTTCGGTGAGGCGCGCCTTACCGCTTCTTGCGCGGGCCCTTTGCGGCGAGTTCGCGCAGGGCGGCGTTGGCGATGGTCAGCTTGGCGAAGGTCCAGTCGCCGCCCGCGGCCTCGATCTCCTCGACCGTCTGGCGCGCCCGGCCGGCCAGGTCGCGACGCAGCGCGGCCCAGGAGGCGATCGCCGCCTGCGCCGTCCCGTCGCTGTCGCCGGCCTGGGGATTGCCGGCGAAGGTCATCACCGCCTGGGTCAGGGCCGCCTGTTCGGCCAGCAGGTCCTCGATCAGCCGCCGCACCGCCGTGCGCTCGAAGGCGTCGCCGGCCGTGAAGCCGCCGGCCGCCTCGCGCAGCCGGTCGAAGGCGAAGACCGCGCCGGTCTGGTGATAGAGCCGCGCCACATTGGCGATGGGCCAGCTGGACGCCTCGGCCAGGTCCACCAGGTCGGCGGCCGTCGACAGCGGTTGCAGGGCCGAGACCTGCCGCGCCAGGTCCTGCGGCGCGCCGGCGGCGACCAGCTGTTCGACGCGCTTCTCGAAGGTCGCCCGCTCCACCGGCGCCAGGATGTCCGGCGTCAGCTTGCGCAGGCTTTTGAGGCCGGGGCCGTAGCGGGTGCTGAGCGCCTCCACCGGCTGGCTCTCGCCGGCCGCGCGCCGGGCCAGCCAATAGGTCTTGCCGCGCAAGGTCGCGCCGAGGCGACGGAACAGCGCCATCTGGCCGGCCGCCGGGACCTTGCCGTCCAGCGCCGCGACCGCGTCCCAGAGCGCGGCGATATCCAGCACCGCCTTGGCCGCCTCGTAGCCGGTGACGAGGGCTGTCGTGTCGCAGGCCGCCGCCGCCTGCAGGCGCATGGGGAAGCTCGGCCCGCAGCGGTTGACCAGGTCGTTGGCCAGCACGGTGGCGATGATCTCGCGGCGCAGCCGGTGCTTGCGGATGGCGTCGCGATAGCGCCGCAGCGGCTTGGGGAAATAATCCTCCAGCACGTCCTCGAACCAGGGGTCCTCGGGCGTGGCGGAATCGGCGATGTCCCGCGACAGCTCCAGCTTGCCGTAGGCCAGCAGGACGGCCAGTTCCGGCCGGGTCAGGCCCAGGCCCGCCTTGGCGCGTTCGGCGATCACGAGCGCGTCGGGCAGGCCCTCGACATTGCGGTCCAGCCGGCCCTCGCGCTCCAGCTCGATCATGAACTGGGCGTGGGGCTGCAGTTCGCCGACGGTGTCCATCTCGGCCAGCGAGAGCGCCAGGGTCTGGTCGTAGTTGTGGGCCAGGACGTGGGCGGCGACCTCGTCGGTCATCGACCGCAGCAGGGTGTCGCGGCGCTTGCGGGTCAGCTGGCCGGTGCGCTCGAGCATGCCGGTCAGGATCTTGATGTTCACCTCGTGGTCGGAGCAATCGACGCCGGCCGAGTTGTCGATGGCGTCGGTGTCGATCCGCCCGCCGGCCAGGGCATATTCGATGCGCCCGGCCTGGGTGAAGCCGAGGTTGGCGCCTTCCCCCACCACCTGCACCCTAAGGTCCGCGCCGTTGATGCGCACCGCGTCGTTGGCCTTGTCGCCGACGTCGGCGTGGCTCTGGCTCTTGGCCTTCACATAGGTGCCGACCCCGCCGAGGTAGAGCAGTTCGGCCTGGGCCTTGAGGATGGCGTTGATCAGTTCGGTCGGCGTCGGGGCCTCGTTCTCGATCCCCAGCATGGTGCGCGCCGTGGCGCTGAGCGGGATGGATTTCAGGGTGCGCGGATAGATCCCGCCGCCGGCCGAGATCAGCTTGCGGTCATAGTCGTCCCACGACGAGCGGGGCAGGGCGAACAGGCGCGCGCGCTCGGTCCATGACGTCGCCGGATCGGGTTGCGGATCGAGGAAGATGTGGCGGTGGTCGAAGGCCGCTATCAGCCGGATCTGTTTCGACAGCAGCATGCCGTTGCCGAACACGTCGCCCGACATGTCGCCGACGCCGACGACGCTGAACGGTTCGGCCTGGATGTCCTTGCCCAGTTCGCGGAAGTGGCGCTTGACGGCTTCCCAGGCGCCGCGCGCGGTGATCGCCATCACCTTGTGGTCGTAGCCCACCGAGCCGCCGGAGGCGAAGGCGTCCCCCAGCCAGAAGCCGTAGTCCTCGGCCACGCCGTTGGCGATGTCGGAGAAGGTGGCCGTGCCCTTGTCGGCGGCGACCACCAGGTAGGGATCGTCCGGCTCATGGACGATGACGTCCTGGGGATGGATCACCTCGCCCTCGGGCGTCAGGTTGTCGGTGATGTCCAGCAGGCCGGCCAGGAAGGTCTTGTAGGCCCGCACGCCTTCGGCGCGGACCTGGTCCGGCGCGCCGCCCTTGGGCAGCTGCTTGGGATAGAAGCCGCCCTTGGCGCCGACGGGCACGATGACGGCGTTCTTGACCTGCTGGGCCTTGGCCAGGCCCAGCACCTCGGTGCGGAAGTCGTCGCGGCGGTCGGACCACCGCAGGCCGCCACGCGCGATGGGCCCGAACCGCAGGTGGACCCCCTCCACATGGGTCGCCCAGACGAAGATCTCGCGGTAGGGCTTGGGCAGCGGCAGGTCGGTCAGTTCGCCGCTGGCCACCTTGAAGCTGATGTAGGGCTTGGGCTCGCCGTCCTCGCCGCGCTGGTAGAAGTTCGTCCGCTTCGCAGCGTTCACCAGCAGGGCCATGCGGCGCAGCACCCGGTCGTCGTCCAGGCTCTGGACCTGCTGCAGGGCCTCGACGATCTCGTCCATCACCGCCTTGGCCTGGGCCTGGCGCGCCGCCAGGTCGACCGCCATGCCCGGATGGAACTTGGTGCGGAACAGGTCGAGGATCAGGCGGGCGATGCCGGGGTTGTTCGACAGCGCCTCTTCCTGCACCCGCTGGCTGGGGTCGAGCCCCGTCTGCTGGCGATGGCGGGCGAGCGCCCGGATCAGCGCCGCCTCCCGCCAGGAGATCGCCAGTTCCAGCACCAGGCGGTTGAAGCCGTCGTTCTCCGTCTTGCCGGTCCAGACGGCGACGACCGCGGCCTCGAAGGCCGGCTTGACGTCGCTGAACACCAGGTGTTCGCCACGCTCGTCCTGGATCTCGAACTCGTGCACCCAGACCCAGGCCCCGTCGGCGCGGCGGATCGGGAAGCCCTCCTCGACCATGGCCTTCAGGCCCATGCTCTCCAGGATGGGCAGCACGTCGGCCAGGGGCGCGGGGGCGCCGGGCTTGTAGAGCTTGAAGCGGAACTGCGTGGCGGCGTCGTCGGCCGGCCGGAAGGCCCGCGCGCGCACCGCCTCGTCCGGCGCCAGGCTTTCGATCACGGCGATGTCGGCCAGCGCCTCCTGCGCGTCGTAGCGCTCCCGATAGCCGGCGGTGAAGGCGTCGGCGTAGCGGGCCAGCGTCCGTGAAACCTCGTCCGGGTCCCGGCCGCTGGCGCGGACCGCGGCGTCGAACCGGTCGAGCCAGGTGCGCGCGGCCTCGGCGATCTCGGCCTCCACCCTGCGCAGCGACGGCTGCAGGTGGTCGCCGGGGCTGTAGCCGATGATGTAGTGCACGCGCGCCAGCGGCGCGTCGGAGAAGCTGGGGTAATAGGCCGAGACCCGGCCGCCATAGGCCTTGGCCAGGATATCGCCGGCCCGCGCCCGCAGCGTGGAATCGTAGCGCTCGCGCGGCACGAACAGCAGCACCGAGGCGAACCTGTCGAAGGGATCGCACCGCTCGAACAGCCGCACCCGGGGCCGGTCATAGAGATGCAGGATGCCCAGCGCCTGGGTCAGCAGCTCGCCCTCGGTCATCTGGAAGAGTTCGTCGCGGGGATAGTTCTCGACGATGGTGGTCAGGCGCTTTTCGTTGTGGCTGCCGGGCGTCATCCCGGCCTTGGCCAGGACGTGGGCCACCTTGGCGCGGATCAGCGGCACGTTGTCGGCCGGCTGGTCGTAGGCCTCGGAGGTGAACAGGCCGACGAACCGCACCTCGCCCAGCGGCAGGCCGTCGTCGCCGTACCGCTTGACGCCGATATAATCCATGTAGGCGCGGCGATGGACGCGCGAGCGGACATTGGACTTGGCCACGGTCAGCGCGGGGTCGCTGGCCAGCCGGTCCTTGACCTGGGCGGTGAGCAGGGCCGGCTCGTTGGCGCGCCGCAGCACCGTGCGTTCCGGGTCGCGCAGGACGCCCCAGCCGTCGGTGGCGTTGTAGAGCGGCTCCTCGGCCGCATAGTCGCCGTCGGCCAGCCGCGGATAGTCGTAGACCCGCGCGCCCAGGAACACGAAGTGCTCGGCCGCCGCCCATGAGAGGAAGGCGACTTCCTCCGGGTCGGGAACGCGACCGCCGTGGCCGGCCTGCAGTTCGGCGCTGGTGCGGCCCATCAGGGCCAGCATGGGTTCGAAGTCCTCCACCGCGGCGCGCACGTCGGCCAGGGTCGTCTCGATGCCGGCGATCAGGGCGGCTTCGCGGTCGGCGCCCACCGGATCCAGGATCACCTGGATCATCGATTCCCGGCGCGGCGCGCCCTTGATCGCCCGTTCCCCCTTGCGGTCGCGGGTCACGGCGACCACCGGGTGGAACATGGCGCGCACCGACAGGCCCTGGTCGGCGATCTCGCCCATGATGCTGTCGACGAGGAAGGGGGCGTCGTCCTGTACGATCTCCAGGCGGTCCAGGCGCCCGCCCGCCTCGCCCAGCGCGGCGGCCACGCGCACGACCGGCGCCCGCCCGCGGCGTTTCGCGCCGAAGGCCCAGAAGTCGGCCAGGTTGGCGGCCAGGTCCTCTGGGGAAAGCTCGGGGGTCTCGTCGGCGGCGGCGTCGGCGGCGGCCTGTTCGATGAAGGCCGTGGCGGCCTCGATGGCCACATCGCCGTCGACCGCCGCCAGGAAGGCCCGGATCAGCGATTTCGCCGGGCTCGAACGCTTGGGGGCGGGGCGATTCATGACGCTGCGGCGTCCCTGGACGCGAGAACGCCGCCGGAGGAGAGATTCCGGCGGCGCATGGCTCCGCTGTGGGGGACCAGCAGAACACTCGTTGCTCGCGGCGCCCTTGGGCTTGGGGTCTGGACGCGTTCCGAAGAACTCGAGCCAATCTTAGATAGGAAGCGATCGACCAATTTAAAGCCCTAGCTTTTGCTGACGCGCGGGGCGCTTTCGGGAGCCGTCTTCTTGGGTGGGACCGGGGTCTTGCGAGGGGGCGGCGCGTCCGGTGGTACGCCCGGTTTGTGACTTTTCAGCTTATCCGGCTCGCCGTCGGCCGACAGCAGCACGGCGACCCAGCGGGTGCCGGAGAACTGGGCCAGGATCACCATCATCATGACCGTCAGCGGGGTGGACAGGAACATGCCCGCCACGCCCCAGATCTTGCCCCAGAAGGCCAGCGCCAGCAGCACCACCACCGGGTCCATGTTCAGGCTTCGCCCCTGCATCCGCGGCAGCACCACGTTGCCCACCACGAACTGGATCGACTGCAGCACGCCCAGCAGGATCACCGCCGGCCAATAGCTGTCGAATTCCACGAGCGCGAAGATCGGCGGGGCCAGGATGCCCACCAGGCCGCCCACCACCGGGATGTAGGAGGCGATGAAGATCAGGAAGGCCCAGAAGACCGCATTGTCCAGGCCGATGACGGCCATCGCCAGCCACGACCCGACGGCGATCATCAGGCCGGTCACCGTCTGCACCCACAGATACTGCTCGACCCCGTCGCGGATGCGGATGAAGGCGTCGATGGAGTCCTGGCGCTCGTCGCGGTTGGGGAACAGCCCGACGATCTTGCGCTCGAACCCGCGTCGCGAGGCCAGGATGAAGCCCAGGTAGATCAGGATGAACAGCGCGTTCGAGGCGAACCCCTGCAGCGCCTTGGCCACGTCGCCGAGATAGCGGGTCGGGTTGAGCTGCAGGAACAGCTGGCCGACCGTGGGGGGCACGTCGATCCCCATCATCGCCGCGACGCGGGCGATCAAGGCGTTCAGGCGCGGGCCGTAGGTCGTGGCCTGGGCGACGAAACTGGTGGCGTTGTCGGCGATCACGAAGGCCGCGCCGAAGAACAGCAGGATCGACAGCACCACCGCCACGGGCAGGGCGGCGCTTCGCGACAGCCGGGGCAGGCGATGGCGCAGCACGCGGGCGAACCCGTCGATCATCACCGCCAGGAACATGGCCAGCGCCAGCGGCGTCAGGATGTCGGCCAGCCAGTAGATCGCGGCTCCGGCGGCGATCACCGCCACGATGACCAGAGCGTTGCGGGCGACGGACGACTCGGGTGCAGCCATCGGGGGACTGTCTTCGCCGTCGCCGGTTGCGTCAATCGCCACGGCCAGGGCGCGTCAGGCTCTAGTGGCGCAGTCGGACGCGGAAGGCTAGCTTGCGCCCGGGCTTCAGATTCAAAGGTACGAGATGGCGAACGAAGACAGCGTGCTGATCGGCTATTCCGACCATTTCGAGGTGCTGCGGCTGGACCGCGCCAATCGCCACGGCGTCGTGGCCGGCGCGACGGGCACCGGCAAGACCGTGACCCTGCAGATCCTGGCCCAGGGGTTGTCCGACGCCGGGGTGCCGGTCTTCGCCGCCGACGTGAAGGGCGACCTCAGCGGCATCGCCGCGGTCGGCGCGCCCAACGAGAAGATGCTGGCCCGCGCCAAGACCATGAACCTGGAGATCCACCCGGCCGCGGCGCCGGTGATCTTCTGGGACCTGTTCGGCGAACAGGGCCACCCGGTCCGGGCCACCATCTCCGAGATGGGGCCGCTCCTGCTGTCGCGCCTGCTGGAGCTGAACGACGTCCAGGAAGGCGCGATGAACGTGGTCTTCAAGGCCTGCGACGAACAGGGCCTGCTGCTGCTGGACCTGAAGGACCTGCAGGCGGCGCTCGCCTACGCCTCGGAGAATTCCAAGGATCTCGGCGCCCGCTACGGCGCCGTCGCCCCCGCCACCATCGCCACCATCCAGCGCAAGCTGCTGGTGCTGGAGAACCAGGGCGCCGAGCAGCTGTTCGGCGAGCCGGCGCTGGCGCTCTCGGACCTGATGCGCACGGACTCCTCAGGCCGCGGCGTCATCAATGTGCTGGCCGCCGACAAGCTGATCAATTCGCCCCGCCTCTACGCCACCTTCCTGCTGTGGCTGCTGTCGGAACTGTTCGAGGAGCTTCCCGAGGTCGGCGACCCCGAGAAGCCCAGGCTCGCCTTCTTCTTCGATGAGGCCCATCTGCTGTTCCGCGACGCGCCCAGGGCGCTGATCGAGAAGGTCGAGCAGGTGGTGCGGCTGATCCGCTCCAAGGGCGTCGGCGTCTATTTCGTCACCCAGAACCCGGCCGACATCCCCGAAACCGTGCTGGGCCAGTTGGGCAACCGCATCCAGCACGCCCTGCGCGCCTATACGCCGATGGAGCAGCGCGGCCTGAAGGCGGCCGGCGACAGTTTCCGCGTCAATCCGGCCTTCGACACCGTCGACGCCATCCAGGCGCTGGGCGTCGGCGAGGCCCTGGTCTCGGTGCTCGACGAGAAGGGCGCGCCGACCATGGTCCAGAAGACCCTGATCCGGCCGCCGGCTTCGCGCCTGGGCCCGATCCTGCCCGCCGAGCGCGCCGCCATCATGGCGTCCAGCCCCGTGCGCGGCCTCTACGACAAGACGCAGGATCGCGAGTCGGCCTTCGAAATGCTGCAGGCGCGCGCCGGCAAGGCCGCGGCGGCGGCCGAGCAACAGGCCGCGCAGGCGCCGGCCCCCGCGCCGCGCCCGGCTCCTGCGCCGCGCGCCGCACCCAGGTCCAATCGCCAGTCGATGGGCGAGACCTTCGCCAAGTCGCTGCTGCGCACGATTGGCAGCACCGTCGGCCGCGAACTGCTCCGCGGCGTCATGGGCAGCCTGCGGCGGCGCTAGACGCCCAGTCCTTCTCCCGCGGGGCCTGCCTCATCACTCCGTGTCATCCCGGACAACCGCTGTCGCGGCTTCCGGGATGACACGAGCGGGATGCTCTTCGATTGCGCAGCGCTCCCGCAGGCGCAGCAGGATTTTCAGTCGCCCGTCACCGGCGTCGGCTCGGGATTGTCCCCGCCCAGCCAGCGGTAGGTCACGCCCGCCAGGGCCGCGCCGATCAGCGGAGCCAGCCAGAACAGCCATAGCTGGCTGATCGCCCAGCCGCCGACGAAGATCGCCGGCCCGGTGCTGCGCGCCGGGTTCACCGAGGTGTTGGTCACCGGAATGCTGATCAGGTGGATCAGGGTCAGGCAGAGCCCGATGGCGATGGGGGCGAAGCCCTTGGGCGCCGAACCGTGGGTGGATCCCAGGATCACGAACAGGAAGCCGAAGGTCATCACCACCTCGGCCACGAAGGCGGCCGTCAGGCTGTAGTGGCCCGGCGAGTGCTCGCCATAGCCGTTGGAGGCGAAGCCCGCGGCGACGTCGAAGCCGGGGGCTCCGCTGGCGATCAGGTAGAGCACGCCCGCGCCGGCGATCCCGCCCAGCACCTGGACTATGACGTAGGGCGCCAGGTCCTTGCCCGGAAACCGTCCGCCCACGAACAGTCCGAGCGACACCGCCGGATTGAGGTGGCAGCCGGAAACATGACCGATGGCGTAGGCCATGGTGAGCACGGTCAGGCCGAAGGCCAGCGAGACGCCCAGCAATCCGATGCCGACATCGGGAAAGGCCGCCGCCAGCACGGCGCTGCCGCAACCCCCCAGAACCAACCACGCCGTGCCGATAAACTCGGCCGACAACCGCTTTATCAAACCCATCGTTCCCTCCTGGTCATGAGATCGCCAGGAGGCGATTGCGCGCGCGAAACGCGACGGCGTCAACAGCAGAGGTTGTAGGCGACCGGCCGGGCGGCGAGCGCCGGGCCGGTCGCCCGGGCCCTAGCGCGGCGCCATGCGGATGGCGCCGTCGAGGCGGACGTCCTCGCCGTTGAAGTAGCCGTTCGACAGCATGGTCAGCGCCAGCTGGGCGTACTCTTCCGGCATGCCGAGGCGCTTGGGGAAGGGCACCGAGGCCGAGAGCGCGGCCTTCACGTTCTCCGGCGCGCCGGCCAGCAACGGGGTGTTGAAGATCCCCGGCAGGATGGTGTTGACGCGGATGCCGTCGCCCATCAGGTCGCGGGCGATGGGCAGGGTCATGCCGACCACGCCGCCCTTGGACGCCGAATAGGCCGCCTGGCCCATCTGGCCGTCCTCGGCCGCGACGGAGGCGGTGTTGACGATCGCGCCCCGCTCGCCGTGCTCGCCGATCGGCTCCAGGTCCAGCATGCCCTTCGCCGACTTGGCGATGCAGCGGAAGGTGCCCACCAGGTTGATCTGGATGATGGCGTTGAAGGCGTCGAGCGGGAAGTGCCTGGCCTCGCCGGTCTGCTTGTCGCGGCTGGCGGTCTTCACCGCATTGCCGGTGCCGGCGCAGTTCACCAGCACGCGTTCCTGGCCGTGCGCGGCGCGGGCCTTCTCGAAGCCGGCGTCGACGTCCTCGTCCGAGGTCACGTTGACCTTGCAGAAGACCCCGCCGATCTCCTTGGCGACTGCTTCGCCCTTCTCGGCGTTCATGTCGAAGATGGCGACCTTGACGCCCTTCGCGGCCAGGGCGCGGGCGGTGGCTTCACCAAGACCCGAGGCGCCGCCGGTGACGACGGCCGAGATTGAGGAATTCAGTTCCATAGACGTTGCACCTCCCGATGCGTTTAATGCGGATGCGCGGAAGGACTTAGACCTATGACGGCCCATCCCAAAGCCTCACGCCACGGAAAGGACGAAGGTTTTGATCCTCGCGCCGAGATCGATCCCCGGCGCGCCCTGGTTCCGGCGGTCATCCAGGTCAACGAACAGCGGGTCGCCAAGGGCTTCTGGCCCAAGATGCGCAAGGTGGCCTCGAAGATTCCCTTCGCCTCCGATGCGCTGTCGGTCTGGTACTGCGCCAGGGATCCCACGACGCCGACCACGGCCAAGGGCCTGATGCTGGCGGGCCTGGCCTATTTCGTCATGCCCGTCGACGCCATTCCCGACGTGCTGGCGGTGGTGGGCTTCACCGACGACGCCGCGGTCTTCGCCGCCCTGATGGCCGTCGTCGGCCGGCACCTGAAGCCCAGGCACAAGGCCGACGCCCGGGCCTTCCTCGACCGCCTGGGGCGCGAGGAGGGGTAGATAGAGATAGGCGCGCCCTTCTCGCGCAAGGGGAGAAGGATGCGGTGATCAAGCAGGCCAGGCCCGGCCATGACGATCGATCTCAGTCCATCGTCACCACGACCTTGCCCAGAGCCTTGCGGCTGGCGAGGTGGGCGATGGCGTCGGCGCCGCGCGCCAGGGGGAAGCGCTCCGACACATGGGGCCGGATCTTGCCCGCCTCATAGAGGGCGAGCAGTTCGCGGGTGTACTGCTTGAAGCGTTCCGGCTCCCGGGCCGCCCAGGCTCCCCAGAAGACCCCGCGGACGTCGGCGCCCTTCAGCAGGGTCAGGTTCAGCGGCAGCTTGGGGATGTCGCCGGCGGCGAAGCCGATCACCAGGTAGCGGCCTTCCCAGGCGATGGAGCGGAACGCCGGCTCGGCGTAGCCGCCGCCGATGGCGTCGTAGACGACGTCGGCGCCATGGTCGCCCAGCACGCCCTTGAACTGGTCCTGCAGGGCCTTCTGGCCGTCACGATCGAAGGGGCCGCGGGCGTAGACCACGCCGTCGGCCGCGCCATGGGCCTTGGCCAGGTCGACCTTTTCCTGGCTGGAGCAGGCGGCGATCACCCTGGCGCCCATCACCTTGCCCAACTCCACCGCCGCCAGGCCGACGCCGCCGGCCGCGCCAAGCACCAGCAGGGTCTCGCCGGCCTTGAGCGCCCCGCGATCCTTGAGGGCGTAGTAGGACGTCCCGTAGGTCATCAGGAACGCCGCGGCCTCGTCGAAGGGCATCGAGTCCGGGATCTTCGTCGCCTTGTCGGCGTCGACCACCACCTGCTCGGCCATGCCGCCGGAGGTGCTCGAGGCCAGCACCCGGTCGCCGACCCTGAGGTTCGTCACGCCCTCGCCCAGGGCCGCGACCACGCCTGACACCTCGCCGCCCGGCGAGAACGGCCGCGGCGGCTTGAACTGGTATTTGTCCTCGATCATCAGCACGTCGGGGAAGTTGACGCCGCAGGCCTTGACGTCGACCAGGGCCTGACCGGGTTGCGGGACCGGCGCGGCGATCTCCTCGACCACCAGGGCGTCGGGGCCCCCGACCTGCTTGCTCAACACCGCCTTCATGCTCGTCTCCCAGCCGATTTCGAGGATTTGCCGCGACGCTATAGCAGTCGGGCCGGGGGAAAAAGGCGGGGATGAAACATTCGTTTGAACGCCCGCGCCGCGAACCGCGCGTCGCGACCAATTGGCCGATACGCCGCCGCGACTGGCGCTGGAGGCTAAATCCTTATATCTGGGCGCTTTCCGGCTTGGACCGTCCCGTGACCGTCACCCTCGATCTTTCCCGAACCCAGGCTTCGGCCGCGCCGGCCCCGGCGATCAACCTGTCGGGCCTGACGCGCAGCGAGCTGGCCGCGGCCCTGATCGCCGCCGAGGTGGTGCGCCCGGACAAGGCGCGGATGCGCGCGGGGCAGCTCTGGCGCTGGATCCACCACTACGGGCTCACCGATTTCGAGCCGATGACCGACATCGCCAAGGAGACGCGCGCGGCGCTGGCCGAACGCTTCGTGCTGACGCGCCCCGAGGTGGTCGAGCGCCAGGTCAGCCGCGACGGCACCCGCAAGTGGCTGATCCGCATGGGTCCGGGCATCGAGGTGGAGACCGTCTATATCCCCGACGTCGGCCGGGCGGGGGCGCTCTGCGTGTCGAGCCAGGTGGGCTGCACGCTCAACTGCACCTTCTGCCACACCGGCACCCAGGCCCTGGTGCGCAACCTGACCGCCGCCGAGATCGTCGCCCAGGTCCAGGTCGCCCGCGACGATCTGGAGGAATGGCCCTCGCCCAAGGAGGATCGCCGGCTTTCCAACATCGTCTTCATGGGCATGGGCGAGCCGCTCTACAATCTCGACCACGTGGCCAGCGCCATCGACATCATCGCCGACGGCGAGGGGATCGCCATCTCGCGGCGGCGCATCACCGTCTCCACCTCCGGGGTCGTGCCGGAGCTGACGGCGCTGGGCGAACGCACCCAGGCGATGCTGGCCATTTCCCTGCACGCCACCCGCGACGAATTGCGCGACGACCTGGTGCCGCTCAACAGAAAGTACCCGATCGCGGAGCTGATGGCGGGCGTTCGCGCCTATCCGGGCCTCTCCAACGCCCGCCGGGTGACGTTCGAGTATGTGATGCTGAAGGGCGTCAACGACACGCCGGCCGACGCGCTCGCCCTTGTGAAGCTGATGAAGGGCGTGCCGGCCAAGATCAACCTGATCCCCTTCAATCCCTGGCCCGGCAGCATCTACGAATGTTCCGACTGGGGAGCCATCGAGGCCTTCGCCGCCATCCTCAACCGCGCCGGCTACGCCTCGCCGATCCGCACCCCGCGCGGGCGCGACATCCTGGCGGCCTGCGGCCAGCTGAAGTCCGAGAGCGAGAAGCAGCGCGCCAGCGCGCGGCGCAAGCCTGCGCCCGAGACGCCTGCGCCCGAAACGCCCGCGGCCGGCTGAGGCTTGCCTCGGGTCGGGCGCTCCGTGCTAACCATGCCGTGCTCTTCCAAGCCTGACAGGTGACATCCCGATGCCGGAACTGCAGTCCCCCGAGATCCAGGCCTTCGCCACCGGCTTTCCGATCACCCTGATGCACGCCGGCGTCACGGTGCTGATCCTGTTCCTGGGGGCGGGCCTCTACATCCTTCTGACGCCCCATCGCGAGATCTCCCTGATCCGCGAAGGCAACGCCGCGGCCGCGCTCTCGCTGGGCGGGGTGATGGTGGGGCTGTCCATCCCGCTGGCGGTGTCGCTGCACGCCTCGACCTCGGCGATGGAGATCGGGGTCTGGGGCGCCTCGACCGTTGTGGTCCAGCTCCTGATCTTCCGGCTCGTGGACCTGCTGCTGCACGGGCTGCCGCGCCGTATCCAGGACGGCGAGGTGGCCGCCGCGGCCCTGCTGGTCGGGGCCAAGCTCTCCACCGCCCTGATCCTCGCCGCGGCCGTGGCCGGCTGAGCCGCCGATGCACTTTCCGAAGCTGCCGGATTGGCTGGTCTATTCAGCGGTGGTGCTCGCCCTGCTGATCGCCGCCATCGGCCGCCAGGAACGCGCCGACGCCCCGCCGCCGCCGCCGCCCGTCCAGGCCGGCGAGGACCTGCCGCTCGGCCCGGCCTCTCCCTTCGATCCCGACGTGGTGGTCGAGGTGCCCGGCAAGACCCTGCCCGGCGCCGGCACCGCCTTCTCCATCGCCGACTCCGGCGTCTGGATCACCGCCCGCCATGTGGTGGAAGGCTGCTCCCAGGCCGCCATCGTCGTGGCCGACGGCCGCGGCGTCGAGGCCAAGGTGGAGATAGATCCGCGCGGGGAGGCCGCGATCCTCACCACCGAGGGCGGCGCCCCGCCCCTGCCGGTGGCCCTCGACACGACCCTGCACAAGGGCGAGCGCGCCTATCACCTGGGCTTCCCGCAGGGGCGCCCAGGCGAGGCGACCTCGCGGCTGCTGGGGCGCGAGAACCTGGTGGTCCAGGGTCGCGGCGCGCGCACCGAGCCTGTGCTGGTCTGGGCCGAGACCGGCCGCACCGACGGCCTGAAAGGCACGCTCGGCGGCCTCTCCGGCGCGCCGACCGTGGACGGCGCCGGCCGCGTCGTGGCGGTCACCATCGCCGAAAGCCCCCGTCGCGGGCGGATCTACACCACCGCCCCGGAAACCGTGCGCGGCATGCTCGACCTGACCCATCGTCGCGCCGCCGGCTTCGCGATGGGGGAGACCATCACCACCGACAACTACGGCCGCGTCGCCGACGGCCTGCGTCGCGACCTGCGGGTCGCCCAGGTCATCTGCCTGGTGACGTGAAGGTCCTCGCCCTCACCCGGCCTCTCGCGCCCGCGGGAGAGGAGAAGGCGGCGGCTGTCGCGCCGCGATCATGAAGGCCAGCACGATCCCGGCCGCCCCGATCAGCGCCGAGTAGAAGAAGAAGGTCAGATAGCCCGCCCCCAGGGCCGAGGCGCTGACGCCCGACTTCTCCATCGCCGATGCGAAGGTCTGGGCCGGCATTCCCGTGAACAGGTTCTGCAGCGGCGCGAACAGCCCCCCCGCATTGGCCGAGGCCGCCGCCCCCTCGACGATCCGCCCCGACTGCGACGCCAGCAGCTTGCCGAGCAGCGAATAGAGCGACGAGAACAGCGCATACTGGGTGGCGGTGAACCCCTCCGCGGTCAGGCTCGACATATAGGCGATCAGGCAAGTGCCGGAAAAACCGCCGGCGATGTTGTCGAAGGCGATGGCCACGGCCAGCGCCCCCAGGCTTGGCCCCTGCACCGCCAGCCAGGCGAACACCAGGTTGCTGAGGGGCCCGGCGAAGGCCCCGATCACCAGGGCGCGCATCAGGCCGAAACGCACGACGGCGAAGCCGCCCAGGCCGACGCCGATCACCGACATGATCACCCCCAGGCCCTTGCGGACCTCGGCGATCTCCAGCTTGTCGAAGCCCATGTCGAGATAGAACGGCGTCATGATGTTGAGCACCGAGTCCGACAGCCGGTAGACGCAGATCAGCGCCAGGATCAGGCCGGCCTGGCGACCGTAGCGGCCGAAGAAATCCACCAGCGGCGCGTCCAGGGCGACGCTGAGATAGCGGCCCGGCCGGGTCCTGGCGCCGGGGATCTGGCGGGTGGCCAGGAACACCACCGCAAAGCCTGCGATCACCCCGGCGAACTGCAGGAAGACGCCGCCGGGCTTGGCCTCCCAGGCGGCCTTCAACGCCGTGCCGGCGTCGGGCAGGCCCAGCGTGGCGAGACCTCCCGCCAGCATGGTCCCGTCGCCCGCCAGGCCCGAGCCCAGCAGCAGGCCGCCCAGCGCGATCAGCGCCAGCCGGACGATCCACTCCGCCACGTCGCGGGCCGGGCTGGCGGGGATGTCGCCGGCGTCGATGGCGCGGATGACGTGCTGGCCCTCGCGCGGCGCCCCCAGCACCCCCAGCACGCCGACGCCCATCAGGGCGGCCATCAGGCCGTAGGAGAGGTTCCAGCCGATATGGTCCGACAGCACCAGCGGCACGGCGCCGGCGATCACCACGGCGATCCGGTAGCCCCACTGGTAGGAGGCGGCCATCGGCCCCTGCTTGTCCACCACCGCGGCCTCGATCCGCCAGGCGTCGATGACGATGTCCTGGGTGGCGGCGACGAAGCCGACGGCGACGGCGAAGATCGCCATCAGCCCCAGGCTGCTGGTCGGGTCGCCGCCGGCGATGGCCCACAGGCCCAGGATGATCAGCACCTGGCACACCAGCATCCACGACCGCCGATGCCCCAGCCAGGCGGTGAGGCCGGGCACCTTCGTGCGGTCCACCAGCGGCGCCCACAGGAACTTCAGCGAATAGGACAGCGTCGCCAGGCTGAAGAAGGCGATCACCTCCAGCGAGAGGCCCGCGTCGCGCAGCCAGCCCGACAGGGTGTCGAAGATCAGCAGGTTCGGCAGGCCCGAGGCGAAGCCCAGCGCCAGCATCACCAGGGATCGGCGCTCCAGATAGACCGCCAGCGCCTTCAGGGTGCTGGGTCGGCTTGCCTTCGTCGCGTCGGTTTCGCTCGCCATGGTCGCCCTTCGCCCCGCAGGGCGCGGCGGCCCCGTCGTCAGCCGACCTTGGCGTGGGTCGCAGATTCCGTCCAGCGATCGCGCACCCAGCGGGTCAGCACCTCGCGCAGGGCGTCGGGGGCCAGCGGCTTGACCAGGAAATCGTTCATCCCGGCCGCCAGGCAATCCTGGCGGTCGTCGGCGAAGGCGTTGGCGGTCAGCGCCACCACCGGGGCGGCGACCCCGCCCCGCCGCAGCAGCCGGGTGGTCTCCAGTCCCGACAGTCCCGGCATCCGCATGTCCATCAGGATCAGGTCGTAGGCGCCGACTTTCAGGGCGGCGACGGCTTCCTCGCCGCCGCGGGCGTGATCGATGGTGCAGCCCTCGCGCACCAGCAGGGTGCGGGCCAGCATGGCGTTGATGGGATTGTCCTCCACCAGCAGCACCCGCGCGCCGGGGGCCGCGGCCTTGACGATCCGCTCGTCGTCGTCGGCGACGCCGGCGGCGACGTCGCCCGCGCCTGCTGCTGCTGCGGCCAGCACGCGCTCGGCCAGCGAGGCGCGGCGCAGGGGCTTGATCAGATAGCCGGCGAACCCGGCCTCGCGATAGCGGGCGATCCGGCCGCGTTCGTCGGGCGCCAGCAGGATGATCGCCGCGCGCTGCGGCGGGGCGCGAAGCCCGCGGGCGCCCCCCGACAGCGCATGATCCAGCAGCAGCACGTCGGCGGGCGCGGTCTGGGCCAGCAGGCCCGGCAGGTCCTTGGCCGCCACCGCGCGGGCGCCGCACGCCGCGATCTGCCGCCGCGCGGCTTCGCGCACCATCGGGTTGGGGGAGGCGATCCCCACCGTGCGCCCGGCCAGCGGGCGTTCGGCGCGGGGGGCTGGCGCTGCGGCGAACGCGGCCTCGAACCAGAACGCCGCGCCGCCGCCCCTGGCGGTCTCGACGCCCACCTCGCCGTCCATCGCCTGGGCCAGGCGCCGGGCGATGGCCAGGCCCAGGCCTGTGCCGGGCTCGCCTCCGGCCGGCGGGTCGGCCTGGGCGAAGGCCTCGAAGATCTTTTCGCGGACGGCCTTGGGCACGCCGGGGCCGGTGTCCTCCACCACGAATCGCAGGCGACCGCCGCGACGGGCGGCCACCGTCACCATGACGCCGCCGCTCGCCGTGAACTTCACCGCATTGCCCGCCAGGTTCAGCAGGATCTGGCGCAGCCGTCCCTCGTCGGCCAGCACGCGGCCGACGCCGCCCGAGGCCGCCCAGGCGATTTCCAGCCCCTTTTCCCGCGCACGCGGGCTGAGCAGCTCGCAGACGGAGCGCAGCAGGGCTTCGACGTCGAGGGGATCGGCGGCCAGTTCGATCTTGCCCTCGCCCAGCTTGGCGAAGTCCAGCAGGTCGTTGACCAGGCCCAGCAGGTGCTCGCCGCTCTCCCGCAGCGCCGCCACATAGCTGCGCTGCTCGGCGCTCAGGCGGGTGCCGTCCAGCAATCGCGCCATCCCCAGCACCCCGTTCAGGGGCGTGCGGAATTCATGGCTGAGGGACGCAAGTTCCTCGGTGCTGATCTGGGTGCGGGCGTTGAGGGGCGGGCGCATGGGAATCAACCCTAGGGGTAGCGCCTTAACGGGGGGTCAAACGGCTGCGACGCTGCACCGCACACAAGCCCCTTGGCCCGAGACCCCAAGTCGGCCAAGGCTTTATGCTTAACCAAGGGTAAAACTTTCGTGCCGCCAGGGAGCCGACGAAGTAGACGAATGACGCGAGGCGCCCTTTACTCCTCACGCTATGCGTGAACCCCAGGACACGACGGTGAATCCGGTTGAGCTTCTGACGCCTCGGGAGCGCGAATGCCTGCGCCTTGTGGATCAGCACCTGAGCTCCAAGCAGATCGCCCGGGCGCTCGGCATGTCGAAAACCTCGGTCGACACCTACTGCGACCGGGCGCGCCGCAAGCTGGGGGTGGGCGACCGCTACGAGGCCGCGCGGCTGTTGAAGGTGCGCGACACCTTTGTCGCCTCGGCTGTCCTGATCGGATCAGGACAGGACGCAATCAGGACAGACAGGCTTGGGCGGCTATGGCTCGATGAGGCTGCAACGGGAGATGCAGCACATGGGCGACCGGGGGAACTTCGAGAACCGAGCAGCGATCGGCAGAGCCGTTCGTCTGGCCCGGGAAATCGACGACTTCCGGGCGAGGTGGCCGACGACACCGTCGGACATGTCAGCCCCGCCGTCCTTCACCTGGATCCAGCTGGAACGACAACTCGTCGATCTGGCGGCGACCCAGGCGCAGGCGGAGATGGCGCGGCATCTTATTTCGGCCACCCGCAAGTTGGCGGCGTTCAAGCCTCCAGAAATGGTCTTGCGGGAAATCCTCTGCATCACCTGGGTTCTCTTGGACGAGAACTTCCAGGGCGAGACGGGGGAAGGACCGGCCGAAATGATCTAGGTCCCGTCGCCCGGTTGGGCGCCATCTGCGGCATCGCCATCCTGACGGCCCTGGCCTTCGGTGGAATGCTCGCAGGGTTGCACGCCCTCCAGGAATTCGCGCTGACGCTGATCGGGAAATAGTCCGCCAGGCGTCGTCCCCCCAACTGCTGAAACAAATGGCGCGCGGGATGCACCGCGCGTGGGAGAGAACTCATGCTTAAAGAACGCCGCGCGGCCGTCACGACCGTGTCAGAAGCCCTCTGGGCCGCCGAAGCCGCCATCGACGCGGCCCTCGGCAAGGCCGCCCTCCTGACGGGTGCGATCCCGCAGGTCAGCAAGGACGCCCGCCTCTGCACCGAGGTCGGCCAGAACGCCATGGAACGCGTCAGCCAGACGATCATGTCGTTGACCGAAGCCCGCCGGGCCATCGTCGAGACCCACAAGGAACTGACGGTCGCCGGCCATCAGATCGGCATGGGCGCGATGATGGAAGATTGGACCGGCACCAAGCCGATCGCGTCGTCCGACGAAACCGTCCAGCCCATGCGCCCGCGTCGCGCCGCCTAATAGCCAGTTCCTTTTGACGCCGACCTCTGACACGGTTGTGTGTCAGAGGTCGGAGGTATTGTTGACAACAAGCGATATCGCCGTGCCCGCTTGGATCGGACTTCCGATCTTGGCAAGCATATGCGCCCTAGCGATCTGGAAAGGTGATTGGCCAGAGAGAACGATCGGCATCGCCAAACCTGTCGCTGCGGCTGTCACGGCCATTTTCAGAGATTACAGTTTCAATCATATCCAGTGGATTGGAATGATCGCCGATATCGGCTTGTTCTTCGTGTTCATTCTAGTCGCACTCAAAAGTGATCGATACTGGCCGATGTGGGCGGCCGGCTTCCAGTTGCTCGCGATAGTTACGCACACTGCAGAAATTCTGGATTCTACAGTGGGGGCGTGGGCCTACATCACGGCCGGCGTCATATGGACATATCTGGGCGCCGCGGCGTTGGCTGTCGGCGTCTGCGGTTGCATCTGGCGTCGCATGACCGCCAACCGCAACCGGATGTCGTCAGACTTCGCCGATCCAGATGCCTGAAGCGACCAACCGCAGCAAGCCGCGTCCCGTCTCGCGCGCGCGCCGCCCGCGGTTCGAGAGGCCATATTCGAAGCCTGCAGCGATCTTGAAGGGCCTATACGCCCTGGCGATGTGCGCGGCGGTCTATTTCCGGGTCCACCTGATCATCAGTCCGCTTCTTCTGCCCGCAATTTTATTCGCCGCGTTGTGGCGTGGTCGATGGGAGGAGCGCGCGGTCGCTACGGCCTTGATCGTAAGCTTCGAGATCCTGGAGTTGGGCCCTCACTACGGCCTCTTTGCGCACACATACGACATCCATCATTCGCGCGTCGGCGTCCTTGTCGTCGGCGTGGCGTACCTTGCGGTCCTGTTGGTGGTCGCACTCCGGAGCCGGCTCTGGTGGCCGTCGTGGACGGCGGCCTTCCAATCGTTGATCGTCGCCAGCCATGTGATCTTCATGGCGCGCGGCGGCGCGATCGAGCCCTGGGCCTATACCTCCAGCGTGATCATCTGGACCTGGCTCCAGTTGATTGCGCTCACATTCGGCGTCTTCGACGCCTGGGCCGAACGGCGCCTTCAATCGGCGAAAGGCGGACCTCGTGTTGCGGCGGCGTCGGGGGCCTGCGATGCGCCGTCGTGACGCCCAGCCTCGGAACGACGTGCTGCTCAAGGCCGCCTTCACCGCCGTCTGCGTGGCCATCGTCTACTTCCGCCTGCAAAGCAATTTGTTCTGGAATCTGCTGGCCGCCGTCACCATCGGCGCGGCTTTCTGGCGTGGACGCTGGGAAGAGCGCTCGGTCGCGGCCGTCATAACCCTCGCAGTCCTGGCGACGACGACGGTCTGGTTCCATGGCGCCCCGAGAGCGCGCCTCATCCTGCCCATCGATGCGATAGAGACTGTCGCGCTGATCGTCATCGCGGTGCGAAGCAATCTCTGGTGGCCTTCATGGTGCGCTGCATTCAGCGTGATGGCGGTGCTGAACCACATCGTGTTCATCGCCGCGCCTCAGGCTATCGACCTCTGGGCCTATTGGTCGGGCCTCATCATCTGGGCGTGGCTCGGGCTGCTGCCGCTCGTATTCGGCGTCTGGGACGCCTGGGCCGAGCGTCGTGTTTCAGGCCTTCACGCCCCCACGAACCCGGCCCCAGCCGACGCGATCCGGCGATAGATCAGCGCCTCGGCCACATGGCTGCGGCGCACCGCGCCGGAGCCTTCCAGGTCGGCGATGGTGCGGGCCAGGCGCAGGGTGCGGGTCCAGCCGCGGGCGGTCAGGCCGCCGGCGTCGGCGGCCTTGGCCAGCAGGGCGCGGCCGGCCGGGTCGAGGTCCAGGATGGAGTCCAGCCATTCGCCCTGGGCCTGGGCGTTCAGCGGGACCGCGCCGTCGAGGCCGGCGCGCGCCGCGCGGTCGGCCTGCAGGGCGCGGGCGGCGGCCACCCGGGCGGCGGCTTGCGCCGTGCCTTCGGCCGGCGGGGGCAGGGCGAGGTCGGCGGGCGTCACCGGCGGAACCTCCACCTGCAGGTCGATGCGGTCCATCAAGGGGCCGCTGATGCGGGCCTGATAGTCGGTCTGGCAGCGCGGCGCCCGCCCGCAGGCCCCGCGGCCGGCCCCGCCATAGCCGCAGCGGCAGGGGTTCATGGCCGCCACCAGCTGGAACCGCGCCGGATAGCGGACGTGGGCGTTGGCGCGGGCCACCACCACCTCGCCGGTCTCCAGCGGCTGGCGCAGCGAATCCAGCGCCTGGGCCGAGAACTCCGGCATTAGGTAGCAAACACACCTAGATCGGTGAAAAGATCACGGAATACGCCGTGAGACATCATCGAAATCGGGGCTATCTGATGCCGCTCCAAATATGGAGCGACCCCCATGTGGGGAGGAGTTCTGGCGCTAGTTGGCGCGGTTGTGCTTGGACAGATAGAGGCCTCGCACCGTGGGAGGCGGGAGATTCCAGTTTTGGTCTCGCTCGCCGATGTAGTCGAACATGATTTGCTGAGCGAAAGTCGTTCGGTGCGTGCGGTGGAAGATGTCCTCGTAGATGACATAGCCCCACACGAAGAACCCGGTGTCACGTCCCATCATGGCGGCCCAGGCCACGTCGTCTGGGACCATGTGATCCACAACGCTGGTCATCAGAAACGTCTCGCCAGCTGGAAGCAGGGAGCTACCCTCCTTGTGTGCTGGGATCGGGAAACGGAAATCGGGCGGGAGCGGATTTGGGAGCACGTCGCAGGCAACTCGCCAACGGAGGTTACGGGCTGTAGTGCTGCCCGTGTTGCGCATGAACGGCTGGGTTTCGAACCACAGGCCAGTGAGACTATTCTGATATCGGGCTATCCCAATCAGTACCGACACGTAGGCACGGAGCTGTGCTTCTCCGAAGAGGCGCTGACTATTCGCAACCCGCCGGCTGACGGCGACGGACTCGATGATCTGTTGAACGTTCGTCGTCATAGCCGTGGCGACATCGCGCATAGCTTTAGCGCCCGCTCGGGTTTCAAGCGCCGTGTCTCCCATCGCGCGAGCTGTGCGCGCGGTGAACTGCATCGTCTGGTCGGCGAGGTGCAGTTGCTCATTGAACCTCTTACCTTGTTCGATAGCGTCTTTTCTCGCGTCCGCGCTGGCCTTCCTGGTTTCCTCCAGGGCCGCGTTGTCAGCGGCGGCGCTCTCGCGAGCAGCGGTCGCCGCCTCCTTGGCCCAATGCGTGGCGCGGTAGGCGAAGAAGGCCGCGACCCCGGTAAAGCCTACCCCGAATATCGTCAGTATCAGTTGCCCCAGGGCGTAGCTGCGTTGAGCCTCCGCGATGAGATTGGCGGTCTCCGCAATGCGGTTCGCAGTACGGGCAACAGCAAGGGATTCCCGGTCATAGCGCGACAGATGCTGGTCGCTACCTGCGTCGGGCTTGGGAGCGTTTGGGGCGGCCTTTGGGGCGCTCTCTGGCTGGCGGGCTGGTTCGACCGTCGCCGCGCCCGCAGACAGCAGCGCAACTAGTCCTCCAAGCGCAGCGACGTAGCTCCGATTGCGACCAAACATTGGATCAAGAAAGCCCCGGTGAAACCGCCCCGGCTGATCTTGTTCGCAAGGTTGCGCTCTGTCTCCTGGATTCCGATTGCAGCGAGCTTTTCCGCCAACTCACGGTAGCTGACGCCGCGCTTCTTCAGTTCCCCCTTGAGGAGGTTCTTCGTTCGTAGCGTCCAGTCGATTTCAGCCATGTGCGCCTCCGATGTCAAATGTCATCATATTTGATGTTTTCACCATTGACAACGATGAGGCGCATAAGCATATCTGGTGACACTTACACCGGATATGATGATGTCTCAGCACTTCCTCCTTTCGTCGCAAGCCCGCAGCCTCTCCTTGGCGAAGGTCATGCGTATGTCGGAAGACCAGGCCTTCGACGCCTTCAAGGCGATCCGCTGGGCCTCGACCGAGGGCGAGCCGGTCTGCGGCAAGTGCGGCTCCTACGTCGTGTGGCGGTTCAAGGCCCGCCGCATCTTCAAGTGCAAGGGCTGTGGTTCGCAGTTCAGCGTCACCAGCGGCACAATCTTCGCCAGCCGCAAGATGGACCTGCGCGATATCCTCGCCGCCATCGCCATCTTCGTAAACGGGGCCAAGGGCCATAGCGCCCTCCAGATGTCCCGCGACCTCGACTGCCAGTACAAGACGGCCTTCGTCCTCTGCCACAAGATCAGGGAGGCCCTGGCGGCTGAGCAGGCCACGTCAGAGCTGACCGGCGAAGTCGAGATCGATGGCGCCTACTTCGGCGGCTACGTGAAGCCCGCGAACAACCGCGCCGACCGTAAGGACCGTCGCCGGAAGGTTCACCAGTCCGGCAAACGTCAGGTCGTGGTTGTCGCCCGCGAGCGCGACGGCGAGACGATGACGCAGGTTCATAGGACCGAGGCTGATGGCGTCGCGTTTGTCGCTGGCATCGTCCAGCCGGGCGCGACCATCCACGCCGACGAAGCTTCCCATTGGGACGCCCTAGAGGCCCGCTTCCTGACGAAGCGGATCAATCACAGCGTGGCGTATTCGACGGAAGAGAGCTGCACGAACCAAGCCGAGTCGTTCTTCCCGCGCCTGCGTCGCGCCGAAGTCGGCATCCATCACCACATCGCAGGGCCGTACCTGGGCGCCTACGCGATGGAGATGGCTTGGCGGGAGGACAACCGCCGCATCTCGAACGGCGAGCAATTCCTGCTGGCGGCCGGTTCGGCCCTGGATCACCCCGTCAGCCGCCAATGGAAGGGCTATTGGCAGCGGTAGCACTACCCTGCAAACACGGTTGGCCATGCGCAGATTGAAAACTCTAGGTAGAGCCTGTCGCAGTTTGATGCTTTTCAATTCACATCAAATACACAGATATTGTTCACTTTAGACCATGCTGAAAATATCGGAATCGATGATATAGAAGTGGCCACAAAGGCGGCTAAATACGCCTAACGGGGGAGTAAGGCAAGAAAAATGCTGGCGCCTCGCTGCGGCGCGATGTACGGATTCACTGGAACTTAACGGGGCGGGCTCTTGTTTGCTATTGACTCGGCATATCGAGTCGTATAGCGCAGCGCGCCCCTTAGGTTTGGGGCAGATCGGGAACGAGAGCAAGTTATGAACGACGCACAACTGACAGCGCAACTAGCTGCGGACGTGCTTGAGTCCGTCGCTAACCTGCCGCCCATCATCGTTAAAACGGTCGATTTCGAAAACGCGAATGCGACCAACTCCAGAAACGAGGCGTTCGTTGCCAGCCTAAACAGCGACGAACATCTGGTTGGAGATTGCTTCCTTAAAGGTGCATAGCTCTAGCCTGCACGTTAAGATGCGGGTAGAGGGGGATAATGTCAGGCGCACCTAAGCCTATTCAAATCAACGAGGAACTTGAATGGTGCGCGCCTGCGTACGTTCGTTCCTTCATGGCGGCGTATTGGCAATACGGTACCGCTCACGGCGCTAGCGCACAGGCGTCTGTTGGCTATCTGAAACTGTACGCTCAATCCATATCCGAAAATATGGAAGCTATTGCGCAAGATACCGCCGACGGGATTAGTAATTATCTTAATCGTTACAATGTGGGAACTGACAATAGTGTAGATGAATACAAAATCATCTACTTTCTAGGTCGCTCTATTTTAAAATATCTGCCGGATTTTGATGTCCTCAAAGGTGTCCACTTGTTCGTTATGGTGGGGCTTCTGGATTTCCGGCTCCAAAAGCTCGGCATCTACAAGCCCCAACTTGTAACCGCAGTCACTTCGCTCATCCGAACGGGTCTTAGCGTGTTCGATTCAGAGCTTGGCCTCACAGGCTGCTACCTGATCTTCAAGTGCGTCTCGACGACAGAGCGCAATGAGGTTGCTGAGCATCTGCCGGAAACCGAAAAACTCCGGGGCACGGGCCTCGACGTGGAGCGCGGGCCCCTCCTAGATCGTGTCACCAACGTCCAATAGCTGTAGGCGTCACAACGACCGCCACGCTTTGTAATCGCCCGCCTGCGCGATCTCGACCACCATGGCCTTCACCTTCAGCTTCCACAGCGCCGCCCCCACACGCTTGCGCATCATGGTCACGGTCGGCGGATCGTCCGCCAGCTTCCGAACCGCGATCACCTGACGCGCGATGTCCAGCGACGTGAGCGGCCCCTGAGCCGACCGCAGCGCCGCCAGCACGTCCCGCCGCATCTCGCCACGAAACGCCGCGTCCTTCGATGGCAGGGGCTTGGCGCGGCCTAGCTGGGCGTCAGGGTCGAAGAGGCGGATGGTGTGCTCCACGGCCTCCAGGTCAAACACCAGGGCGTTGAGGGTCTTGCGCGTGGCCTCGATCTGCCCGGCGATGGCGCGGTGTTTTTCGATCAGTCCTGCTACGGTGTTTGGACGTTCAACGGGGGAAGTCATGTCGGATTGGCAAGTTAGCGTGGCGATGGTTGTTGGCGGGATAGCCGTTGGCCTGCTTTGGAACATCAGCTCCAAGGTGGAGCAAATAGCTCGACTGCTGCACGAGCACGAACATCAGAAGCGCGGTGAGGACCGTTAGGGCTTACCGCCACATCCGATATTCACGTCACCATATCCGATGACGTTCGCCGCGATCTAGGTGTGTTTGCTACCTAATGCCGGAGAACTCCGGCAGTTCGTCCAGGAACAGCACCCCGTTGTGGGCCAGCGACACCTCGCCCGGCTTCACCTTCAGCCCGCCGCCGGTCAGCGCCGCCATGCTGGCCGAATGATGCGGGCTGCGGAACGGGCGCGCCCGCGTCAGCTGACCCTTGGCGATCAGGCCGGCCACCGAATGGATCATCGAGGTTTCGAGAAGCTCGGTCGGCGTCAGCGGCGGCAACAGGCCCGGCAGCCGCGCGGCCATCATCGACTTGCCCGACCCGGGCGGGCCCATGAAGGCCAGGTTGTGGCCGCCGGCCGCGGCGATCTCCAGGGCGCGCTTGGCGTTCTCCTGGCCCTTGACCTCGCGCAGATCGGCCGCGGCTTCGCCCTCCAGCATCGGGCCGGGCTGGGGCGGCGACAGCACCTGCGTTCCCCTGAAATGGTTCACCAGCGAGATCAGCGACGGCGCGGCCAGGACCCGCGTATCGCCGGCCCAGGCGGCCTCGGCCCCGCAGGCCTGCGGGCAGATCAGCCCCAGCCCCATGGCCCCGGCGGCGACGGCGGCGGGGAGGGCGCCGGCCACGCCGACGATTCGTCCGTCCAGGGACAGTTCCCCCACCGCGGCCCAGTCGGTCAGGGCGTCGGGCGGGATCACCCCCATGCTGGCCATGACGGCCAGCGCGATGGGCAGGTCGTAGTGACTGCCCTCCTTGGGCAGGTCGGCGGGCGCCAGGTTGGCGATGATCCGCTTCGACGGCAGGGCCAGGCCCAGGCCCGCGAAGGCCGCGCGCACCCGCTCGCGGCTCTCGGCCACGGCCTTGTCGCCGAGGCCCACCAGCATGAACTTGACCTCGCCGCTGGTGAGCTGAACCTCGACGTCGACGCGCCGGGCTTCCACCCCCTGGAAGGCGACCGTGACCACCCGTGCGACCATTTCGCCCGCCCCCCGCATGCCGTTGACTTATCCACAACGCCAGCAAGAACCGCAGGTCGGATCAAGAACAAAAACAGAACTTTTTGGGAAGATGAGACGTTTCCGTGACCTAGCGGCGTCTCTTCGCGCTACAAGCTAGGCCGTGGCGCGCAGGGTTTCAACCCTTTGCCAGAGCAGGTCGGCGGCGTCGATCCCGGTGAACCGTTTCAGGGCCACCGCGCCGGTGGGCGAGGTCACGTTGATCTCGGTCAGATACTCGCCGATCACGTCGATCCCGACGAACAGCAGGCCCCGGCGCTTCAGTTCCGGCCCGATGGTCGCGCAGATCTCCCGGTCGCGGGCGGTCAGCTCGATAGGCTCCGGCGTGCCGCCGACGGCCATGTTGGAGCGGATCTGCCCCTTGGGCGGCACCCGGTTGATGGCGCCGGCCGGCTCGCCGTCCACCAGCAGGATGCGCTTGTCGCCCTTGGTCACCGAGGGCAGGAATTTCTGCAGGATCACCGGCTCGCGCCCGATCTCGGCGTGCAGTTCCAGCAGGGCGTCGAGATTGGGGTCGTCGGCCAGGTGGCGGGTGACGCCCGAGCCGCCCTTGCCGTTCAGGGGCTTGAGCACCACGTCGCCGTGGCGCTTGCGGAAATCGGCGATGGCGTCGCGGTCCCAGGTGATCAGGGTCGGCGGCTGCAGTTGCGGGAACTTGGTGACGAACAGCTTCTCCGGCGCGTTGCGCACCTCCACCGGATTGTTCACCACCAGGGTCTGGGGGTGGATCGCCTCCAGGAAGAAGGTGTTGTCGATATAGGCCATGTCGAACGGCGGGTCCTGGCGCAGCAGCACCACGTCCATCTCCGCCAGGTCCTTGCGTTCCCAGGCGCCGAACGTCGCGTGGTCGCCCTTGGCGTGCCTGACGCTCACCGGCCGCCCATAGGCCGAGACCCGGCCGTTCTCCAGGCTCAGCCGGTCGGGGGTGTAGACCCACATGCTGTGCCCGCGTTCCTGGCCCATGGTCATCATCAGGAAGGTGGTATCGCCTTCGATATTGATCCCCTCCAGGGGGTCCATCTGAACGGCGACCTTCAAAGACATGGCGGAGTTCCTCAACGCAGCGCTCCTGTTGAGTAGGGATGCGCAGGGCGAGACTCAATGGGCGGGGAAGCGTTTTCTAGCTGTGCGATCGAGGCCCCCGCCCACCGCACGTCCCGGCGAAGGCCGGGACCCATGCCGAGTCCGCTGCCTCATCCCAAAGCCCGCATGGATCCCGGCCTGCGCCGGGATGTCTGGGTTGAGGATTGCAGGCGCATCAGGACACGCGCCGGCGCTCAATTCAGCCGCAGCCTCACCCGCTCGCGCTGGGCCCGCGCCGCCAGCGCTGCGCCGCCATCCAGGACCGTGGCCTGGGCCAGGGCTTCAAGCGCGCCGGCGAGCGCGCCTTGCCCCTCGCGGGCGGCGGCGACGTCCAGCCAGGGGCGGTGGTCGGCGGGGTCGAGCAGGGCCCGGCGCAGGGCCGCCCGCTCGGCGCGCGCATAGTCGTGGGCGACGCTGGCGCGGGCGAAGATGTTGTTCTGCAGGCGGATCAGCACCGCGCGGTCGGCCACCGGCGCCATCAGCCGGTCCAGCCGGTCGGCGACGTTGGGCGTCAGCCCCGCGTGCAGCGCCCGCCGCGTCAGTTCCGAGGGCAGCACCACGCGCCCCTCCGAATAGGGGTCCAGCGCCAGCGGGCCCTCGTCAGTCTCGATGCGCAGCAGGAAGTGGCCGGGGAAATCAACCCCCTTCACCGTCAGGCCGCACTTGCGCGCCACGTGGAGGTAGAAGACCCCCAGCGCCACCGGCAGGCCCTTGCGCCGCTCGGCCACGGCGATGATGTCGGCGTTGTCGGGATGCTCGTAGGAAAAGAGGTCGCCGCTCAGCCGCAGGTCGCCGGCCATGGCCTCGGCCAGGGCTTCCTCTGGGCTCTCCATCTTCAGCCGCTGGGCCAGCCGCTCGACGCCCGAGGCCGCCAGCGCCCAGGCGCCTTCCGGATCGCGGTCGGGGTCCTCGTGCACCGCGCAGGCGATGGCGGCTTCCAGCAGGGGAAAGGCGTCGTCCCCGGCGGCGCCGGCCTGGGTCAGCGTGGTCTGGGCGTCTTCGCGGGTCACGGCCTCAAGCCCCCTTCCAAGGGTCGGGACTATGGCGAGGAAATCTGCCCGGCGCGAGGGCGATCAGGTCCAATCGCACCGCCATGCCGGCCAGGCCGCGCCGGCGCGCCGCCAGGCTCTCGCCGGCCCTGCGCAGCCGCTCGCGCTGGTCGAAGCTGACGGCCTCCAGCGCCGCGGCGAGCGTCGTGCGCTGCTTGACCTCCACCACCGCCAGCACCTTGCCGCGCTGGGCCAGCAGGTCGATCTCGGCCTGCGGCGCCTTCAGCCGGAAGCCCAGGATGCGGTAGCCCTTCAGCATCAGCCAGACGGCCGCGGCCACCTCGCCGCGGCGCCCCGAAAGGCGCGCGGCGCTCCCGCGGCGGCTGCGGGCCTCGCTCATGCTGCGCCGCCCTTGAGCGCCATGGCCCGCCGGTAGAGGTCGCGGCGCGGCAGGCCCAGGGCCTTGGCCACCTCGGTCGCCGCGTCGGCGGGTTTCAGGCGGGTGAGCGCGTCGGCCAGCGCGGTGTCGGCGTCCTGGGCGGTGGCCTGGGTCTCGCGTCCGGGCGCCACCAGCACCACGATCTCGCCCTTCGGCGCGGCGAACTGCGGGTCGGCCGCCAGTTCCGCCAGGCTCGCCCGCGTGACGGTCTCGTAGAGCTTGGTCAGTTCCCGGCCGACGGCGGCCTCGCGGTCGCCGAACACGCCGGCCATGTCGGCCAGGCTGGCCGCCAGCCGCGATCCGCCCTCGTAGAAGACCAGCGTCGCGCGCACGCCCGCCAGCTCCTCGAAGAAGGTCCGCCGCGCGCCGGATTTCGGCGGCGGGAACCCCGCGAACAGGAACCGGTCGGTGGGCAGGCCCGCCACCGCCAGCCCCGACAGCAGCGCCGAGGCGCCGGGGATCGGGAACACCTTCAGCCCGAGATCGGCGGCTTCCCGCACCAGCTTGTAGCCGGGGTCGGAGATCAGCGGCGTGCCGGCGTCCGACACCAGGGCCACCTTGCCGCCGCCGGCCAGCACGGCGAGCGCCTTGGGCCGCGCCCGCTCGGCGGCGTACTCGTCGTAGCGCTCCATCTTGGCCTTGATCCCGAAGGCCGCCAGCAGCTTGCCGGTGACCCGCGTATCCTCGGCCAGCACCAGGTCCGCGCCCTTCAGGACGTCGAGGGCGCGCAGGGTGATGTCGCGCAGATTGCCGATCGGCGTCGCCACGATATAGAGCCCCGTGGCCAGGGGCGCGTCTGACAGGACCGGCGTGGGAAGGGCTTGAGCCATGGCCGCACGGTTCGCCGCTTCGGCCGCGAATGGCAAGCGGGAGTGCATGTTCTCCCGTCCCCCGCCTCTTCGAGGGAGAGGAATTATCCCGCCAGGCTCGTCGTCACCCGGTCCAGCAGCAGGCGGCCCTGGCGCGTCGCCCGCAGCCGGGCGGGGTCGTCGGCCAGAAGGTCCATGGCCACCAGGTGCGCGACGCGGGGATCCGCCGGCGTCAGGCCCAGGGCCGCGACCTCGGCGAAGGCGACCCCTTCGTCGATGCGCAGGCCCATCAGCACGCGTTCCTCGGCCGCCTCGCGGGCGCTCAGCGCCTCCAGGGCCGTAAAGCCCGTCCCGGTCTCGGCGACCCTGGCGATATAGTCGGCGGGCCTGGAGACGGCCACGCCGGCGTGGCGGGCGCCGTCGATGGTCAGGCGCCCGTGCGCGCCGGGGCCGGCGCCCACATAGTCGACGCCGCGCCAGTAGACGAGATTGTGCCGCGAGCGGGCGGCCTCCCCCCGCGCGTGGTTGGAGACCTCGTAGGCGTCGAAACCGGCGGCCTCCAGCACCGCCTGGGTGGTGTCGAACAGCTCGGCGGCGTCGTCGGCCTGGGGGGGCGAGAAGGTTCCCCGCCGCACCGCGCGGTCGAACGCCGTGCCCGCCTCCAGGGTCAGCTGATAGGGGGAGATGTGCTCGGGCCCGTAATCCAGCGCGCGGCGCAACGCCTGCGCCCAGGCCTGCGGCGTCTGGTCGGGCAGGGCGTAGATCAGGTCCAGCGACAGGCGCGGGAAGGCCCGGGCGGCGGCTTCCAGCGCCCGGGCCGCGGTCGCCGCGTCGTGATTGCGCCCCAGGAACCGCAGCGCCGCGTCGTCCAGCGCCTGGACCCCCAGCGACAGGCGCCCGACGCCGGCCTGGGCGAAGGCGGAGAACCGGCCGGCCTCCGCGTCGGTGGGGTTGGCCTCCAGGGTGATCTCCGGGTCGGCGGCCGGCGCCCACAGCCGCCTGGCCGCCGCGATGATTTCGCCGGCCCAGGCCGGGTCCATCAGCGAGGGCGTGCCGCCGCCCAGGAAGATCGAGACCAGCGTCCGCGGCCCCGTCAGCGCCGCCTGGGCCGCCAGGTCGGCGACGATCGCCCGCGCCAGGGCCGCCTGTTCGCCCGTGCGCCCCCGGTCGCGGAAGACGTTGAAGTCGCAATAGGGGCAGATCCGCGCGCAGTAGGGCCAGTGGACATAGACCCCGAGCGGCGGCGGGGTCGTCAAAGCAGGGCGGCCTTCAGCTTGGCGAAGGCGACGGCCCGGTGGCTGATGGCGTCCTTGGCCGCCGGCTCCATCTCGCCGAAGGTCAGGTCGCCGCCGGTCGGCAGGAAGATCGGGTCGTAACCGAAGCCCTTCAGGCCGCGGGCCGGGAAGGTCAGCGTCCCGTGGAGCTCGCCCTCCACCACCACGGCCGGGCCGTCCGGCCAGGCCACGGCCAGGGCGCAGGTGAACCAGGCGGCGAAATCGTCGCCGCCCGCGGCCTCCAGGCGCTCTTCCACCTTGGCCATGGCGAGCGTGAAGTCCTTGGCCGGCCCCGCCCAGCGCGCGGAATAGACGCCGGGCGCGCCGTCGAGCGCGGCGACCGACAGCCCGGAATCGTCGGCCAGCGCCACCAGGCCGCTGGCCCTGGCCGCCGCGCGGGCCTTCAGCAGGGCGTTGCCGGCGAAGGTGGTCTCGGTCTCCTCGGGCTCGGGCAGGCCAAGCGATCCGGCGCTCACCAGCTCGAAGCGGTTCTCCAGGATCTGCGCCAGTTCGACGGCCTTGCCGGGGTTGTGGGTCGCCACCACCAACCGGGCCCCCGGCTCAAGTTTCAAGGCCATCGACGGCTCCTCGCATGTCGCCGCGACCATAGAGGCGCGGCGTTCAGCTTGGCGACCATTTTGCGTTGCAAAATTTTAATATCGATTACCGATACTTAATTTGATCGAAAAACGATGTGTACTTATTGTCTATCAACACCGGCGGCCACCTACCGCCCCATAGAATGCTGCAGCGCAACAAATCTGGAGTCACGACAATGAACGAGCTGATGAACCTGATGGACCGGATCGGCGCGACCCTGGCGGTCGGCCTCGCCTTCGCCCCGCTCGCCGCCATCGCGGCGCGCTTCCTGATGCACTAAGGTTCCGCCTTGGCCGAGCCACGAGGGAGAGACGATGCGCGCCTTGGGTCCGGGTTCGGTGTCGAGCCTGCTGAAGATCATCCTCGATGTGGTCTTCTTCGCGCTGTGGGCCGGCATCGCCGTCCTGGGCCTGGTGACGCTGGCCGCCCTGCTGCTGAGCTTCGATCCGGAGCTGCTCTCGGGCATCGCCGGGCGCGAGGTGTCCAGCCGCGGACCGGTGCTGGTGGGCGGGCTGCTGGCCATGATGCTCTATACCGGGGGCGTGCTGGTGATCGTCGACCGGCTGCGGCGCATCTTCGCCACCCTGACGGCCGGCGACCCCTTCCACCCCGACAATGTGCGCCGGCTGCGGGTGATCGGCCTGATGCTGGCGGGGCTCGAACTCGGGCGCTATCTGGTCTGGATCCTCGGGGTGTCGCTGATTTCCCACGTCGACCGCGTCGAGCCGAGCTTCAGCCTGACGGCCTGGTTCTCGGTGCTGGTGGTCTTCGTGCTGGCCGAGGTGTTCCGTGAAGGCGCACGCCTGCGGCGCGAAGCCGAATTGACGATCTGAGGCCAGCGCATGCCGATCCGCGTCCTTCTCGACCGCGTCCTGCTGGAACGCCGCATGTCGCTGACCGAGCTCGCCGACCGCGTCGGCGTGACCATCGCCAACCTCTCGATCCTCAAGACCGGCAAGGCCCGCGCCGTCCGCTTCTCGACCCTGGCCGCGCTGTGCCGCGAACTCGAGTGCCAGCCCGGCGACCTGCTGGTCTACGAGCCGGGGCCGGCGGAGGATATCGACGAGGACGAAGACGGCGGGTGACCCCCTCGGCCGGCTCCGCCGACAGTTCCCCGCCTACCCCTCGGTCGCCGCCTTCTGCAGCGCGCAAAGCTCGCCGATCCCCTTGCGGGCCAGCGCGAACAGGGCGTCGAACTCGCCCTGGCTGAAGCCGCGCTTTTCGCCGGTGGCCTGGACCTCGACGATGTCGCCGGTCCCGGTCAGGACGAAATTCGAATCGGCCTCGGCGTTGCTGTCCTCCTCATAGTCGAGGTCGAGCACCGGCACGCCGTTGAAGACCCCGCAGCTGATCGCCGCCACCTGGTCCAGGATCGGGTCCTTGGTGATCAGGCCCTCGGCCAGCAGGTAGCGCGTGGCCAGGCGCAGGGCGACCCAGGCGCCGGTGATCGAGGCCGTGCGCGTGCCGCCGTCGGCCTGGATGACGTCGCAGTCGATGGAGATCTGCCGCTCGCCCAGCGCCTTCATGTCGACGACCGCCCGCATGGAGCGCCCGATCAGCCGCTGGATCTCCTGGGTGCGGCCCGATTGCTTGCCCTGGGCGGCCTCGCGCCGGCCGCGGGTGTGGGTGGCCCTGGGCAGCATGCCGTATTCGGCGGTGACCCAGCCCGTGCCGCGGCCGCGCAGGAAACCCGGCACGCCTTCCTCCAGGCTGGCGGTCACCAGCACCTTGGTGTGGCCGAAACTCACCAGGCAGGAACCCTCGGCATAGCGGCTGACGCCGGTCTCCAGGGTCACGGCGCGGAGGATGTCGGGGGCGCGTTCGGACGGTCGCATGGCGAGAAGTCTCCCAGGGGGCAGGGTGTGGCTCAGGGTGTGGCTTGGGGGCGCCTTGCGCCGCAACAGGTCGCGCTTATCCTAGATCGGGACCGCTCCGTCCATGGTTGCTCGACGACCCAGCATCGGAACCGACTTGACGCCTTCGCTCATCACCCGCGGACCGCCCCTCGCCGACCTCGACGAGCGCGCGCGCGACATCTTCCGCCGGATCGTCGAAAGCTATCTGGAGACCGGCGAACCGGTGGGTTCGCGCACCCTGTCCAAGGGCGGGCTGTCGCTGTCGCCGGCCTCGATCCGCAACACCATGCAGGACCTGACCCAGCTCGGCCTGCTGGGCTCGCCCCACATCAGCGCCGGGCGCCTGCCGACCCACGCCGGGCTGCGGCTGTTCGTCGACGGGCTGCTGGAGGTGGGCGACGTGGCCGAGGACGAGCGCCGCGCCATCGACGCGCGCCTGCACGCCCACGGCCGCAACTTCGACGAGGCGCTCAACGAGGCCAGCGCCATCCTCTCCGGCCTGGCCGGCGGCGCCGGGGTCGTGGTCACGCCGGTGCGCGAAGCCGGCGTCAAGCATGTGGAGTTCGTCTCGCTCGGCGCCGACCGGGCGCTGGCGGTGATGGTCTTCGCCGACGGCACGGTGGAGAACCGCATCGTGCGCCTGGCGGCCGGCGTGACGCCCTCGTCCCTGCAGGAGGCCACCAACTTCCTCAACCAGCATCTGCGCGGGCGCACGCTCGCCGAGGCCCGCGTCGACCTGGACGCCGAACTGACGCGGGCCCGCCGCGACCTCGACGAGACCGCCGCGCGGCTGGTGGAGGACGGGCTGGCCGCCTGGAGCGGCGGGGAGGGGGAGGATCGCGCCCTGATCGTGCGCGGCCATTCCAATCTGCTGGGCGATCGCGAGGTGCTCGATCTCGAGCGGGCCAAGATGTTGTTTGACGACTTGGAGCAGAAAGGACAACTCATCCAGCTCCTCGACGGGGTTCGCGACGGGGAGGGCGTGCGCATCTTCATCGGCGCCGAAACGCGGCTGTTTTCGCTTTCGGGTTCCGCTGTGATCGCCGCGCCCTATATGACGGGGCGCCAGCGCGTCTTGGGCGCCATCGGCGTGATCGGTCCTGCGCGGTTGAACTACGCGCGGATTATCCCGTTGGTGGACTATACCGCCCGCGTGCTCGGCCAGGTGATCAACGCTTGAACTAGGTAGACGATGTCAGAAGACCAATTCCCCGCCGACGAAACCGAAGACGCCCTGGATGACGACGGCGCCATGGCGCTGATCGAGACCCTGCGCGCCGAGAACGCCGCGCTGAAGGAACAGACGCTGCGCTACGCCGCCGAGGCCGACAACACCAAGCGCCGCGCCGAACGCGAGGCCAACGACGCGCGCGCCTATGCGATCCAGAAGTTCGCCAAGGACCTGCTGGGCGCCGCCGACAACATGCACCGCGCGCTCAGCGCGGCCCCGGCCGACGACGCCGATCCGGCGGTGAAGAACTTCGTGGTCGGCGTCCAGATGATCGACAAGGAGCTGCAGGCCGCCTTCGAACGCAACGGCCTGAAGAAGGTCGATCCCGCCAAGGGCGCCAAGTTCGACCCCCACCAGCATCAGGCGATGATGGAGCAGGAATCGGCCGAGGTGGCCGCCGGCGGCGTCATCCAGGTGCTGGCCCCCGGCTACGAGCTTTTCGGCCGCATCCTGCGCCCGGCCATGGTGATCGTGGCGGCCAAGGGCTCCGGCGGCGAGGCCGCGGCCGAACCCCAGGCGCAGAACCCCTACGCCGAGACCGAAGACGGCGACGCCGGCGCCTCGGTGGACACCCGCGCCTGACGGAGGCCACGAGTTCGCCGGGCGACCAGGCGGACCTTTCTCCTCGATTTGACCAGACCCCCTGGAAGCGTAAGCTCGCCTATTCAGGACAAGGGGGCGAACGTGCTGGCCGGGTCGCGGACTCGCCGACGGATGCTGGGATCGGGCGTCGCCGCCCTGGCCCTGCTGGGCGGCAGGGCCCGTGCCCAGGACGCCACAGCGCTGGCGGCGGACGATCCCCCGACCCTGATCGACACCGAGCCCGACATCGCCGACAGCGTCATCGCCCCGGTGATGCTGAACGGCCTGGGGCCGTTCCGATTTCTCGTCGACACCGGCGCCAACGCCTCCTGCCTCTCCCAGGCCCTGGCCGACAAGCTGATGCTGCCGGCCGGCGATCCGGTTCGCGTCCACACCATCGTCGGGCCTCGCCTGCGGCTCAGCGTCGTCATCGATCACCTGGAGATCGGAACCCGCGTCCGGCGCAAGGTCAGGGCGCCGGTGCTGCCCATGGAGGCGTTCGGCGTCGACGGCGTGCTGGGGATCGACTGGCTGAAGGGCCAGCGGCTGGTGTTCGGCTTCGCCGCCAGGACGCTGGAGATCACGCGCTCGCGCGCAGAGGTCGCCGTTCCGGGCCAGGTGCTGGTGCCGGCCAGGCGCAAGTCCGGCCAGCTCACGATCGTCGACGCCGACCTGAGCGGTCGCAGGATCAGCGCGATGATCGACTCCGGATCGCAGTTCTCGCTCGGCAACACGGCGCTTCGGCGGCTCGTCAGCCTGGCCGATCCGAAGGCCGAGGCCCAGGCGACCAAGGTCCGCATGCTGTCCATCGCCGGGGAATCGTTCAGCGGCGATCAGCTCTTCCTGCCCTTCATTCGCCTGGGCGGCCTGACGATGGGCAATGCGCCGGCGATCTTCGCCGACATGCCGGTTTTCAAGCTGTGGGACCTGCATGAGAGCCCCACCCTGATGCTGGGCATCGACCTTTTGGCCCAGTTCACGACCGTCGCGCTCGATTTCGGCCGGTCTTCGGTGCGCTTCGATCTGGCCGAGCCTCCGCCCGCCCGCGAGGTCTGAGGCCGCCGGAACGCCTTGCTGCCCAATCTTCCGCTGCGCAGGCCCGATAGCTCTTCCGCCCGGAAACTTTTTGGCTATTGTCCCAAGTCCCTCCCTCCAAGGGGGGCGCACGCGGGGCGGTTTCGCGGGCGCAGGAGGTCGGACGAAACGATGAAACTGACGATCGAACGGGCTGCGCTGCTGAAGGCGCTGGGGCATGTGCAGAGCGCGGTCGAGCGTCGCAACACCATACCGATCCTGTCGAACGTCCTGCTCTCGGCCGAGAAGGATCGGCTGAGTTTCTCGGCCACCGATCTCGACATGGAGATCATCGACGAGGCCCTGGCCCAGGTGGACCAGCCCGGCCAGATCACCGCCCCCGCCCACACGCTCTACGAGATCGTCCGCAAGCTGCCGGAAGGCGCCGACGTCTCCCTCAGCTTCACCGGCGAGGACCCGCGCCTGACCATCGCCGCCGGGCGCTCGCGCTTCAACCTGCCGGTGCTGCCGGCTGGCGACTTCCCGGTGATGTCGTCGGACGGCCTCTCGGCGCGCGTCGCCGTGGACGTCGGCGACCTGATCCGGCTGATCGACAAGACCCGCTTCGCCATCTCGACCGAAGAGACCCGCTACTATCTGAACGGCCTCTATCTCCACACGGTGGTGGAGGACGGCGTCCAGAAGCTGCGGGCCGTGGCCACCGACGGCCACCGCCTGGCGCTGGCCGAGATGATCGCGCCCGAGGGCTCGGCCGGCGCGCCCGGCGTCATCGTGCCCCGCAAGACCATCAACGAGGCCCGTCGCCTGCTGGAAGACGCCGGCGAGCAGATGGACCTGCAGATCAGCCCCCAGAAGGTGCGCTTCGAATTCGGCGGCGCGGCGCTGACCTCCAAGGTGATCGACGGCAATTTCCCCGACTACAGCCGCGTGATCCCGAAGGACAACAACCGCTCGGTGATGATCGACAACAAGCTGTTCTCCAAGGCCGTCGACCGCGTGGCCACCATCTCCGCCGAAAAGAGCCGCTCCGTGCGCATGGCCATCGAGCCGGGCAAGGTGGTGCTCACCGTCCGCAACATGGAAGCCGGCCAGGCGGTGGAAGAGCTCGAGATCGACTACAACGGCGAGCCCTTCGAACTGTCCTTCAACGCCCGCTACCTGCTGGACGTCACCGACCAGATCGCCGGCGAGACGGCCGAGCTGCGCTTCGGCGGCCCCAACGACCCGGCCCTGGTGCTCGACCCCGTCGACCCCGACGTCCGCTACGTCCTGATGCCGCTGCGGGTCTAGAGCCTTTTCAGGCGGCATCATCCGATCCGCCCAAAAAAGCTGTAAATTCCTTATCTTAGAGTCCACCGGGCAGGTTGGCCGGCTTCCGCCTGACCCTCGCGCCCTCCCGGAATCCGCCTCCTGCGAGGCAAGAAGCGATCGCCTGCGGGCGTTTACCATTCACACAGCAGGGTTGTGCTACCCCCAGCCGTTCCCGCTCGACGCTGGGGGGCGTCGACACCATTATCGGCGCCGTGGCGAGGATTTCCGGCGGTGATTCGTCGGGATGGCGGGGTAGGGGCGTTGCGATGCGGGTGTCTGCAACTTTCTGGCTGACCGTGGCGCTCGTCTCGACGGGCGGCGTGGCGGCCCATGCCCAGTCGATCGCGGACCTGCAACGCATGTCCATCAGCGAACTGGCCGACATCGACGTCTCGTCGGTGACGAAGACCACCGAGTCGCTGAGCAATGCGCCAGGCGCCATCTACGTCATAACCCACGATGAGATCGCCCGCCTGGGCGCGAGCAGCCTGCCGGAAATCCTGCGGCTCGCGCCGAACCTGCACGTGATCCAGACCAGCGCCAGCCACTATGTCGTCACCGCGCGCGGCTTCAGCGGCAACGCCGGCGCCCAGAGCTTTTCCAACAAGCTGCTCGTGCTGATCGACGGGCGCAGCGTCTACACGCCGCTCTATTCGGGCGTCTATTGGGACATGCAGGATGTCCTGGCCGAAGACATCGACCGCATCGAGGTGATCAGCGGCCCCGGCGCCACCCTCTGGGGCGCCAACGCCGTCAACGGCGTCATAAATATCATCACCCGCAAGTCGCAGGCGACCCAGGGCGGGCTCATGCACGTCAGCGCCGGCGACCAGAGCCGCAGTCTCGCCCTGCGTTACGGCGGCGCGATCGGCGATGACCTGACCTACCGCGTCTATGCCAAGACCCTGGGCCTGGCCGACACCGTCGACGCCGACGGCGTCAGGGTCGACGACGATTGGCGCCGCCTGCAGGGCGGTTTCCGATTTGACTGGGCGGCCTCGGCCCGGGACGCCGTAACGCTTCAGGGCGACGCCTACGACGGGTCGGTATCCCAGCCGGGCCGGTCCGACGACAAGATCTATGGCCGCAACCTGCTGGCCCGCTGGAACCGTTCGGGGGAAAACGGATCCTCGCTGCAGCTCCAGGCCTATTACGACCGGACAAAGCGCGACACCGACGGCGCGGGCTTCACGTTCGACACCTACGACCTCGACCTCCAGCACAGTTTCACCCTCGGTCGACGCCACCAGATCGTCTGGGGGGCCGGCACGCGGATCAGCCACTACGATATCGCCGGCGTCGACGCCCTGCAGTTCTCCCCCGCCAGCCGCACGCTCACGCTCTCCAACGCGTTCGTGCAGGACAGCATCTCCCTCGGCGACGCCGCCAAGCTGATCCTTGGCCTGAAGTGGGAGGACGACCCCTATTCCGGCCCGACCCTGCTGCCCAGCGTGCGGGCCACGTGGAAGCCCAGCGAAACCACCACCCTGTGGGCCGCGGCGTCGCGGGCGATCCGCTCGCCGACCCCGTTCGACCGCGACGTGATCGAGAAAGTCGGCCCCATGGTCTTCCTGACCGGCGGCGCCGACTTCCGGTCGGAGAAGCTGATGGCCTACGAGGTCGGCGTCCGCGTCCGGCCGTCCCCGCGCGCCTCGTTCTCGATCTCCACCTTCTACAATGTCTACGATGACCTGCGCAGCGTGGAGATCACGCCGGTCACGTTCCTGCCCCTGATGTGGGGCAACGGGATGAAGGGCCACACCTATGGCCTGGAGGCCTGGGGCGACTACAGGGTCACGTCCTGGTGGCGGCTGTCGGCGGGGCTCAGCCTCCTGGACAAGCATCTGAAGTTCGCGCCCGGCGCCAGCGGCCTGATCGGCGTCCTGCAGGCCGGCGACGATCCCAAGCACCAGGCCTCGCTGAAGTCGTTCATGAACCTCGGCTCCAAGGTCACCCTGGACGCCAGCCTGCGCCATGTCGGAACCCTGCCCGCCCCGCGGGTGCCGGCCTATATGGAGCTCAATACGAAGCTGGGATGGAATATTTCGCAAAGCGTGATGCTGTCGCTGTCAGGCTTCAACCTGCTGCACGAGCGCCACCAGGAATTCCCCGCCCCGGAAAGCTATGCTGTGCCCAGAAGCGTCGCGGTGGACCTTCAATGGCGCTTCTGAGCCGATCCCCTGGAGGCTGGTCGCGCCCACCGGTCCGGTCGGGCCGCGGGGTCCGCGCCGGCTTCCTGGCGTCGGTCCTGCTGCTGTTTCCGCTGACGCAGGCCCGGGCCGAGGGCAACGCCCTCGAACTCGCCGTCAAGGCCAACTACCTCTACAAGTTCACCCCCTTCGTGGAATGGCCGCCGCGGTCGTTTTCGACCCCCGCCAGCCCCTTCGTCATCTGCGTCATCGGCGAGGACCCCTTCGGCCGGGTGCTGGACGAGGCGGTCCAGGGCCAGCAGGTCGGGCAGCATCCCGTGGTGATCCGCCGCGCCCCTGTCGCCGCGCCGGGCATGGGATGCCACGTGGTCTTCGCCGGCCGATCGGAGACGCAGAGCACGGCCGACATGCTTCGCGTCGTCAGCACCCAGCCTGTCCTGACCGTCACCGATCAGAGCCGCGGCGTGGCGGGCGGCATGATTCAATTCGTGTTGAGGGATGGGCGTGTACGCTTTGAGATCGACGCCGCCGCCGCCGAGGCGAGCGGGGTCACGATCAGTTCCAAATTGTTGGGGCTGGCGCTTTCGGTCCGCAAGGCGATGCGATGAATCCGCTAAGCCCCTGGGATAGATTCACCCGCCGCCTGCCGGTCACGCCGGTGTTCGCGATCGGCCTGGCCCTGGCGCTGCTCGGCGCCAGCCTGGCCCTGGCCCTCCACAACGAGCGCGTCGCCAGGGCCGAGACTGCGCGGCAGGTCAGCGTCCAGGCGCGGATCCTCGCCGGCAGCGTCGCCGCCCCCCTGGCCTTCGACGATCGCGCGGCGACGCAGGAATATGTCAACGCCCTGCGCGCCAACCCCAGGATCGAAGCCGCCGGGGCCTATGACGGCTACGGCCGCCTGGCGGCCGGCTATTCGCGGGCCGGGATTCCGCTGCCGAAGACCAACCGCGTCGCCCCGCCGACCTTCGAGAACGGGGACCTCGTGGTCGCCGAGGCGGTGACCCAGGGGGGGGCCACCCTGGGCTCGGTCTATCTGCGGTCGGCCACCGAAACCTGGTTTCGCCGCGCCACGCGTTATGCCGGCATCGCGCTCGTCGTCGTCATGGCCTCCCTCCTCGTGGCCGTGCTCGGGGCGTCCTACGCCTCGGCAAGGCAGGCCCACCGCAAGCTGCAGCTGGAGATCGAAGGCCGCCAGAAGGCCGAGGAAGCGCTGCGGCAATCGCAGAAGATGGAGGCGATGGGCCAGCTCACCGGCGGCGTCGCCCACGACTTCAACAACCTGCTGATGGTGGCCTCCAGCGGGCTCGAGTTGATGGACCGCACCACCGACCCCGTCCGACGCGAACGCCTCAAACAGGGTATTCGCCAGGCGATCGACCGCGGCGCCAGCCTGACCCAGCAACTGCTGGCGTTTGCGCGGCGCTCGCCGATGAATCCTGAAGTCGTCGATCTGGGCGAACATATCCGCGGCATGCACGACCTGCTGGACCGCTCGCTGCGGGAGGACATTTCGGTGGAGCTCGAGGCCGCGCCGGACCTCTGGGCGGTGGAGCTGGACCCCTCGCAGCTGGAGGTGGCGGTGCTCAACATCACCCTCAACGCGCGGGACGCCATGCCCGGCGGCGGGATGATCACCATCAGGATCGAGAATGAGCCGGCCGGCCCCGAGCACGCGCTCGACATGGTCCGGCTGTCGGTCAGCGACACCGGCGTCGGCGTGCCGGCCGAGATGATCCCGCGGGTGTTCGAACCCTTCTTCACCACGAAGGACGTCGGTCAGGGCACCGGCCTTGGCCTGAGCCAGGTCTACGGCTTCGCGCGCGCCTCCGGCGGCGAGGCGGCGCTGCAGAGCCAGGTGGGCGGCGGGACGACCGTCTCCCTGCTCGTGCCCCGCTCGCATAAACCCCTGCCGATCCGCGCGGCGGCGCTCACCGACATCCTGGTCAGCGCGCCGCGCCAATGTCGCGTTCTGCTGGTGGAGGACGACGACAATGTCGCCGACCTCGTCTCCCAGATGCTGGACGAACTGGATTACGGGTCATACCGGGCCCCCAACGCGGCGGCGGCGCTCGAGGCCTTGCACCACGAAGACCGCAGCTTCGATCTCGTGTTCTCCGACATGGTGATGCCGGGCGGCATGAGCGGGCTGGAGCTCGCCCATGAGGTCGCCAGGCAGCGGCCCGACCTGCCGATCATCCTGACCACCGGCTACAGCGCCGCGGCGGCTTCGGCGTCGGCCGAGGGGCTGCGGCTGTTGCTGAAGCCCTACCGGATCGAGGCCTTGGCCGAGGCGTTGCAGTCGGCCCTCACCGCCGGCCCGCCGGCCCACGCCTAGGCGCTCCGGCCCAGCCTTCGTTTCGCGCCTTTGCGCGAATGCGGCTATGACACCGGCGTGACCGCCACCGCCATAACCCATCTCACCCTGACGAATTTCCGTTCCTACGAGCGCGCGGACCTGGCCCTCGACGGCCGGCCGGTCTTCCTGGTGGGCGCCAACGGGGCGGGCAAGACCAACCTGCTGGAGGCTGTGAGCCTGCTCACCCCTGGCCGGGGCCTGCGCGGCGCGAGCCTGGCGGAGGTCGGCCGCCGGATGCCGGGCGAGGGCGCCGGCCGCGCCTGGGCGGTGGCGGCGCAGGTCAGCGAGGATGACGGGCCCACCCGCCTGGGCACCGGCGTGGAGACCGCCGGCGCCGCCCGTCGCATCGTGCGGCTGGAGGGCGAGACCGTGCCGCCCGGCAGGCTGGCCGACCACCTGCGCCAGGTCTGGCTGACGCCGGCCCAGGACCGCCTGTTCCTGGAGGGCGCCGGCGACCGGCGCCGGTTCTTCGACCGCCTGGTGTTCGCCGCCGAACCCGCCCACGCCGCCCACGCCTCGGCCTACGAGAAGGCCAATCGCGAGCGGATGCGCCTGCTCACCGACGGCCCGGCCGACGCCGATTGGCTGAACGCCCTGGAAGCCCGCCTGGCCGAGTCCGGCGCCCTGCTGGCCCACGCCCGCGCCCGCACGCTGGCCGCCCTCCAGGCCGAGATCGACGGCCGCCAGGACCGGCCGTTCCCCCAGGCCAGGCTCTCCCTCACCGGCGCCTGGGAGACCATGGCCGCCGACGGCGCCGACCTGGCCGAGATCGAGGGGCTGCTGGCGCGGGCGCTGTTCGCCGGGCGCGACCGCGACTCGGCCGCCGGGCGCGCCCTGACCGGCCCCCATCGCGGGGATCTGGCGGTGCAGCACGCCGAAAAAGACCGTCCGGCCGCCGAATGTTCGACCGGCGAGCAAAAAGCTTTGATTTTGAACCTCGTTCTGGCGCAGGCGGCGCGTCTTTCGCGTGCAGAATCGTCGCCAAACCCTATATTGTTGCTGGACGAAGTCGCTGCGCACCTGGACCGCCGAAGACGGGCCGCGCTGTTCGACGAAATCACGGCGCTCGGGCTCCAGGCCTTTCTCACCGGCACGGACGAGCATCTGTTTGAAGACCTGCTGGGCCGGGCTCAGGGCGTCCGCGTGGACGCCTCCGGCCTCGCCATTCTGGAAGCCGAATGACCGACGTAAACGACGAACCCGCCAACGACCCCGAGAGCAACGGCCAGGCCGAATACGGCGCGGAGTCCATCAAGGTCCTCAAGGGCCTGGACGCCGTGCGCAAGCGGCCCGGCATGTACATCGGCGACACCGACGACGGGTCGGGCCTGCACCACATGGTCTACGAGGTGGTGGACAACGCCATCGACGAGACGCTCGCCGGCTGGGCGTCCCGCGTCGAGGTGATCCTCAACGCCGACGGCTCGGTCACCGTCACCGACGACGGCCGCGGCATCCCTGTGGACCTGCACGAGGGCGAGGGCGTCTCGGCCGCCGAGGTCATCATGACCCAACTGCACGCCGGCGGGAAATTCGACCAGAACTCCTACAAGGTCTCCGGCGGCCTGCACGGCGTCGGCGTCTCGGTGGTCAATGCGCTGTCGAAATGGCTGCGCCTGAAGATCTATCGCGGCGGCAAGTCCTACGAGATGGAGTTCCGCCACGGCGACCCGGTCGACTCGCTCGCCATGACCGGCGACGCGCCCCTGCGTCCCAACGGCGAGTTCCTGTCGGGCACGGAGGTCACCTTCCTGCCGTCGACGGAGACCTTCACCGGCGTCGAATTCGACCGCAAGACCCTGGAGCACCGCCTGCGCGAACTGGCGTTCCTCAACTCAGGCGTCACCATCTGGCTCAAGGACCTGCGCGACGCCGAGCCCTTCGAGGAGGTGATGTCCTACGAGGGCGGGGTGGAGGAGTTCGTCCGCCACCTGGACAAGGCCAAGACGCCGATCCTCAAGACGCCCATCGTCATCCGCGGCCAGCGCGAAACGGTGCAGATCGACCTCTCGCTCTGGTGGAACGACGGCTATCACGAGAACGTCCTCTGCTTCACCAACAACATCCCCCAGCGGGACGGCGGCACCCACCTGGCGGCCTTCCGCAGCGCGCTGACGCGGATCATCACCGGCTATGCCGAAAGCTCCGGGACCACCAAGCGCGAGAAGGTCTCGCTGTCGGGCGAGGACGCCCGCGAAGGCCTGACCTGCGTGCTGTCGGTCAAGGTGCCGGACCCCAAGTTCTCCTCCCAGACCAAGGACAAGCTGGTCTCCTCCGAGGTGCGCCCGGCCGTCGAGGGCCTGGTCTCCGAGGGCCTCGGCCAGTGGTTCGAGGAACACCCCGCCGAAGCCAAGATGGTGGTCCAGAAGATCGCCGAGGCCGCCGCCGCCCGGGAAGCCGCCCGCAAGGCCCGCGACCTGACGCGGCGCAAGAGCGTGCTCGACATCTCCAACCTGCCCGGCAAGCTCGCCGACTGCCAGGAGCGCGACCCGGCCAAGTCGGAGATCTTCCTGGTGGAAGGCGACTCCGCCGGCGGCTCGGCCAAGCAGGCCCGCAACCGCGAGAACCAGGCCGTCCTGCCCCTGCGCGGCAAGATCCTCAACGTCGAGCGCGCGCGCTTCGACAAGATGCTGGGGTCCGAGCAGATCGGCACCCTGATCACGGCCCTGGGCGCCGGCATCGGCCGCGACGACTTCGATATCGAGAAGATCCGCTACCACAAGATCGTGGTGATGACCGACGCCGACGTCGACGGCGCCCACATCCGCACCCTGCTGCTGACCTTCTTCTATCGGCAGATGCCGCAGATCATCGAGCGCGGCTATCTCTATATCGCCCAGCCGCCGCTCTATAAGGCCACCAAGGGCAAGTCCTCCCGCTACCTCAAGGACGACGCCGAGTACGAGATCTACCTGATCGACGAGGGGGTCGAGGGCGCCACCCTGACGCTCTCCACCGGCGAGCAGCTCTCCGGCGCCGACCTCCTGGCCCTGGTCCAGGCCGCCCGCGGCGCGCGCGCCAGCATCGAGCGGCTGTCCTCGCGGGCTCCCGGCTTCGCCATCGAACAGGCCGCGCTGGCCGGTCTCTTCGGCGAGTCGATCGACTTCGCCGAGGCCGCGCGGCGTCTCAACCTCTATGCCGAGGAAGGCGACGGCCCCTGGTCGGGCGAGAGGGGCGAGGGCGGCGGGTTCGTCTTCAGCCGCATCAAGCGCGGCGTGTCCGAGCGCATCGTGCTGGACGACCTGCTGCTGCACGCCGCCGACGCGCGCCGCCTGGCCGAACGCGCAGCGACGCTCGCCGACAGCTTCACCGGGCCGGCCACCTTCAGCCGACGGGACAAGTCCACCACGGTGCGCGGGCCGCTCGACCTCTTCAACGCGGTCATGGACGCCGCCCGCAAGGGCCTCTCCATCCAGCGCTACAAGGGCCTGGGCGAGATGAACCCGGAACAGCTCTGGGAGACCACCCTGGACTATCAGGCCAGGACCCTGCTGCAGGTCCGCGTCAACCACGCCGACGACGCCGACGACATGTTCACCCGCCTGATGGGCGACCTGGTGGAACCCCGCCGCGAGTTCATCCAGGAAAACGCCCTCGACGCCGAAGTCGACGTCTAGGGCGCGTTGGCCGTCAGCGACTATCGACCCTTCTCCGCTTGCGGGACCGGCGCGTAAATCGGACGCACACCAAAGGTGTCATCCCGGAAGTCGCGTCAGCGGCTGTCCGGGACCCATGAACACCGATCTTCGGCAGCGCTCACGAGCGGATCGGACTTCCTGCGCGCCCCGTGTCATGGGTCCCGGTCTTCGCGCCGCGAAACCGGGATGACATGGAATAACGCAACGGTCCCGCATGGGCAGAAGGCCCCTGGCCTGACTGTCTACGTGGGAGCGGGACGCCACCCCTACTCCTCGCCCGGCGTCGTCACCACGTAGCCCTGGGTGCGCAGCTGATCCAGCACCCCGCCCTGGGCCAGCAGGGTCCGCAGCGGGACCACGGCCACCGCATGGCCCGGCGTCTTCAGGGCCTTGGCGATGGCGGCGGCCTGGTCGGCCTTGATCCTGGCGTCGAAGGCCAGCCCGCCGGGCGCTGCGGCCAGGCACTTCTCGAACCCGCGCTCGGCCCCCAGCGCCGCGCGCACGTCGCCGTCGGCCCAGCCCGCGCCGGCCGCCTGGGCGGCCGCCGCGCCGCCGTCGATCTCGTCCAGGGCGTCTTCCAGGCAGGCGCGCTGGGCCGCCGCCGAGGCGCGGATGATCCCGCCCGACAGCGGGCCGAACGAATAGGCCTTCTGCTCGACCCTGATCTTCCGGGCCTGGGCCAGGCGGCCGATGGTCTTGGCCGGGTCGGCCGCCGTCAGCCTAGCGTGGTCGCGGTAGTGGGAGACCAGCAGCAGCCCCGCCGCGATCCCGTTGTTGGTGCGGTAGTCCTTGGCCGGATGGCCGAAGGCGGTGCGCGCGGCGACGAAGCGCGCCTTCAGGCCCGGCGGCAGGCGATCCTCGTAAGGCTCGTGCGAACGTAGCCGCATCAGGTTGAACGCCGCGCCCGGCGCGCCCAGCACGCCCACCTTCAGGCTGTTGAAGGGCAGGATGACCTCGTTGGCGCCGGCCAGCCGCCGTTCCAGCCCGCTGCGGTCCCAGGCCAGCCCCTTGGGCGCCACCGAGGGCACGCCCAGCACATAGATCGTGGTGTCGGCGTCGGCGACCTTCCAGAAGGCCGGCCCCCGCTCGCGGGCGGTGACCACCAGCTCCTCCACCAGCACCCCGTCGGGGTCGGGGTTCTCCGCGGGCGTCAGGACGACCTGGGCGGCGGCCGGCAGGGAAAGCGCGAACACAAGCGCGGCGCCGGCGCGAACAGCTCGCCCCAGTCGCCTTGGAATCGTCCTATGATCCATCGAAAGCTGAAGTCCGAACATGCCGATCCATCGCCTCCCGCCGCACACCGTCAACCGCATCGCCGCCGGCGAGGTGGTGGAACGACCCGCCAGCGCCGTCAAGGAACTGGTGGAGAATGCGCTGGACGCCGGGGCGACGGCGATCGAGGTCCAGGCCGACGGCGGCGGGCTGGCGCGCATCCTGGTGGCCGACGACGGCGCGGGCCTCGCGCCCGACCAGCTGCCCCTGGCGGTGGAGCGCCACGCCACGTCGAAGCTGCTGCCCGACGCCGATGGCGAATACGACCTGCTGCAGATCGCCAGCCTGGGGTTCCGCGGCGAGGCCTTGCCGTCCATCGGCTCGGTGGCCCGCCTGCAGATCGCCAGCCGGGCGCGGGGCGCCGCCGACGCCCATGCGATCCTGGTGGAGGGCGGCGCGGTGGGCGCGGTCTCGCCTGCCGGCTTCCCCGGGCCGCACGGGGCGCGGGTCGAGGTGCGCGACCTGTTCTACGCCACGCCGGCGCGCCTGAAATTCATGAAGTCCGAGCGGGCCGAGGCCATGGCCATCGCCGAGGAGCTCAAGCGCCAGGCCATGGCCCACGAGGCGGTCGGCTTCACCCTCGACCTCGACGGCCGCCGCAGCCTGCGCCTGCCGGCCGAGGCGCCTGGGCCGGACGGCCGCCTCGCGCGGCTCTCGGCCATCATGGGGCGGGAGTTCGCCGACAACGCCCTGGCCCTGGACCATGAGCGCGACGGCGTGCGGCTGTCGGGGTTCGCAGGCCTGCCCACCTACAATCGCGGCAACGCCGGCCACCAGTATCTGTTCGTCAACGGCCGGCCCGTGCGCGACCGCCTGCTGCAGGGCGCCCTGCGCGCCGCCTACGCCGACTTCCTGGCCCGCGACCGCCATCCCCTGGCCGCGCTCTATATAGAGGTCGATCCCACCCTGGTGGACGTCAACGTCCATCCCGCCAAGGCCGAGGTGCGGTTCCGCGATCCGGGCCTCGTCCGTGGACTGATCATCGGCGGCCTGCGTCACGCGCTCGCCGGCGCCGGACATCGCGCGGCCACCACCGCGTCGGCCGCCGCGCTGGGCGGTTTCCGTCCGGGCGGCGTCCCGCAAACCCCGGCGGCCGGCTTCTCGGCCTGGCGCGCCGGCGGCTGGAGCCCGTCGCCGCAGGGGTTGCCCGGCCTCGCCCAGGTCTCGGCCCGCGCCGAGCCGGACTGGGAGCCGGCCGCCTACGAACCGCCTGCGGGCGTCGGCGAGCCGCCGGCGCCGGCCATGGTCATCGATCCCGTCGACTTCCCCCTGGGCGCGGCGCGGGCCCAGATCCACGAGACCTACATCGTCGCCCAGACCCGCGACGGCATCGTCGTCGTCGACCAGCACGCCGCCCACGAGCGGCTGGTCTATGAGAAGATGAAGGCCGAGATGGCGCAGGGCGGCGTCGCCCGCCAGGCCCTGCTGCTGCCCGAGGTGGTGGAGCTCGACCCCGCCGAGGCCGAGCGCGTCACCGCGCGCACCGAGGAACTCGCCGCGCTCGGCCTGGTGGTCGAGCCGTTCGGCCCCGGCGCGGTGCTGGTGCGCGAGACCCCGGCCCTGCTGGGGGAGACCGACGCCGCCGGCCTGATCCGCGACATCGCCGACGACCTTGCCGAGAACGGCCAGGCGCTCGCCCTGAAGGAACGCCTGGCCGAGGTCTGTTCCACCATGGCCTGCCACGGTTCGGTGCGGGCCGGCCGGCGCCTGACGGCGGCCGAGATGAACGCCTTGCTGCGCCAGATGGAGGCCACGCCCCACTCCGGCCAGTGCAACCACGGCCGGCCCACCTATGTGGAGCTGAAGCTGGGCGATATCGAGCGGCTGTTCGGCCGCAGATGAACGGACGCCATGCCTGAACTTCCCGAGGTCGAGACGGTGCGGGCGGGGCTCGCGCCCGTGCTGGAGGGCGCGCGGCTGTCCCGCGTCGAGGCCCGGCGCGCCGACCTGCGCTTTCCCTTCCCCGACGGTTTCGTCCAGCGCCTGACGGGGGCGACCATCCTCAGGCTCGAGCGCCGCGCCAAGTACCTGCTGGGCGCGCTGGATCGCGGCGACACCCTGGTGATGCACCTGGGCATGAGCGGCCGCTTCGAGATCGCGCGGGCCGAGGGCGAGGCGCGTCCCGGTCAGTTCCACTACGCCGCCGACCCCGATCCGAAGCACGCCCACGTGGTCCTGGAGACGCAGGCCGGGGCCAAGGTCACCTATTACGACCCCCGCCGGTTCGGCTACATGGCGCTCCTGAACACCGCCACCTTGCACCTGCACCCGTGGTTCTCGGCCCTGGGCCCCGAACCCCTGTCGGACGCCTTCGACGTCGACCGCCTGGTCCACGCCTTCAAGGGTCGCAAACAGGGGCCCAAGACCCTGCTGCTGGATCAGACGACGGTGGCGGGCCTGGGCAACATCTATGTCTGCGAGGCGCTGCACAGGGCCAGGATATCGCCCTTCAAGCCGGCCGGCGAGGTTTCGCGCCCACGGCTCGCGCGCCTCGTGCAGCATATCCGGGACGTCCTGACCGAAGCCATCGCCGCCGGCGGCTCGACCTTGCGCGACTACGCCCAGGCCGACGGGGCGCTCGGCTACTTCCAGCATCGTTTCCGGGTCTACGACCGCGAGGGCGCCCCTTGCCCCAACGCCCGCTGCAACGGCGTCATCGACCGCCAGGTCCAGGCAGGGCGCTCGACCTTCTACTGCCCGGTCTGCCAGAAATGAGGGCGCGCGCGGCTCTCCTGGCGCTTGCCCTGGTCGCCGCCGCGACCGCCGCCCAGGCCCGGCCGCCGGTCTGGGTGGTGCGCGACGCCGACTCCGAGATGGTGCTGTTCGGCTCCATCCACGTCCTGCCGCCGGACCTGGACTGGAAGCCGCCGGCCCTCGCCAAGGCCCTGGCGAGCGCCAACGACGTCTGGTTCGAACTGCCCATCGATCCGGCCAGCAACGCCGAGACCGGCCAGCTCGCGGCCCAGCGCGGCATGCTGCCGGCCGGCCAGACCCTGCCCGCCCTGCTGTCGCGCGAGGGGGCGGCGCGACTGGCGCGCGTGACGGCCGCCTACGGCCTGCCGCCCGGCCAGATCGACCGCCTGCAACCCTGGTACGCCGAGGTGGCGCTCGCCTGGTTGATGCTCCACAAGTTCGGCGCCGACGCGGCCTCCGGCGTCGAGCAGCAGGTCTCGGGCCAGGCCCCGCCCGGCGCGGTCCGTCGGGCCTTCGAGACCCCGGCCGAACAGATCGCCCTCTTCGCAGATGCGCCCCTGGCCGAGCAGACAGCCTCGCTGGAACAGAGCCTGGAGGAGATGGAGGAGAGCCCCGACCAGATGGCCGTGCTCGTCCGCGACTGGCAGGCGGGCGACCTGGCCGCGCTGGACCGCGACGCCCTGGAGCCGCTGCGCGAGGCCTCGCCGGCCCTGTTCGCGCGACTGATCACCGCCCGCAACGCCCGCTGGGTGGCGGCCCTGAAGACGCGGCTGGAGGGCAGGGGCAAAAGCGTGGTGGTGGTGGGCATGGGCCACATGATCGGCCCCGACGGCCTGCCCGCCCAGCTTCGCGCCCTTGGCTATTCGGTCGAGGGACCCTAAAGCCTTCCCCCAGACCGGAGGCTTTCCATGACCTACCAGACCCTGCTCGTCGAAACCCCCGCCGATGGCGTCACCCTCATCCGGCTCAACCGGCCCGAGGCGCTGAACGCCCTCAACAGCCAGCTGCTGGGCGAACTGGCGGCCGCGCTCGACGTCGCCGAGGCCGACGAGGGCGTCCGCTGCGTCGTCCTGACCGGGTCCGAGCGCGCCTTCGCCGCCGGCGCCGACATCAAGGAGATGTCTGACAAGACCTATGCGCAGATGTTCGCCACCAACTTCTTCGCCGACGGCGGCCGCCGCATCGAGCAGTTCCGCAAGCCCATCATCGCCGCCGTCAGCGGCTTTGCGCTCGGCGGCGGCTGCGAGCTGGCCATGCTGTGCGACTTCATCATCGCCGCCGAGACCGCCAAGTTCGGCCAGCCGGAGATCAACCTGGGCGTCATGCCCGGCATCGGCGGCACCCAGCGCCTGACGCGCTTCGTCGGCAAGTCCAAGGCCATGGACATGATGCTGACCGCCCGGATGATGGACGCCGCCGAGGCCGAGCGCGCGGGCCTGGTCTCCCGCGTGGTGCCCGTCGACAAGCTGATCGAAGAGGCGGTGGCCGCCGCCGTCAAGATCGCCGGCCAGTCGCCGCTGGCCGTGATGATGAACAAGGAACTGGTCAACACCGCCTATGAGACGACGCTCACCGCCGGCGTGGCGGTGGAGCGGCGGCTGTTCCACTCGCTGTTCGCCTTCGAGGACCAGAAGGAAGGCATGGCCGCTTTCGTCGAGAAACGGAAGCCCGTCTTCAAGGGCCGGTGAGACGGGTGAAAGCCTGCATTGACCGCGCGGGGTCCTTCCCGTATATCCGCGCCTCCGAATTTCCTCGCCCGTCCACGGGCGCGACACCGTTTGAGAGCTGAAGAATGGCCAATACGCCCGGCGCCAAGAAGGCGGTCCGCAAGATCGCTCGCCGCACCGAAGTCAACAAGGCGCGCCGCTCGCGCGTGCGCACCTATCTGCGTTACTTCGAGGAAGCGCTGGCCAGCGGCGACGCCGACAAGGCCAAGGCCGCCTTCGTCACGGCTCAGTCGGAACTGATGCGCGCCGTCACCAAGGGCGTCGTCCACAAGAACACCGGCTCGCGCAAGGTCTCGCGCTTGGCCGCCCAGCTGAAGAAGCTGTCCGCCGCCTAAGGCGTTTTCCGGCGCCCGTTCCGGCGCCGGATTTCACGTTCATATCGACATCGGACGTCGACCGTCGCCCTGCGCGACGGCGGCGTTTCCATGCCTGAAGCGTGACTGTCAAGAGGTCGCCTCCAGGGCGCCGCATGCATCGATGCGCGGCGCCTCGAAATGCGACTCATGCGACCAAACTACTCAGCCTTCGGAGGGTGATTTTTGGGTTTCCCTTGCCCCATTTGGCCCTGTCGGCGAGTCAACGAAAATATCGTTTCCGAGGGCTAAGAATCCCCGTTGACCCCCCTCGGTCCCCGACTAGTGTCTGGGTTCTTACCGGCGTCTTCCATCTTTTCCCGGATCAAAGCCCGGGTGCGGCAGCGCTCAAGCGGTTGCTTGTAACGTATTGTATCTATTTCAGAAAATTCGGCTACGCGGGGGCGAAGGGCTGTGGGGACGGCGGGGATGACGGGTTTGACGGCGGTCACCAAGACGGGCATGGCGGGGGCGGTGGCGGAGCCGCATGCCAGCGTCGTCTGGGCCAAGACCTGCCAGGTTCTGAAGCGGGAATTGGGCGAGGCGACCTTCGGCTCGTGGCTCGGCCACGCATCGTTGCGCGAGGCCGGACTCGACGTATGTCTGGTCGCCGCCACAGGGGTGGCCCGCGACTGGATCCGTCGCCATGCCTGGCGCCGCATCGGCGAGGTGTGGGCGACCCATGACCCGCTCAATCGACACCTCGACCTGAAGTCGCGGATGGAGTTCGACGCCCTGGCCGCGGCGCCCGCGCCGGTCGCGGCCCCCGTGGTGGAAGTCGAGGCCGCGGCGGTCAAGATCGAGCCGGCGCCGGCGACGGCCAGGGTCGCGCGCCAGCAGGGCCTGCAGGAACGCTTCTGCTTCGACACCTTCGTGCCCGGCCCCGGCAACGAGTTCGCCTTCGCCGTCGCCCGCCGGGTGGCCTCCTGGGCCGACGGGCACTTCAACCCCGTGCTGTTCCACGGCCCCTACGGCTTCGGCAAGACCCACCTCCTGAACGCGCTGGCCTGGGAGGCCATGCGGTCGGCCCCCGACAAGCGCGTCGTCTATATGAGCGCCGAGCGCTTCACCTCGGCGTTCATGAAGGCGCTGCAGGACAAGCAGGTCGCGGCTTTCAAGGAAGAACTGCGCAACGCCGACCTGCTGCTGATCGACGACGTCCATTTCGTGTCGGGCAAGACCTCCACCCAGGAAGAACTGTTCCACACCCTCATCGCCCTGGTGGAAGACGGCCGCCGCGTGGTGATGACCGCCGACCGCTCCCCCACCGAACTGTCGGAGATGGAGCCGCGCCTGCGTTCGCACCTGCAGGCGGGCCTGGTCTGCGGCATCGAGCCCGCCGACCGCACCCTTCGCCTGGGGATCCTGGAGCGTAAGCTGGCCACCCTGGCGCAGCAGGGCCGTTTCGAGCCCACGGCGCGTCCCGAGGTCCTGCAGTTCCTCGCCGACCGCTTCACCGACAGCGTCCGCGAACTGGAAGGCGCCCTGAACACCCTGGTGGCCCGCGCCGAAGCCAACGTCACCCGCCTGACCCTGGATGAAGCCCAGGCCATCCTGCGGCCGCACCTGTCCTGCACCGAGCGCCGGGTGACGGTGGACCAGATCCAGAAGACGGTCTCCGAACACTACAGCCTCAAGCAGGCCGACCTGATCTCCGAGCGCCGCGCGCGTGCGGTGGCCCGGCCCCGTCAGGTGGCCATGTGGCTGGCCAAGCAGATCACCACCCGCTCGCTGCCCGACATCGGTCGCCGCTTCGGGGGCCGCGATCACACCACGGTGCTGCACGCCGTGCGCCGGATCGAGGCGCTCAAGGAATCCGACCCGCAGATCGGCCGCGACGTGGAGATCCTGCTGCGCAAGCTGCGGGGGTAGGCGTCACATCGCGCCTGCCCCAAACATCCCGGCGAAGGCCGGGATCCATGCGGGGTTGGGATGGGCGGCGGACTCGGCCTGGACCCCGGCCTTCGCCGGGGCGAGCGGATCAGGGTGTGGCGTCCAGCATCGCCGCCAGTCGCCCGCTGAGCGCCGCCTCGTCCTTCATCTGGCATTCCCACAGCACCTCGACCCGCCAGCCGGCCTCGGCCAGTTGCGCCTGCACGCGGGCGTCGCGGGCGCGGTTGCGGCCGACCTTGGCCAGCCAGTAGTCGCGGTTGGTCTTGGGCACGCGCGCGCCCCGGGGGCAGTCATGCCCGTGCCAGAAACAGCCATGCACGAAGATCGCCAGCCGGCGGCCGGTCATGACGATGTCGGGCGATCCCGGCAGGTCCTTGCGGTTCAGCCGATAGCGCGCGCCCAGCCTGGTCAGCAGCCGGCGCGCGGTCTTCTCCGGCGTGGTGTCGCGGCCCTTGACCCGTCGCATGACGGCCGAGCGGGTCGGCGCGTCGAAGACGTCGGTGCGAGGGCTGTCGCTCACAGCCCTTCGAAGAGGGCGGTGGAGACGTAGCGCTCGGCGAAGCTCGGGATGATCGCCACGATGGTCTTGCCGGCGTAGTCGTCGCGGGCGGCCACGTCGAAGGCCGCCGTCAGGGCTGCGCCCGACGAGATGCCGACGGGCACGCCTTCCTCGCGCGCCACCCGTCGCGCCATGGCGAAGCTGTCGTCGTTGGAGACCTGGATGATCTCGTCGATCACCCCGCGGTCGAGGATCGAGGGCACGAAGCCCGCGCCGATGCCCTGGATCTTGTGCGGGCCGGGCTGGCCGCCCGACAGCACGGGCGAGGCTTCCGGCTCGACGGCGATGATCTTCACCGACGGCTTCCTGGCCTTCAGCGCCTGGCCGACGCCGGTGATGGTGCCGCCGGTGCCGACGCCGGAGATCACCGCGTCCACGCCGCCGGCCGTATCGTTCCAGATCTCCTCGGCGGTGGAGACCTTGTGGACCAGGGGATTGGCGGCGTTGTCGAACTGCTGGGGCATCACCGCGCCGGGCGTGGCGGCCACTAGTTCCTTGGCGCGGGCCACCGCGCCGGCCATGCCGCGCTCGGCCGGGGTCAGCTCCAGCCTGGCGCCGAGGATCAGCAGCATCTTGCGCCGTTCGATGGACATGCTCTCCGGCATCACCAGGATCAGCTTGTAGCCCTTGGCGGCGGCCACGAAGGCCAGCGCGATGCCGGTGTTGCCGCTGGTGGGCTCGACGATGGTGGAGCCTTCCTTCAGCACCCCCTTGGCTTCCAGATATTCGACCATCGCCGCCCCGATGCGGTCCTTCACCGAGCCGATCGGATTGAAGAACTCCAGCTTGGCCAGCACCGTCCCCTTCGGCTTCAGCGCCGCCGTCAGCCGCGGCAGGCGGATCAGCGGGGTGTCGCCGATGGTGTCGATGATGGAGTCGTAGATCTTGCCCCGGCCGGCCCGCTTCAGGCGGGCGGCGTCGTAGATCTTGTCGGGGGTGGTGTCCATGGCCGGCCTCTGGCAGCGTGATCCGTGGATTTGACCCTAGCCGTTCGGTGGGGTTTTGGAAGCAGGCGCGACCGCAGATTTTCAGGCGACGCCGCGAGCCGAGGTATAGGCCCAGTCGCCTATTCCGCCGCCAGCACGGTCTGCGCCCCGGCCAGCAGCGGCTCCAGGATCGACGCCGCCAGCCAGCGCACCACGGGAACCGCCACCCCGTCGCCGGTGACGTGGAAGGCCGCCGTCGCCCCGCCCGGCAGGCGGTAGCCGTCGGCCAGCCCCATCAGGCGGGCGCCTTCCCGCGGCGTCAGCAGCCGCGTGCGCGTCACCCCGTCCTCGACCACCACCAGGCTCTGGCGCGAGGAGCCGCCGCGGGCGGTGCGCAGGCATCCGGCCAGGCCGTCGAAGCGGACCTCCGCCCGCTGCACCCGCGCCCCGTCCTGCATCCTCGTCCGGCGATAGATCGCCCCGGCCATTCGTCCCGGCCGCCCGCGCCATCCCTCCAGCCGCCGGCGATGCAGCGGCGCCATCAGCGACAGCAGGCGCGCCGTCCGGGCGGGGTCGTGCCAGGCCACCGCGTCGTCATCCTCCAGCACCGAGCCGAGATCGGCGTTGCGCGACGGCGGGGCCTCCAGGCGCCACCACAACCAGCGGGCGGCAAGGTCCTCCGGCAGTCGCCCCGCGGCGGCGCGCACCGCGCGGCTGTGGAAGGGGCTGTCGCCGATCAGCGCCGCGTCCGGCGCCCCACGGGCGGCGATCACGAACACCCTGGGCCGCGATTGGGGCAGGAAGCGCGCGGCGTCGATCTCCAGGGCCCCGAAGCTGTAGCCCTGGCCCGCCAGCGCGGCGCACAGCGCGGTGAAGTCCGCCCCGCCGTGGGAGGTCAGCAGGCCGCAGACGTTCTCGATCACCAGCGTCCGCGGCGCGCGGCCCTCGGCCACGAGCCCCTCGATCAGCCGCCAGAACCCGAAGAAGGCCGAGGATCGGCCCCCCGCCAGCCCCGCCCGCCCGCCGGCCAGGCTGAAGTCCTGGCAGGGCGACGAGGCCCAGGCCAGGTCGACCTGCCCCGGCAGGTCGGCGGTTTCCAGCGCCCAGACGTCGCCCTGGCGGAAATGGGCGTCCGCGTCGGCGAAGTTCTCGCGATAGGCCTGCGCCTTCACCGGGTCGAAATCGTTGGCGAACCGGCAGGCCCAGCCTTCGCCCAGCCCAAGCCTGGCCATGCCGCCGCCGGCGAAGAACTCGTAGAAGCTGAAGGTGCGTTTCCGACTCATCGAGGCTGAGTCTAACCTGCGCGCGCCATAGCGAAAGGAACTCGTCATGCGCCCGATCATCGCCGCCGGTTTCGCCCTCGCCCTGGCCGTCGCGCTCTCCGCCTGCCAGCCCCAGGACCCCGACGGCGCCGTCGCCACGCCCCCCGCCGACGCGCCGGCGGCTCCCGCCCCGCCGCCGGCCCTGCCTGCGGCCTTCGCCGGCGACATCGACGCCGTGGGGACCGAGCCCTTCTGGTCGGTCTCGATCCGCAAGGACGCCCTGACCCTTTCGCGCCCCGACGATCCCGACGTCGCCGCGGCGCCGGGCGTTCCCAAAATCGAGGCGGGCAAGGCCGTCTGGACCCAGGCCGCCGGCGGCAAGCCGCTCGTGGTCACCCTGACGATAGGCCCTTGCACCGACGGCATGTCCGACCGCACCTTTCCGCTCGCCGCCCAGGTCAAGTTCGGCGACCTGACGCTGGACGGCTGCGCGGCCAGGACGGGCGAGGCGCCCAAGAGCCAATGACGCCCTTTCGGGCCGTGGAGACCACCGATGACCAGCATCTATGACTTCACCGTCGCCGCCGCCGACGGAAAGCCCGTTCCGCTCGCCGATTACCGGGGCAAGGTGGTGCTGGTGGTCAACACGGCCTCCAAGTGCGGCTTCACCCCGCAATACGAAGGGCTGGAGGCGCTCTACGAGCGGCACAAGGACCAGGGGTTCGTGGTCCTGGGCTTTCCCTGCAACCAGTTCGGCGCCCAGGAGCCCGGCGACGCGGCCGAGATCGCCAACTTCTGCAGCCTGACCTACGATGTGCGCTTCCCGGTCCTGGCCAAGATCGAGGTCAACGGCCCCAAGGCCGATCCCCTCTACGAATATCTCAAGCGCGCCAGGCCGGGTCTGATGGGCAGCCGCGGCGTCAAGTGGAACTTCACCAAGTTCCTCGTCGGCCGCGACGGGCAGGTGCTCGCGCGGTTCGCCCCCACGACCAAGCCGCAGGACCTGGAAGGCGCTGTGGTCAAGGCCCTGGCGGCGGGCTGATAAGTCCGGGCGACCCCCTTACACCGGGGCCGACTCATGGCCATAACCACCCCATGACCGCTTCGCTCGACGAGGCGCGGGAGATCCTGCGCCGCACCTTTGGCCACGCCGAGTTCCGCGGCCTGCAGGCCGGGGTGATCACGGAGGTGCTGGCGGGGCGCAACGCCATGGCGGTGCTGCCCACCGGCGGCGGCAAGAGCCTCTGCTACCAGATCCCCAGCCTGCTGCGGCCGGGCCTCGGCCTGGTGGTCTCGCCGCTGATCGCCCTGATGACCGACCAGGTGGCGGCCCTGCGCCAGTCGGGCGTCGCCGCCGCGCGGCTGGATTCCAACATCGAGCCGCAGGAGCGCGCCGACACCTGGCGGCGGATCGAGGAGGGGACCCTCGACCTGCTCTACGTCTCCCCCGAAGGCCTGATGCAGCCGGCGATGCTGGACCGGCTGCGGCGCACCCCGCTCGCCCTGATCGCCATCGACGAGGCCCACTGCGTCAGCCAGTGGGGCCACGACTTCCGTCCCGACTACCGGATGCTCGGGCGGATGGCCGACATCTTCCCCGACGTCCCGCGCCTGGCCGTCACCGCCACCGCCGACGCCCGGACCCGCGACGATATCCGCGCCGAACTGCGCCTGACCGGGGACAAGGAGTTCGTCGCCAGCTTCGCCCGCCCCGAACTGGCGCTGGCGGCCGAGCGCAAGCGCGGCAACAACCACCGGCGGGTGATCGACCTGGTCACCGCCCGGCCGGGCCGCTCCGGCGTCGTCTACGCCGGCTCCCGCGACGGGGTCGACAAGCTGGCCGCGGCCCTGGCGGAGGCCGGCGTTCCGGCGCTGGCCTACCACGCCGGCCTCGACAAGACCGTCCGCAACGACCGGCTGGAGACCTTCCTGCAGGCCGACGCCAGCGTCATGGTCGCCACCATCGCCTTCGGGATGGGGGTGGACAAGCCCGACGTCCGCTTCGTCATCCACGCCGACCCGCCGGGCTCCATCGAGGCCTATTGGCAGGAGATCGGCCGCGCCGGCCGCGACGGCGACTCCGCCGAGGGCATCACCCTCTACGGGGCCGCCGACATGGCCTGGGCGCTGCGCCGCATTGACGAGCGCGAGGTCGACGACGCGGTCAAGCAGGTGCAGGTCCGCAAGGTGCGCCAGCTCTATTCCATGCTGGACGGCACGACGTGCCGCGCCGCCGGCGTCCAGCGCTATTTCGGCGAGGAAGGCGCCCGGGCCTGCGGCCAGTGCGATATCTGCGTCGCGCCGCCGCAAGCCGTCGACGCCACCCTGGCCGCCCAGAAGGCGCTCTCGGCCGCCCACCGCCTGGGCGGGCGCTTCGGCCGCGGCCGGCTGGTGGACCACCTGCTGGGCAAGACCAAGGAGGTCTCGGATTTCGAGGCCGGCCTCTCCACCTTCGGGGTGGGGCGCGAGTTCAGCCCCGCCGGCTGGCGTGACCTGCTGGACCAGCTGATCTTCGAGGGCCTGCTGAAGGAGAACCCCAACGACGGCCGCCCGCTGGTCGGCCTGGGCGATCCCGACGCCGTCCGCGCCGTCTATCGCGGCGAGCGCAAGGTGGCGCTGCGCAAGGCGCCCGAGGCCATGGACGATTCCACCCGCTCGGGCCGCCCCCGCAAGAAGACCCGCGAGGCCCTGGCGTCCCTCTCGCCGTCCGACGAGCCGCTGTTCCAGGCCCTGCGCACCTGGCGCACCACCGAGGCCAAGCGCCAGCACGTCCCGCCCTATGTGATCTTCACCGACCGCACCCTGGTGGAAATCGCCGCCCGCAAGCCGGGCAGCCTGCCGACGCTGGCCGCCGTCTCCGGGGTCGGCGAAAGCAAGCTCGAGCACTATGGCGACGCGGTGCTGGAGGTCGTCGGCGGCTTCGCGGGCTGATGTCCACGAATCCTCCCCCGGCGCGAAGCGCGTCCCGGGGGAGCATCTGCCCGTCCTTAGGGCCAGCTCACCAGGGGCGGCATGGACGACAGGATCGACTCGATGTTGCCGCCGGTCTTCAGCCCGAACATCGTGCCTCGGTCGTAGAGCAGGTTGAACTCCACATAGCGTCCGCGCCGCACCAGCTGCTCGGCCCGGTCGGCCTCCGTCCAGGGCTGGTGCATGCGCCCGCGGGCGATGCGGGGGTAGACCTCCAGGAACGCTTCGCCCACGTCGCGGGTGAAGGCGAAGTCCCGCTCCCAGTCGCCGGAATTGTGGTGGTCGTAGAAGATGCCGCCGACGCCGCGCGGCTCGTTGCGGTGCGGCAGGAAGAAATATTCGTCGCAGCGTGCCTTGTAGCGGGCGTGCCATTCGGGATCGTGCCGGTCGCAGGCCGCCTTCAGCGCGGCGTGGAAGGCCACGGCGTCGGGCGCCTCCTGCCTCCGCTGGCGGTCGAGCGTCGGCGTCAGGTCGGCGCCGCCGCCGAACCAGCCGTGGGTGGTGGCCAGGAACCGGGTGTTCATGTGGACGGCCGGCACGTGCGGATTGCGCATGTGGGCGATCAGGCTGATGCCGGTGGCGGTGAACCTCGGGTCGTCCTGGGCGCCGGGCATGGTCGCGGCCATCTCCGGGGTGAAGGTCCCGTGCACCAGGCTGATGTGCACGCCGCACTTCTCGAAGAAGCGCCCGCCGCGCATGAAGCCCATGACGCCGCCGCCGCCGGCCGGCCGGTCCCAGGGCTTCAGTTCGAAACGGCCCGCCTCGCCGGGATAGAGATCGCCCGGCGCCTCGTCCTCCATCGCCTCGAAGGCCGCGACGATCCGGTCGCGGAGGGAATCGAACCACGCGCGGGCGCGGGCGTTGCGGTCGTCCAGGGTGGCGTCGTCGGTCATGGCACGGCCGCAGTAGGGAATCCGTTCGTCTGACGCAACGCCTCGGCGAGACCGATCGCCGCAGCGACGGCCAGATTCAGCGACCGCGCGCCTGGCGCCAGCGGGATCGTCACCCGCGCGTCGGCCGCCTCGTGCACCTCGTCCGGCGCGCCCGCGCTCTCGCGGCCGAACAGCAGGATGTCGTCCGGGCGGAAGGCGAAGGCCTGGAACGATGCGGCCGCCTTGGTGGTGAAAAGCACCAGCCGGCGGCGTTCGCCCAGGCGCTGCTGCTGAAAATCCGTCCAGCCTGCATGTCGCCTGACCCGGGCCAAAGTCCCGTAATCCATGGCCGCGCGGGCGATGGAACGGTCCGAAAGCGGGAAACCGCAAGGCTCGATGACCTCGACGCCGACGTCGAGGCAAGCCCCGAGCCGAAGCACGGCGCCAAGGTTTTGCGGAATGTCCGGTTGAAAAAGGGCCAACAGCATTCTAAGCGAACCGCCAAGGATTGGCCGGGGCGAGTGAGGCGAATCACGGAAGGCGCGACGCGAGCTCCGCAGCGCGCGGTTCCGATGGTCTCTCAAGCTCCAGCGAAAGTTTGGAAGGGCCTTTACCAGACGTACTGGAAAGGCCCAAAAGTCGGGACGTCTTCCGCAGGGATGGCGTCCAAAGGGTTCAAGGCGGAACATTCCGCTGCGGGCCGCAATCGAAGGGTAGCTTTAGGTGGCCGACACCGTCGCGGGCGCTAATCCCGATCCGCATGCTTCGGGCGATGACCCGAATCGTCGCGACTTCATTCATATCGCCGCAGTGACCGCCGCGCTTGGCGCGGTGGGGACCCTGGCCTGGCCGTTCATCGACCAGATGAACCCCGCGGGCGACACCCTGGCGCTGGCCTCGATCGAGTTCGACCTCTCCAAGGTCGCCGCCGGTCAGCAGGTGGTGCTGAAGTGGCGCGGCAAGCCGCTGTTCGTGCGCAACCGCACGCCGCAGGAAATCGCCGCGGCGATCAAGGACGATCACGCCGACATGCGCGATCCGCAGACCGACGAGGAGCGTCACAAGCCCGGCAAGGCCGAGTGGCTGGTGCTGGTCGGCACCTGCACCCACCTGGGCTGCGTGCCGACCTTCGGCGGCGGCGACTACGGCGGGTGGTTCTGCCCCTGCCACGGCTCGGTCTACGACACCTCCGGCCGTATCCGCAAAGGCCCGGCGCCGAAGAACCTGGTGGTGCCGGAATACACCTTCCTCTCCGACACCAAGGTCAAGGTCGGCTAAATCAGATGAGCGGACACTCCCTCTACGAGCCCAAGAGCGGCTTCGAACGCTGGCTGGACACCCGGCTTCCGATCATCCGCTTCGGCGTTGATCTGCTGGATTTCCCGACCCCGAAGAACCTCAACTACTGGTGGACCTTCGGCGGCATCCTTTCCATGTGCCTGGTGATCCAGATCGTCACCGGCATCGTGCTGGCCATGCACTACGTCCCGCACGTGGACATGGCCTTCAATTCCGTCGAACGCATCATGCGCGACGTGAACTACGGCTGGCTGATCCGCTTCACCCACGCCAACGGCGCCTCGATGTTCTTCATCGCCGTCTACATCCACATGCTGCGCGGCCTCTACTACGGCTCCTACAAGGCCCCGCGCGAGGTGCTGTGGATCCTCGGCTGCGTGATCTACCTGCTGATGATGGCCACGGCCTTCATGGGCTACGTCCTGCCCTGGGGCCAGATGAGCTTCCACGGCGCGGTGGTCATCACCAACCTGTTCGGCGCCCTGCCGGTGGTCGGCCCGTCGATCACCACCTGGCTGTGGGGCGGCTTCGCGGTGGACGATCCGACGCTGAACCGCTTCTTCTCGCTGCACTACCTGCTGCCGTTCGTGATAGCCGGCGTCGTCGCCCTGCACATCTGGGCGCTGCACGTGCCGGGCAACAACAACCCGACCGGCGTGAACGTGAAGTCCAAGGAGGACACCGTTCCCTTCCACCCGTACTACACGGTGAAGGACGGCTTCGCGGCCGTGGTGTTCCTGATCCTGTTCGCCACCTTCGTCTTCTACAACCCCGACGCCCTTGGCCACGCCGACAACTACATCCCGGCCAATCCGCTGGTGACGCCGACCCACATCGTGCCGGAGTGGTACTTCCTGCCCTTCTACGCGATCCTGCGGGCGCTGCCGGACAAGCTGATGGGCGTCATCGCCATGTTCGGCGCCATCGCCAGCCTCTTCGCCCTGCCTTGGCTGGACACCTCGAAGGTGCGCTCCATGCGCTACCGGCCGACGGCGAAGCTGTTCTTCCTGCTGTTCGTCGTGGCCTGCATCGTGCTGGGCTTCTGCGGCGCGAAGCTGCCCGACGACCACGTCATCCCGGGCTTCACCACCTTCACCCTGGGCGACGCCGACCTGAACACCTACGTCTGGCTCTCGCGCCTGGCCGCCCTCTACTACTTCGGCTACTTCTGGGTCATCCTGCCGATCCTCGGCCTGACCGAGACGCCGCTCCCCGTGCCGGAATCGATCTCGGCGCCTGTCCTGTCGCATCCCGCCGCCACGCCTGCGGGCGCGACGGCGTCGCCTGAAAATAGGGGTTGAGCCTCAGATGCTGCGTAAAGGTATCGCTCTCGCGGCGCTCGGGTTCGCCATCGTCGCCGGCCCGGCCATGGCCTCCTCGGCCAGCCACGAAGAGCCCAAACACGTCGAGTACAGCTTCGAAGGCCCGCTCGGGAAGTTCGACGCCGCCCAGCTGCAACGCGGGTACAAGGTCTATCGGGAGGTCTGCTCGGCCTGCCACTCGATGAACCTGATGTACTTCCGCAACCTCGGCCAGAAGGGCGGGCCGTTCTACGACGCGAAGTACAAGAACCCGAACGACAACCCCTATGTGAAGTCGATCGCGGCGGAGTATCAGGTCAGCGACATCGACACCGAGACCGGCGACGTCGTCCAGCGTCCGGGCACCCCGGCCGACAAGTTCCCGGCCCCGTTCCCGAACGAATATGCGGCGCGCGCCTCCAACGGCGGCGCCCTGCCGCCGGACCTGTCGGTGATCATCAAGGCCCGCCACCACGGCCCGCAGTACGTCTACTCGCTGCTCTCGGGCTTCAAGGACCCGCCCGCGGGGCTGAAGGCCGGCCCGACCCAGCACTACAACCCCTATTTCGCGGGCGACCTGACGCCGTTCTGGAGCGGTCCGCACGACAAGGTGCCGAAAGGCGGCTTCATCGCCATGGCCCCACCCCTGGCGCCCGACAAGGTGACCTTCGACGACGGCACGAAATCCACGGTCGAGAACCAGGCCAAGGACGTCGTGACCTTCCTGGCCTGGGCTTCGGAGCCCAAGATGGAAGAACGCAAGTCGTTCGGCCTGGGCGCGATGATCTACCTGCTGATCCTCGCCGGCATCGTCTACGCCAGCTATCGCAAGATCTGGAAGAACATCGCCCACTAGGGCGAGGCGTTCTCCGAGACCATCAAGGCCCGTCGGCGCGATCCGGCGGGCCTTTTTGCTGGGCGATCGACAGGCGCCCGCGGGCGAGATCGAACCGCAGGCGGTAGCGCGACAGGCTCGGCGTCCCCATCGCCACGAGCGGCGCGCCCCCGGCGGTCACCTGGGCCTCGACGTTCTCCTGCAGGTCGCCGGCGAAGGACAACGCCCGCAGCCGCCGCCTGGCCTGCGGCTTTGGCCCCACGCCGCCGGCCACCAGGCTCTCGTCGATCAGCAGGCCGTGGCCTGAGCCGGTGGCCAGCACGAAATCGGTGTCGACCAGGCCCTTGCCGTCGCTCGCCCGCGCCGGCGTGCTCAGCCGCCCTTCGGTCAGGCCCAGGGGCAGCACCCGCGCGGCGCGGAACCGCGGCGCCGATCCCGGCCGATAGAGCCCGACGCGGCAGGGCGAGAACCGCACGTCCAGCACCAGCCCCGCCAGGACGTCGGCCCCCAGCACCCCGGCGATCGGGGTCGGCAGGCCGGCGGTGCGGGCGTCGAGGTCCACGACCGCGACCGGCCGGCCGGAGAACCTCAGGCCCGCCACGCCGATCTCGGCGCTCAGCGCGGTTTCGGCGATGCCGGCGCCCTGGGCGCGGGTCTCGTGCAGTTGCGTGTGGGCCTCCCCGGTGTCCAGCACGTAGTCGCCCGGCACGCCGGCGACGATGGCCGGCACGACCACCACGCCCTTGTCCAGCCAGCAGGCGATCTCCCTGGCCTGCGCCGTCGTCGCGGGCGTAAGCACGAACCAGGCGGCCAAGAGGACGGAAGCGGCGGTTTTCACAAAGGGGACTCAAGGAGCGTCCGCGAGCATAGCCAAGGCCGCGTGTCTCGGCGATACGAAGGATGCAACCGCCGGAGCCCCCGATGAACCTGGCCGACATCATCCGCACCATCCCCGACTATCCGAAGCCCGGGATCATGTTCCGCGACATCACCACCCTGCTGGGCGACGGCCCGGCCCTGCGCCAGGCGGTGGACGAGCTGGCCGCGCCGCTGGACGACCAGCCCGTCGACAAGGTGGCCGGGATCGAGGCCCGCGGCTTCATCCTGGGCGGCGGCGTGGCCCACAAGCTCGCGGCCGGCTTCGCGCCGATCCGCAAGAAGGGCAAGTTGCCCCATGTGACGGTCAGCGCCGACTATGTGCTCGAATACGGCGTCGACACCCTGGAGATGCACGTCGACGCCGTCGCGCCGGGCGACCGGGTGCTGATCGTCGACGACCTGATCGCCACCGGCGGCACGGCGCTGGCCGCCGTCGACCTGCTGCGCCGCCTGGGCGCGACGATCGTCGGGGCGGTCTTCGTCATCGACCTGCCGGCGCTGGGCGGCGCCGACCGCCTGCGGGCCGCCGGAACCCCGGTTCGCAGCCTGGTTTCCTTCGACGGTCATTAAACAGGTTCCGATCGACGGTCGGGGCGCTTAGTTAGGCGCCATGGCGTTCATTCCGGCCTGGCGGAACTTCAAGCGGATGGAGGACTTCACGGCCTTCGGCGCGGCGCTCGTCTACGCCGCCGCCGTGCTGGAGGCGCTCGATCGCCGTCTGGGCGACGGCCTGGCCCAGGCCATCGTCCTCTGGCCCCTGCTGCACCTGGCCGCGGCCCTGGTGCTGCCGTTGCGCTGGCCCCTGCTGCGCCGCCTGCTGGGGCGCTATGTCTGGCTGAGCTTCTGCGCGGGCTTCGGCCAGACCGCCACCTCGGTGGTGGTGGGCGCGGCGCTGATGGCCGGCGCCGCGTTCGCGATCTTCCACGAGGTCTCCGTCGCCGAGGACGTCCTGTCGCTGGCGCCGGTCTTCTGCGCCTTCGCCGCCGGCATCGGGGCGCTGGCGGCCCAGGCCCTGCTGGCGCGCCGCCTCGAACGCCGTCCCGAGGTGCTGACGGTGATCGCGCGGCGTTAGATAAGGGTTCAGGCCCCGGCCAGGCAGGCGGCGAACAACAGCAGGCCCGCCAGCGTGTTCGACTTGAAGAGCTTCAACGCGCCCGCGGGGTCGTTCACCCTGACGTTGCGCGCCTGCCAGGCCAGTTGAAGGCCCAGCGCCGCCATCGGCGCGACGGACCATGGCGCCAGCCCCCCCGCCCAGCCGGCCGCCAGCGCCAGGGCGAAACTCGCCAGGTAGAAGAGCGCCACGGCGCGCGGGGCCGCCGCGCCCAGCCGCCGCGCCGACGACTTCACCCCGGCCAGGGCGTCGTCCTCCAGGTCCTGGATCGCATAGATGGTGTCGTAGCCCAGGGTCCAGAATATCCCCGACCCGTAGAGCAGGGCCGCGGCCGGCGTCAGCGTTCCGCTGGCGGCGGCGTACCCCAGCAGGGCGCCCCAGTTGAAGGTCAGCCCCAGCCACGCCTGCGGCCACCAGGTGATCCGCTTCATGAACGGATAGGCCGCCACCAGCCCCAGCGAGCCGACCCCCAGCCCGATCGCCAGCCCCGGCAGGGTCAGCAGGATGGCCAGCGCCGCCAGGCTGCAGGCGCCCAGGAAGGCCCAGGCCTGCTTGACGCTGATCTGGCCGGCGGGGATCGGCCGCCCGGCGGTGCGGGCCACCTTGGCGTCGATGTCGCGGTCGACGATGTCGTTGTAGGCGCAGCCGGCCGAACGCATCAGCGCCGCCCCCGCGAGGATCTTGGCCAGCAGCCAGGGATCGGGCAGGCCGCCGCCGTGGGCCGCCGCCAGCGCCGCCCCCTGCCAGCCCGGCAGCATCAGGAGCCAGATCCCGGCCGGCCGGTCGAAGCGCCCGAGCTTCAGCCATGGCCTCAAGCCCGCCGGGGCGTGCCGGTCCACCCAGTTGCGGGGCGCGGCGTCGGGGAGGGGCGCGGTGCTCATGACGCCCGACAAGCCACAGCGGGAGGAAAGCGTCCAGCCCGCCCCCGATCTCCTCCGCCAGATCGCGCGTTCCGCGCTGGCGGAGGATTCGGGCTCAGGTCCCGCCTCCGGGACTTGCGCGCCCCACGCCGTAATGAAACCGTCATCAAACTGTCGCGCAGAATCTGCACTGCACAGGCAGGTTCCGCTGGCGCGGGGATCGGGGGGTCGCCCCAGCCGCGCCTTCGATATGACAGCCGGGATGCCGCATGCTCATCTGGATCGCCCTGGCGGCGCTCTTCCTCTTCTCGGCCGGCGCCTACGCCATGGGTCGCCGCAAGCTGACCGCGGCCATGGCGACCACCGCCGGACGCCCTCATTCGCTGGCCGGATACCATGGCTCCTACGTGGCCCTCTGGGTGGCCGCGCCCGCCGCCCTGGTGCTGATCGCCGCCACCGCCTTCGGCGGCCGGATCGAGACCGCCATGGTCCGCGCCGACATGCCGCCGATCGTCGCGGCGATGTCGGATCATGACAAGGACGTCTTCTACGACGACGCCCAGGCCACGGCCCACGGGCTGCGCGCCAGCCAGACGGTCTACAGCCCGGAAGTTCGCCAGGCCCTGAACGTGGAGACCGCGCAGGCCGCCAGCGCCTCCCAGGCCATCCGTTTCGGCGCGCTGGCCGTCGCCCTGGCCCTGGCCGGCGGCGGTTTCGCCTTCGCCTATCGCCGCCTGACGCCCGCCTTCCGGGCCCGCAACGAGGTGGAGGGCTGGACGGCCGTCCTGTTCGTGGTCTGCTCCATCGCCGCGGTGCTGACCACCGTCGGCATCGTCGCCTCGCTGGCCTGGGAAAGCTGGCGCTTCTTCCAGACCATTTCGCCGATCGACTTCCTGTTCGGGACCGACTGGGACCCGCAGATCGCCATGCGCGCCGACCAGGTCGCTTCCAAGGGCGCCTTCGGGGCCGTGCCCCTCTTCGCCGGCACCTTCCTGGTGATGCTGATCGCCATGTGCGTCGCCGCCCCGGTGGGCCTGTTCTCGGCGATCTACCTCTCGGAATACGCCCGGCCGATGACGCGCGGCGTGGTCAAGCCGCTGCTGGAGATCCTCGCCGGGGTGCCGACGGTGGTCTACGGCTTCTTCGCCGCCCTGACGGTGGGGCCGCTGTTCCGCGCCTTCTTCAACGCCATCGGCGAGCAGATGGTCGGCGGGCCGTTCAACGGCCTGGGCCTCTATCTCAGCCAGGTGCAGAACCAGATGGCGCTGGTGGCCGGCGCGGTCATGGGGATCATGCTGATCCCCTTCGTCTCCTCGCTGTCGGACGACATCCTCAACGCCGTGCCCCAGTCGCTGCGCGACGGCAGCCTGGCCATGGGCGCGACCCCGTCGGAGACCACCAAGCGGGTCGTCCTGCCGGCCGCGCTGCCGGGGATCATGGCCGCCCTGCTGCTGGCGGTGTCGCGGGCCGTCGGCGAGACCATGATCGTCACCATGGCCGCCGGCCTCCAGGCCAAGACCACGCTCAATCCCCTCGATACGGTGACCACGGTGACGGTGCAGATCGTCACCCTGCTCACCGGCGACCAGGAGTTCGACAGCCCCAAGACCCTCTCGGCCTTCGGCCTGGGCCTGACCCTGTTCGTCGTCACCCTGGGGCTCAACTTCATCGCCCTGCGGATCGTGCAGAAATATCGGGAACAGTATGACTGACGCCATTCTCGCGCCCGCCGCGGCCCGCCCGGAGGCGTCGGCCCGCAATGCGGCCATGCAGGCGCGCCTGAAGGTGCGCCGCGGCCAGGAGATGCGGTTCAAGCTCTACGGCCGGATCGCCATCGTCACCGCCCTGATGTTCCTGGTCCTGCTGCTGGGCCGGATCATCCACCAGGGCTACACGACCTTCATCGACTACCGCATCAGCATCCCCGTGACGCTGGACGCCAGCCGGATCGACAAGGCCGACCTGGGCGGAACCAACTTCGACATGATCGTCGCCGACGCGGTGCTGGCCAAGCTGGGCACGAAGGACGACGACTTCGGCGGCGCCTCGACCAAGGTGATGCAGATCATCTCCAACGACCTGGGCTTCCAGCTCCTGAAGCAGGTCCGCGCCGACCCCAGCCTGATCGGCAAGACGATCACCGTCACCGGCCCCGTCAAGGCCGACGCCGCCCTCTACTACAAGGGCGAGATCAAGCGCTCGACCCTGCCGGAGAACCGCAAGCTCGACGACCAGCAACTCGACTGGCTGGACAAGCTCAAGAGCGCCGGCGCGGTCAGCAGCGGGTTCAACATCAGCTTCCTCACCCACTCCGACTCCACCGAGCCCGAACAGGCCGGCGTCTGGGGCGCGGTGGTGGGCTCGGCCATGATGCTCTTCGTCACCGCCCTCCTGGCCGTCCCCGTCGGGACCCTGGCGGCGGTCTATCTGGAAGAGTTCGCGCCGAAGAACCGCTGGACCGACGTGATCGAGGTCAACATCAACAACCTCGCCGCCGTGCCCTCCATCGTCTACGGCCTGCTGGGCCTGGCGGTGTTCATCAACTGGCTGGGCGTGCCGCGCTCGTCGCCCCTGGTGGGCGGCCTGGTGCTGGCCCTGATGGCCCTGCCCACGGTGATCATCGCCACCCGCTCGGCGCTGAAGGCCGTGCCGCCTTCGATCCGCGAGGCCGCGCTGGGCGTCGGCGCCTCCAAGACCCAGACGGTGTTCCACCACGTCCTGCCGCTGGCCATGCCCGGCGTCATGACCGGGGCGATCCTGTCGCTGGCCCACGCGCTCGGCGAAACCGCGCCGCTCCTGATGATCGGCATGATCTCCTTCGTGCCGGGCGCGCCTGAAAACCTCATCTCATCGGCGACGGTTCTGCCGGTGCAGGTGTTTATCTGGGAGAACGCCTCGGAGCGGGCGTTCCACGAACGGACCGCCGGGGCGATCATCGTCCTGCTGGTCTTCATGATCCTCATGAACCTGACGGCCATCATGCTGCGCCGCCGGTTCGAGCGCCGTTGGTAGGTGGTAGAATGCAGCTCTCGCAATTTTCGGGGTCTAGAATGACCAGCCAACACGACGCCGCCCAGGCTCACGCGCCAGGGGTTCATATCGCGGTCAACCGCGAGGTCGCCGGCCATGTCCAGGGCAAGGTCAAGCTGCGCGCGCGCAACGTCGAGGTCTTCTACGGCGAGAAGCAGGCGCTGTTCGACGTCTCGCTTGACGTCCGCGACAACGCCGTCACCGCCCTGATCGGGCCTTCGGGGTGCGGCAAGTCCACCTTCCTGCGCTGCATCAACCGGATGAACGACACCGTCGCCATCGCCCGCGTCAGCGGCACGATCGAGATCGACGGCGAGAACATCAACGACCGCGCCGTCGACCCGGTGCTCCTGCGCGCCCGCGTCGGCATGGTGTTCCAGAAGCCGAACCCGTTCCCCAAGACGATCTTCGAGAACGTCGCCTACGGCCCCCGCATCCATGGCCTGGCCACCAGCAAGAGCGAGCTTGAAGGCGTGGTGGAATCCTCGCTGAAGCGCGCCGGCCTGTGGAACGAGGTCGCCGACCGCCTGCACCAGCCGGGCACCGGCCTTTCCGGCGGCCAGCAACAGCGCCTGGTGATTGCGCGGGCCATCGCGGTGAACCCCGAGGTGATCCTGATGGACGAGCCCTGCTCGGCGCTGGACCCCATCGCCACGGCCAAGATCGAAGAGCTGATCGATGAACTGCGCACCCAGTACTGCCTGGTGATCGTCACCCACTCCATGGCCCAGGCCGCCCGCGTCAGCCAGGAGACGGCCTTCTTCCACCTCGGCCGCCTGGTGGAGACCGGCCCGACCGGGGAGATCTTCACCAATCCGCGCGACACCCGCACCCAGGACTACATCACCGGTCGCTTCGGCTGAGGACCCAGAGATGAACGAGCACATCGTCAAGTCCTACGAGGACGAACTGAACACGCTCACCGCCGAATGCGCGCGGATGGGCGGACTGACCGAGGCCCAGGTGGCCGACGCCCTGAACGCCGTCGTCGGGCGCGACCGCACGCTGGCCGACACCGTGGTCGGCCGCGACGACCGGCTGGACGTCATGGAGATCGACATCGAGCGCAAGGCCATCCGCCTGATCGCCCTGCGCCAGCCCATGGCCAACGACCTGCGCCGCACGGTGGCGGCCATGAAGATCGCTACGAACCTGGAACGTTGCGGCGACCTGGCCAAGAACATCGCCAAGCGCACCCTGGTCCTGGTGGAAGCCGAGCCCATGCAGCCGCTCACCCGCTCCATCGACCGGATGGGCCGCCTGGTCCAGGCGCGGCTGAAGGCGGTGCTGGACGCCTACACCAGCTCCGACCTGCAGCGCGCGCTTTCGGTCTGGTCGCAGGACGACGAGGTCGACGAGCACTACAACAGCCTGTTCCGCGAACTGCTGACCTACATGATGGGCGATCCGCGGACGATCACCGCCTGCGCCCACCTGCTGTTCGTGGCCAAGAACCTTGAACGCATCGGCGACCACGCCACCAATATCGCCGAGATCATCCATTACGAGATCACGGGCGAGGACCTGATCACCAGCCGTCCCAAGACAGACGGCCTGACGGCCCTGGCCTAGGAGAGCCCCGACGGTGACCCCCTATGTTCTAGTGGTGGAGGACGAGGACTCCCTCGCCACCCTGTTGCAGTACAATCTCGAGAAGGAAGGCTATCAGGTCGCGGTCGCCTCGGACGGCGAGGAAGCCCTGTTGCTGGTCGACGAGCGCTTGCCGGACCTGGTGGTGCTCGACTGGATGCTGCCGAAGCTGTCGGGCATCGAGGTCTGCCGCCGGCTGCGCCAGCGCGCCGAGACGCGCAACTGCCCGATCATCATGCTGACGGCCCGCGGCGAGGAGAGCGACCGCATCCGCGGCCTCGACACCGGCGCCGACGACTATGTGGTCAAGCCGTTCTCCATGACCGAGCTGACGGCCCGCATCCGCGCCGTGCTGCGCCGCCTGCGGCCGGGCCTGGCCGAGGACCGCGTGCGCCGGGGCGACATCGTCATCGACCGCGTCGCCCACCGGGTGAAGCGCGACGGCAAGGAGGTCCACCTGGGCCCCACCGAGTTCCGCCTGCTGGACTACTTCATGCAGCACCCCGGCCGGGTCTTCTCCCGCGAGCAGCTCCTGGACGCCGTCTGGGGTTCCGACGTCTATGTCGAGGCCCGCACGGTCGACGTCCACGTCGGGCGCCTGCGCAAGGCCCTCAACGTCGAGGCCGACGGCGACCCGATCCGCACCGTCCGCTCGGCGGGCTATTCGCTGGACCTGGACGCTTAAGGCCCCAGCCACCCCCGGTTCCCCTTCATCCCGGCCTTCGCCGGGATGAGGGGCGTCGGGGCGAGTGAGCCCTCACGAGGGCTCTCCGATTCCCGCCCCTTGACCCTCCCGCGCGGCCGGGCCAAACGCGGCCCATGAACATCCTGCTGGTAGGCTCAGGCGGGCGCGAACACGCCCTGGCCTGGAAGATCGCGGCCTCGCCGCTGGTGACGCGGCTGGTGGCCGCGCCGGGTAATCCCGGCATGGCGTCCCTGTGCGAGGTCCGCAATGTCGGCGCCGTCGACGTCCCGGCCCTGGTGGCGCTGGCCCGGGAGATCGCCGCCGACCTGGTGGTGATCGGCCCCGAGGTCGCCGTCGAGGCGGGGTTGGCCGACGCCTTGGAAGCGGCCCGCATTCCCTGCTTCGGCCCCAAGGCCCAGGCCGGCCAGCTGGAGACCTCCAAGGCCTTCACCAAGGCCTTCTGCGACCGCCACGGCCTGCCCACCGGCGCCTATGAGGTGTTCGACCGGGCCGACCCCGCCAAGGCCGCGCTCGAGCGTTTCGCCCCCCCCTATGTGATCAAGGCCGACGGCCTGGCCTCGGGCAAGGGCGTGGTCATCGCCCAGGAGCGCGCCGGCGCCGAGGCCGCCATCGACGACGCGCTCGGCGGCCGCTTCGGGACCGCCGGGGTCCGCGTGGTGATCGAGGAATATCTCGAAGGCGAGATCGGCTCGCTGTTCGCCATCTGCGACGGGACGACCTCGCGGGTGTTCGGCTGGGCCCAGGACCACAAGCGCGCCTACGACGGCGATAAGGGCCCCAACACCGGCGGCATGGGGACCTATTCGCCCGCCCCGGTCTTCACGCCCCAGGTGGTGGACCGCGCCCGCGTCGAGCTGGCCGAGCGCGCCTTCGCCGGGATCGCGGCCGAGGGCTGCCCCTATCGCGGCGTGCTGTTCGTCGAGCTGATGGCCACGAAGGACGGCCCCAGGCTGGTGGAGTTCAACGTCCGGTTCGGCGACCCCGAATGCCAGGTGCTGATGATGCGCCTCGAAAGCGACCTCGTCCCCTATCTGCTGGCCTGCGCCACGGGGACGCTGGACAAGCTGCCGGCGCCGGTCTGGCGCGACGATCACGCGGTCTGCGTGGCCCTGGCGGCGGAAGGCTATCCGGGTACGCCGCTCACCGGCACGGTGATCGAGGGCGCGGAGCAGGACTTCGGCCCCGACGTGGTGATCTTCCATGCCGGGACGCGCCGCGACGCCGACGGGACGCTGCGCGCGGCCGGCGGGCGGGTGCTCAACGTCTGCGCCCGCGGCGCGACCCTGCAGGAGGCCCGCGACCGCGCCTACGCCGCGGTGGCCAAGATCGACTGGCCCGAGAGCTTCCATCGCACCGACATCGGCTGGCGCGCTTTCGGCCGTTAGGTGAGCCTTGTGGGGCGCGCCGCACAAAACCCGCTCCACTTCCCCCGATGGCCGCTTTAGGATGAATTCAAACAGCAGTTGGAATGGGGAAGCCATGTCACTTGTCGCGCCGGACGCCGAACAGCAGCGTGAGCAGGACAACACCGGCACCAAGGACGTCGACGAGCGCTATCGCCTGGACATCGGGCGCCTGGAGCCCTGGCTGAAGGCCAATGTCGAGGGCTACGCCGGGCCGCTGGAGATTCGCCAGTTCAAGGGCGGCCAGTCCAATCCCACCTACCAGCTGGTGACGCCGGGCAGGACCTATGTCCTGCGCCGCAAGCCGCCGGGCAAGCTCCTGCCGTCGGCCCACGCCGTCGACCGCGAGTTCAAGCTCCTGGCCGCGCTCCATCCCACCGGCTTCCCGGTGGCGCGCCCCTATGGCCTGTGCACCGACGACGAGGTCATCGGCACCATGTTCTACGTCATGGACATGGTGGAGGGCCGCATCCTCTGGGACCAGACCCTGCCCCAGTACCAGCCGGCCGAGCGCCACGCGATCTACATGGCCCAGCTCAAGACGCTGGCCGACCTGCACAACACCGACTATGCGGCGATCGGCCTGGAGACCTTCGGCCGGCCGGGCAACTACATGGGCCGCCAGATCGAGCGCTGGACCAAGCAGTACCGCGCCTCGGAGGACGACCGCATCGAGGAGATGGAGCGCCTGATCGAATGGCTGCCGGCGACGCTGCCGGTGCAGGAGCGCACCTCGATCGTCCACGGCGACTACCGCCTCGACAACATGATCATGCACGCCACGCAGCCGCGGGTCGCCGCCGTCCTCGACTGGGAGCTCTGCACCCTGGGCGAGCCGCTGGCCGACTTCACCTATCTGCTGATGAACTGGAAGAACGGCAGCCTGGCGAACATCGCCGACCTGAAGGCCCACGGCGTCCCGACCATCGAGGAGTACGTCGCCGAATACTGCCGCCTGACCAATCGCTCCGGCATGGCCGACGTCTCCTGGTACTTCGCCTACAACGGCTTCCGGCTGGCGGCGATCCTGCAGGGCATCAAGGGCCGCGTCCGCGACGGCACCGCCAACAGCCCCACCGCCCGCGCCCAGGCCGAGCGCGTGCCGATCCTCGCCAAGGCCGCCTGGGAAGCCGCCAAGGAAGCCGGGGCTTCTTAGGGACCCGTTTCCTGCTCCCCTTGCGGGAGAAGGATCGCCTGCGCTCGACCCGGTAGGGCGCCGATCTAACTCAGCGCTTCGTCCAGCAACCGGTCCAGCGCCGCCGGGTCGTCGAACACCGCCCGCACCGGCCAGGCCGCCACCTTCTCGCGCCAGGCGGCGGGCAGGCGCGCCCAGTCCTTTTCCGTCGTGATCAGTCCCGCCCCCAGCGTGCGCGCCCGGTCGGCCAGGGCCGCCAGCGTCGGCTCGCCATAGGCCATGTGGTCGGGGAAGGGCGCGAAGTCGACGAGGTCGCAGCCGGCGGCCTTCAGGGCGCGTTCCACCTTCCACGGCTTGCCCACCCCGGCGAACCCCACCTGCGGCCCGGCGGGCGGGGCCGGCGCCTCCAGCCGCGCCACCAGCACGGGCAGGGCGCCAAACAGCGCCAGCAGCTCCGGGTCGGGGCTCGGGACGTCCGCCGGCGTCATCACGATCACCGCGTCGGCCCGCGCCAGCCCGGCGGCCAGCGGCTCGCGCATCGGCCCGGCCGGAACCACCGCGCCATCGCCGAACGGCCACTCGCCGCCGCGCGTCTCGCCGTCCACCACGATCAACGACAGGGCCTTCTTCAGCGCCGGGTTCTGGTGGCCGTCGTCCATGACGATCGCGCGCGCCCCGGCCGCCGCCGCGGCCCGCGCCCCGGCGGCCCGGTCGCGGGCGATCCATACCGGCAGGCGCCGCGCCAGCATCAGCGGTTCGTCGCCCACGTCTGCGCTGGCGTGGACCAGGGGATCGACCTGCAAGGGTCCGGCCTCCCGCCCGCCATGGCCGCGCGACAGGGCGTGCGCCGACATGCTCCGCGCCGTCAGCCGGCGGACGACGGCCTCCACCACCGGCGTCTTTCCCGTCCCCCCGACCGTCAGGTTCCCCACGCAGATCACCGGGATCCCGACGTCCTGCGGCGTCGTGCGCGCCAGGCGCCTGGCGGTCGCCGCCGCCCAGATCCACGACAGCGGCGTCAGCAGCGCGCGCATCACCGGCGCCGGCGCGCCGCCGCGCCTGTACCACCAGCGGGGCGTGGGCAGGTTCATGCCGGCAGCAGCGGCGCGAGCAGGTCCAGGGCCCTGTCCAGCGCCGCCCCCTGGCGCCCGGCGAAGGCCCGCCCCGCCTCCCCGATCCGCTGCGCGATCCCCGGCGAGGCCAGCAGGCCGCGCAGATGCCGGGCCAGGCTCGCCGCGTCGCGCGCCTCGATGGCGGCGACCTCGGCCAGCAGGTCGTCGTAGATCGCGCGCGCCTTGAACACATGCGGCCCGGCGATCACCGGCACGCCCAGGCGGGCGGGCTCCAGGGGGTTGTGGCCGCCGATCCCGTCCACGAAGCCGCCCCCCATCACCGCCACGTCGGCCAACCGCAGGAACAGGCCCATCTCCCCCAGGGTGTCGGCGACATAGACCTGCGTCCGTGGCGTCGGCGTCGCCCCGGCCCCGCGGCGCGCGACGTCGAATCCCTCGGCGGCAAGCTGCGCGGCGACGGCCTCGCCCCGATCCGGATGGCGCGGGAGGACGATCAGCAGGGCCTCGACGCCGGCCGATCGGAACGCCCCGGCGATCAAGGCCTCCTCGCCGGGATGGGTGCTGGCGGCCAGCACCACGCGCCGCGCGCCGACGGCGCCGCGCAGGCGCTCGAGTTCGGCGCCGTCGCAGGCCAGCGGCTCCCCCGCCAGCTTCAGATTGATGTGCTCGCCGGTCGCGGCCCCCAGCGCGCGCAGGCGGCCCTCGCTGTCGGCGTCCTGCGGCAGCACCAGGTCGAAGGCGGCCAGCAATTGGCGCACGCCATGGGGCGTGCGCGACCACCGCCGCGCGCTGGCGGCCGTCATGTGCGCGGAAATCAGCCCCAGCCGCACGCCGCGCGCCTGCGCCGCCAGGATCAGGTTTGGCCAGAGGTCGCTCTCCACCAGCACCCCCAGCCCCGGGCGCCAGTGGTCCAGGAACCGCGCGACGGCGGCCGGGCCGTCCACCGGGGCGTACTGGTGGATGACGCCGGCCGGCAGCCGCTTGGCCAGCAGCCCCGCGGCCGTCACCGTCCCCGAGGTCACCAGCAGGTTCAGGTCGGGCCGCCGCCTGGACAGGGCCTCGACCACCGGCAGCAACGACAGGCTCTCGCCGACGCTGACGCCGTGCAGCCAGGCCAGCGGGCCGTCGGGTCGCGGCAGCGTCGCGCGGCCCAGGCGCTCGCCCACCCGCGCGGGGTCCTCCTTGCCGCGCCGGATGCGGCGACGCAGGATCCCGGGCGCCAAAGGCTCCAGCAGGCCGGTCGCCGCGGCGTAGAGCCCCAGCGACAGCGCGCGCCGCCGGCTCACACCACCTCGGCGGGCGCGAGGCGGCAGGCGGCGGCGTCGCCGGACTCCACCTGCAGGGTGGAGTGGCCGATGCGGAACTGCCGCGCCAGCCCCTCGCAGGCCTGGTGCAGGAAGGCGTCGCCGTCATCGTTGGCGGGCCGTGTCAGGTGGGCGGTCAGGGCGGTCTCGGTGGTGCTCATGGCCCAGATGTGCAGGTCGTGGACCTCCGTCACGCCCGGCAGGTCGGCCAGCCAGCGCCGGACGGCGGCGACGTCGACGCTGCGCGGGGCGGCGTCCAGCGCCAGGTCGGCGGAGTCGCGCAGCAGGCCCCAGGTTCCGATGACGATCACCACGGCTATGCCCAGGCTCAGCGCCGGGTCGATCCACAGCAGGCCGGTGAGCGCCATCAGGCCCGCTCCCGCCACCACCGCCAGCGACACCGCCGCGTCCGTGGCCATGTGCAGGAAGGCGCCGCGCACGTTCAGGTCCTCCTGGCCGCGCAGGAACAGCAGGGCGGTGGCGGTGTTGATCACGACGCCGACGGCGGCGACGATCATCACCGGCGCCGTGGCGACCTCGGCGGGGCTCATGAAGCGGCGCACGGCCTCGGAGGCGATCGCCCCCACCGCCACCAGCAGCAGCACCGCGTTGGCCAGCGACGCCAGGATCGTGCCCTTGCGCAGGCCATAGGTCCGCCGCCCGCCCGGCGCCCGCTTGGCCAGCACCGTCGCCCCCCAGGCCAGCAGCAGCGACAGCACGTCGGAAAGGTTGTGTCCGGCGTCGGCCAGCAGCGCCAGCGATCCCGACCAAATCCCCGCCCCGGCCTCGGCCAGCACGAAGGCGGTGTTCAGCCCGACGCCGATGGCGAAGGCGCGGTTGAAGTTGGCCGGCGCATGATGATGGCCGTGCGAATGGCCATCATGGTGGTCGTGGGCGTGATGGTCGTGGTCGGCATGGGCGTGGGCCATGGCCTTATGTCTCATCACCCGGCGACGGGATCAATGCGCGGCCCAGGACCATGGTCTCGGCCTCCCGCGTGGCGGCCGACAGCTTCGCCGACCAGTCGGCCACCAGGGCCTGGACGCCGGCGTCGTCGGCGTCCGGCGGCGCATAGAGCGGCCCGACCCAGATCATCACCCCGCGCCCGAACGGCAGGCCCAGCATGGCCTTGTCCCAGCTCTTGCGCAGCAGGATGTGCGGGCTCACCGCCGCCCCCATCAGAAAGACCGGGCATCCCGTCCGCCTGGCGATCTGGACGGCGCCGGGGGCGATGACCTCGTTGGGGCCGCGCGGCCCGTCGGGGCTGATCACCAGCGCCCCGCCGCCGGCCACCCAGTCCAGCGACTCGCGGAACGCCGCCACCACCGCGCGCGCCTTGGCCGAATCGCCCTTCTTGGCCGACGACCCGCGGATGGCGTGGTAGCCGCTCAGCCCCATGGCCTTCGCGGTGATCTCGCCGTCGGCCGAGGGCGAGATGATGATCGCCGTGCGCTTGCGCCACCACTGCGGGGCGCTGCCCAGCGAGATCGGGATCCGCCCGTGCCAGATCAGGCCGATCATCCCCTGGTCGGCGGCGAGCGCCGGCTCCACCGCGTCCAGCCCGATGCGGCGCCAGCGGATGGTGTGCAGCATCAGCCGCAGGTAGACGCCCATCAGCCACCCCAGCAGGGCCTGGCCTTGCGGGCTCTTGGTGAGCTTCACGCGGCGGTCTCCGCCTCCAGGTCCTGGGTGCGGGCCAGGCGGGCGTAGAGGCCGCGCTTGCGCATCAGGCTGTCGTGGTCGCCGGTTTCGACGATGCGGCCCTTGTCGACCACATAGATCCGGTCGGCGCCGCGCACGGTCGACAGGCGGTGGGCGATGAGGATGGTGGTGCGCCCGGCCATCAGGCGGGCGAGCGCGGCCTGCACCTGGGCCTCGCTCTCGGTGTCCAGCGCGCTGGTGGCCTCGTCCAGCAGCAGGATCGGGGCGTCCTTCAGGAAGGCGCGCGCGATGGCGATCCGCTGGCGCTGGCCGCCCGACAACCGCGCCCCGGCCTCGCCCACCGAGGTGTCGTAGCCCTGCGGCAGCGCCAGGATGAACTCGTGGGCGGCGGCGGCCTTGGCCGCCTGCTCGATGGCCTCGGTCGGGGCCTCCGGCGCCGCATAGGCGATATTGGCGCGGATGGTGTCGTCGAACAGGAACGGCTCCTGGGTCACCAGCGCGATCTGGGCGCGCAGGGACGGCAGGGTGACGTCGCGGATGTCATGGCCGTCGATGGTGATTTTGCCCCCCGTGGCGTCATAGAAGCGGGGGATCAGGTTCAGGATCGTGGTCTTGCCGCCGCCCGAGGGCCCCACCAGGGCGACGGTCTCGCCGCGATTGGCCTGCAGGCTGATGTCGATCAGGGCCGCGCCGCCCTCGCCATAGGCGAAGCTCACGGTCTCGAAGGCGATGGCGCCCTCGCCGCGGGGCAGGGGACGGGCGTTGGCCCGCTCGCGGACCTCCGGCTCGACGTCGAGGGCCAAAAACAGCCGCCGCGCCGCCGTCACCCCCTCAGCCATCACCGTCTGCAGGTTGGCCAGCTGCCGCAGCGACTGCGACGCCATGGCCAGCGCCAGCATGAAGGACATGAAGGCGCCGACGTTCATCGCCCCGCTCATCGAGCGCCAGCCCGCATAGGCCAGGACGCCGGCCGTGACGATGGTCATCAGGGTCTCGGTGGCCGGCGCGGCGGTGGCGCGGGCGTTGGCGCCCTTGATCAGGTGCTTCTGGCGGCGGCGGACCACGTCCTTGACGCGATCCTCCTCATAGGTCTCGCGGTTCTCGATCTTGACGACGCGGACCCCGTCCAGGCTCTCCATGATGGCGGTCGATAGCGCCGAGGTCTCGGCCATCGCCCCGCGTGCGGCCTTGGTGGTCCGCTTGGAGAAGCGCCGCATCAGGAAGGTGGAGATCGGCGCGGCCACCAGCACGCCCAGCGTCAGCATGGCGTCGTTGCCGATCATGGCGACGATGGCGCCCACCACGATCAGGAAATGCTGGGTGTAGTTGACGACGCCGGAGGTGGCGGCCTCCCGGATCAGGCTGGCGTCGTAAAGCACAGAGGCGACATAGGAGCCGGAATGCTGGGTGCGCAGCCGCGCCAGGTCGGCGCGCACCAGCTTGCCGAACAGCTGCACCTGCACGTCGCCCACCACCCCGTTGCCGATGCGGTTGATCAGATAGGCCTGGACCACCTGGGCGATCCCGCGCGCCAGGCCGAAGCCGACGATGGCGACCGGGATGGCCAGCATCGCGCCCGGCTTGTGGTTGACCAGCAGGTCGTTGACCGCCGGCTCCATCACCAGCACCAGCTGGGTGCTGAACCAGGCCACCGCCACGGCGGCGACCAGGCTGACGGCGAAGCCCTTCCAGCGCGGGGCCAGATAGACCGTCCAGATGCGTCTGATCAGGGCGCGGGCGGAAAGCTCGGCGGCCGGAAGAGGGCTTGCGCTCATGCCCTGGCGTCGACCGAAGCGGGCGCGAAGTCAAGCGCGCGGGCGCTTGCGCCGCGCGCGCGTCGGTGTCAGGGAGCGCCCGTGGCTGACTTCGATCTCTCTTCGCCCTCGGGGCGCCTGCGGGCCTATCTGGACTACCTCTGGAAGGATCACGCCTATCTGCGCCTGGGCTTCCGCAACGCCCACTGGATCAGCGACGAACTGGTGCGCACCAACCAGCCCTGGCCTTTCCAGCTGGCCGCCTGGAAGAAGGCCGGGATCAGGACGGTCATCAACCTGCGCGGCGGGTTCGACGCCAGCTTCCACGCCCTGGAAAAGGATGCCTGCGCCCGGCTGGGCATGACCATGGTCGATTTCACCATCACCTCGCGCGAAGTCCCCAGCCGCGCCCGCGTGCTGGGGGCGAGGGAGCTTTTCCAGACGATCGAGTATCCGGCCCTCATGCACTGCAAGTCCGGCGCTGACCGGGCAGGGATCATGAGCGTCTTCTACATGCACTTCCGCCAGGGCAAGACGATCCGCGAGGCGCTGGACCAGCTGCACCTGCGCTACCTTCACGTCCGCCAGGGCAAGACCGGCGTGCTGGACTACACCTTCGAACGCTACCTGCAGGAAGGTGAGCCGGCGCGCCTGACCTTCCTGGAATGGGTCGCGAGCGACGCCTACGATCCGGCCGCCATCAAGGCCGATTTCCGCGCCCAATGGCTGGGGACCCTGCTGACCGAGCGGCTCCTGAAACGCGAATAGCACTGTCTGGCGCCCGACAGACCGGCGCCCTGCGATGTGCAAAGCTGGGCCGCATGAACATGACGCCCGCAGAGGCCGCCGAGGAATATTACACGCTGCTCGCGGTGCGGGCTGACGGCGTCGCCCCGGTCGTCGACCTCATGCTGGCCGAGACCTTCGACCGCGTTCGGGCCCAGGCCCAGGCCATGCTGGCCGAACACGCCAGCTGCAGGACTGTCGAGGTCTGGCGCGGCGGCGTCCTGCTGGAAGAGTTTTCGCGGTAAGATCCTCCCCAGTCCGCGCGTTCCCCGCTGGGGGAGCATTCGCCATCAATGCTCGTGGTCGTCGCTTTCCGGGTCCATCAGCTTGTGCGCGTGGATGATGAAGTAGCGCATCAGGGCGTTGTCGACGGTGGACTGGGCCTTGCTGCGCCAGGCGGCCAGGGCCTCTGCGTAGTTGGGGAAGGCCCCGACGAATTCGACCTTCGACAGGTCGCGGAACTGCACGTCCGTCGGGCTTTCCAGCTCCCCGCCGATGACGAGATGAAGCAGCTTCTTGTCGGGCATGGTCAGGCCTCCGCTTGGGGCGATGGGGTTTCCCCGGCGATATGCCGGACGCGCTCCAGGATCAATGGGGCAAGGCCGCGGCCGGCGCACACCAGGCTCGCCTGCCTGGGAACCGGGCCGTTGTAGGCGAATGCCCGGCCGTGGTGATCCCCGACGAAGGCGCCGGCCTCCGAGGCGATCAGGTCGGCGGCCGCCAGGTCCCAGTCGAACTTGGGGACCGGCGCGATGGTGGAGTCGAACGCGCCCGACGCCACCAGGCACATGCGATAGGCCGTGGCGTTGCGCTGCTGGGCGCGGATCGCCGGCCACGGCGTCGGCCAGCCGGGGTGGGCCAGCAGGTTCGGATCGATCACCATGGACGAGCCTTCAAGCTGTTCGACGGTGCTGGCCTGGATAGGCGCGCCGTTCAGCCATGCGCCGCCGCCCCGGCGGGCGGTATAGGTCTCGTCCAGCTGCGGGGCGACGATGACGCCCGCCACGGGGCGGGCGCCGTCCACCACCGCCACCGACACCACCCACCAGGGACGGTCCTTCAGGAAGGCCCGCGTGCCGTCGATGGGGTCGACCACGAACAGCCGCTGCTTGCCCAGGCGCTCGGGATCGTCGGCGGTCTCCTCCGACAGCCAGCCATAGCCGGGGCGGGCGGCGCGCAGGGTGTCCTTCAGCAGCCGGTCGACGGCGAGGTCGGCGTTGGTGACGGGGGAGTCGCCGGCCTTGTATTCGATCGACAGCCCGCGACCGCGCAGGTCGAGCGCCAGCCGGCCGGCGGCCAGCGCTGCTTGGGTGATCAGGTCCAGATCGGCGTCGGCATTCATCTACCGGCGATGGCCAGGCCGTCCACCAGGATCGAGGGCGCATTGGCGGCCCCCCGGATCTCGAGGTTGGAGCCGGGGACGAGCCGCCCGTAAATGTCGATCAGGTTCCCCGCCACCGTGATCTCGGTGACCGGATAGGCGATCTCGCCGTCTTCGAACCAGAAGCCCGAGCAGCCGGCCGACCAGTCGCCGGTGTTGGCGTTCAGCGACGGTCCGAACATCGAGGTGATCAGCACCCCGCACCCGGCCTCGCGCAGCAGGCCCGCCTGGTCCAGGGCGCCGGGCTGCAGGGTCAGGTTCGAGGTCGAGACGCCGGGCGGCCCGGCCAGCCCGCGCGAGGCGTGGCCCGTGGTCTCCAGGCCCAGTTGCCGGGCCGAGGCCGAGTTCAGCAGCCAGGTGGTCAGCACGCCGTCGTCGATGATCTCGTGGGCGGCGTTGGCGACCCCCTCGTCGTCGTAGGGCGACGAGCCGAGGCCCCGGCGCCGATGCGGGTCGTCGGTCAGCCGCACGCCCCTGGCGAAGATCTGCTGGCCCAGCCTGTCCTTCAGGAACGAATTGCCGCGCGCCACCGAAGGCCCGGAGATCGCGCCGATCAGCGGGCTGATCAGCGACATGGCCGTGCGGTTCTCGAACACCACGGCCGCCGTGGTGGAGTCGATCTTCCGCGCGCCCAGCGCCCGCGCCGCGCGGCGGCCGGCCTCGGCCCCGATGGCTTCGGCGGCCGGCAGGTCGGCCTGCCAGCGTACGCTGCGCCCGTCATAGCCGCTTTCCATCGTCTCGCCCTCGGCGGCGATGGCCGATGCGCCCACCGAAAAGGCCGAGGCGCGATGGGCGCCATAGAAGCCGCCCGACGTCAGGATATGCCACTCCGAGCTCGCCCAGGACCCGGCGCCGCCGTCGGAATTGGTCACCTTGGGCATGGCCCGCGCGGCGTCCTCGGCGGCGCGCGCCCGATCCTCCAGCGTTTCCGGGGTGGGTTCGGCGGGGTCGTAGAGGTCGAGGTCCGGCCTTTCCCCATTGGCCAGGCGGGCCGGATCGGCCAGCCCCGCATAGCGATCCTCCGGCGCCAGCCGCGCCATGGCCACCGCGCGGGCCACCAGCTTGGCGCGCGCCTCGGCCGAGATGTCGGAGCCGGAGACCGTCGCGTGGCGCCGGCCGACGAAGACCCGCAGGCCCAGGTCGCGGGATTCTTCGCGCTCGACTTCCTCCAGTGCGCCCAGGCGGACGGTGATCGACAGGGCGCGGCGTTGCGCGGTCACGACCTCGGCGGCGTCGGCTCCGGCCTTCAGCGCGGCGTCGACGACATCTTGCAGCAGGTTTTGATCCATCCGCGCCATATGGAGAACGCCGGGGGCGCGGGCAAGCATTACGCCGCGCGGGGCCTCAGACGATGGCGTAGAAGAGCAGGGCGACGCCGGCGAAAACATAGGCGATCCAGGTCATCACCACCCCGATCGAGCGGGTGAAGGTGGCGTCGCTGCTCTGCGACAGCCCGATGGCGTGCGTCACCCGGCCCACGAACAGCACCAGGCCGGCGATGTGGATCGCCAGCGGCGGGGCGTCCACCACCGCCAGCACGCCGAGCGCGATCAGGCCGGCCGGGATATATTCGGTGGCGTTGCCGAACACCCGCACCGCGCGGGCCAGTTCCGGTATGCCCTCGTCGCCCAGCGCGACCTTGTGCAGGCGGCGCTGGCGCACCACCAGCATCGACAGGCCCAGAAGCAGAAACAGGTGCAGGCCCACCCAGAGGGCCGCGGCGTTTCCCGATGCGCCCACATCCATGTCGGTCGTCCTCCCGCCCCCGCAAGATGGCTGCAGTTGGACCGGGTTGGGGCGTTTGGGCAAGCCTTGCGGCGCCGGGGCGCGCTCGGATCGGCCGCTTGAATATAGATCGTGGTCAAAGCTGCGCCGGCGCCCGGAAGTCGCACCGATATCGGCAGACAGGGTTAATTAACTGATCTTGAGGAACAATGGCCTGGCGTCTGTGTTCGACATCAGAGGTAATGGTCGTGAATAAGACGGAACGCATACGGCAGGAAGCGACGGCGTTGTGGATAGAAACGTTCGGCGAGCCGCCGAACGCCGACATCGACGGCGGTCGGTTGCTGAGCATCCTGCTGGAACGTCTTGAGCCCAAGTCCTACGCGCAGCTGACCCAGGCCGCGCGCGTGCGCAACCTCACGTTCCCCCGGTAGATTTCCAATAGGCGGCTGGTGAGCCCTCGCCGGGGCGAGGGCTCCGGCAGCTTAGTGAGAGGCGTCGGCGGCCTTGTCGCCGGCCTTCTCGGCGGCGGCGCCCGCGGCCTTGGTGGCGTCGGCGGCGCTGTCGGCGGCCTTCTTGGCGGCGTCGCCGGCGGCTTCGGCGGCGTTGCCCGCGGCGTCCGTCGCGGTGGAGGCGGCGTCGGTGGTGGCGGTTGCTGCGCTGTCGGCGGCCGCGGCCGTGGCGTCGGCGGCGGACTTGGTGGCGTCAGCGGCCTGCTGGGTCGCCTCGGTGGCCGCCTTCTGGGCTTCGGCGGCCTTGTTGTCGTTGCAGGCGGCGGCCGTCAGGCCGAGGGCGGCGATCGCGGCGAGGGTGGTGAAACGCATTGGGTCAGTTCTCCCTGTGAACGCGAGGCAAGACGCCGGCGCACACAGACGCCCGCACTCCCCGCCTGCCGGGAACGCCCTCGTGCGACGTTGGTTTCACCGATGCGTGATCGAAAGGGCCGCGTCAGCCTTCGAGCTTCTCCAGGTCCTCGTCGGAGATCTCGTAGTTGCCATAGAACTTCTGCACGTCGTCGTCGTCGTCCAGGGCGTCCAGCATCTTCATCAGCCCGCCCACATGGTCGCCCGTCACCGGCGTCAGGCTCTTGGGCCGCCAGGCGGTGGAGGTGGATTTCGCCTCGCCCAGCCGGGCCTCCAGCGCATGGGCCACCTCGGAAAGCTGTTCGAAGGCCGTGAAGATCGTGTGGGTCTCCTCGTCGGATTCCACATCCTCGGCGCCGGCCTCGATGGCGGCCTCCATGACCTTGTCCTCCGATCCGGCGGCGGCCGGATAGACGATCTGGCCGACCCGGTCGAACATGAAGGAGACGGCGCCCGTCTCCCCCAGGTTGCCGCCGTTCTTGCTGAAGATCGTCCGCACATTGGCCGCGGCGCGGTTGCGGTTGTCGGTGAGGATCTCGACGATCACCCCCACGCCGCCGGGGCCGAAGCCCTCGTAGCGGATCTCCTCATAGGTGTCGGCGTCGCCGCCGATGGCCTTCTTGATGGCGCGGTCGATGTTGTCCTTGGGCATGGACTCGCCCTTGGCGTTGGCGATGGCCAGCCGCAGGCGCGGGTTCATCGCCGGGTCGGGCATGCCGCTCTTGGCCGCCACGGTGATCTCGCGGGAGAGCTTGGAGAACAGCTTGGACCGGGCGGCGTCGGCGCGGCCCTTGCGGTGCATGATGTTCTTGAACTTCGAATGTCCGGCCATGGTTCGCCGCTGCTCTCTTGATGGGGCCGCGTTTCTAACGCCGGGCGGCGCGGAACGCCAGCCAGCCGCCTTGCCTGCGGAACCGTCGTCTTGCGCAAGGGTTTCAGCCTGCAGAAGCTATGGAGCGCGACCATGAGCGACTACGCCGACGAACTCGACCTCGAAGACGCCGACGAAGAGCCGGAAATCGTTCACTGGATGGCGCCTCGCCCGATCAGCGTCGGCGCGGCGGGCCTGTCCGGCGCGGTCGCCGGCGCCTTCGTGCTGGGCGCGGCCACCGCCGTCGGCGTCCTGGCCCTGATGCACTGGCTCGGCCCCGATCGCGACCTTCGCCGCTCGATCTTCTAGCGCTTGCTGCGGCCGGCCACAGGCATGGACGACGTCAGCCCGCCGTCGACGGCCAGGGCCTGGCCGTTCACATAGGAAGCGTCGTCGGACGCCAGGAACAGGGCCGCATGGGCGATTTCCTCCGGCTGCCCGCCGCGCACCAGGGGATTCAGCTGCCCGATGCGTCCTTCCGTCCCCTTGGCGCGGGCGCCCTCGTAGATCGGCCGGGTCATGCCGGTCTCGATGATGCCGGGGCAGATGGCGTTGATGCGCACCCCGGTCCCGTAGAGGTCGTTGGCCATGGTCTTGACCAGGTTGATGACCCCGGCCTTCGACGCGGAGTAGGGGACCGGCCCGGCGCCCGACCGGATGCCGGCGACCGAGGCGGTGCAGATGATCGCCCCCTTGCCGCGCGGGATCATGACGCGGGCGGCGTGCTTGGCCGCCAGGAACGGGCCGATCAGGTTGATCCGCAGGATCTCCGCCCAGACCGCCGCGTCCAGCTCGGCCACCGGCCGGTGGTCGCCGGAAATCCCGGCGTTGGCGTAGAGGATGTCCAGCGTCCCGAAATCCACGACCGCCCGGTCGACGGCGCCGGAGATGAAGGCCTCGTCCGCCGCGTCGCCGGCCAGGGCGACGGCGCGCCCGCCGGTCTCGACGATGGCGGCGGCGGTCTCCTCCACCGACTCGGCGCGGTCCAGGCAGACGACGGCCGCGCCCTCGCGGGCGAACAGCAGGGCCGTGGCGCGGCCGATGCCGCTGGCCGCGCCGGTGATCAGGGCGCTGCGGCCTTCGAGACGTCCCATGGCGTGGTCCTCCACCCGCCGCCTTCGCGGCGGCGCTGATTTTCAAACAAACATTTGAATGAGGTGGCGCGCACGCGCAAGCGCTTTGGGCTATGCTGGTTTGGCGGCGTCGCGCCGAGGCTGGAGGAACCCCTGATGAAGCCGCCGATCGTCAAGCCGGGCCCGCGCGCCGGCCGGGGCCCGGCCCCGCAACCGCTCAGCTATGCGCCGCCGACGCCGAAGGTCAGCCGCCAGAAGCCCGGCAAGGTGCTGACCGCCGCCGAGAAGGCCGCCTTCCTCGCCGCCCGCCCGGATTTGAAGTCGTAGATCCCGTTCCTCTCCCGCTTGCGGGAGAAGGGCGCCTCTCACACCGCCGCGATGAAGTCGCGCTTGCCCAGTTCCACGCCGTTGTGGCGCAGGATCGCGTAGGCCGTGGTGCGGTGGAAATAGAAGTTCGGCAACACCTGCTGCAGCAGGTAGGCCTGGCCCGCGACATGGCTGGTCTCGCCGCGCCGCACCAGGGTGATGTCGCGCGCCTCCGAGCCGTCGACCTGGGCGGCGGTGAATTCGCCCACATAGGCGATGGTCCGCTCCACGCGGGCTTTCAGGTCGGCGAAGCTGGCGTCCGTATCCTCCCAGGCCGGAACCTCGACGCCGGCCAGCCGCGCCATGCCGCCCTTGGCGAAGTCGGTGGCGATCTGCACCTGGCGGATAAAGGGGAACATGTCGGGGAACAGCCGCGCCTGCAGCAGGGCGGCGTGGTCCAGGCTCTTGGCCTCGATGTGGGCCGCGCCCTTGTCGAGCACGACGACGAGGCTGTTCAGCCCCTGGATGAAGACCGGCGCGGAGGCCTGATGCATGGAAAGGGACATGGTCGCTCCTGCGGGTCCAAGCGACTCGCCCGGGCCTTCTACAGCGGCCGACCCATTGGGGCCATGGTTCTGCTCTAGGCTGGCCGCTCATCAAGGAGCTGAGCCATGCCCGACATGCATTACGGCGTCGTCCTGATCGAAGGCCGCTGGACCATCATCGGCGACGGCCTGCACTACGGGTCCTATGTGCACCGCCACCATGCCGAACGCGCCGCCCGCAGGCTCGCCGAGCACTCGGCCGGCCTTTCGGTGCAGCTTCACGTCCAGGAGGACGACGGCCGCCTGCGCAAGGACGCCCTGATCAACTAGCCGCCTTTCGCGCCAGCACGGCGCGGGCGGCGGCCAGGCCCGTGGCCAGGGCCGCCTGCAACAGATAGCCGCCGGTCGGCGCCTCCCAGTCCAGCATCTCGCCGGCCACGAAGACGCCGGGCCGCGCCTTGAGCATCAGCCCGTCGTCCAGGTCGGCGAAGGCGACGCCGCCGGCCGTCGAGATCGCCCGCGCCAGCGGCGGGGTCCCGGTCAGCCGCAGGGGCGCGGCCTTGACGGCGCGGGCCAGGGCGGCCGGATCGGCGGGCAGGGCCATGCCGTGGGCCTCGCGCAGCAGGTTCGCCGCCGCCGGGCTGAGCGCCAGCGCCTTGCGCAGGGCGTTGGCCAGCGAGTCGCCGGCCGCCCGCCGCTGCAGCTTGGCCTCGATCTGGGCCGCCGTCAGGTCCGGGCGCAGGTCCAGGCTGGCCTGCGCCGCGCCCCGCGCCTCGATGGCTTGCCGGATGCGCGCCGACAGGGCGTAGACCGCGCCGCCTTCCAGCCCGTAGTCGGCGATCATCGCCTCGCCGCGCACGCTCGCGCCCTCGAAGCCGAGCGCGATGTTCTTCAGCGGCGCCCCGGCGAAGCGCGCCTTGAAGGCCTCCGTCCAGTCGACCGTGAAGCCGCTGTTGGCGGGCCGGAAGGGGGCCAGCGACACGCCGGCCTGCGCCAGCACGCCCGCCCAGGCCCCGTCGGACCCCAGGCCGGGCCAGCTCGCCCCGCCCATGGCCAGGACGGCGGCCTCGGGGCGCACGGCCTCGCCCGCGCCGTCCGGCCCCTCGAAGCTCAGCGCCCCGTCCGGCGTCCAGCCCCGCCATGTCCAGCGCGTGCGCAGGCTCACCCCTTGCGCGGCCAGCCGGGCGAGCCAGGCGCGCAGCAGCGGCGAGGCCTTCATCGCCGTGGGGAAGACCCGCCCGCTGGAGCCGGTGAAGGTCGCCTGCCCGAGGTCCGCGGCCCAGGCCGCGAGATCCTCCGGCGTGAAGGCGTCCAGATAGGGCGCCAGGCGATCGGCGGCGGCGCCGTAGCGGCGGCGGAAACGCGCCATCGGCTCGGTGTTCGTCAGGTTCAGCCCCCCGCGCCCGGCCATCAGCAGCTTGCGGCCGGGGCTGGGCATCTTCTCGTAGACGCTCACCGCCCAGCCGGCGCCCGACAGCGCCTGGGCCGCCATCAGCCCGGCGGGGCCCGCGCCGATCACGACGGCGGTGGGAGAGGGGGTGTCTGCGGTGGGGCGCATCTGCCGCGTCTTTGCGCCGCCCGCCGGACGCCCGCAAGCCGCGGCTTTCCCGAACCCCGCCAGGGCGCGTCTGCATCGCCAGGGCGCAAACGCCTGCCGGACGTGCTATGGCCTGCGCCATGACCGATCAGCCGAACGACAAGCCCAAGCCCGCGCTGCAGGCGCTCGATGCGTTGCGCGCGGCGCGCAAGCTCGCGGTGGAAAAGGCCCAGGCCCGCTCGCGCGGCGCCGGCTTCGGCTCCGAACGCGACGCCCGGGCCAAGTCGGCCTCGAAGTCCAAGCCCGCCCTGCGGAAGTAGGGCCTACACTGTCGGCGGTCGCTCGTCGTCGGATCGCCAATGGACCTTCTGGCTGCGTCCGTCGCCGGCGTCGGTGTGCTGGACCACCTCGTTGACGTCGGCCGGGTGCGCTCGCGGGTCCGCGCGCGCCGCGTCGATCTCGTAGATCTCCACCTTGTCCGGATAGAAGGCCAGGCGGCCGCGGATCTGCTCCATCGCCGGGAAGGGATCCTCGTAGGTCCAGACGGCGTTGTCGGCGAAATGCCCGTCCATCAGGATGGTGTAGTAGGCCGCGTCGCCCTTGTACGGGCAGTGGGTCGTCCGCCCGGTGCGCGCGAAGTAGGCCATGTCGACGTCCTCGCGGGGGAAATAGGCGACCGGCCCGTGGCCGGCCTCCTCCAGCAGCAGCACGTCGCCGCTGTCGCCGATGACGTGGTTTTCGAACGCCACCCGCCAGCGACGGGGCGCAGGCGCGATGGTGATGGGGTGGTCGGGGCCGGGTATGAGCATGGCGGCGTCCTCCTCTGGGGACTGAACGCGCAAGCCGGCCGCACGCTCCGCGCGGCAAGGCGTTGCTTGTCGCCAGCCTAGGCCCGTGATCTTGTGCCGTAGAATCACGGGGCGCGCAGATCTTGCCGGCGCCGCCCCCGGTCAGCCAGGAATCCCACCCGAATGGACATAGTCTTCATCGCCGGCGTCGTCATCACCGTGGCGACCGCAATTCCCGTGCTGCTGCAGCTTCGGACCCATCCCCGGGGCCTGTTCGTGCTGTTCTTCGCCGAGATGTGGGAGCGTTTCTCCTACTACGGCATGCGCGGCCTGCTGATCTTCTACCTGACCCAGCACTTCCTGTTCGACGACAAGACGGCCCAGGGCCAGTACGGCGCCTACACCTCGCTGGTCTACCTGCTGCCCCTGATCGGCGGCCTGGTGGCCGACCGCTTCCTGGGCACCCGCAAGGCCATCGCCTTCGGCGCCCTGCTGCTGGTGGCGGGCCATTTCACCATGGCCCTCGAAGGCGCTCCCGCCACCCAGGTCCTGACCTACAAGGGCGCGGCCTACGAATTCGTGGTCCACGGCCGCGCCGACGACCGCCAGGTGCAGCTGCAGGTCGGCGACAAGGCCTACGACTACGCCGCGGCGCCCGACGGCGGGCTGGTGATCAAGGGCCTGCCGCCCGGCGATCTGCTGCCCAACGTCCTGCCCAAGGGCGGCTACGAGCTTTCGGTGGTCGACCGCGACCCGATCCACAAGAACGTGCTCTATCTGGCGCTCTCGCTGATCATCGTCGGCGTCGGGTTCCTGAAGGCCAATATCTCCTCGATCGTCGGCCAGCTCTATCCGCAGGGCGACCCCAGGCGCGATCCCGGCTTCACCCTCTACTACTACGGCATCAACCTCGGCGCCTTCTGGGCGGCCATCGCCTGCGGCTGGCTGGGCCAGAACCTCGGCTGGTGGGCGGGCTTCGGCGCGGCGGGCCTCGGCATGCTGCTGGGCTATATCGTCTTCATCTGGGGCAAGCCCCTGCTGGAAGGCCATGGCGAGCCGCCCGAACCGGCGGCGCTGAAGAAGCCGCTGCTCGGCCCCGTCAACGCCGAGTGGGCGCTCTATCTCGCGGCCTTCGTGGGCGTCGCCCTCGTCTGGGTGCTGGTCCAGCGATCCGCCGCGGTCGGTTACCTGCTGGGGGCGGGCTCGATCGGCGTCCTCGGCTATCTTGGCTGGTTCATGGTCACCAAGTGCGAGAAGCCGGAGCGCGAGCGGATGATGCTGGCCCTGGTGCTCATCGCCGCCTCGGTGGTGTTCTGGACCCTGTTCGAGCAGGCCGGCTCCTCGCTCAACCAGTTCGCCGAGCGCAACACCCAACTGGGCATAGGTTTCGGCCAGTCGATCACCGCGGCCCAGACCCAGTCCTTCAACTCCGGCTACATCCTGCTGTTCGCCCCGGCCTTCTCGGCGCTCTGGGCCTATCTTGGGCGTCGCGGCGCCGATCCCAATCCGGCGGTGAAGTTCGGGATCGCCCTGCTGCAGGTGGGCGCGGGCTTCTTCGTCCTGGTCTGGGGCGCACAGTTCGCCGACGCGGATTTCCGCGTGCCCCTGGTGTTCCTGGCCCTGGCCTACCTGCTGCACACCACCGGCGAGCTCTGCCTCTCGCCCGTGGGCCTGTCGCAGATGACCAAGCTCGCGACGGGGGCGGTGATCTCCACCATCATGGCCACCTGGTTCCTGGCCTCCTCCTGGGCCCAGTGGCTGGGCGGCTTCGTGGCCCAGCTGACGGCGGCCGAGACCGTCGCCGGCCAGGTCCTCGACCCCGCCAAGGTGCTGGCCACCTACGCCGACGTCTTCACGATGATCGGCCTCTGGGGGCTGGGGGCCGGCGTGCTGCTGCTCGCGCTGTCGCCGATCCTCAAGCGCTGGGCCCACGGCGCCAGCGACACCTATCCGCTCGAGCGCGACAACGCCCCGGCCGTCGACGGCGAACTGCAGGCCGCCGAGCCGAAGCTCCCCTGAACCTGTTGCTCGGGCCGGCGCAGTCCACGGATGGGGCGCTGCCCCAGCGTCTTACGGACGCGGAGGTAGAGGCTGCGGCCGCCACGCACCGCGTCCATTCGCGGACATGATCTAAAGACTCGTGCCGCCCACCGTCAGGCCGGCGATCTTCATCGACGGCTGGGCCAGGCCCACCGGCACGCCCTGGCCGGACTTGCCGCAGGTGCCGATGCCGGGGTCGAAGCAGAAGTCGTTGCCGATCATGGTCACCCGGGTCAGGGCCGAGGGCCCGTCGCCGATCAGGGTCGCGCCCTTCACCGGCGTCGTCACCTTGCCGTCCTCGATCAGATAGGCCTCGGTGCACTGGAAGACGAACTTGCCGTTGGTGATGTCCACCGAGCCGCCGCCGAAGTTGGCGCAGAAGAGGCCGCGCCTGGTCGAGGCGATCATCTCCGCCGGATCGACGTCGCCGCCCAGCATCCCGGTGTTGGTCATCCGCGGCAGGGGCATGTGGGCGTAGGATTCGCGCCGGCCGTTGCCGGTGGCCTGCATCCCCATCAGCCGCGCGCTCATGCGGTCGTGCATGTAGCCCACCAGGATGCCGTCCTCGATCAGGATGGTGCGCTCGGTGGGGGTGCCCTCGTCGTCGACCGTCAGCGAGCCCCGGCGGCCGGGGATCGAGCCGTCGTCGAAGATGGTCACGCCGGGGGCGGCCACCCGCTCGCCGATCCGGCCTGAGAACGCCGAGGTGCCCTTGCGGTTGAAGTCGCCTTCCAGCCCGTGGCCCACGGCCTCGTGCAGCAGCACCCCGTTCCAGCCGGGGCCCAGCACCACGTCCATCTCGCCGGCCGGGCAGGCCACGGAGTCCAGGTTCACCAGGGCGCGGCGCAGGGCTTCCTCGGCCTGGGCCTGCCACTTGTCCGTGGTGATCCAGGTCTCGAAGCCGGCGCGGCCGCCGGCGCCGGAACTGCCCGTCTCGCGGCGGCCGTCCTTCTCCACGCTGATGTTGATGTCGATCCGCGCCAGCGGCCGAATGTCGCGCACCAGCCGCCCGTCGGCGCGCAGGATCTCCACGATCCTGCGCTGGCCGTGCATCGTGGCGCTGACCTGGACGACCCGCGGGTCGCGGGCCCGGCACCAGGCGTCGATCTCCTGCAGAAGCTCCACCTTGTCCCCGAAGCCGGGTGAGGCCAGCGGGTCGTCCTCGCCATAGAGCTTGGCGTTGGTGGCGCGCGGGCCCTCGGCGGCGTGGCCGGAGTAGCCCCGCTTGGCCAGCGACGCCGATCCGGCGGCCCGGGCGATGGCGGCCTCCGAGATTTCGCTGGCGTGGGCGTAGCCCGCCGTCTCGCCGGCCACCACCCGCAGGCCGAACCCCTCGGTCGAATCATAGGAGGCCGACTTCAGCCGCCCGTCGTCGAACAGGAAGGATTCGCTCTCCGAGCGCTCGACGAACAGTTCCCCGTCGTCGGCGCCGGCCAGAGCCTCGCCGAGGATTTTTTGCGCCCGTTCCGGCTCGACGCCGGCGGAGGCCAGGATGGAAGGGGCGGGAGAATGGGCGTTCATCAGCGGTCTTTCGATGTGCAACCCCACAGATAGTCGTTCCCCGTCGCCTGGAGAAGGAGCCGCGCGTGCGAGACCGGCGTCGCCGACGCCGCAAGCGCCTTGGCAAGCCTGGGGAGACCGCGTATGCACGCGCGCTGAAGGGGGAGGGTCGCCGGAGTCGGGCGGCTCGCCCCGCGTTCAAGTCGGCGGGGGCGTTCGTTCAAGTTACGAGGCGCAGCCGGCCAGCAAGACCGAGGGGACATGACGTCTAGGTTTCAGGGGATGCGGGCGAAGGCGGCCGGGGTCGCGGCAGGCCTGATGACAGCGTTCTGGGGCGCAAGCGCCCTGGCGGAAGCAGATAAGGTGGGCCAGCCCACCAACTGGGCGATCGATCTGCAGCCGGGCGTGACGCCGCTGCGGGACGACGCCATCGTCTTCCACAATTACATTCTTCTGCCGGTCATCACGATCATCACGCTCTTCGTGCTGGCGCTGCTGTTGTGGTGCGTGTTCCGCTACAACAAGAAGTCCAACCCGATCCCGGCGCGGTGGAGCCACAACACCCTGATCGAGGTGATCTGGACGCTGGCCCCGGTGCTGATCCTGGTGGTCATCTCGATCTTCTCGTTCCGGCTGCTGTTCGACTATCACAACGACCCCAAGGCCGACGTGACCATCAAGGCCACCGGCTACCAGTGGTACTGGGGCTTCGAATATCCCGATCAGAAGATCGGCGAGTTCGTCTCCAACATCCTTCCCGAGGACCAGGCCAAGGCCCAGGGCCTTCCCTACAAGCTGGCCACCACCGAACCGCTGGTGGTGCCGGTGAACAAGAATGTCGTGGTCCAGGTGACCGGCGCCGACGTGATCCACGCCTTCGCCGTGCCGTCCTTCGGGGTCATCGCCGACGCCGTTCCGGGCCGGCTGAACCACGTCTGGTTCCGCGCCGAGAAGGTCGGGACCTACTACGGCAACTGCCGCGAGCTCTGCGGCGTCGATCACGCCTTCATGCCGATCGAGGTGAAGGTGGTCACGCAGCCCGAGTTCGAGGCCTGGGTGGCGACCAAGGGCGGCGGCAAGGCCGAGCCCGCGGCGCCCGCCGCGGCCGCCCCGGCGCCCGCCGCCGCAACGCCCGCCGCCGCAGCGGCTCCGACCACGCCGGCGCCCGCCGCCGCAGCGCCTTCGACCACGCCCGCCGCGCCGGCCCCGGCGCCGGCCGCGAAATAATTTAGGACAGAGTCAGATGGCTTACGGCTCCGCCGCCCACGACGATCACGAACACAAGCCGGGCTTCTTCACCCGCTGGTTCTTCTCGACCAACCACAAGGACATCGGCACCCTCTACCTGCTGTTCGCCATCATGGCGGGCCTGGTGGGCGGCGCGCTTTCGGGCCTGATCCGCTGGGAACTGGCCGAGCCGGGCATCCAGATCTTCCGCCCCGACTCGCCCATCCACCTGATGGGCCTCGTGGAGCAGTCCAAGCACGGCTACAACGCCGTGGTCACCGCCCACGCCCTGATCATGATCTTCTTCATGGTCATGCCGGCGATGATCGGCGGGTTCGGCAACTGGTTCGTGCCGCTGATGATCGGCGCGCCGGACATGGCCTTCCCGCGGATGAACAACATCTCGTTCTGGCTGCTGGTGGCCGCCTGGATCATGCTGTGCACGTCGCTGTTCGTCGACGGCGGCCCGGGCAAGGGCTTCGGCGGCGGCTGGACCATGTATCCGCCGCTCTCCACCTCGGGCCACCCGGGCCCGGCGATGGATTGCGCGATCCTCGGCATCCACCTGGCCGGCGCCAGCTCCATCCTCGGCGCCATCAACTTCATCACCACCATCTTCAACATGCGCGCGCCGGGCATGACCCTGCACCGCATGCCGCTGTTCGTGTGGTCGATCCTGGTGACGGTGTTCCTGCTGCTGCTGTCGCTGCCCGTGCTGGCCGGCGCCATCACCATGCTGCTGACCGACCGCAACTTCCACACCCACTTCTTCGACGCCGCCGGCGGCGGCGACCCCGTCATGTACCAGCACCTGTTCTGGTTCTTCGGGCACCCGGAAGTGTACATCCTGATCCTGCCGGGCTTCGGCATGATCAGCCACATCGTCTCGACCTTCTCGAAGAAGCCCGTCTTCGGCTACCTCGCCATGGCCTACGCCATGGTGGCCATCGGCTTCGTCGGCTTCGTGGTCTGGGCCCACCACATGTACACCGTGGGCATGAGCGTGAACCTGCGGGCCTATTTCGTCGCCGCGACCATGGTCATCGCCGTCCCGACGGGGGTGAAGGTGTTCTCCTGGATCGCCACGATGTGGGGCGGCTCCATCGACTTCAAGACGCCCATGCTCTGGGCCATCGGCTTCATCTTCCTGTTCACCGTCGGCGGCGTGACCGGCGTGGTCCTGGCCAACGCCGGCATCGACTACAGCCTGCACGACACCTACTACGTGGTGGCCCACTTCCACTACGTGCTCAGCCTCGGCGCCGTGTTCGCGATCTTCGCGGGCTTCTACTACTGGTTCGAGAAGATCTGGGGCGTGAAGTACCGCGAGTGGCTGGGCGCCCTGCACTTCTGGATCACCTTCGTCGGCGTGAACCTGATCTTCTTCCCGCAGCACTTCCTGGGCCTGCAGGGCATGCCGCGCCGCTACGTCGACTATCCCGAAGCCTTCGCCGGCTGGAACTACGTCTCCTCGGTCGGCTACGCCGTGACCCTGGTGGGCGTGGGCGTCTTCCTGCTGGTGCTGATCGACGCCATGGTCTTCCGCCGCAAGGCCGAGGCCAATCCCTGGGGCGAAGGCGCCACGACGCTGGAGTGGACCCTGTCCTCGCCGCCGCCGTTCCACCAGTTCAACGAGTTGCCGGTCGTCAAGCCCGACGTCCACTAAGGCTCGCCGCATAAGAACCTTCGCGGGGGGCGCGGGCCGGGCATCCGGGCCGCGCCCTTCGGTCGGTTTGAGAGTATGATCCGATGGCCATGTCGCCAGCGCTCCCCACCGCCCGCACCCCTGCGCGTTGGCAGGACTTCGTCCAGCTCCTGAAGCCGCGCGTCATGTCGCTGGTGGTGTTCACCGCGCTCACCGGCCTGATCTGCGCGGGCGCGAAGATCAATCCGTTCCTCGGCGCCGTGGCCATCCTCTGCGTGACGGTCGGCGCCGGCGCCTCGGCCTCGCTGAACATGTGGTACGACGCCGACATCGACGCCAAGATGCGCCGCACCCGCGGCCGGCCGGTCCCGGCGGGCCGCGTCCAGGGGGCCGACGCCCTGGCGCTCGGGATCGTGCTGAGCCTCTTCTCGGTCATGCTGATGGGCATGGCGCTGAACTGGCTGGCGGCCGGCCTGCTGGCCTTCACCATCGTCTTCTACGCCGTGGTCTACACCATGTGGCTCAAGCGCTGGACGGCGCAGAACATCGTCATCGGCGGCCTGGCCGGCGCCCTGCCGCCGGTCATCGGCTGGGCTGCGGCCACAGGCGCGGCGCCGCTGAACGCCTGGCTGCTCTGCGCCATCATCTTCATGTGGACCCCGCCGCACTTCTGGGCGCTGTCGCTCTACACCAGCGAGGACTACGAGAAGGCCGGCGTGCCCATGCTGCCGGTGGTCAAGGGCGCGGCCGTCACGCGCCGCCACATCCTGGTCTACAGCCTGCTGTTCGTGCCCATCTGCCTGGCGCCGGCCGCCACCGGCCTCGGCGGAGTGGCCTATCTCTCGGTCGCGGCGCTGGGCGGCCTGGTGTTCCTGGTCCTGGCCTGGCGGGTCTCCGTCAGCCGCGCCGGCGACCGCCCGGACGAGCGCCAGGACGACGGCCTCTATGACGTCAAGGCCGGCGCCAAGGATGCGCGCAACCTCTTCGCCTTCTCGATCCTCTACCTCACCCTGCTGTTCGCCACCCTGCTGGCCGAACACCTGATCGGGCTTCCAGCCCTGAAGGCGCTGATATGAGCGACCCCTCCAACGAAGGCGAGGCCTTCGTCCGCGCCCGCCGCGGCCGCAACATCGCCATCGCCGTCGGCCTGGTGATCTTCGTCGTCCTGGTCTTCTTCGTCACCATCGCTCGGCTTGGGGCCAATGCCGTCGCCCCCTTCTGAACCCGCCACCCCGGCGCAGCGCCGCAACCGCCGCGTCGCGGTCATCTGCGCCGCGACCTTCGTGGCCATGGTCGGCGCGGCCTACGCCGCCGTGCCGCTCTACAAGGCCTTCTGCCAGGTCACCGGCTTCGACGGCACGGTGCGCCGCGCCCAGGCCGCGCCCGACACCGTGCTCGCCCGCAAGCTGCTGATCCGCTTCGACACCAACGTCCGCGACCTGCCCTGGACCTTCACCGCCAAGCAGAGCTCCCAGACCCTGCGAATCGGCGAGACGGGCCTGGCCTTCTTCACCGTCACCAACAACAGCGACAAGCCGCTGACCGGCCAGGCGACCTACGGCGTCATCCCCGAAAGCGTCGGCCCCTACTTCCAGAAGCTGCAGTGCTTCTGCTTCTCCGAGCAGACGATCGGGGCCGGCAAGACCGTCGAATTCCCGGTGGTCTATTTCGTCGACCCGAAGTTCGCCGACGACTTCGAGAGCCAGGGCAAGCAGGAAGTCACGCTGTCCTACACCTTCTATCCGACGACCAAGACGACCAAGACGACCAAGGTCGCGGCAAACGCGCCCGCATCGCAGGCCAAGGCGTCGCAGCCTCTTGGCGGAACGGCTCGGGCAGGGCTATAGCGTCACGCTAAACGACAGTCGCGGCGGGGCATGGCCGCGGCTTTGAGATCTGATGAGGGGTTAGGACCGAAATGGCCCACGACGGCGTCAAGCACGACTACCACCTGGTGAACCCGAGCCCGTGGCCGCTGATCGGGTCGGCCTCGGCCACGATCATGGCGCTGGGCGGCGTGATCTGGATGAAGGGCCTGTTCGGCCTGCCGAAGGGCGACGCCATCGTCTTCTTCGCGGGGCTGGCCGGGGTGCTCTACACCATGATCGGCTGGTGGTCGGACGTGGTGAAGGAAGCCAACGCCGGCGACCACACCCCGGTGGTCTCCATCGGCCTGCGCTACGGCATGATCATGTTCATCGCTTCGGAAGTGATGTTCTTCGTCGCCTGGTTCTGGATCTTCTTCGAAATGGCCCTGTTCCACGGCCACCGGACGATCTCCTCCATCGAGGAAGTCCGCACCGCCTGGGCCAGCTGGCCGCCGCACGGCGTCGAGACCGTGCCGGCCTGGAACCTGCCGCTGGTCAACACCCTGACCCTGCTGCTGTCGGGCACCACGGTCACCTGGGCGCACCACGCGCTGCAGCAGGGCGACCGCAAGGGAACCAAGATCGCCCTGATCCTGACCATCCTGCTCGGGGTGATGTTCACCTCGATCCAGGCCTACGAGTACCACCACATCCTCGAGCACAAGTACTTCTTCAACGAGGAAGCGGCCAACTCCGGCCTCTACGGCTCGTCGTTCTTCATGGCCACCGGCTTCCACGGCTTCCACGTCCTGATCGGCACCATCTTCCTGACGGTCTGCCTGATCCGGCTGCTGGGCGGCGGCTTCACCCCGCAGAAGCACTTCGGCTTCGAGGCGGCGGCCTGGTACTGGCACTTCGTCGACGTGGTGTGGCTGTTCCTCTTCGCCTTCATCTACGTGATCTTCGGCGCGAGCGGGGGCCACTAGCGCCCCCCGATGTCCAGCCTCCATCCGCTGCTGGCGGGCCTTCTGGGCCGCTGCCCCAACTGCGGGGAGGGACATCTCTTCGAAGGGTTCCTGGGGGTCTCGCCCCGTTGCGAGGCCTGCGGGTTCGACCTGGCCAAGGCTGATTCCGGCGACGGGCCGGCGGTGTTCGTGATCCTCATCGCCGGCTTCATCGTGGCCTTCAGCGCCCTGATCACCGAGATCGCCTACCGGCCGCCGATCTGGCTGCACCTGGTGCTGTGGATCCCGGCGACCTTCATCATCAGCCTGGTCCTGCTGCGCCCCCTGAAGGGGATCATGCTGGGCTCCCAGTTCATGAACAAGGCCTCCGAGGCCAAGCGCGATGAGTGAGCCCGGCCGGCGCCTGCCGATCGGCCTGACGATCGCCACCGCCGTCGCGCTGGCGATCCTGGCGGCGCTCGGGGTCTGGCAGCTCCAGCGCCTGGCCTGGAAGGAGAACCTGCTGGCCCGCGTCGCGGCGTTGCAGGCCGCGCCCGCGCAGGCGCTTGAGCCCGTCCTGGCGCGCCGCGCCGCCGGCCAGGACGTGGACTTCACCCGCGTCGTCGTCGAATGCCCGGGCCTGGCCGCCGCCCCCTGGCTGGAGCTCTACGGCCTGCGCGAGGGGGAGGCCGGCGCCCGGCTGATCTCGGCCTGCCGCCTGGCGGCCGGGCCCTACCGCGCCGTCCTGGTGGACCGCGGCTTCGTGGCCGACAGCATTTCGGCCCGCCCCCTCGTCGACAAGGCCAGCCGCGCGCCGCTGCGGCTCACCGGCGTCCTACGCTCCCCCGACAAGCCGACCTTCGTGACGCCGAGGAATGAGATCGCCGCCAACCGCTGGTACTCCCGCGACGTCCCGGCCATGGCCCGCGCCCTGGGGGTCGCGGCCCCGGCGCCGGTCTTCCTGTTCGCCGAGACGGCCACCAATCCCGAATGGAAGGCCCTGGTCCCGGCCCCGGTCCCGGCCGACATTCCCAACCGCCACCTCGAATACGCCCTGACCTGGTTCGGCCTTGCCGGGGCCCTGCTCGCCGTCTATGCCGCCATGCTCTGGCGCAGATGGAAGAGTTGATGCGGTACGTCTCCACGCGGGGGCAGTCGCCCTCGGTCGGTTTTGTCGATGCGGTTCTGGCGGGCCTGGCCCCCGACGGCGGCCTCTACGTGCCCGAGACCTGGCCGACCTTCAGTCACGACGAGATCGCCGCCTTCGCCGGCAAGGCCTATCACCAGGTCGCCGCCGCCGTCCTCGGCCGCTTCGTCGACGGGGAGATCGACCAGGCCCTGCTCACCGAGATGTGCGCCGAGGCCTATGGGACCTTCGCCCACCAGGCCGTGGTGCCCCTGACGCAGATCGGCCCCGACGCCTTTCTGGCCGAGCTGTTCCATGGGCCGAGCCTGGCCTTCAAGGACGTGGCGATGCAACTGCTCGCCCGGCTCTACGAACACATCCTGGGCGGCCAGAAGCGCCACCAGACGATCATCTGCGCCACCTCGGGCGACACCGGCGGCGCGGCGGTCGAGGCCTTCCGCGGCCGCCGGAACGTCAAGATCATCGCGCTCTTCCCCGAAGGCCGCATCTCCGAGGTGCAGCGCCGCTTCATGACCACGGCGCTGGACGACAACGTCTCCTGCGTCAGCGTCGCCGGGACCTTCGACGACTGCCAGGCCATCGTGAAGGGAGCGTTCCAGGACCAGGCCCTGCGCCAGGCCGTCGACATCTCCGGCGTCAACTCCATCAACTTCGCCCGCATCGCCGCCCAGGTGGTCTATTATTTCACCAGCGCCGTGGCGCTCGGCGCGCCCCTGCGCCCGGTGGCCTTCAGCGTGCCGTCGGGCAACTTCGGCGACGCCTTCGCCGGCTACGTCGCCGGCCGCATGGGCCTGCCGATCCACAAGATCATCGTGGCGACCAACAGCAACGACATCCTGGCGCGCGCCCTGCAGAGCGGCCGCTACCAGCGCGGCCAGGTCGCCCACACCCAGTCGCCGGCCATGGACATCCAGTCGGCGTCGAATTTCGAACGGCTCTATTTCGAGGCGGTCGAGCGCAACGGCGTCGAGACCGCCCGCGCCTTCCAGGCCTTCGCCGAGACCGGCGCCCTCGACATCCCGCCCAAGGCGCTGGCGACCATGCGCCACCTCTTCGAGGGCGTGGCGATCGGCGAGGAGGAGACCTCGCGCACGATCCTGGCGACCCTCAACATGACCGGCGAGCTGATCGATCCCCATACCGCCGTGGGCGTCGCGGCCCTGCGCAAGGTCGCCGCCATGCCCGCCCCGGCCGTGGTGCTGTCCACGGCCCACGCCGCCAAGTTCCCCGACGACGTGCTGGCCGCCGCCGGCGTCGCGCCGCAACTGCCGCTGGGGGCGGCCGATCTCGCCGGCAAGCCCGAGCGGTTCGCGCAGATGGCCGCCGATCCCCAGGCCATCAAGGACCACGTCAGGGCCTTTGCGCAGTCCTGACCAACCGCCTCCCGCCGTCCATACGCTGGCCAACGGCGTGCGGGTGGTGTGCGACCCGATGCCGGGCCTGGAGACCGTGGCCCTGTCGGTGGTCGCCGGCCGCGGGGCGCGGTTCGAGGACGAGGACCGCTGCGGCTGGTCGCACCTCCTGGAGCACATGGTCTTCAAGGGCGCCGGCCAGCGCTCCGCCCGCGGGATCGTCGAGGTGATCGAGGCCCAGGGCGGCCAGATCAACGCCGCCACCGGCTATGAGCGCACCAGCTACCAGGTCCGCGCTCTGGCCGGCGGCCTTGATCTCGGCATGGCCGTGACCGCCGATCTCGTCCTGCGCCCGACCATCGCCGAGGCCGACCTCGCCCGCGAGAAGCAGGTGGTGGGCCAGGAGATCGCCGAGGCCGCCGACACCCCTGACGACCTGGTGTTCGAACTGGCCCAGGGCGCGGCTTTCGGGGATCAGCCGCTGGGCCGCCCGATCCTGGGCACGGTCGACAGCATCGGCGCGGCGACGCCCCGCAGCCTCGGCGCCTGGCGCGCCGCCCTCTACGCCCCCGCCAGCCTGGTGGTCAGCGCCGCCGGCGCGGTGACCGAAGGCGAACTGCTGAAGCTGGCCGAGCGCGAGTTCGCCGCCGCCGCCGGCGACGGCCTGACGGGCGAGGCGCCGGCCGCGGCCTTCACCGGCGGACGCCAGGTGGTCGCCAGGCGCCTGGAACAGGCCAACCTCGTCCTGCTGCTGCCGGCCGTCGGCGTGCGCGACCCCGACTATTTCGCCCTGCGCCTGCTGGCCGAGATTCTCGGCGGGGGCATGGCCTCGCGGCTGTTCCAGGAAGCGCGCGAGCGGCGGGGCCTGGCCTACGCCATCGACGCCTATGGCGAGACCTACGCCGACACCGGGGTGCTGGGCGTCTTCGCCGGCTGCGCGGCCGGCGACGCCGCCGAACTGGCCCAGGTGGTGGGCGACCAGATCCTGGCCATGACCCGCGACGTCGGCGAGGCCGAGCTCGCCCGCGCCAAGGCCCAGCTCAAGGCCGGCATGTTCATGGGCCGCGAATCCCCCGCTGGCCGCGCCGAGCAGTCCGCGGCCCAGGTGCTGCTGTTCGGCACGACCCTGGCGTCCGCCGATTCGGCGCGGCAGATCGACGAGACCACCGAGGGCGACCTCAAGCGGCTGATGCGCGCGATCCTCGACCAGGGCCGCTGCGCCGTCGCCGTGCTGGGGCCGAAGGCCGCCGGCAAGGCCGCCGACGGTTTCCGTCGCGCCCTTTTCGGCTAGCCCGACGTTTCGGCTCTTGACCGTCCGGCGTTTCGGGAGACCCTTTTCCCATGGCTCTGCTTGACTGGATCGGCGGCGAGACCGGCCTGAGGATCGAGGGCGCCGGGGTGCGCCTGCGCGCGCCGCGTCCGGGGGACTACGCCGAATGGCGCGACCTGCGGGCCCGGTCGCGCGACTTCCTGCAACCGTGGGAGCCGACCTGGCCGTCCGACGACCTGGGCCGTGCGGCTTACCGCCGCAGGCTGGCGGCCTATGCGCGTGATCGCGACGCGGGCCTGGCCTATCCGTTCTTCATCTTCCGCAGCGCCGACGACGTGCTGACCGGCGGCGTCACCCTCTCCAACATCCGGCGCGGCGTCGCCCAGATGGGGTCCGTCGGCTACTGGTGCGGCAAGAACCACACCCGGAACGGCCACACCCTGGCGGCCGTCCAGGCGCTCACCGCCTACGCTTTCCGCACCCTGGGGCTCCACCGGCTTGAGGCCGCCTGTATCCCGCAGAACGATCCGTCCCGCCGATTGCTCGGCCGCGCCGGCTTCGTCGAGGAGGGATATGCCAAGGCTTATCTGAAAATTAACGGCGTTTGGCGCGATCATGTCCTGTTCGGGATGACGTCGCCGCTGAACATGCGTGACGCCCCCGACGAAGGTGTGTCGGTGTGACCGGCGTTTGGCCGGCCAGGAGTCATGGCGAACGATCGTTGGATCTGGGACGCAGCGACAACGCTCGAAGCGTTGGGCGGCGCCGACGTCGCCCTCTGGTTCTGGGAACCGGAGCGTGACCGCCTGCGCCTGACCGGGGCCTCCCGCGCCCTCGGCCTCGGCCCGCTCGCCCCTGAATGTTCATCCGCCGCCGTCCGTGCGCTGGCCCTGCCTCAGGACCGCTCGCTGGCCGAGGATATCCTGCGCGTGCAGGAGCCCGGCTCCGAGATCGCCGTGCGCCTGCGCATGCGCGGGTCCGGCGTCTGCATCTGGCGCGGGATCTGGCTGGAGGAAGGCTGCCGCGCCGCCGGCGTCGTGGCGCCGGAGATCAAGTTCGCCGCCTCCGACGTCGATTCGCTCACCGGCCTGCTGGATCGCCGCAGCTTCATCATGCGGGCGCGCGAACGGCTGCAGTCGCCCGGCGCCCACGAACTGGTGGTGGCCGACCTCGACCGCCTGCGCCGCCTGAACGAAGCCCTGGGGCATGAACGCGCCGACCTGGTGCTGGCCGCCCTGGGCTCTCGCCTAGCCGCCTCCTTTCCGCCGGGCGCCGTGCTCGCCCGCATCGGCGAGGACGAATTCGCAGCCCTCATCCCCGCCAGCGCCATTCCCGCCGCCGACGTGCTGCGCGCGGCCCTGGAACAGCCGCTGCGCATCGCCGGCTTCGACATCCATCCCACCCTGTCCATCGGCGCGGTCTACGCCGAGGGCGGCGAGGAGGCCCCCGAAGCCGCCGAGCTGCTGCGCCGGGCCGAACTGGCCGTCGAATCCGCCAAGAGCGGCGGCCGCGGCGGGGCGGCGTCCTACGGCCGGGGCCTGGAGAGCGACAGCCTCTCGCGCCTGGCCCTGGAAAGCGAGCTGCGCGGCGCCATGGCGCGCGGCGAGATCGTGCCCTTCTACCAGCCGATCGTCCGCCTCTCGACCGGCGCGCTCTCGGGCTTCGAGGCCCTGGTGCGCTGGCAGCATCCGAGACGCGGCCTGATCATGCCCGACCAGTTCCTGCCGCTGTGCGAGGAGATGGGGCTGATGAGCGAACTGGGCGCCATGATGATGCGCCAGGGCGCCAAGCAGCTGGCCGCCTGGCGCAACAAGCACCGCGCCGCCGGCGAACTGACCGTGGCGGTCAACCTCTCCACCGGCGAGATCGATCGCCCCGACCTGGTGGCCGACGTCACCGCCATCCGCGCCGAGACCGGCCTGCCGCCCGGCGCCCTGAAGCTGGAAGTCACCGAAGGCGACGTCATGCGCGATCCCGACCGCGCGGCCGTCATCCTGCGGGCCCTGCGCGCGGCCGGCGCGGCCCTGGCGCTGGACGATTTCGGCACCGGCTTCTCGTCGCTGTCCTACCTGACGCGCCTGCCCTTCGACACGCTGAAGATCGACCGCTACTTCGTGCGCACCATGGCCACCAACGAGGGGTCGGCGAAGATCGTCTCCTCCGTGGTCAAGCTCGGCCAGGACCTCTCGCTGGAAGTGGTGGCCGAGGGCGTCGAGAACGCCGGCATGGCCCGCCAGCTGCTGGCCCTGGGCTGCGACTACGGCCAGGGTTTCGGCTACGCCCCGGCGCTCTCCCCGCAGGAGGCCGAGGTCTACCTCAACGAAAGCTACCTCGACGGCGCCGCCCCGGTGAAAGCCCGCGGCTGACCAAGGTTCCTCTCCCGCTCGCGGGAGAGGCCAGGTGAGGGCCTGTAGACCCCCCTAGGCCCGCCCCGCCACATAAGACAGCCGTTCCGGATCGACCCCCAGCTTGGCCAGCGCCCGCGTCCATTTGCCGGCATGGTCGTCGTCGAAGATCAGGTCCTCGTCGGCCTGGCAGGTCAGCCAGACGTTCTGCTTGATCTCGCTCTCCAGCTGGTTGGCGCCCCAGCCGGCGTAGCCCAGCGCCAGCATCGCCCGGCGCGGCGAGCCATGAGCGCTGGCCATGGCCTCCAGCACCTCCCGGGTGGCGGTCAGGGCCAGGCCCGATCCCGCCTCGATGCTGTGTTCGCCGTGATAGTCGTCGGTGTGCAGCACGAAGCCGCGCTCGCCCTCCAGCGGGCCGCCCAGCATCACCAGGTCCTCGGGCGCCTGGATGCCGGAGGCGATGCCCAGCCGCTCGAACAGGGCGCCCAAGGTCAGCTCGCCCACCGGCCGGTTCACCGCCAGGCCCAGCGCATGGTCGGCGTCATGGGCCCAGATCAGCACCAGCGCGCGCTCGAAGCGCGGGTCGCCGATGCCCGGCATGGCGATCAGCAACTGCCCTGAGAGGAAGCTTGCGTCCATGTCTTGAAAGATTCACGCCGGAAAGGGGCGCTTTCAAGCCCCTATCGTAAATGGCGGGTTTGATGGCGGCCCAAGGGGCGCTATCTGGGCGATCCTTGAGGAGGAACTGCTCATGACCATCAAAGTCGGCGACAAGCTCCCTGCCGCCAATCTCACCCTCGCCACCGCCGAAGGCCCGCGCCCGGCCACCACAGACGACATCTTCAAGGGCAAGCGCGTGGCGCTGTTCGCCGTGCCCGGCGCCTTCACCCCGACCTGCTCGGCCAAGCACCTGCCGGGCTTCAAGGAGCTGGCCGCCGACATCAAGGGCAAGGGGATCGACACCATCGCCTGCATCTCGGTCAACGACGCCTTCGTCATGAAGGCCTGGGGCGACAACCAGAATGTCGGCGACGACATCGTCATGGTGGCTGACGGCAGCGGCGATTTCACCAAGGCCCTCGGCCTGGTGATGGACGCCCGCAAGTTCGGCATGGGCGAGCGCTCGCAGCGCTATTCCATGATCGTCGACGACGGCGTGGTGAAGGAGCTCAACGTCGAAACCGGCGGCGAATTCCGCGTCTCGGCCGCCGACTACCTGCTGGCCCAGCTCTAGGAAGATCCTCCCCCGGCGCGCGCCGCGCTGGGGGAGCATTGCACGGCCTAGGCCCCCAGCGCCTCGGGCGCCATCGCTTCCAGGTCCGCCGCCCCGGCCGTCACCCCGTCGGCCAGGCCGGGCGCCTGGGCCAGGACCTGGGCGGCGTAGAGGCGGGCGAGCGCGCCCTTGCCGGCCAGCCGCGGCTCGCTTTCGCCGGCCGCCGCCAGGGCCTCGCGCCCCAGCACCCAGCCGCCGATGACGTCGCCGGCCAGCTTCAGATAGGCCGTGGCGCCGGCCAGGCTGTCGGCCCCGCGATGGGCCAGCAGCCAGTCGGTGGCCTGCTCGAGCGCGCTGACGCCGTGGGCCAGATAGGTTCCCGCCTGCGCCAGGTCCGGCGCCGCCGCCAGCGCCTGGGCGGTGTCGCGCATCTCGGCGGCCAGTGACTTCATCGCCGCGCCGTCGCCGGTCGACAGCTTGCGGCCCGCCAGGTCGATGGCCTGGATGCCGTTGGTGCCCTCGTAGATCGGGGCGATGCGGGCGTCGCGATAGTACTGCGCCGCGCCGGTCTCCTCGATGAAGCCCATGCCGCCGTGGATCTGCACGCCCATGGAGGCCACCTCGACGCCGACGTCGGTGGACCAGGCCTTGGCGATCGGCGTCAGCAGTTCCTGGCGGGCGCGGGCGGCGTCGCGGGCGGCCTCGTCCTTGGCCAGCCGGGCCACGTCGGCCAGCACGCCGGTGGTCATGCAGATGCCCCGGGCCGCCGCGATCTTGGCCTTCATCAGCATCAGGGACCGCCGCACGTCGGGATGATCGTAGAGCCGCGCCGAGGCCTCGGTCGACCACACCGCGCGGCCCTGGCGGCGCTCCAGCGAGAATTCCAGGGCCTGCTGGAAGGCGCGCTCGGCTATGCCGACGCCCTGGACCCCCACCTGCAGGCGCGCGGCGTTCATCATGACGAACATGTGGGCCAGGCCCTGGTTCAGGTCGCCCACCAGCTCGGCCTTGGCGCCTTCGTAGAGCATGACGCAGGTCGGCGAGCCGTGGATGCCCAGCTTATGCTCGATGGAGGCCGGCCGGACGTTGTTGGCGGCGCCCAGGCTTCCGTCGTCCAGGATCTCCCGGCTGGTCATCAGGAACAGGCTGATGCCCTTGACGCCCGGCGGGCCGCCCGGGGTGCGGGCCAGCACCAGGTGGACGATGTTCTCGGTGGCGTCGTGGTCGCCCCAGGTGATGAAGATCTTCTGGCCGGTGATCAGATAGCCGCCCTGGCCGTCGTGCTCGGCCCGCGTGGTGATGCTCGCAAGGTCCGATCCCGCATGCGGCTCGGTCAGGTTCATGGTGCCGGTCCATTCGCCGGACACCATGCGCGGCAGGATCAGCCGCTTCTGGCGTTCGGAGCCGTGCAGGGTCAGCGCCTCGATGCCGGCCAGGGTCAGCATCGGGCAGAGGCCGAACGCCATGTTGGCGGCCTGGACCATCTCGAAGACCGCCAGCTCCATGGCCTTGGGCAGGCCCTGGCCGCCGTACTCGGGCTCGGCCGCCAGGCTGTTCCAGCCGCCCTCGGCAAAGGCGCGATAGGCCTCGACGAAGCCCGGCGCCGCACGCACGCGGCCGTTCTCGAACTTGGCGCCCACCAGGTCGCCGCCCCGGTTAAGCGGCGCAAGCTCGCTCTCGGTGAAGGCGGCGGCGGCCTCCAGCACCGCGGCGACGGTGTCTTCGTCCAGGTCCGGGAAGGCCTGGGCGATCAGGTCGGAATGCCCGGCCATCTTGAGCGCGAAGGCGATGTCGCGAACCGGCGCGCGATAGGTCATGCGGGGAGTCTCCAGGAACGGGCGTCGCCATTTAGAGCCTGGCGCCCAAAAACACCAAGGCGCGTAGCCATCCTGCAATCTCGCGACGACAAACCGCCGGGAACATAGGATCGTGCCCGCAAGACGCCTGTTGGAGCCCCTCATGTCTTCTGCCCAGTCCGAGCGCCCGGCGCGCTATGCGGCGGTCGCCGTCCTGCTGCACTGGACCATCGCCGCGCTCATCGTGCTGCAGATCGTGCTGGTGGACCGGATGGAGGGGCGCAGCCCCGCCGCCTTCGCCATCACCCAGCTGCACAAGTCGATCGGGATCACCGTCCTGCTCCTGAGCCTCGCGCGGCTCGGCTGGCGGCTGGCCAATCCGCCGCCGCCGCTGCCGCCGGAGATGGCGCGTTGGGAAAGGGTGCTGGCCCACGTCACCCACGTCGGCTTCTACGTGATCATGATCGGCATGCCGCTCACCGGCTGGGTCATGGTCTCCACCAGCCGCATCCCCTTTCCGACCCTGCTGTTCGGCGTGGTCCCCTGGCCCAGCATTCCGGGACTGGCCGATCTCACCGGCGCCGCGCGCCACGCCTGGCACGAGGTGGGCGAGGCAGGGCACGGCCTGATCATCAAGGGCTTCTATGTGCTGATCGCCCTCCATGTGGCCGGGGCGCTGAAGCATCAGTTCGTCAGCCGCGACGCGATCCTCGCCCGCATGCTGCCGGGCGCCAAGGCCGGCCGCCGGCTCGAGCCGCGGCTGTTGGCGGTGGTCCTGGCCTTCGTCGCCGTCTTCGCCTTCGGCAAGCTCGTCCAGCCGCCGCACTCGATCGGGCCGGCCGTCCCGCCGCCGGCGGCGGCTGTCGAGGCCCCGGTCACCCCGCCGGTCGCCGCGCCTGCCGCGCCCGAGCCCCAGATGACCCCAACCGAGACGACCTCGCCCAAGACGACCGGGGCCGCGACGGAGACGCCGGCGGCGCCCGCCGCGCCCGTGGCCTGGAAGGTCGACAAGGCCTCCACCCTGGGCTTCGAGACCACCTGGGGCGGGGACGCCGTCAAGGGCCGCTTCACCAACTGGACCGCCGACGTCCTCTTCAGCCCCGACGCGCTCGACAAGTCCAGGGTCAGCGTCAGCGTCGACATGGCCGGCGTCGAGAGCGGCGACGCCCAGCGCGACGCCGCCCTCCCCACCGAGGACTTCTTCGACGCCAAGGCCCACCCCAGGGCGACCTTCACCGCCACCCGCTTCGAGAAGGTCTCCGAGGGCCGCTACGTCGCCCGCGGCAAGCTCAGCCTGCGCGGCGTCAGCCTGCCGCTGGCGCTGCCGTTCAGCCTGCAGATCGATGGCGACAAGGCGCGCGTGCGCGGTGTAACCAGCCTCGACCGGACGGCGTTCGGCGTGGGGCAGGGCGAGTGGGCGAACACCGAGCAGATTCCGGCCAAGGTGACGGTGCGGGTGGACCTCACGGCGCGGCGCTGACCGCGGCCGCCGCGCGCGCCCTGCGGGAAGGCCTGCTCGTCATCCTGCCGACCGAGACCGTCTACGGCCTGGCCGCCGACGCCCGCAACGCCGCCGCCGTCGCCGATCTCTACGCCGCCAAGGGCCGGCCGCAGTTCAATCCGCTGATCGCCCACGTCGCCGATCTGGCCGCCGCCGAAGCGGTCGCCGTCTTCGACGACAGGGCGCGCGCCCTGGCCGCCGCCTTCTGGCCAGGGCCGCTGACCCTGGTGCTGCCCATCGCCGACCCGGCCGCCGTCTGCGACCTCGCCCGCGCCGGCCTCGACACCGTGGCCGTTCGGGTTCCGGGACATCCCGTCGCGCAAGGCCTGCTGCGCGCGTTCGGCGCCCCCGTCGTCGCCCCGTCCGCCAACCGCTCGGGCCGGCCCAGCCCCACCACCTTCGCCGACGCCGTCGAGGAGACCGGTTCCAGCGCCGCCCAGGCCCTGGACGGCGGCCCCTGCGCGGTCGGCCTCGAATCCACGGTCGTCGCCCTGCTGGATGCGCCGCGCCTCCTGCGCCCCGGCGCCGTCACCCGCGCGCAGATCGAGGCGGTGATCGGCCCGCTCGCCGAGGCCGAGGCCGACGCCCGTCGCTCCCCCGGCCGGATGGCGCGCCACTACGCCCCCCAGGCGCCCCTGCGGCTGGACGTCGAAACCCCGCGCCCGAACGAGGCCTACCTCGCCTTCGGCCCCGGAGTCGAAAGCCCCTGGAACCTCAGCCCGGCCGGCGACCTGCGTGAGGCCGCGGCCAATCTCTTCGTCATGCTGCGCGCGGCCGACCGCACCGCGCCGGCCGGCATCGCGGTGGCGCCGATCCCGCGCGAGGGCCTGGGCGAGGCCATCGACGACCGCCTGCGCCGCGCCGCCGGCTACGTCGGCTGAAGCGCCGGGAAAGGCTGCGACAGGCCTCGTAACCTGACGACCCAACCGCTCACCCCGGCGCAGGCCGGGGTCCAAGCCGAGTCCGCCGCGTCACGCCCAACCCCGCATGGATCCCGGCCTGCGCCGGGATGTTTGGGCTGAGCACTGAGCGACAACGCGGAGGGCTCAGGAAAGTCGTCGATTAATCGATCCGTCGATCTAAAATGCCCTCATGACCGCTCCCGTCCCCGCCGACGTCATCTCCCGCCTCAGGGCCGTGCTGGGCGAGGGCGGCTGGAGCCAGGATCCCGCCCGCCTGGCCCCCAAGCTGCTGGAGTGGCGCGACCGCTGGACCGGGACCACCCCCTTCCTCGCCCTGCCCAGGACCACGGCCGACGTCGCCGCGGTGGTGGGGATCTGCTTCGAGGCCGGGGTTCCCGTCATGCCGCAGGGCGGCAACACCGGCCTGGTGGGCGGCCAGATCCCCCAGGGGGAGATCCTGCTCTCCACCGAGCGCCTGCGGGCGATCCGCGACATCGACGCCTTCGACGACGTGGTGGTGGCCGAGGCCGGGGTAACGCTGGCCGCCGTCCAGCAGGCCGCCCATGACGCCGGCCGCCGCTTTCCCCTCAGCCTGGCGTCGGAAGGCACGGCCACCATCGGCGGGGTGGTCTCCACCAACGCCGGCGGCACGGCGGTGCTGCGCTATGGGAACACCCGCGACCTGGTGCTGGGCCTGGAGGCGGTGCTGCCCAACGGCGAGGTGTGGAACGGCCTGAAACGCCTGCGCAAGGACAACACCGGCTATGACCTCAAGCAGCTGCTGATCGGGGCGGAGGGCACGCTGGGCGTGGTCACCGCCGCCAGCCTCAAGCTCTTCCCGATCCTCGTCTCCCGCGCCACGGCCATCGCCGCCGTCGACAGTCCCCAGGGCGCCGTCGAGCTGCTGGTCCGCGCCAAGCAGGAGGCCGGCGGCGCGGTGGAGGCCTTCGAGCTGATGGGCCGCCGCGGCCTCGAGTTCGTGTTGAAGAACATCCCCGGCCAGCGCGACCCCCTGGCCGCGCCCCACCCCTGGTACGCCCTGATCGAGATCGCCTCGGGCGAGCCGGGTTCCGCACAGGCCGCCATGGAGCGCCTGCTGGCCGGCGGGCTGGAGGCGGGCCTGGTCCGCGACGCTGTCGTCGCCCAGACGCAGACCCAGGCCGGGGCCTTCTGGACCCTGCGGGAGAACCAGTCGGCCGCCCAGAAGCCCGAGGGCGTCACCTGGAAGCACGACGTCTCCGTCCCCCTCAGCCGGGTCGCCGACTTCATCGACGAGGCCACCGCGGCCATGGAGGCCTTCGTCCCCGGCTGCCGGGTCACCGCCTTCGGCCACATGGGCGACGGCAACATCCACTACGACGTGATCTGCCCCGACGGCGCGCCGGACGCCGACCACGCCGCGCGCCGCAACGAAGGCTCGCGCATCGTCCACGACATCGTCGCGGCCATGGGCGGCTCGATATCGGCCGAGCACGGCCTGGGCGCCATGAAGACGCAGGAGGCCCTGCGCTACAAAAGCCCGGTGGAGATCGCGGCGCTGCGTGCGATCCGCGAGAGCCTCGACCCCAAGCGCATCATGAATCCGCGGGTGCTGTTCTAGGCGGCCTTGGATTTGCGCCCGTCTCGCGGCAAAGGTCGGCCATGATCATCGCGCTGTCGCCCGCCAAGGCCCTGGACTTCACGCCGCCCCCGCCGGCGGCCCCGATCTCCGCGCCCCAGATGGCCAAGGACACCGCCGACCTCGCCAAGGTGACGGCGCGGCTGAAGGTCGCCGACCTCAAGCGCCTGATGTCGCTCTCCGACAATCTCGCCAGGCTGAACCGCGAACGCTTCCAGGCCTTCGAGCCCGACGCCGACGAGGGCGTCCAGGCGGCTTTCGCGTTCAACGGCGATGTCTACATGGGCCTTCAGGCCCGCACGCTCGATCGCAAGGCCCTGGCCTTCGCCCAGGACCACGTCCGCATCCTGTCGGGGCTCTACGGCCTGCTGCGGCCGCTCGACGCCATCCAGCCCTATCGGCTGGAGATGGGGACGCGGCTGAAGACCCGGCGCGGCCATTCGCTCTACGACTTCTGGGGCGATCGGATCTCCAAGGCCCTGAACGAGACCCTGGCCGATCACGCCGACAAGACCCTCGTGAACTGCGCCAGCGGCGAATATTTCGGCGCCGTCGACCGCAAGGCCCTGACGGTTCCCGCCGTCGCCTGCCGCTTCCTGGAGGAACAGGACGGCGAGCGCCGGGTGATCAGCTTCTACGCCAAGAAGGCCCGCGGCCTGATGGCCCGCTACGCCATCGACCGGCGGATCGACAGGGCCGAGGGGCTGAAGGATTTCGACGTCGCCGGCTATCGCTACGACGCCGCATCCTCCACCGGCGAGGTCTGGACCTTCGCCCGTCCGCAACCGCCGCCGGCCGGAACGGCTTGACGGCGCCGGCGAAAAAGCCAACTTCAAACGACCGTATGAACGGAAGGGGAAGCCCATGGCCTATAAGCCATTCGACCTGACGGGAAAGGTGGCCCTGGTCACCGGCGGCAACGGCGGCATCGGGCTTGGCATGGCCGACGCCCTAGCCCAGGCCGGCGCCGACATCGTCGTCTGGGGCGTCAACGAGGCCAAGAACGCCAAGGCCCGGGCCCAGCTCGAGGCGCACGGCGTCCGCGTGCTGGCCCAGAAGGTGGACGTCTCCGACGAACAGGCGGTGATCGATTCCATGGCCCAGGCCGTGGCCGCCATGGGCCGGCTCGACACCGTGGTGGCCAACGCCGGCGTCAGCGGCGGCGGGAAGTCCTTCTCCGAGCACAGCACCGAGACCTATCGCCACGTCCTGGCCGTGAACCTCGACGGCGTCTTCTTCACCCTGCGCGAGGCTTGCCGCCACATGGTCGATCGCGCCGGCAAGGGCGACCCCGGCGGCTCGCTGATCGCCATCTCCTCGCTGGCGGCCGTCCACGGCGCGGCGCGGAACCAGGCCTATGCGGCCACCAAGGGCGCGGTGCTCGCCATGATCCGCGCCATCGCCGTGGAGCACGCGCGCTATGGCGTCCGGGCCAACGCCGTCTTGCCGGGCTGGATCGCCACCGGCATGACGGAGAAGAACCAGAACAGCGAGAAGTTCGTCGCCAACGCCATCAGCCGGGTTCCCATGCGCCGCTGGGGCCAGCCGGAGGACTTCGGCGGGATCGCGGTCTATCTCGCCTCCGACGCCTCCAGCTTCCACACCGGCGACGGCATGCTGATCGACGGCGCCTACGCGATCTTCTAGGGCGCGCTGGCCAGGTAGCCGATCGGGTCGGCCAGGAAGAGGCCGAAGGTGCTCAGGCAGCCCTGCCAGACGCCGATATGGGTCCGCATCTCCTCGCGGGTGTCGGCGGCCGAGACCAGGGTCGAATACATCACGTGCGGCTTGCCGGCCTGGTCCTCGAACACCCGGCAGGTGAGCGAGGTCTGGTTGAAGCTGTTGAGCTGGGCCAGCGTCGTGCTGCGCTGGGACGAGGTGGTGGAGAACGCCAGGCCTTCGCAGGACCGGCCCTTGCCGTCGCATCCCACGTACTGGGCGTTGAAGTCGAACGACGGCGTCGCGACCTTCATGAACACCTCGCCGTCGGCGGTGCGCAGGATCTCGCCCTTGGCGCCCATGGTGGCGAGCAGCGCGATCAGGCTGGTCGGGTCGCGGGCGTCGAAGCCGCCGGCCGCAGGCTTCGCGGCCGCGGGTTTCTGCGCGGCCTTGGCGGGCGCCGTGGCGGCGCTGGCTTGGCCCGTCAGTGCAAGGACGGCCAGGACGAAGGCGAAGGCTTTGATCGACATGCCGATTCGGTAGCAGAGCCGCGCCCGCGACGCGACCCGCCTCGCGAGAGCGTGACGACGTTCCGATCCTCCCCCGGCGCGGACGGGGGGAGAGCATCTTCGCCCCATCCCCGGCTTCGTGGGGTGACAGACCCTCCACCCATGGCCGATAAGGACCCATGCGCCGCCTGCTCGTCCTCCTGCTGCTGACCCTGGCCTCTCCCGCCATGGCCCAGGAGCGCAGCGCCGCCCAGCACGACACCCTGGTCCAGCTGGCCCGCGTGCTGGGGGAAGCCCATGCCCTGCGCCAGGTCTGCGCGGGGTCCGAGGACCCCTCCTGGCGCTCGCAGTTCCAGCAGATGCTGGACGTCGAGGCGCCGGACGAGGCCTTCGGCCGCCAGCTTCAATCGGCGTTCAACGCCGGCGCCGCCGCCCGTCGCGGAGACTTCGCCGCCTGCAGCCAGGCCAGCCGCATCGCCGAGGCCGAGGTGGCGCTGGAGGGCCGTGAACTGGCCGCCGGCCTCTCGCGCGCCACCATCCGCGTCCGTCCTGACGATTCCGTGCCCGACGACCCCATGGCGGAGGATGAAACCCCGCGATAAGCTCCCGCTCGGATTGGCGGGGGGCGGTTATGATGGGCGGCGTATTTACGGTCATTTTCCTGATTCTGGCGGTGCTGATCGTCTTCAGCGCCATCAAGATCGTGCCCCAGGGGCGTGAGTTCACGGTGGAGCGCTTCGGCCGCTACACCCGCACCCTGAAGCCCGGCATCAGCTTCCTGACGCCCTTCGTCGAGAGCATCGGCCGCAAGATCAACATGATGGAACAGGTCCTGGACGTGCCGCGCCAGGAGGTGATCACCAAGGACAACGTCACCGTCCAGGTCGACGCCATCGTCTTCATCCAGGTCATGGACGCCTCGGCCGCCGCCTACCGGGTCACCAACCTCGACTTCGCCATCGCCCAGCTGACCATGACCAACCTGCGCACCGTCGTGGGCTCGATGGAGCTCGACGAGGTGCTGTCCCAGCGCGACCAGATCAACACCCGCCTGCTGGACGTCATCGACCAGGCCACCAGCCCATGGGGCGTGAAGGTCGCCCGTATCGAGATCAAGGACCTGCAGCCGCCGCCGGACATCACCAACGCCATGGCCCGCCAGATGAAGGCCGAGCGCGAACGCCGCGCGGTGATCACCGAGGCCGACGGCGAGAAGCAGGCCCAGATCACCCGCGCCGAGGGCGGCAAGCAGGCCGCCATCCTGGAGGCCGAGGGCCGCCGGGAAGCCGCCTTCCGTGACGCCGAGGCCCGCGAGCGCGGCGCCGAGGCCGAGGCCAAGGCCACCGCCATGGTCTCCGAAGCCATCGCCCGCGGCGACGTCAACGCCATCAACTATTTCGTGGCGCTCAAGTACGTCGAGGCCTTCGCCAAGCTGGCCGACAGCCCGCAGCAGAAGACCGTCATCGTGCCGGCCGAGATGGGCTCGCTGACCGGAACCCTGGTGGGCATCGGCGAACTGGTGAAGACCGCCCAGGCCCAGCAGCAGGCCGCGCCGGCGGCCCGCGCCGTGCGCACGACTCAGCGCCAGGGCGTTCCCCCGACAGAGAGCTAGGCCATGGTCTCGGCGCTGGATTTTTACGCAACACATGCCTTCTGGGTCTGGGCGGCGGTGGCCGCGGCGCTGCTGGCCCTGGAGGTCGCGACGGGATCGGGCTGGCTGCTTTGGCCCTCGGCGGCGGCGGCCGTCGTGGCGATCCTGGAGCAGGTGGTCGCCATCGACGGCCTGGTCGCGGTGCTGATCTTCGCGGTCCTGACCATCGCGGCCACCTTCGTCTCGCGCCGGCTGATGCCGAAAAACCTCAATGAGGGCGCGGATATCAACGATCCGGCCGGCCGCCTGGTGGGCCATCACGGCCGGGCGGTGGCGGCCTTCAGCGGCGGCCAGGGCCGCGTCTTCGTCGACGGCAAGGAATGGGCGGCCAGGCTGGAGGAGGGTGAAAACCTCGCGGTCGGCGCCAAGGTGACCGTCGTCGCCGTCGACGGCGCCAGGCTCAACGTGCGCGCCGCAACATGAAGGCGCCTTTTAGGACGCCTCTTAACCTTGACTCTCGCGCTGCAGGAGTCAGGTCTCGCTTAGAGTTACGCTAATGATATTTCAGTTCTATGCCCTGAAGGGCTGACAGTAAAAAGGACCGGTTCGGGGTGGGGGCCGCTACGAGAGTTTCCGATATAGTCGTCGTGGGCGCAGGGCCGTTCGGCCTGTCCATCGCCGCCCACCTGCACGCGCGGGGGGCGGACTTCCGCATTTTCGGCGAGCCGCTGAGCACCTGGCGCAGCCACATGCCCGACGGCATGATGCTGAAGTCCGACGGTTTCGCCTCCAGCCTCTCGGCGCCGCTGCCCGGGCGCACCTTCGGCGACTACTGCGCCGCCCGCGGCATCCCCTACGACGACATCGCCATCCCGCTCACCCGCCAGGCCTTCGTCGACTATGGCCTGGAATTCCAGAAGCGCTTCGTGCCGACGCTGGAGCAGCGCACCGTCGTCGCCCTCGACCGCTCGCCTGTCGGCTATCGCCTCGAACTGGACGACGGCGAGGTGCTGGAGGCCCGCAAGGTCGTGCTCGCCGTCGGCATCACCCACTTCGCCGACATGCCCGAGGAGCTCAAGGACCTGCCCGGCGACCTGGCGACCCACGCCAGCGCCCACCACGACGTCGGCGGCTTCCGCGGCCGCGACGTGACTGTGCTGGGCGCCGGCTCCTCGGCCGTCGATCTGGCCGCCGAATTGCAGGAGGCCGGCGCCAAGGTCAGGTTGATCGCCCGCCGTGAGAAGATCCACTACCACTCCGCGCCGACCGGGCGCCCGCCCAGCCTTTGGCGGCGCATCCGCCATCCGCGCTCGGGCCTCGGGCCGGGCATCCGCTCGCGGCTCTGCTGCGACCTGCCGGGCTTTTTCCGCTACCTGCCGCCCAAGCTTCGCCTGGAGGTCGTCCGCCGCCACCTCGGCCCCGCATCGCCCTTCCGCATGCGCGCCAGGATCGAGGGCAAGGTCGACGTCATGACCGGCCGCGCGCTCAATGCCGCCGAGGCCGCGGGCGGCAAGGTCCGCCTCCACGTGACCTCGGCCGACGGGGCGGCGGCCACGGTGGAGACCGATCACGTGATCGCCGCCACCGGCTACCAGCCCGACCTGCGCCGGCTGGACTTCGTCGCCGCCGACCTTCGGGGCGGGCTGAAGGCCCTGAACCACCAGCCCGAGCTGTCGCCCTATTTCGAGTCCTCCTCGCCCGGCCTCTACTTCGTCGGCATCGCCGCGGCGGCCAGCTTCGGCCCGCTGATGCGCTTCATGTACGGGGCGGAGTTCGCGGCCCCCCGGGTCAGCGCCCACCTGCTGCGGGGCGCGGTGCGATGAGGTCGCCCGCCCTCGCCCCCCGGACGCGCGTCGGCGGCAAGGGGCGCAGGCGCGTCCTGCTGGTCACCAGCCTCAAATGGCTCTCCACCACCCGCCTGGCGCTGGCGCTCCATGACGCCGGCTTCGCCGTCGAGGCGGTCTGCCCGGCCAGGCATTCCCTGACCTGCGTCAGCTTCGTCGATCGCATCCACCGCCTGAACCCCCTGGCGGCCCAGGCCAGCCTGGCCGCCGCCATCGAGGCCGCCGCGCCTGACCTGATCATCCCTTGCGACGACCGCATCGCCCACCAGCTGCACCTGCTCTACGCCCGCAGCGATCCCGACAGGCCCATGGGCCTGCAGATCCGCACCCTGCTGACGCGCTCGCTCGCCGCGCCGGCCGCCTTCCCGCTGCTGCACACCCGCGCCCACATCATGGCGCTGGCCGAGGAGGAGGCGCTCCGCAGGCCCGACACGGCCGCGACGCCCGATCGCGAGGCGCTGGCCGCCTGGCTCGACAGCCATGCCCTGCCTGCCGTCCTGAAGACCGACGGCAGCTGGGGCGGCATGGGGGTGGCGGTGGTCAAGGATCGCGCCGAGGCGATGAAGGCGTTCCGCCGCCTCAACGCCCCGCCCTCGCCGGTTCGTGCGCTCAAGCGCCTGATGATGAACGCCGACGCCGCCCCGATCCGCGACTGCCTGGCGCGGCGCCGGCCGGCCATCAGCATCCAGGCCTTCGTCCCCGGCCGGCTCGGCAACGCCGCCGTCGCCTGCCTGGACGGCAAGGTGCTGGCCGCCGTCTACGTCCAGGTCGAGCGCAGCGACGGCCCCACCGGCCCGGCCACCGTCGTCCAGGTGATCGAGCATCCGGAGATGGCCCGCGCCGTCGCCGCGATGGTGGCCCGGCTCGGCCTCTCGGGCCTCTGCGGCTTCGACTTCGTGCTCGACCCCGAGACCGGCGCCGCCGATCTCCTGGAGATCAACCCGCGCGCGACCCCCACCTGCCACCTGGTCTCGGCCGACGGCCGCGATCTGATGTCGGCCCTGATGTACGGGCTCGACCCCAACGCCGGGGAGCCCCCGCCGCCGCGCCCCGCGCCCGGCCTCGTCGCCCTGTTCCCGCAGGAGATGGTCCGCGACCCCGACAGCGGCTTCCTGGAATCGGCCCACCACGACGTGCCGTGGCAGTCGGTGGAGCTGGTGGAGCTGGGCCTCGACAAGGTCCGGGGCGGCGGCCGCAAGGTCAACGCCGCCGTGCGCCGCTTCTACAGCCAGCAACGGGCGTAGGGCCAGGATGCTCCCCCCGCTGGGGGAGCTGTCGGCGAAGCGCTCAGAAGCTCTCTTCCAGCCACGTCCGAAGCGCCCGCAGGAAGGGCAGGGCGTCGTGGAACTCGCGGTCGGTGAACCCGTCGCGCAGGTCGCCCATCCGCGGCCGCAGCGACTCCAGCGCCTGATTGTAGGCGACAAGGCCTTCCGCGGCGACGGTCACGTACTTCTTGCGGCGATCGACGTCGTCGCCCTCGACGGTCACCAGCGACCGCACGCCCAGGCGCTGCAGGGTGTTGGTGATCGCCCCCTTGGTCATCTGCAGGTCGCCGGCGATCCGCGCCGGGGTCCGCCGCTCGCCGCCGCGGATGAGATAGTTCAACACTTCGAACTGCGGATAGGTCAGGCCCACCGGCAGGTGCTTGGTGATCGAGGCCCGCACCAGGTGCTCGATGTTTCCGATCTCGTCGAAGACCTGGATTTCCGGCCTGTCGGTCGGTCTGCCCGCCATGATCGCCTCCTCGAATCCAAGTTCGAACTATATCGTTCGATCTTGAATTAAAGAAGCCCTATATGTGGGGCGCCTTCAGGCCCTTGCGGGCCAGGGCGTCGGCGCGTTCGTTCAATACGTGTCCGGAATGGCCCTTCACCCAACGCCAGTCGACCTCGTGGCGCAGTCGCGCCTGGTCCAGGCGCTTCCACAGGTCGTCGTTCTTCACCGGCGAATTGGACGACGTGCGCCAGCCCTTGGCTTTCCAGCCCGCCAGCCACTGGGTGATGCCGTTGCGCACGTACTGGCTGTCGGTATGTAGTTCAACCTTGCACGGCCGGGTCAGGGATTCCAGCGCCTGGATGGCGGCCATCAACTCCATGCGGTTGTTGGTGGTGTTGGGCTCGCCGCCGCAGATCTCCTTTTCCTTGTCGCCATAGATCAGCACGGCGCCCCAGCCGCCGGGGCCGGGATTGCCGCTGCAGGCGCCGTCGGTGAAGATCACCACCTTGGGCGTCATCGGCCGTCTCCGAACAGCACCAGGTCGGGCGAGGCGCGATGCACCGCCAGCTTGCGCTCGTATTCCAGCGGGTCGTGGGGCCTGACCAGGGCGCCCGGCGCCGTCGCGCCCCAGTCCTGCAGCCGCGACAGGAAGAACCGCATCGCCGCCCCGTGCGCCAGGATCGGCAAGGCGCCCAGCTCGGCGCCCGACAGGTCCCGGCGGCTGCGATAGCCGCTCACCAGGGCCCGCGCATTGGTGATGTTGAAGCTGCCGTCCGGCTCGAAGCACCAGGCGTTCAGCGCGATCGCCACGTCGTAGGCCAGCGCGTCGTTGCAGGCGAAATAGAAGTCGATGGCGCCGGCGAAGGCGCCGCCCTTGAAGAAGACGTTGTCGGGGAAATAGTCGGCGTGCACCACCCCGACCGGCAGGTCCCTGGGCCAGTTGGCCGCCAGGTGGGCGAGGTCGGCCTCGATGGTCCTGGCCAGGCCCGGCTTCAGGCGCTCGGCCGCCTGGCCCAGGGGCGCGAACATCTGCGCCCAGTGGGGCTGGCCCAGGTCGTTGTCCCGATGGCCGGGAAAGCCCTGCGCGGCCAGGTGCAGGTCGGCCAGGCCGATCCCGGCTTCGCGGCAGTGGGCGGCGCTGGGCCGGCGCACGGAGAGGCCGGGCAGGAAGGCGACGATCGCCGTCGGCTTGCCGCGCAGGCGCTTGAGGGTCTGGCCCTGGCGGTCGGCCATGGGCGTGGCGCTGGGATAGCCGTGGTCGGCCAGCCAGTGCATCAGGTCGAGGAAATAGGGCAGGTCCTCTTCCCGATGGCGGGCCTCGAACACCGTCAGGACGAACCGGCCGGCCTCGGTCTCCAGCAGGAAGTTGGAGTTCGACACCCCCTCGGCGATTCCCTTGAACGCCAAGGGCGCCCCCAGGTCGAAGTCCGCCAGCAGGGTCGCCAGTTCCTCGTCGGTGATGTCCGTGTAAACCGCCATGGGCGGGGGATGGGGCGCCCGGCGGCGGCGGTCAATCCTCCACGAAGGCCTGCAGGCGACAGAGCGCGTCGTCCCACTGCGCCGAGATGGCGTCGAGGTAGGACCGCGCCTGGGCCAGGGGCTCGGGGCGATAGGCGAACTGGCTCTCGCGGCCCACCTTCGCGCTGCTCACCAGGCCCGCGCCCTCCAGCACATGCAGGTGCTTGGTCACCGCCTGGCGGGTCAGCCGGGTGTCCGCTGACAGCTTGGCGATCGATCGCCGCCCGCCGTCGCTCAGCTTCACCAGCAGTGACAGCCGCGTCGGGTCCCCCAGGGCGGCGAACACCGGCGCCGGTCCCGGCGCAGGGGCGCTAAGCCTCGACATGGGCCTGGATGTTCACCATCTGCTCGGCCCAGCCGCCGTCGTTCATCCGCAGGGCCTCGTCGCGCCGGTGATCGGGCAGGGCGTCGAAGCCCGACTCGCTGAGCGTCAGCTTCGTGCCCGTGGCCGTGGGCTCGAGGCGGAACTCCACCAGGGTCGGCGGCTCCTGCGCATAGTCCACCGCCGGGTCGATCGCATAGGGATGCCAGGTGAAGGAGAACAGTCGCTGGGTCTCCATCTTCACCGTCGTCGCCTCCCAGGTCAGGTGCTCGTAGCCGGGATAGGTGATGCGCCCCCGCGTGATCTCGCCGGGCACGAACGGGCCCTCCAGCTTGACCCGGAACCACTGCCCGAACTCCGCGGCGTTGGTCAGCGCCCGCCACACCCGCTCGACGGGCGCGCGCAGTTCGATGGTCTTCTCGATGCGATCGGTCATGACGTGCAACCTCCTGGTTGCTTATTCTTGACGTTCCGGGCGGAAATGGCAACCGGTTAATTGCGCTTCTGCGGCCGACGTGGCGCGCGCCCCGGGTCCGCGCTAGGCTCGAAGCCCTTCCGAAACGCCCGGCCGGTCCGCGCGCCGCGGGGATCGGCATAGGAGCAGAGGCAGATGACCAAGACCGCCCCCGCCGACGGCGAAACCCCGTCCCGCCTGATCGACGCCAGGATCGCGGAGCTGAACGACTGGCGCGGCGCGCGGCTCGCCCAGGTCCGCGCCCTGATCGGCCAGGCCGACCCCGAGGTGGTGGAGGAGTGGAAGTGGCGGGGCGTGCCGGTGTGGTCCGACGCCGGCATCATCTGCACCGGCGAGACCTACAAGAGCGTCGTCAAGCTGACCTTCGCCAAGGGCGCCTCGCTCGCCGACCCGGCCGGCCTGTTCAACGCCAGCCTCGACGGCAATACCCGGCGCGCGATCGACATCCATGAGGCCGATGAACTGGACGAGGCCGCCTTCAAGGCCCTGATCCTGGCGGCCGTGGCCCTGAACAGGTCGAAGAAGAAGGCCCGCTGACGGGGGGCTGGCGAGGCGCCGGCCAGCCTAGGCCAGCCAGCCCGGCAACTCCGCCGCCTGGCGGATCCAGTGTTCCAGGCGCTCCTCGTCGAGCAGGTCGCCCTCGCCGATGTCGAGGTAGCGCACGTCCTTCTGCCTGGAGGCGCCGGGCGGCGGCGGGGTCAGGGCCGCGCCGCGGAAGAAGGCGGCTTTCACATAGCGCGTGTAGCAATGGAAGCTGAGGAACCAGCCCTGGCCCTCGACGCCATAGAAGGGCGAGTTCCACTTCACCGCCTTGCGCACGCCGGGAACGGCGCGCGTGACCAGCGCGTCGAGGCGCCGTCCCACGTCGCGTTTCCAGCCCGGCATGGCGGCGATATAGGCCTGCACGGGGCCGTCGCCGTCGCCCTTGGCGATCTGCGGGTTGCCCCCGGCCAGCAGCCTCGGCGGCGCGGCGTCCCCCTTGTCGGTCTTTGCGTTCACAGGTCCAACCGCGCTGCTTGCTTGACCTTCATGATCTTCAGCATCCGCGCCCGCCCGTCCATATCCGGCCACAGGATTTCCTGGCTGGCCGACAGCCCGATCAGGCCCGCCCCCACCAGCGACAGGGCCGAGATCTTGCCGACCGAGATATCGGCTTCCGCCGGATAGACCAGCAGGACGGTCCGCTCGGCGCCGTGCGCCGCGTCGCGGAACCTGACGATCGAATGCATCCGCACGACGTCGTCGGGCATGGCGGCGTCCGCGCGGATTTCCGCGCGCTCGATCTCGTCGAGCAGCAGGCTCGCCGCCATCGGGGCGGCGTCCTCCATCTGCAGGGCCAGCGCCGACAGCCGCTCGGCGTCGGTGGCGGCCAGGATGATGTCGGGGCGTGCGGGCGCGGTGGTCGTGGTGGTCGTCATCATGGCTGTGATGTCTCCGGAAATGTCGTCGGCGTCCGGCGCGACGCGGCGGCCGGGCGAACAGGTCGATGGTTCTTGCAAGACGCCCCGGACCGCTCTGGCGGATCGCGCAGAGGATTCGGGGCTAGGAGCCTGCTTGCAGGCTGCCGCCATGGTGGCGAAATCGCCGAAAGGCCGGGCGCGGGAACATCCCGCGATGGGGCCCGCGCCGGCGGGCGAAGTCAAATGACGTGTTGGGGAGGGGCGTCAGCTTCCGGCGGCTTGCTGTGCACGGACCTTTTCAAACAGCGCGCCCCACGCTGCGCTCTCCCTCATCGCCCGTTGCACGTGATCGGAAGTGGGTCGGAAGACCGCCACCAGCGTTTCATCCCCTTCCAGGTCGAGGTCCTGGGCGAAATAGCTGATGCAGCGAACGGCGAGGCCGCTTCGCGAGAATTTCGCGCCTTTTGGAATAGCCTTCTCAGCGACCCGAACCGCGCTCAGCCAACGTGCCGCGCCGTCCGGGCCGACGGGCGCCGCGAGTTCTGCGCTGCGCCCCCCGAAACGGACGTCGTAGCGGATGACGTTGTGGGCTCTCGCTTTTCTCATCCGGTGTTCGCAACCGGCGACCACCTGGGTGGCGGACGACCAGGGCCGGTGCGCGGCAATTCGGCTTCCGCTCACCCAGGTCGCGCCGGTGGCGTCCGCGTATCCGCCCGTCGTCCCGCCAGCGGTCGCGGCATTCACGCCAACCAGCAACGCCGCCCAAATCACCAGGCCCCACCACGCATGACGTGGCTTCACAGCGTCGGGTGCGCTGAACATCGAGCTGACCGCCATGAATCCGAACACCGCCAGGGCGAGCGCCAAGGCGAAGGCGTCTTCGTTCTCTCGCCAGACGAAAAGCGGCCGCCGAGCGCTGCGTATCGCGTTCAGGCTATCGTAGCCGTCATCCCGAATGATCCAGGCCCAACCCACTGCGAAAACAGCGACGGCGATCATCGTGACCAACGCGAGCGGCCAATGGGGCGGTCGATGCCTGTTTAGGTTCTTGCGGAGCTGAAACCCGAAAGCTGTCATCTCGCCCCGACGCCATTGTGACCTTAACGGGTCGAGATGTGCGGCATTAGGTAGCAAACACACCTAGATTGATATCTTCCTCCGGGGGTCCGGGGGAAAAAATCATCGAAAGCGGTGTGTGGGTTGTCCAATGCCTTTGGAGAACAAAGGTAGTGAGGACAGAGACAACCAAGCGTTGCCGTGCGCCATCGATTCCAGGCAAGGTGCGCCCATGCGGCAGCGCCTTAAGGAAGTTGGCAAGCGAGCTTGGCGCCTCCTGCTGCCGGTGGTCGGCGGCATGGTGAGCTTCAACCTGCCGGACATCATAGAGCGGCTGCGTGCCAACTGGATGCTCGCCACCCACGCCACTCCTCCCGAATGGCTGACCGTGAGCGTCCTGTCGCCCTACATTCAACCGGCCTTGGTTTTGTTCATCGCTGGCAGCTTTATGTGGCTGATTTGGCCCACTGGCTTTCACCCCCTTCGCTGGGTCGCCGACCAGCTTGCGAGGCGCAAAATGTCCATTGTCACACTTGGTCTAGGCGTCCTCTGTCTAGGCGCTGGCGGCTACATGACTGGGCGGGGCCTGCTGGACATCATAAGGCAGGCTAGACCAGCGCCAGCCGCTACCTCTGCGAGCCCTGCCGAACAGACCAAGGACGCCCCGCAGATTCCTGGGACAGACAGCGCGCCCGCAAAGCCAGCGCCCGCCAAACCCAGGACAAGGCGTGTGTCAATCAAGACCATTGAGCCGAAGGCGCGTTGGCGCATCACGAGCTTTGCTTGGAGCAAGCCATTCAACCCGTCGTCTCCGGCTGCCATGTATCAGCTTACAATGACAGCTAAGAACGTTGGGTCTCAGCCCGGAACCAAGGTGGTGATCTCGAACAAGCTTGTGCTGATGCTGGCTCGGGATGACATGCCAAACGCTCAAATAGAAAGTATCTTCAAAGAATTATATTCAATTGCGGACCCTAGCAGCCTAATGGGCAGCGGCGTTTCCATGTTTGATCCGGGCGTGGAAATGATCGGGGATATCGGGACATCAGAAATTGACGGCGCCTTGGTTTCTGAAGTCGAAAAGAGAAGTGTGAAAATATATATTAGGTCTTATGTTCTGGAGGGATAAATATACGCCAATAGACAAGTATTGGATGTCTGAAATCTGTCTAAATGTCACGGGTGATATGCGGTTATTGACAACGTGCGATCATCACAACTTGCCAGCAAGGCTCTGGCCCTAGTCGTCGAGCCTGATTGTCGTGGCGCCGATGGCGACTAGGCACTGCATTAGGAAGGCCGCCGTAAACCCGCCCCGGCTGATCTTGTTGGCGATGTTCCGCTCGCTCTCCGGTATCCCCATCGCCGTCAGCTTCTCGGCTAGTTCCCGATAGCTGACGCCCTTCCGCTTCAATTCGGATTTCAGGAGATTCTTGGCGCGCGCCGTCCAGTCAATATCCGTCATGCGCGATCTCCTGTTTCAATGTCGAATATCATCATATTCGATGTCTTCACCATTGACAATGATGGGGCGTATCCGCATATCTGGTGACACACACACCGAATATGATGATGTCTCAGCACTTCCTCCTCTCGACCCAAGCCCGCAGCCTCTCCCTGGCGAAGGTCATGCGTATGTCGGAAGGCCAGGCTTTCGAGGCCTTCAAGGCTATCCGCTGGTCGGCGACGGACGGTGAGCCGGTCTGTGGCAAGTGCGGCTCCTATGTCGTGTGGCAGTTCAAGGCCCGTCGCATCTTCAAGTGCAAGGGCTGCGGCTCGCAGTTCAGCGTCACCAGCGGGACGATTTTCGCCAGCCGCAAGATGGACCTGCGCAACATCCTCGCCGCCATCGCCATCTTCGTGAACGGCGCCAAGGGCCATAGCGCCCTCCAGATGTCCCGTGACCTCGACTGCCAGTACAAGACGGCCTTCGTCCTATGCCACAAGATCAGGGAGGCGCTGGGCGTCGAGCAGGCGACCTCGGAGCTTTCGGGCGAAGTCGAGATCGATGGCGCCTACTTCGGCGGCTACGTGAAGCCCGCCAACAACCGCGTTGACCGTAAGGACCGGCGCCGGAAGATCCATCAGACCGGCAAGCGTCAGGTCGTGGTCGTCGCCCGCGAGCGCGACGGCGAGACGATGACGCAGGTTCACAAGACGGAAGCCGCTGGCGTCGCGTTCGTCGCCGCGACCGTGCAACCCGGCTCCACCATCCATGCCGACGAAGCCAGCCATTGGGACGCCCTGGAAGCCCGCTTTCTGACGAAGCGGATCAATCACAGCGTGGCCTACTCGACCGACGAAAGCTGCACGAACCAAGCCGAGTCCTTCTTCTCCCGCCTTCGCCGCGCGGAGATCGGAACGCACCACCACATCGCCGGGCCGTACCTGGGCGCCTACGCGATGGAGATGGCATGGCGGGAAGACAACCGCCGGATCAGCAATGGCGAGCAATTCCTGTTGGCGGCGGGCTCGGCGCTAGACCATCCCGTCAGCCGTCAATGGAAGGGGTATTGGCAGCGCTAGGCGGTCCGCATGTTGGTGGCGAACAATTCCAACATGGAGCGACCCGCGCCATATGACGCGGCCTTAGCAAGTACTTGGAATCGATTTTCTCTGTTATCTTCTAAGATGAGAAAGAGCCCGCTGTCGCTTTCTAGGTCTTCCAAGCGCTGATCTTCAAAGGTCCGCCGGGCGATTTCCATAAGCCAAAGCGTGCGCTGGCTGTCGATGCGGACTGAAAGGTCTTCGGGCATATGGACGACTCTCCCCAACTTCACGAATCCATCCGCGTAAACCCGGAGCCCAGGATGTCGGCGACGGCGCTCGCCGAGTACCTCATCCTGAAGGCTGAGCCGCAGGCGACCGTGCTACACAACTCTCGATACTCGCAGACCAACATCCGGGGCGCCTACGCCTCGGCCCGTAGCGGATTTCGCCGATACGGCATCGATCCCTTACGGGCTGTCGCTACGCTGAACAAGGTTAAGACCCGCCTTACAAAAAAGTCCCTCGACCCCGACGTGAAGCCCCGAGCCCAGGCCGCCGCCCTTAGAGAGATCGAACTTATCGACCTGTACCTGATGCGAGAGAATGCTCTCGGGCTTAGGAGTCTTCCGCTCACCAAGTCTCCGAGCTTCACGCCCGTGAAAATCCAGGGCGTGGAAGTCTCAATCCAGCCCGACTTTCTGGTGGAGCCGCCGGATGGCCGCATTGGAGCGGCGATGCTTCGGGTGACGAAGGCTCCCGATCCCGACGCCGTGCGCGGCCCCGCCAAAAAGGAGGAGCGTGGCGACCACAGGCGGGAAATGGCTCGTTACATGGTGGCGATGCTTGAGGTCCTGCTGAATGAGCAAGAAGCCTATCGCGGTCGCGTCGACCGTGATCTCATCTTCGTCAGCGATGTAAGGCTTGGTGAGAAGATAGGCGCAGGCCCTGACCACACGGCTCGGATCGGCGACATTGTTTCGGCGTGCGGACAGATCGCTACGCTTTGGAATGGGGTTCAGCCCCGGCCAAGCATTTTCAAGAAGCCTGATCCAGAAGAGTAAAAAGGGGATTCACAGCGCGAGTCTCGCGCGGTAAGGGTGGGGCGACGCCGCCGGGAAGCTAAACGTCGCCCCTGTTCCTACTTACGCTTGCGCTTCGTAGGAACCTTTACGGTCAAGACATAAGCGGTAGCCTTGCGGCGTTCGGCTTCCTTGATCGGGATAATAAGTCCCGTCTTGGCGTCTTTTCCGATCTGACGAGTAGCCATTGGTAGTCTCCTTATCCGGGCACCATGCCCGGCCTCTGGAGCATGGATTCGGATCGGAGAGCCCCGACGAATCGTCAGGGGTCGAACGTTAACCTATTTAGTCGCGCAAGTTGAGTCCCGTCAGTGACTTAAGGTCCACCCCTTGTAGTCGCCGACCTGGGCGATCTCATCAACAAGGCCCTTCAGCTTCAACTTCCACAGGCACGCCCCCACCCGCTTGCGGATCATGGTCGTGTCGGCCGGAAGTAACTTCCGCGCTCGCACCACCTGCTCAGCTATGTCCAGCGACGTGAGCGGCCCCGTTGCCGCCCGCAGCGCCGCCAGCACGTCCCGACGCATCTCCCCACGGAACGACGCGTCCTTCGACGGTAGCGGCTTGGCTCGGCCTAGCTGGGCGTCGGGGTCGAACAGCCGGATGGTGTGCTCTACGGCCTCCAGGTCAAACACCAGGGCGTTGAGGGTCTTGCGCGTGGCTTCGATCTGACCGGCGATGGCGCGGTGCTTCTCTATGAGCCCGGCGACGGTGTTGGGGCGTTCATTACCCATGAACGTTAACCCCAATGTCTGATAAAATGCGAACCGCACGCGAGTGCGAGGCGATGGCGGATGACTTTTCGATCCGCGCTGAAGCCGAACCAGACGCCGCAGCGAAGGCCGATCTGGTCATGATGTCAGACCAGTGGCGCGGCCTTGCCCGTTGGGCGGAACGACAAGACGTATTCAGCCGTAGGCATCCCATTTAACGACCTATGCAGCTTCGTATCATGTCACCGATTCCGATGTGCCTCACATCGTATCCGGCGATGAACGTGGCGATCTAGGTGTGTTTGCTACATGATGCCGGAGATGTGTTCTGGACTCGTTAAGGCTGTATTGAGGTCGAGTGGATCGCGGCCAATCTGTTTACGCTCGGCGGGCGTTCTCACCGCACGGTGATCATTCGCTGAATCCAAAATCTCGCCAGGGGATTTTACGCTTAGCCTGATCGACCCGCAGCTCGCCCATCGCAAATCGGGACCGGCTAAGAGCGCGCGCCCCTACTCCCCGAACCCCACGAACACGGTCGCCCGTTCCACCGCCTTGCGTTCGGACACCACCGCATGGGCCGGGCAGCTTGCGTCGGGCCAGCCCCGGGGCGAGGCTAGCTCCCCAGGGCGTCGAGGTCGGACATCTGCCTGTCGCTGAGGGTCACATCCCGCGCGGCGAGGTTTTCCTCCAGGTGCGCCGCCGACGCGGTGCCCGGGATCAGGATCGTCGCGGGGGACTGCTGCAGCAACCACGCCAGCGCGACCTGCCGGGGCGAGGCGCCGGCCTCGCGGGCGATCCTTGCCAGGACCTCGGACCCCGCCACGGCCTCGATGTGCAGCGGCCAGAAGGGAATGAAGGCGACGCCCTGGGCCTCGCAATGGGCCAGAACGTCGGCGTAGCTGCGGTCGGCGAGATTGTAGACGTTCTGCACCGTCGCGATCTCGACCACGGCGCGGGCGCGTTCGATCTCCGCGACGCTGACCTGGGACAGGCCGATGTGCCGGATCTTCCCCTCGTCGCGCAGCGCGCGGAAGACGCCCATGGTCTCCTCGATCGGCGTCGCGGGGTCCACGCGGTGCAGCTGGTAGAGGTCGATCCGCTCCACCCCCAGGTCGCGCAGGCTGCCCTCCACCGCCGCGCGGATGTGGGCCTTGGTCCCGTTCGTCGACATGCCGGGGTTCTCGCGGGTCGCCGGGCCGCGGCGCACCAGGCCGCCCTTGGTGGCGATGACCAGACCTGGCCGATAGGGGCTGAGCGCCTCGCGGATCAGGCGCTCGTTGTCGCCCGGCCCGTAGACGTCGGCGGTGTCGATGAAATCGACGCCCCGCTCGACCGCGCGGCGCAGCACCGCCCGCGCGCCGTCCGGATCGAGGGGCGGGCCCCAGACGCCCGGCCCGGTGAGCTGCATGGCGCCGAAGCCCATGCGGTGGACCGCCAAGTCCCCGCCGATGCGAAACACGCCGCCCTGGTCTTCCGATGCCATCGCCATGTCCCTTGCCTTGCACGACCATCCTTCCAGGTGTGGAGCGTGGTCCGATGTTCAAGAGCCCGATCGACGCCGATGTCGCGGTTCGCCGGTCGATAGCGCCCATGGACATGGTCGTGGCTGCGGAGCGAGGTGGCCTGGGAGCGCGCGGCGCGCTAACTCACCTGCATGGCGCGAACCAAGCAAATCCCCGAGTTTGAGATCGAGGTCGGCGGGGAGCCTTATGTCTGGCGGCTTCAACGCCTGCCCCAGTGGTCCAGCGACGCCCACGCATGGCGCGGCAAGGTGATCGCCGTGCGCCACAGGGAGGGGCTGCGCGAGGCCGTGCTGGAGTTTCCGCCGGGCCGGCAACCCAGGTTCGGCGCGCCGCAGCTGAAGGCCTCGCAGATCCCGCCGGACCTGGTGTCGAGAGGGATCGCATCGGCCATCGCGGCCGGATGGGAGCCGCTGTCGCGCGGCAAGACGGTCACCATCGTCGTGGACGAGAGCGGCGGCTGAGCTAGTCGTCGAACCCCACGAACACCGTCGCCTCTTCCACCGCCTTGCGTTCGGACACCACCGCATTGGCCGGGCAGCTTTCGTCGGGCCAGCCGAGCGCGATGCTTTTCATGATGACCTGGTCGTCGGCGATGCCGGCGTGCTCGCGCACCACCGGCGACTGCATGATGCCCTGGCTGTTGATCACCGCCCCCAGCCCCCGCGACCAGGCGGCGTTGACCAGGGCGGTCGTCACCGCGCCGCAGTCGAAGGGCGTGTCGTCGCTGCCGTCCAGGGCGCGGTCATAGGTGACGATCACGCAGACCGGCGCGTCGAACTGGCGAAAGCCCCGCAGCACCCAGTCCCGGCGCATGGCCTTGTCGTCGCGCGCGATCCCCATCGCGGCGAACAGCTGCTTGGCGACGCCGACCTGCCGGTCGCGGTGGCTGCCTTCGAAGGCCCGCCCCGTGCGGAACTCCCGCGAGTGCGGCACGCCCGCCAGGTTCCGCTCGGTGTTGCCGGCGCGGATCCTGTCCAGCGGCTCGCCGGTGATGACGTAGAAATTCCAGGGCTGGGAGTTCATCGACGACGGCGCGCGCATCGCCAGGCCGATGACCTCCTCGATCAGCGCCCTGGGCACCGGGTCGGGCTTGTAGCCGCGGATGCTGCGGCGGCCCAGGATGACGTCGTCGAACTGCATGGAAGGTCCCTGAGATAGTGGCGTGGTTCAATCCGCCAGCACCCGCGGCAGCTTGAAGCTCACCGTCTCGCGCTCGGCGTCGACCTCCTCGACCCGCACGTCGAAGGCTGCGGCCAGCTTGTCGATCACGCCCTGCACCAGCACCTCGGGGGCCGAGGCGCCGGCGGTGATGCCCACCCGCGCCGCGCCGGCCAGCCAGGCCAGGTCGAGGGCCTGGGCGTCCTCGATCAGATAGGCCGCCGCCGCGCCGGCCCGGCGGCCCACCTCCACCAGCCGCACCGAGTTGGAGGAGTTGGCCGAGCCCAGCACCAGCAGCACGTCGCTGCCGGCCGCCACCGTCTTGACCGCCTCCTGGCGGTTGGTGGTGGCGTAGCAGATGTCCTCCTTGTGCGGGGCGGCGATCTCCGGGAACCGCTCGCGCAGGGCCGCGACGATCTCGGCGGTGTCGTCCACCGACAGGGTGGTCTGGGTGACGAAGGCCACCTTGGCCGGGTCGCGGGGGACATAGGCGCGGGCGTCGGCCACCGTCTCCACCAGGGTCGCCGCGCCTTCGGGCAGCTGGCCCATGGTGCCCACCACCTCGGGGTGGCCGGCGTGGCCGATCAGCACGATCTCGCGGCCGGCCTCATGGTGGCGCTCGGCCTCCACATGGACCTTGGAGACCAGCGGGCAGGTGGCGTCGAGGAAGAACATCTTCCGCGCCCTGGCCTCGTCCGGCACCGCCTTGGGCACCCCGTGGGCGGAGAACACCACCGGCCGGTCGTCGGGGCACTGGTCCAGCTCCTCGACGAACACCGCCCCCATGGCCCGCAGGCGCTCCACCACATGGCGGTTGTGGACGATCTCGTGGCGCACATAGACCGGCGCGCCGTACTTGGCGATGGCGCGTTCGACGATCTGGATCGCCCGGTCGACCCCGGCGCAGAAGCCGCGCGGCGTGGCGAGCAGGACGGTCAGGGACGGCCGGGCGGGGACGTGGGCGTTCATCCCCCCAGGTTAAGGCGAGCGGGCCAGGACCGCCAGCCGCGTTGCGGCCTCAATCGATAGGCTTTACTAGGGGGCGACCGCGCGGCGCGCCGCGCTCATTTCTGCTTGTTTGGACGCCAGGGCATGCGCCGTTTCCTCACTCTGCTCGCCGCAGCCGCCGTGGCCGCCAGCGCGATCCCGACCCACGGCTTCGCCCAGATGCGCCCCGGCGCCGGCGGCCCCGACGACCAGCAGCAGGACGACGCCGCCAAGAAGCGCAAGCGCGACGACGAGTGGGGCGACAACCAGGCGCCGCTGCAGATGCTGAAGAACGCCGGCCCGTGCCCCTATGTGAAGGTGCTCTACGACGCCGGCCGCTATGTCGAGTTCAAGGACGGCCAGGAGGCCTCCGCCGCCGTGGCCTACACCGGCGAGATCCAGGGCATCTCCGCCGGCTGCCAGTACAAGGACAGCGACCCCATCAAGGTGAAGATGGAGATCCTGTTCGAGCTGGGCAAAGGCCCCCAGGCGACCGGGTCGTCCAAGGCCTACCGCTACTGGATCGCCGTGACCAAGCGCAACGAGGCGGTGATCAGCAAGCAGTACTTCGACCTGCCGGTGAAGTTCGCCGACGGCCAGGACCGCATCTACGCCCGCGAGGAGATCGGCGAGGTGCTGATCCCGCGCGCCACCGCCACCACCAGCGGCGCCAATTTCGAGATCCTCGTCGGCTTCGACGTCACCCCGCAGATGGCCGAGTTCAACCGCGACGGCAAACGCTTCCGCCTGAACGCGGGCGCTCCGGCCGGGGCCGCCGCCACCAAGCAATGAGCGACCTGAAACGGGGCCTGAGCGAAGCGGTCGGGGCCGCCTTCGCCGCCGTGGGCCTGCCTGCCGAACTCGGCCGGGTAAGCGTCTCCGACCGGCCCGACCTCGCCGACTTCCAGTGCAACGGCGCGCTGGCCGCCGCCAAGCGCGCCGGCCGCAACCCGCGCGAAGTGGCCGGCGAAGTCGCCGCCCGGCTGGAGGGCGACCCGGCGCTCGCCTCGGTGGAGATCGCCGGCCCGGGCTTCATCAACCTGCGCCTCAGCGACGCCGCGCTCACCGCCCGCGCCGCCGCCGTGGCCGCCGACCCGCGCACCGGCGCCGGCCGGGTCGAGAGCCCCCGCCGGGTGATGATCGACTACGGCGGCCCCAACGTCGCCAAGCCGATGCACGTCGGCCACCTGCGCTCCTCCATCCTCGGCGAATCGCTCAAGCGCCTCTACCGCTTCCGCGGCGACCAGGTGACCGGCGACGCCCACTTCGGCGACTGGGGCTTCCAGATGGGCCTCCTGATCGGCGCGGTGATGGACGAGCATCCGGCCATAGCCGCCCTCGTCGAGGCCCTCAACGCCGGCGGCGACGCCCCCGACGCTTTCGACGCCGTCAGCCTCGCCGACCTCGACCGCCTCTATCCGGCCGCCGCCGCCCGCGCCAAGGCCGAGCCGGACTACCGCGAACGCGCCCGCAAGATCACCGCCCAGCTCCAGCAGAAGAAGCCGGGCTACTACCGGCTCTGGAAGCACTTCGCCACCGTCACCCGTGTGGCCCTGGAGCGCGACTTCCATGCCCTCGGCGTCGACTTCGACCTCTGGAAGGGTGAAAGCGACGTCGAGGACCTCATGGCCCCCATGGCGATCGAGCTCGAGGCCAAGGGTCTCCTGATCGACGACCAGGGCGCCCGCATCATCCGCGTCGCCCGCGAGGGCGACAAGCGTGAGCTGCCGCCCCTCATCGTGGTCTCGTCGGAAGGCTCGGCCATGTATGGCGCCACCGACCTGGCCACCATCCTCGACCGCCGCCGCGCCATCGACCCGCAGCTGGTGATCTACGCCGTCGACCAGCGCCAGGCCGACCATTTCGAGATCGTCTTCCGCGCCGCCTACCTGGCCGGCTACGCCGCCGAGGGCGAGCTGGAGCACGCCGGCTTCGGCACCATGAACGGGACCGACGGCAAGCCCTTCAAGACCCGCGCGGGCGGCGTCCTCAAGCTGGGCGACCTCATCGACATGGCCCGCGAGAAGGCCCGCGAGCGCCTGCGCGAGGCCGGCCTCGGCGCCGAGCTCGCCCCGGCCGAGTTCGAGGCCACCGCCCACAAGGTCGCCGTCGCCGCCCTGAAGTTCGCCGACCTGCAGAACTTCCGCGGCACCTCCTACGTCTTCGACCTCGACCGCTTCACCAGCTTCGAGGGCAAGACCGGCCCCTACCTGCTCTACCAGGCCGTCCGCGTGAAATCCCTGCTGCGCAAGGCGGCGGGCGAAGGCGCGCAGGCCGGCCCCATCGCGGTGGCGCAGCCTGCGGAGCGTGACCTGGTGCTGGTGCTGGACGCCTTCGACGCAGCGCTCGCGGAGGCCTACGACAAGAAGGCCCCGCACTTCATCGCCGAGCACGCCTACCGGCTGGCCCAGGCGTTTTCGAAGTTCTACGCCGCCTGCCCGATCCTCGGCGCCGGCGAAGACGCCGTCCGCGCCTCGCGCCTGACGCTGGCGGCGACCACCCTGCGCCAGCTCGAGCTGGCCCTGGACCTGCTGGGGATCGAGACGCCGGAGCGGATGTAGGGGTCAGTCCTTCGGCCGCGGCGCCTTGGCCGGGACCAGCTTGGCCTCGCGGTCGCCGAACAGCTTCACGACGACGGGCGCCAGCGCGGCGACCCCGACGCTCAACACCGCAAGATCAAACAGCAGGTTCATGGTGGTCCTTCCGGCGCCCTGGGCGCCTCACCCCATATGGGGCGTCGCAGCCCAGGCGCCATGGGCGAGGACGTCTGCTCATCCCGGCGAAGCGACCATAAGATCCTCCCCCGGCGCGTAAGCGCGATCTGGGGGAGGTGGATCGGCGCGCAGCGCCGAGACGGAGGGGGAAAGCAAAGGAGTCTTTCACCCCCTCAGTCGGCTCCGCCGACAGCTCCCCCAATCCGCGCGCGCCGCGCTGGGGGCGCAACGCGCCAGCGCCCCCTAATCCCCCTCCCGCGTGACCGAAAAGCGCCGCACCACCACGTCCAGCGTCTCCCGCGCCTTTTCGGGCTCGGCCGCCTTCAGCCGATAGACCCGCGGCGCCAGCACCCCGGCCGTCCAGCGCAGGTGCGCCAGCCGCACATGGGTCAGGTAGGCGGTCTCCGGCGTCGCGCTCTTGGCCAGCTCCCAGCCCAGGTCGCAGAACCGCTCGGCCTGGACGGCCTTGGCCACCTGCACCGCCTCCTCGAAATCCGGGATGCGGCGGCGCCAATAGAAGATGGTCGACAGGCTCGGCATGGTCGGATCGGCGCCGATCCGCGTCAGGCTCTCGCCCTCGCACAGCCGCACGAAGATCTCGTCGGCGGTCGCCTGGCAATAGGTCGACACCCCGCCCCGGGTGTTCTCCGGCCGCCCCCCGGCCCGACGCGCCGCCGCCAGCGCCTTGCCGAACCCCGGCCGCTCCAGCGCCCATTTCCGTATCCCCTCGGGCGTCGGCATGCCCGGCTCGCGACAGAGCCCGTAGAGCAGTTCCCCAGCCGCCAGCCGCGCGCAGATCGTCCTGGCCAGGTCGGGGTCATAGCGCACGTAGGTTCGCCGCCGTGCGGGCGCACGGAGGGGCGAGGAGGCGTCCTCGGTCATGGTCGGGGTCTCGTCGGGAAGGGGAGGGCTGTCAGCCACGTCCGCAGGCTAGGCGCAGTATCTCAGAAATGCGCAGGGAAGGGCAGTTATATACGTGACAAAGCAGGTGTCAGATGCAATTCTCTCAGGGACAGGCCGGCGCTACTTTTGAGATTCCCGAGCCTCGCGTTTCGCCCGACGCGATGGCTTCCGCTGTCGCGGTTGCTTCGGAGTGGCTTTCGGAGAATCGCGAGTGGATTGAAGCTGGAGGGTCAGGTGATCTTCCTCGTCTGGTGAACGACCTAGCCACTCATCTGCGTCAGAGCTGCGCATCGCGCTAATTGCAGTTCGCCAATGGCGGCGAGCGTTTGCCCACTCTTGAACCAGCCGCACCACTTCTGCTGTTTGCTGGTCGAGAAATGCTTTGTTGTAGCTGACCCCGGTGCCTCGCAGGCCGCCCTTCCGGGCAACCATTCTAACGAAGAATGGTCGGTCGCCGCTCTCCAGCTTCAGCACCATTGGTTGGCTATGCACGATAGGATTGCGGGCCTCTGCGTTGGCCCGCGCCGTATCGTTCACCAGTCTGTCGAACCGAGCTTCCCAATCTGCAGAGACGGGCCGCCAGATCGGATCATCTTCCTCGGTGCGCATCTTCTCGAAGAGGGCATGCGCCAAATCCAACTTGGCGCGTATCGCCATGTTTGCGGTGACCAAGGCACCGGTGGAAAGGCCGGTGAGCATGAGATCATGGATGGCCTGATCTATCTCCCTTTCGAGAGCGCCCCACGCGATGATAAAACGACCAATGGCGCGCTCCACGCTGGGGTCGCTGCGCGGGAGGTAAGGAGCGTTGTCTTCCATGATCGATAAGCCCCCTAAAGACGAAAAGCCCGACGACGCTGCGTTTCAGCGGACGCTAGAGAACATGCTGAAGACACCGCCGAAGCCGCACAAGGCTCAGCATGGCCACTCGCCAACGCCGCGTGGAAAATCTAGCTAAACCCTAACCCGATGTTGCCGGTGAATTGACTCGCCCTTCTAGCGAGCGTTCACTCCAGATTGCATCGGGGAGTAGCATATGAATAGGGCTGACAAGCTCGCAGAGACTGCGGAGCGGATTTTGGCGTGGGCGCGTGTCAACCGGGCGTTGGCCGAGGAAAATTCGATACCGCCCATCGACCCGAACGTTCCTACGGACCTGTTTCCGGAACTGGCACCGGGAACTGACGCCTTTGAGATTGTTCAACGATCCGCGCGTACACTAGAGCGACTGAAGATCACCGGTGTCTTCGTCGATGTTGAGCGTGACAAGTTAGTCGTTCTCACGAAAAATCAAATCACTCCTACGTCGCTCAAAGTGCTTCCTGACGAGTTCGATGGAAACACGGTTGAGTATATTGGGCACGCGGGGGTCGTGGCAAACCCGCCCATCCTGCCTCAGAGCGCCGCCGATTCGGCCCCCCGGTGCTTTATGCACAATGGCCGCTTGGCTTGTGGTACATCGGTAATTGCAGCGCCATTGCCAGGAGCTGGTACGTTCGGCGCCATCGTCACGCTTGCCGACGGCGCGCTCTACGGACTCACGAACAACCATGTTACCGGCGGCTGCAATCACACTCGCCAAGACATGCACATTCTATGTCCAGCGCCTCACGACGCTGACCCGGCGCACGTTGCGCCGACCGCGATCGGCAGGCACCACGGATTTACGCCGCTGCTGAGCGGGGATGTTCGGCAGGTCCAGCCTCAAGAACTAGATGTTGCCCTGTTCCGAATAACGTTGCCCGACGCTGTGACATCCATGCAGGGCGACGGAAAGTTTGACACGCCCGTCGCTACGACAGCCCCAAAGGGGGGTATGCTGGTTAAGAAGGTCGGGCGCTCCACTGGACTTACCAGCGGCCAAATTCTAGGCACATCGGCGACGTCATTCGGACTGCCGTACCGAAGCACGCACTTCAGTTCGACGGTCTATTTCCGGAACGTCTGGGCCGTCAACACGGTGACGGGCGATCCATTTTCCTCTCCCGGAGACAGCGGATCGCTTGTGGTAACAGAGGACGGAGCCGCAGCGGTTGGGCTGATTTTTGCCGGCGGCGACAACGTATCCTACATAATTCCCATTGAGGCTGTGTTAAATGAGTGGGGTGCGACCCTGGTAGGCGGACACGGAACGTGATCACGGAGCAACTCAGCGAGGTAAGCGAAAGCCTGTTGGCTTACCTGCACTTGAGTCCCGCTGAAGCTACCGTTTTCGTTGATCAACGATCAAACAATGATGCCCTCGTTGTCCACGTCCACGACCCCGCTGCATCCAGGCGCGTTCGCTCGGTAAGCGAGTGGCACGGGTATCCCGTGTCCGTAGTTCGGAACGTCAACCTTTATACGAACTAGGTTTGGGTCGCCTTTGGCGCTTCCCCTGAATCTTCCGCGCCTTCTGCTTACGCGTTCGCGCCTTCACTAGGCCGCCGATAGGTCAGGCGCTTCCCGCCGATGCCGCGCAGGATTTCGTCAGTGCGCATCGTGTCGTCGATGCCCAGGCCCGAGCGGTTCGAATAGCGGAAATCGAACTCGACCAGATAGCGGGCGAGATGGGCTTCCGAGACGTGATGGAAGGTGCCGACGATCCCGCGCTTCAGGATCGAAAAGTAGTTCTCGACCGTGTTGGAATGGTGGAAGCCCATGCGGACATATTCGCCAGCGGCGTGATCGACTGCCGAGTGAGCCGCGAACTCGCGACCGACGCGGGGATACATACGGGCACCATCGGTCATCAGGTGCGAGGCGCGATCCACGGTCTGCACGATGATGGGGCGCAGCGTCTTGGACGTGACGTTGGCGACATGGAACGAACGGGCGCGACCGTCGCGCTCGACCAGCGTCACAACGGCTTGCTTGCCACCGAGATGATCGGACTTCGTGAGGCGCTTGTTGGCGTGCTTGTTCTTTTCCTTGCCGCCGACGTAGGTCTCATCGACCTCAACGATCTTGCCTTCGCCGCCGAGGGGCGCAGGGGCGTCAACACGCATCCCTTCACGGATGCGATGAGCCATGAACCAGGCCGTCTTGTAGGTCACGCCCAGGGTGCGATGCAGTTGATGGGCCGAATAGCCCTTCTTCGATGACGAGATCAGGTAGGTCGCCAGCAGCCACTTGTTGAGGGCGATCTTGGAGCGTTCGAACACGGTCCCGACCGTCACCGAGAATTGTTGGCGGCATTCCTTGGCGTTGCACTGATAGACGCCAGCGCGAGCAGCCTTGCCGCCAACGTTGGTGGCGTCGTCAACCGAACCGCAATGAGGGCAGATCGCCCCATGCGGCCAGCGAGTTGCTTCGAGGTGTTCGCGGGCCTTGTCGGCGTCGTGGAAGATCGGATCGGTGAGGTTCATGGCGGCTATCAGCGTTGAGTTTGTGCGGCTTCAGCCTCGTCAGCCTTGCGAGCTAACAGGCGAGCAATGGTGCGGGCTTCGTCAGGAGTTAGCTCTGCTGCGAAAACCAGATCAGGCGCAAAACCTAGCGCCGGGTTCGGTTTGCCCAGCCCAAACGAAACGTTCCCGTTCGGCGTGATGCCTGCGCTGAACTCCTCTGGAGCGAAGAAGCAGGGGCGGTCTTGCGAGCGATCGTTCATGGCTAAATCCCTTATGGTTTCAACCTAACGGCCCAGCCTGCTTTGTCAAGTATATAACTTCCCAGGGAAGGGCAGTTATAACGTTGACAAAGCACGGTAGCGATAATACGTTGGTTTCACTAAAGGAACCGACGAAATGGCCGCCGATCTTCAAAACCCGATCTTCCGCGACGAGGACAGGGCTCGCGCTTGGTTAGAAGCCCGCGTTTGGCCGCAAGGTCGGGTCTGCCCGCACTGCGGCGCCACGGAAGAACGCACCCGCAAGCTTGAAGGCAAGTCGCACCGTGCGGGCCTCTACCAGTGCAACCAATGCCGCGAGCAATTCACGGCCACGGTCGGCACGCTGTTTGAGCGCTCCAAAATCCCGCTCTCCAAGTGGCTGCTGGCCATGTACCTGCTGTCGGCCTCCAAGAAGGGCATGAGCGCTCACCAGCTCCATCGGATGCTGGGCGTCTCCTACAAATCCACATGGTTCATGATGCACCGCATCCGCGAGGCCATGAACGACGGATCGGCTGGCCCGCTAGGCGGCCCCGGCAAGGTCGTCGAAGCCGATGAGACGTACATGGGCGGCAAGGAGAAGAACAAGCACGCCAACAAGCGCGCGACGAAGAACGACGCGTTCGGCGGCAAGCAAGCCGTGCTGACGCTGGTGGAGCGTGACGGTCACGCCCGCTCGTTCCATGTTCCCCGCGTCACCTCGAAGACGCTGCGCCCGATCATCGTCCGCACTGCTCACCGCGCCTCGCACCTCATGACGGATGGCGCCCGCATGTATCCGGCGGTCGGCAAGGAATTTGCGGCTCACTCGTCCGTCGATCACGCCGCTGGCGAGTACGTCCGCGCGGGCTTCCACCACTCCAACACGGTCGAGAACTTCTTCTCGATCCTCAAGCGCGGCGTCTACGGCGTGTATCACCACGTCAGCGAACAGCACCTCTCGCGCTACCTCGTGGAATTTGACTTCCGCTATAACAACCGCACCGCGACAGACATGGGCCGCGCTGAAACCCTCGCCGCTGGCATCGTCGGGAAGCGCCTCACCTATCGGCGGCCTTACCAAGCCGCGCACGCGTAAGCAGAAGGCGAAACGCCTGATTCGACTTCGCAAGCGCAAGCTGTGGCTTTGACCATATGGACACAGCGGATAGGAAGCGTGAGGACGCCGAGCACTTCCCTCGTTTCGAGACTTTGGGCGAAGCGGAGGTTCGGTATCTGATCGAGTTCAACAGCCTCCACGGACCTGCGCGTGCAGCCGCTATGAGGTGGCTGAAAGCTAGGGATCAGGAAGAGCGTTCTCGAATTGAGGCTTCAAGTGCGGAGCAAATGCGGCTTACGCGCGAGGCTAACCAGATCGCCAAGCAGGCCAGAAATGCAGCGATTGCCGCGCTGATCGTCGCCACCATCGGCGCTATTGCAGCGATTGTGGCGCTGCTCTGAGGGGACATGACAAACGGCTCCGCGCTGCTATTCTAACGGCGCGGTCGAAGCGGTTCGGCTCATTCGACGTTGGCGGGGTTGCAGCCCCGCCCGTCACTTCATCCTACCAGATTACTGAGATGCGATCTCGGCTGCTGCGTCAGCCGCTTGTTGCTCTTGCGCCTTGCCTGCGTGCTGGATGAGTAAATAGAGCGCTCCGGCCACCACCATGCACACCACAAACATCACCCCCAGCAACCGGCGCCCGTAGGGATTCATGAGCGCCGCTGAGAAGGCGATCAGCAGCCCCAAGGCGATCAGCCAGCCCATCGGTTAGGCCAGTGACGGCGTGTCGGACTCAGGCTTAGCCTTGTCCTTCGGATTGCGCAGCGCCTTGTCCACGGTCTGCTCAAACCGATCCCAAGCGTCGGGCTCGACTTCCACGTCGGACGGCTTGGGCGCCTTTGCCTTGGGAGGGGCTTTGCTGGTCATGGATGAAGACACTAGCGCCTTGGTGGCGGCCCTTGAAGAACCTTATCGAGAATATTGGGCTGAACTGGGCCGCTTTATCCACCAGTTTTCGGAGACCGAACGCGAGATGCAGATTTTGCTGCGTCACTTCTCCAATATGCCCGACAAGATCGCGGCGGTCCTACTTGCCGGGGAAAAGGTCGATCAAGCGATAAGCAAGGTGTCTCGCATTTTGGATGCGACGGAGAACGTTCACGCCAAATCCAGACTAGAGCCTGTCTTTCAGCAACTTGGCGTCATCAATGGCGTGCGCAACAATATCGTTCATTGGGGCGCCACGGCTTGTGATGGCGCCCTTTGGGTATCCAACAAACATCTGAAGCCGCTGCCAACGCGCGAGGTCGAATATACCGTATCGGTCGATGCGCTGAGACGCATGACCATCGATCTCTTCAAGATCGACATGCACATTTCATGGGAAATCCACCTCAGCGAACCGGGGGGTTCAGTCGAGATCTATCAGAAGGTGTTCCAGCGAGTTCTAGAGGCTGCATGGCGTTATAAACCTCCTGTGCGACCCACTCATAAGAGTAAGAGCCAAGGTAGTTCTCCAAAGCAATCGCGCCCGCGAGGCGCATCTCAGAAGTCACCTCGCGGGGCTTAGCGCCGGCCTGTCCCTTAGAATCTGACATCTCGCAAGTGCTTTCTCAAGGTTATAACTGCCCAGGGAAGTCAAGAACAAAGTAGGAACCTTAGATTCGGACTCGTAAAATTGGCCGCGATCCTTGGTCAGTTAGGCGTGGTCCAATGAGTTTACATTGGGGGCTTTGTCGAGATGATCCGCGTCTGATCGTTGGGCTTGCGACCGCCGTCGCCCCAACTATTTTGGATTTTACCTTCACGTGCGAGTTCGACGCAGACGTCCTTGAGGTTGGTCTCTCGCACCATGAATGCCTGCAAAAGTATGTCGACCGCCTCCGTGAAAGGGATAACCCTAGCTTCAGCTAGCATCTTCAAAAGGCGCTCTTTGGCGAGCTGCTTTTGCTCGGTGACGAGTTCGTCAATTGATGCCTCATGAAAGTCCGCATCGAATTCGGCAAACATTTCAATGGTGAGGCTTTTGGCTTGACGTTTACGCGTCATCGCTGCGGAGCGAGCACGAGCATGCTCTCGCAATGCTTTATATTCGATCTCGCGGAAAGCCTTCAATCCCGCCCTGTCTTTCGTCGCATATGCTAAGAAAAAATGCGGGCGATTTTGAGTACTCTTATCGATTTTCGTCGATATGACGTAAGTGAAGTTGCCAGCAGATTTCAGCGTTTCGCGGAAGAGTTTCTCGACAGCGGGCCCCGGCTTCATCTTGGTATCGAGACGTCGCTGCCATCCAGGCCCGCCCAGAATAGGGTCAAGCGAAGCGATGATCTTCTCATCCGGATGCGTCAGGAACCGGTTGATATGGCCATACATGAAATTGATCAGCGCTTCGCATTTGCTGGGCGCGAACAGCGGTTTGATCTTCGTGAAGGGGTATTCAGTCCAGCCAGTAGGATCTATGAAGATAAGCGGGAATGATCGACCCACGAACGCTCGAATTTCGTCGATAGCGTTCACGAACTCGCCGTGGAAGGTTTTAATCTCAAAGCCTTCGTCCGGGCGATTGAACGGCCGCACGGCAGCGTCCATTTGCTCGTAAGCTGTTGCATCTTTTTCCGAAAAGAAACACCTCACCTTGCGTCGGATGCCTGTTTGTGTAGCAACTTTCTCCTGCGCGTCCTTCAGAACGCTGATCGCGATCATGAAAGAAGTATCGGAGAATTCATCAGCTTTCGATTCCCACGGCCCCGAAAAACCGTCGATGTACGCGACGTCCCATCCGCGGAGCACCTTGAAAGCCAACTCTTGCAAATAGCCGCGCAAAATAAAATGCTTAGCCTGGGTCTGCTCCCGATCGAGGTAGGCGCTCATCATCCCCCACCGAAGCTTCTACGCTGCTTTCCGGGCGGCCGGCTTCTTGGTGTTAGGGTATTCACTCCACTCACGCCCCTGTAACAAGCGTCCTCCTGACTTCGGCCGAATGCCACCCCATTGCTTGAAAAAGAACGCTACCTTGTCTCGCCTGCACTGATCCCGAATTTCCGCTGCCCATTCTTCCATCATAGGTCGCGCACGTGGTCCGCTTTCTCCACCGACGATCGCCCAATCGATACCTTTTAGGTCGATTGAGCCCACTGAGCCGAGCAGGGGTTCAAACGAGACGAATTTCACCGATGCCTGCGCCGACTTCAGATGGGTGAGACGCACGGAGTTAAGTTTGTCCTCGACGGATACGCCGAGCCAAATGTGCGCTGGTGCGCTACCTTCGCCATAACGTCGGCGGAGGTAGCGCACTAAGAGCGAGCTTCTTTTAGTCAGCACTTGATAGGTGTGCCAGTCGGCCTCTTCCATTGTATCGAACACGGCATCGATGAACTTAACTGGCACTTCCTTGTGGAAGAGATCGCTCATCGAATTGACGAAAATACGCCGAGACTGGCGCCATTGCAGCGGTTGTTTCAGTCGTGCGGGCCTGATTGTAAGGTCGAATCCATTTTCGAACGGATGCCCAGGAACGCCACGAAAGCGCTCTGAAAAACGCTCAGCATAACAGTGATCGCAACCAGCCGTGATCTTGGAGCAACCCGTTACCGGATTCCAAGTCGCATCGGTCCATTCAATCTGCGTGGACTCAGCCATATCGAAACCTAGAACAAAAATGAACATCAACAAGTCCGCACTCTTCCAGCGCGGTCACAATGAAATTTACCCTGGCAGTGGTTGATGAACTGACTCTTGGCTTGTCGGTCATCTTGCACGCCGCAGCCGTCCAGGACGGCTGCCCGCCACGCCCCCACCCGCCCAAAATCCCGGCGCCCCCACAGCCACCCCTCCCACCCCCCACTCCCGCGTTGACTCCCCACGCCCGTTCCCCCAGGCTCCCCTCGACTCTCGCGGGAGAGATCGGGCCCTCGGGCTCGGAGCCGAAGGCGCAACCGCCCCGGAAACGCTCAGGCAAACGGACCGCGAAAGGCTGATGAACGCTGGAAAGCAGCGCCTCGCGGCGCTCGCCGAAGGAGCAAAGGGCCCACGTCGAGGGCTCTAAATCTCTCAGGCCCAAGGACAGCGGGGGCAGGCGACGGGCGGAGCTTTTTCCGTCTCGCGCCGAATCGTCAGCCGGAGTCCGACCGCCCTCATGTCCGCCCCCGATCAGGCCCTCAAAACCACCCCGCTCACCGCCGCCCACGTCGCCGCCGGCGCCCGCATGGTGGAGTTCGGCGGCTATTCCATGCCGGTCCAGTACCGCGACGGGGTGCTGAAGGAGCATCTGTGGACCCGCGACCACGCCGGCGCCTTCGACGTCTCGCACATGGGGCCGTCCTACCTGACGCTCGCGAACAAGACCGGCGACGGCGAGGCCGACCACGCCGCCGTCGCCGCCGTCATCGAGCCCCTGGTCTCGGCCGATATCGCCGGCCTGAAGCCGGGGCAGGTGCGCTACGCCCTGCTGCTGGCCCCTGACGGCGGGGTGCTGGACGACCTGATGATCGGCCGGCCCTTCGCCCCCGAGGCCCAGGGCATGCTGCAGATCGTCGTCAACGCCGGGACCAAGGACGCCGACTTCGCGGCCATCGCCGCCGCCGCGGGCGACCGCGCCACCCTCGAGCGCGCCGACGACAACGCCCTCGTCGCCATCCAGGGGCCGCAGGCCGCCGAGGTCGTGGCCGCCCTGCTGCCCGACGCCGCGGCCATGAGTTTCATGACCCTGCGCTGGATCGTCTTCGAGGGACACGGCCTGGCCGTCACCCGCTCGGGCTACACGGGCGAGGACGGCTACGAGATCCTGGTCCCCCGCGCCATTGCGGCGGCCTTCTGGGATCGCCTGCTGGCCGACGACCGCGTCCGCCCCATCGGCCTGGGCGCCCGCGATTCCCTGCGGCTGGAGGCCGGCCTGCCCCTCTACGGCCACGACCTGGACGCCACCGTCTCTCCGATCGAGGGGAACCTGGCCTTCGCGGTCTCCAAGCGCCGCCGCAAGGCCGCCGACTTCCCCGGCGCGGCCCGCATCCTGGCCGAACTGAAGGACGGTCCCGCCCGCCTGCGCGTCGGACTGCGGGTGCTGGAAGGCGCCCCGGCCCGCGAGGGCGCCGAGATCGCCGATGTGGCCGGCGCCGTCATCGGCGTCGTCACCTCCGGCGGCTTCAGCCCCTCGCTCGGCGGCCCCATCGCCATGGGCTTCGTGCCGCCGGCCTTCGCCGAACCCGGAACCCCGCTGAAGGTCATCGTCCGCGGCAAGCCGCAGGCGGCGGAAGTCGTCGCCATGCCCTTCGTCCCCCACCGCTATTTCCGCCAAGCCTGAGGAGCCTCCCATGCGTTTCACCAAGGATCACGAATGGGTCGCCCTCGACGGCGACGTCGCCACCGTCGGCATCACCGCCTATGCCGCCGAGCAGCTGGGCGACGTGGTGTTCGTCGAGGTCCCGGCCGTGGGCAAGACCGTCAGGAGCGGCGATGATCTGGCCGTGGTCGAAAGCGTCAAGGCCGCCTCCGACGTCTACGCCCCGATCTCGGGCGAGGTGGTGGACTCCAACGCCGCCCTCGGCGACGCCCCCGACACCGTCAACGCCGCCCCCGAGAGCGCCGGCTGGTTCGCCAAGCTGAAGATCGCCGACAAGTCCGAATACGACGCCCTCATGGACCGCGCCGCCTACGAGACCTTCCTTGGCACGCTCTAGAAATCCTCCCCCCTTGGTGGAGGGGGCCAGCCGCCGCATGGCCGGCCTGGTTTCCCCCTCAGTCGCGCCGCGACAGCTCCACCCCCCGCTCACCCCGGCGAAGGCCGGGGCCCAAGCGGCCTACGCCACCGCCCCCGACCTCCGCATGGATCCCGGCCTTCGCCGGGACGAGCGGGTGAGGGGAGTGCGCGGGAAAGCTGACCCCATGCGCTTTCCCCCTCGGCCGCTTCGCCACAACTCCACCCCCGCTCACCCCGGCGCAGGCCGGGGCCCAAGCGGCCTACGCCACCGCCCCCGACCCCCGCATGGATCCCGGCCTTCGCCGGGACGAGCGGGTGGGTTGAGGGCGCAGGAAAGCTGATCCCATGCGCTACCTCCCCCTCACCCCTGCCGACCGCGCCGAGATGCTGGGCGTCATCGGCGCGGCGACCATCGACGACCTGTTCGTCGACGTGCCCGCCGCCGCCCGCCATGCCGACCTCTTCGACCTGCCGCTGCAGGCCGGCGAGCTGGAGGTGGAGCGTGAACTTTCGGCGCTCGCCGCCCGCAACCGCGCCGCCGGCGCCGGGCCGTTCTTCTGCGGGGCGGGGGCCTATCGCCACCATGTGCCGGCCAGCGTCGACCACCTGATCCAGCGTTCGGAATTCCTCACCAGCTACACGCCCTACCAGCCCGAGATCGCCCAGGGCACGCTGCAGGTGCTGTTCGAGTTCCAGACCCAGGTCGCGGCCCTGACCGGCCTCGATGTCGCCAACGCCTCGATGTACGACGGCTCCACCGCCTGCGCCGAGGCCGTGATGATGGCCCAGCGCGTCACCCGGCGGGAGAAGGCGATCCTCTCGGGCGGCCTGCACCCCCACTATGCCGCCACCACTCAGACCATCGCCCACGCCGAGGGGATGGAGATCGTGCGCCAGGCCGCCGCCGTCGACGCCGAGGCCGCCGTGCTCGACGCCATCGACGCCGAGACCGCCTGCGTCGTCGTCCAGACCCCCAACGTCTTCGGCGTCGTCACCGACGTCTCGAGGATCGCCCAGGCCGCCCACGCCGCCGGCGCCCTGATGATCGTGGTCACCACCGAGGCCGTCGCCTACGGCCTGCTGAAGTCCCCCGGCGAGATGGGCGCCGACATCGCTGTGGCCGAGGGTCAGTCCATCGGCAACGGCCTCAACTTCGGCGGCCCCTACCTTGGCCTCTTCGCCGTGCGGGAAAAGCTGGTGCGGCTGATGCCTGGGCGCCTGTGCGGCGAGACGCTCGACGCCGATGGCCGCCGCGGCTTCGTGCTGACGCTGTCGACCCGCGAGCAGCACATCCGCCGCGAGAAGGCGACCTCCAACATCTGCACCAACTCCGGCCTCTGCGCGCTGGCCTTCACCATCCACCTGTCGCTGTTGGGGGAGGCGGGCCTGCGCGAGCTCGCCCTGCTCAACCATTCGGCCGCCCGCGACCTGGCGACCGCCGTCGCCGCCGTGGCCGGGGTCGAGGTGCTCACCTCCCGCTTCTTCAACGAGATCGCCGTGCGCGTGCCCGGCGACGCCGGCGCCCTGGTGGAGGCGATGCTGGCGGACGGCGTCGTCGCCGGCGTGCCGTTCTCCCGCCTCGACCCCGCCGCCGGCCTGGACGACGTCCTGCTGCTGGCCGCCACCGAGACCACCACCCGCGACGACATCGCGGCCCTTGTCAGCGCGCTCCGCCGGAGGATCGGCCAATGACCATGCAGAATATCGGCCGCCCGACCCGGCCCGAAGAGGCCCCCGTCGCCGAAGCCGGCGGCGAGCACCGCTCCCTCACCGGCGGCCGCGGCCTGCTGCAGGACGAGGCCCTGCTCTTCGAACTCGGCGGCTGGAGCAAGACCGGCGTCGACTTCCCGCCGGCCGACCATGACGCTGCCGATCTCGGCGATTTGATCCGTACACAGCCTATTGGATTGCCGGGGCTGTCGGAGCCGGAGGCCGTGCGCCACTACGTCCGCCTCTCCCAGAAGAACCACGCCATCGACCTGGCGCTCTATCCGCTGGGCTCCTGCACCATGAAGCACAACCCGCGCCTGAACGAGAAGATGGCGCGGCTGGCCGGCTTTTCCGACCTCCACCCGCTGCAGCCGCAGTCGACGGTGCAGGGCGCGCTGGCCCTCATGGACCGCCTGGCCCACTGGCTGAAGACGCTGACCGGCATGCCGGCCGTCGCCATGTCCCCCAAGGCCGGCGCCCACGGCGAGCTCTGCGGCCTGCTGGCCATCCGCGCCGCCCACGAGGCCAAGGGCGACCTGGCGCGCCGCCGCGTCCTGACGCCAACGTCCGCACACGGAACAAATCCCGCCACCGCCGCCTTCGTCGGCTACGCCGTCACCGAAATCGCCCAGACCCCCGACGGCCGAGTCGACCTCGCCGACCTCGCCGCCAAGCTCGGCCCCGACGTCGCCGCCATCATGGTCACCAACCCCAACACCTGCGGCCTCTTCGAGCGGGACATCCTCGAGATCTCCCGGCTGACCCACGAGGCCGGCGCCTATTTTTACTGTGACGGCGCCAACTTCAACGCCATCGTCGGCCGCGTCCGCCCCGGCGACCTCGGCGTCGACGCCATGCACATCAACCTGCACAAGACCTTCTCCACCCCGCACGGCGGCGGCGGTCCCGGCGCAGGACCGGTAGTGCTCTGCGAGGCCCTGGCCCCCTTCGCCCCCGCGCCCTGGATCACGCACGGCGACTCAGGCTTCGCCCTGGTCGAGGAAGCCCGCGGCCCCGCCGCCCAGGCCCTCGGCCGCATGAGCGCCTTCCATGGCCAGATGGGCATGTTCGTCCGCGCCTACGCCTACATGCGCAGCCACGGCGCCGACGGCCTCCGCCAGGTCGCCGAGGACGCCGTCCTCAACGCCAACTATGTGAAGGCGAGCCTGTCGGACATCATGAGCCCGGCCTTCCCGGACGGACCCTGCATGCACGAGGCGCTGTTCGACGACGCCTGGCTGGAGGGCGCGGGAATCACCACGCTCGACTTCGCCAAGGCGATGATCGACGAGGGCTTCCACCCGATGACCATGTATTTCCCGCTGGTGGCCCACGGGGCGATGCTGATCGAGCCGACGGAGACCGAATCAAAGCAGGAACTGGACCGTTTCTGTCGTGCGCTACGGGCCTTGGCCGCGGCCGCGAAGGCCGGCGACGTCGCGAGGTTCAAGGGCGCGCCCTATCTGGCGCCGTTGCGTCGGCTGGACGAGACCCTGGCCGCACGGAAGCCGCGCCTGACGTGGCGCCCAGAGCCCACCACTGTGGCGCCGACGCCTCTGGCGGCGGAATAGCGCCGACTGAACGAAATTTAATTCCCCGTTGTCTTTACCCTGACGCCAACGCTTCGCATATCAGTGGGGCGTAGCGTGGGCCCGACCTCCCCCTGGACCCGCGCGCGTGCTTCCAGGTTAGTCCCTTGTCCCTCGCCAGCCATATGCCGCGTGTGCGCCACTTCGCCTCTGACGATCTCGCCCGGGAGGTCGTCGGCCGAGCTGTGCGCCTCGCCCTGGTCCTGCTCGGAGTCGTCGTCATGCTCGCCGGCGTGCTTGTCGCGCCCCTGCCGGGGCCGGGCGGGCTGCCGGTCATCGTGGTCGGCCTGATGATCGTGCTGCGCAATTCCTTCAAGGCGCGGCGGCATTTCGTGCGCTTCCAGCGCGCCCATCCGAAGATGGTCTCCCCCATCCGCCGGCTGCTCAGCCGCGATCCGGAATTCCTGCTGATCTTCTGGCAGCAGACGCTGCGGATCGAACGTCTGGTGCTGCCGCAGCGCTTCCGGTTTCTGGCCAGAATCCGCAAGGCGCTGCGCCGCAAGCGTTTCGTCGCGGCTTAGCCGAACCCCCTCCCGCAAAGGGAGAAGGGATTTCTACTGCAGCTTCGTGGCGGTCAGTTGCTTGAGCGCGCCGTCGATCAGCGGGTCGCTCCGGGTTCCGGCCAGACGCGCCACCAGCACCTGTTCGGCGATCTGTGCGGCGAGGTCGGCGGCGGCGGCCTTCACTTCGGCGGCGGCCTGAGCCTCGGCGGTGGCGATCTTGCGCTCGGCCAGTTCGCCGCGACGGGCGATCTGTTCGGCGAGCTTGGTCTTGGCTTCGGCCTGCAGACGCTTGGCCTCGTCCTTGGCGGCGGCGAGCATGGCCGCGGCCTGACGTTCGGCCTCTTCGCGCTGGGTCTTGATCTGGTCCAGCAGCGCCTGGGCCTCGGTGCGCAGGGCCTCGGCTTCGTCGAGCTGGGCGCGGACCTTGCGGCCGCTCTCCCCCAAGGCGTTCCAGGCCAGCTTATGCACGCCGACGCGGATCATCAGCAGGAGGAAGCAGACGAAGGCGACGCCGACCCAGAAGTGGGCGTCGAGCAGGAGTTCTTCGAGCATCGCCTATCCTTGCGCGGCTGTGACTTCCGCCGCCGTGGCGGCGCGTCCGGTCAGCTTCTCGACGATCACCTGGGCGGTCTGCCCGGCGATCGAAGCGACGTTGGTCATCGCCTTTTCGCGCGCCTTGGCGATGCCGGCCTCGGCCTCGGCGATCACCTCGGCGAGCTTGACTTCCTCCGCGGCCACCTTGGCGGCGACCTCGGCCTGGGCCTTGGTGCGCGCTTCCTGGGCCACGCGCTGGGCGGCGGACCGGCCCTGGACCCGTTCGGCGGCGGCGGCTTCGGCCTGGGCGTCAGCCTCGGCCTTCAGGCGCCGCGCCTCGGCGATGTCGCCGGCGATGCGGTTCTCACGGTCGGCGATCGTGCCGCCCAGGCGAGGCACCGCGAACAGGCGCATGAACGCCAGCACGACGACGAAGATGATCAGCAGCCAGGCGATCTGGCCTGGCCACCATTGGAAGTCGAACTGCGGCAGGCCGCCCGAGCCGTGTTCGGCCGGGACGCCCGTGGTTTCGTGCGTTTCAGTCGCCATCGGCGTCAGATCCCAGGAAGCTCGGCCTTAGCCGAACTTCAGGATCAGGGCCATGACGAAGGCGAACAGGCCCATGGTCTCGGTCAGCGCCATGCCCAGGAACAGCATGGTTTGCTGGCTGGCGGCGGCGGCCGGGTTGCGGATCGCGGCTTGCAGGTAGTTGCCGAACAGAACGCCCAGGCCGATACCGGCCCCGACCATGCCGATGGCGGCCAGACCGGCGCCGATGTTCTTCGCGGATTCGAGATCCATCTGAAATTTCCTCTTGGGTGGATTTGTAGGGGTTAGTGGCCGTGACCGAAGTTCACGACCTCGTTGAGGTAAACGGTGGTGAGCGCCGCGAACACGAAGGCCTGCAGCACGGCGACGACCAGTTCCAGCCCGGTCAGCGCGACGATCATGGCGAACGAGAGGCCCGAGCCGATGAAGGCCAGGCTGGCCAGGCCGCCGGACAGGCCGACGATGCCGAGCGCCACGACGAAGCTGCCGAACAGGCTCATCACCACGTGGCCGCCCAGCATGTTGCCGAACAACCGCATGGCCAGCGTCACGGGACGCACGAAGTAGGAGAGCATCTCGATCGGGGCCATCAGGCTGGCGCCGATGACGCCCATGCCCGAGGGGAAGAACAGGCCCAGGAACTTCGGCCCATGCTTGATGAAGCCGAGGATGAAGACGCTGAAGAAGGTGACGACCGCGAGCGTCGCGGTGACCGCCAGCTGGGCCGTGGCCGTGAAGGTCAGTTCAAGGCCGCCCACATTGCCGATCGCCAGCACGACGCTCATCAGGTTGAGCGTCAGGATCAGCATGAACAGGGTGAAGATGAACGGGATGTAGGGGCGTCCGGCCGGGCCGATGATCGGCGTGACCAGGACGTTGTCGATGATGCCGTAGAGCGCCTCGGCCAGCGCCTGGGCGCGGTTGGGCACCAGCTGGCGCTGGGCGGTGAGGGCCAGGAAGAGCATCAAGAGGACCGCGCCGGCGAGCAGGGCGGCGATCGAGTTGGTGATCGACATGTCCAGCGAGAACCCCCCGATCTGCACGGGCGGCAGGTCCACGATCTTGTGGACCAGGAACTGGTGCATCGGGTCGATGGCGGGCTGCTGCGCCATGGTCAAAATCGCCTCAATCGTTGTCCTCGTCGTCGGGAACGCTGGGCAGGGGCCCGGCCTTCTCCAACGCAGTTTTCATCCCCTTCGCGGCGCCGCGGACGGCGACGAAGATGGACAGCCCCGTACCGATCAGCAAGCCGCCGACCAGGCCCCAGGGTTGCGTATGTACGAAGCGATCGAATAGCCAGCCTAGACCGACTCCCCCAAGCACCCCGCCAACCACTTCTCCCACGAAGCGGTAACTATCACCCATCGCCACGTGAGCGTCTCCGCTCAGCTTCGAAGCGCGTCCCGCCTCGAACGCGTCGAGACGAGCATCGAGGCTGGTGGGCGCCTCTTTGCGCGATTCGTCCGGCTTCGGCATGCGTCGGGAGGCCAAAAAGGCTGCGACGGAGCCGCCGCAGCGGGGGCTTTAGGTCGCGCGGAACCTATAGACGCGGGTGCAGTGCGTCAAGGCTATGCAGAACCTATTTAAAGTGTTGATTTAAATGACCTTCTAGCTCAGCCATGGGGTCTGCGGCGGCCTGTCGCCCTACTGGGCGGCCATGGCCTCGGCCTGGTGGAGGTCCACCGAGACCAGTTGCGAAACCCCGCGCTCGGCCATGGTCACCCCGAACAGGCGGTCCATCCGGGCCATGGTCACCGGATTGTGGGTGATGGCGATGAAGCGGGTCTGGGTGCGGCGGCGCATCTCGTCGAGCATGTTGCAGAACCGGTCGACGTTGGCGTCGTCCAGCGGCGCGTCCACCTCGTCCAGCACGCAGATCGGCGCGGGGTTGGCCAGGAAGACGGCGAAGATCAGCGCCGCGGCGGTCAGCGCCTGCTCGCCGCCGCTCATCAGGCTCATGGTCGCCATCCGCTTGCCGGGCGGCATGGCGTAGATTTCCAGGCCCGCCTCCAGCGGATCGTCGGATTCCACCAGCCGCAGTTCGGCCTGGCCGCCCTCGAACAGGGTGGAGAACAGGGTGCGGAAATGTTCGTCGATGATCCCGAACGCGGCCAGCAGCCGCTGGCGGCCCTCGCCGTTCAACTCGTCGATGCCTTCGCGCAGGCGGGCGATGGCGCCGGTCAGGTCGGCGCGCTCGCTGTGCATGACGTCCAGGCGCTGGGCGTGCTCGATGGCTTCCTCTTCGGCGCGCAGGTTCACCGGCCCGATGCCGTCGCGCTGGCGCTCGAGGTTATAGAGGTGGCCCTCCACCCCGCTGGCGTCGGCGGGGATCGCCACCGCGTCGTCGGCCAGGGCCTTGGCCAGCTGCTCGGGCTCGACGCGGGCGGTTTCGCGGATCTGGGCGGTCACCTCGGTCAGACGCTCGGCCGCGCCCTCCAGCCGGGCGTCCAGGCTGGCGCGCAGTTCCCGGGCCTGGCCGGCGGCGGCGTCGGCGGCGCGGGCGGCGCGATCGGCGTCCCCGCGGGCGGCTTCGGCGGCCGAGAGCGCATCGCTGGAGACCGTGCGGCGGGCCTCGGCCGCGGCGAACTCGTCCAGCAGGGCGTCGAGCCGCCCCTGCAGGGTCGCCGGCGCTTCGCGCGCCTTGTCGAGGTCGGCCTGGGTCTTGGCGCGGTTCCTGGCCAGTTCCTCCAGCCGCCGGGCGGCGGCCTGGGCGCGGCCGATCCAGGCGTCGCGATCGCCCGTCAGGGATTCCAGCCGCCGGGCGCGGCCGTCGCGTTCGCGGACCTCCACCTCCAAGGCCGAGCGGCCGGCGCTGGCGGCCTCGCGCGCCGGGGCTGCCGCGGCCCGCGCCGCGGCCAGCCGTTCGGCCAGGTCGCCGGGACCGTCGATGGCGGCGGCTTCTTCCTGGGCGACGCGAAGGATGGCGTCGGCGTCCTCCAGTTCGGCGGCGAACCGGCCGATGACGTCGTCCAGCGACTGGGCGTGGGCCTCGCGCCGGGCGGCGTCGCGGTCCAGCTTCTCCAGCGCGGTGCGCGCGGCGTTGGTGCGCTGCTCGGCCAGCGGCGGTTCGCGCCGCGCGGCCCTCAGCGCCTCCTCGGCGGCGACGCGGGCGGCGCTGGCGGCGGCCAGGACGTCGCGTTCCTGCCTGGCGCGCGGCGCGAACTTCTCGATCTCGGCCTCGACCTCGGCCAGCCGGGTCTTCTGTTCCAGGCGCACGGCGGCGGGCTTGGGCGCCTCGGCCCTGGCGGTGAAGCCGTCCCAGCGCCAGAGGTCGCCTTCGCGCGACACCAGCCGGGCGCCGGTGGGCAGGTCCTTCTGCAACCGATCGCCGTCGGCGCGCTCCACCAGGGCGGTGAAGGCCAGCCGCGCGGCCAGGGCCGGGGGCGCCTTCACCAGCGGCGCCAAAGGCGCAGCGCCCTGCGGCCAGCTCGGCGCCTGCGCCTTGCGCCCGCCCCAGAAGGCCGGCGCCTTGGGGTCGAGGGCCGCGTCCAGGTCGTCGCCAAGCGCGGCGGCCAGGGCCTTTTCATAGCCCCGGTCCGGGGCGACGGAGTCGAGCGCCGGGGCGAAGCCGCCACGCCGTTGCGGGGCGACGATCTGCGCGAGTGCGCGGGCCTCGGCGGTCATCCGGCCGAGCTGTTCGTCCAGCTTGCGGGCGGCGTCGCGGGCGAGCGCCTCGGCCTCGTTGGCGCGGGTGCGCTCGTCCTCGGCGCCGTCCAGGGCTGCGCGCGCCCGCACCAGGGCGGCGGCGGCGTCCTCGAGTTCGGCGCGGGCCTGGGCGGCCTGCGGGCTCGCCGCCGGTCCCAGCCGCTCGCGCTCGTCGCGGGCCTGGTCCAGGGCGCGTCGGGTGCGCGAACTGCGGCCCTGCGCTTCTTCGAGCCGCGTGGCGGCGGCGCGGCGGCGCGCCTCCTCCCCGGCCAGTTCGGTGGCCAGCAGCTCCACGAGGGCGTCGGCCTCGGCGCGGGCGGCTTCGGCGGCCTTGGCGGCGACTTCCAGCTGGGGAATGCGTTCAGGCGCCCCGGCGATGGCGGCGGTCAGCGCCGCCAGGTCGTCGGCCATGCGCTTGAGCGCGGCCTCGGCGTCCTCGACCATCTGGGTCTCGCGGGCGCGGTCGGCGTCGATGCGGGCGACCTCGGCGGTCAGCCGGTCGACCTCGGCCTGCTGGGCCTGGCTCTCGCGTTCCAGCCGGTCCTTGTCGATGGCCAGCTTGTGCAGGATGGCCGCGGCGATCGTCTCGGCTTCCCGCAGCGGCGCGATCGCATCGTTGGCCTCCGCGGCCGCGGTCGTGGCGTTGGCGGCGTCGCGGGCGGTCTGCTCGACATTGCGGGCGGCTTCGCCGGCCTCCGCGGCCAGCCGCTCGGCGGCGTCCTTGGCCTCGGACCAGCGGGCGTAGAGCAGGGCGGCCTGCAGGTTGCGGATCTCGGCCGACAGCTTCTTGTAGCGTTCGGCCTGGCGGGCGTCGCGCTTGAGCCGCGCCAGCGTGCTCTCCAGCTCGCGGGAGACGTCGTCCAGCCGCGCCAGGTTGGCCTCGGCCGCCCGCAGCCTCAGCTCGGCCTCGTGACGGCGCGAATGCAGGCCCGAGACGCCGGCCGCCTCTTCCAGGATCAGCCGCCGGTTCTGCGGCTTGGCGGCGATCAGTTCGGAGATCTGCCCCTGGCGCACCAGGGCCGGCGAGTTCGATCCGGTCGAGGCGTCGGCGAACAGCAGCTGGACGTCGCGGGCGCGCACCTCGCGGCCGTTGATCCGATAGGTCGAGCCCGCCCCGCGATCGATGCGGCGGACCACCTCCAGCACCGGGTTGTCGTTATAGGCCGGCGGCGCGCGGCGGTCGGCGTTGTCGATGGTCAGCGAGACCTCGGCGTGATTGCGCGAGGGCCGCACGCCGGAACCGGCGAAGATCACGTCGTCCATCCCGCCGGCCCGCATGGCCTTGGCGGAATTGGCGCCCATCACCCAGCGCAGGGCTTCCAAGAGGTTCGACTTGCCGCAGCCGTTGGGGCCCACGATCCCGGTCACCCCGGGCTCGATTCGGAACTCCGTCGCGTCGACGAAGGACTTGAACCCGGCCAGGCGTAGACGTTGGAAGTGCACGGAGCCCTTTCGCCTCCTACTTGCTCTTGGCGGGGGGAGGCGTGGCGGGGGCGGGCGACTTCAGCGCCTCGGCGTAGAAGGCGTCGAACTCGGCGACCGACATCTCGCCGTCCTTCACCTTCTTGCCGTTCAGCACGAAGGTCGGCGTGCCGTCGATGTCGCCGTCGCGGCCGTTCTTCTCGACGCGGTCGTACATCGCCGCCAGCGCTTTCTCATTGTTCACGCAGGCGTCGAACTGCTTGTCGCTGAGGCCCGCGTCCTTGGCGATGCGGCGCAGTACGTCCACGGGCGGCCCGCCGGCGAACATCTCGGTCTGGGCCTTGAAGACCCCGTCGACGACGGTGAAATACTTGTCCTTGCCGGCGCAGCGGGCGGTCAGGAAGCCGGTGGCGGCGACCTCGGTGGGCGCGGTCAGGATCTCGCGGAAGGTGTAGTGGACCTTGCCGGTGTCGATATATTTGCGCTTGATCTCCGGGAAGACCTCCAGCCCGAACTTCGCGCAATGAGGGCAGGTGATGGAGGCGTACTCCACCAGCTGCACCTTGGCGGCCGGATCGCCCATGGTCATGTCGTCGGCGTTGAAGGCGCCGCTGGCCGCGCCGCCGCCCTTCGAGCAGGCCGCCAGCGCCATCCCGGCGACGGCGAACAGGACGATCGCCCGAAGGCTGAACTTGGACGTCACGGGCGCGCTTCCTTCAATGCTTAACGCGGCATTAAAGCCCGATTCCCTGCCCCGCGCCCATGGGGGCGGGAGCCGCGGCATCTTGGCGCGCGATCAGGCTATTTCGAGGCCGCGGCGATGGCGGCGTCGAGCGTGCTGAGCGGGATCTCGCCTGAGGCCACGTTCTTGCCGTTGACGATGAAGGTCGGAGTGCCGGCGATGGCCTCGCCCTTCATGGAGGCGGTGATCCGCGCGTCCTGGGCCTTCAGCGCCTTCTCGTCGCTGACGCAGGCGTCGAACTGCTTTTCGGTCATGCCGGCCGACTGGGCGATCTGCAGCAGGACGGCCCGCGGCGACCCGCCGGAGAACATCTGCTCCTGGCTGCGGAAGATGGCGTCCAGCACGGTGAAGTACTTGTCCTTGCCGGCGCAGCGCGCCACCAGCCAGCTTGCGGCGGCGACCTCGTTGGGCGGGGTCAGGAATTCCTTCATCGTGTAGTGCACCTTGCCGGTGTCGATGTACTTGGCCTTGAAGGCCGGGAAGACGTCCCGGTTGAAGCGCGCGCAGTGGGGGCAGGTGGGGGAGGCGTATTCCGTCACCTGCACCTTGGCCGCCGGATCGCCCAGCGACATGTCGTCCTTGGTGGGCGCGCTGCCGCGTTGTCCGCAGGCGGCCAGCGTCAGGGCGGCGGCGATGGTCAGCAGAAGGCGGCTGGGGCGTTGCGTCACGGGAGATGTCCTGCGGTTTCGAATGCTCGCGCCTTGTAAGCCAGGTCCGGCGCCTTGTCGCGATCCGGCGCTCAGCGCCGCGCCTTGCGGGCCTTGGCGATGGCGGCCTCCAGGTCGGCGAAGGTCATTTCCCCCTCGGCCACGAGCTTGCCGTTGATCATCACCGTCGGGGTGGAATTGATCTTGTCGTCGCGTCCGGCGCGCATGGCGCGCGCGTAGACCGCGTCGAGCGCCTTCTCGTCCCGGATGCAGGCCAGGAACTGCGCCTCGTTCAAGCCCGCGCCCTGGGCGATGCGCAGCAGGACGGGGCGGGGGCCGGCCTCGCCGAACATCTCGTCCTGGTTCTTGAAGATCTCGTCGACGACGGAGAAATAGCGATCCTGCCCGG